>Ga0268257_1000054_pt1 | contig 323892 bp, 319 predicted proteins | sample AgamicAtPrz_FD_200249 | JGI IMG/M metagenome (GOLD analysis project Ga0268257, IMG submission 200249) | Agave microbial communities from Guanajuato, Mexico - At.P.rz (v2) (version 3) | ecosystem: Host-associated > Plants > Phyllosphere > Phylloplane/Leaf | place: Guanajuato, Mexico | collected... | reverse complement strand
GTAACGCTACATGGAGATTAACTCAATCTAGAGGGTATTAATAATGAATCGTACTAAACTGGTACTGGGCGCGGTAATCCTGGGTTCTACTCTGCTGGCAGGTTGCTCCAGCAACGCTAAAATCGACCAGCTGTCTTCTGACGTTCAGACTCTGAACGCTAAAGTTGACCAGCTGAGCAACGACGTGAACGCAATCCGTTCTGACGTTCAGGCTGCTAAAGACGACGCAGCTCGCGCTAACCAGCGTCTGGACAACCAGGCTCACTCTTACCGTAAGTAAGAGTTCCTGTAATAAAATGGCGCACATTGTGCGCCATTTTTTTTGCCTGTCATTCAGTAGCTCTCTGACTACTGCGTCATCGTTACTCCCGCTCCTTCACTTCCTGCTCCGGCCACTGACGACGTCTGGCTATTGTGGGCTGACAGCACCGCTGCCGGACCCGATGCGCCCTTTGCCACCGGCACGTTTACCGGATACCCTGCACGCCGCAGCATGGCTTTATCTATTGTCGATTGATCGCCTCCCGCCTGACGAATAGCGTCGCTAAAGGTCGCGGTCAGGGTGATGGGTACGGTTTGCGTGTTCTCCTCCGGCTGCTGTGAGAGCGGGCGATGTACCTCGATATACTGCTTGCCGTCAGGCTCAACGGAGTACTTCACGGGCTCATTGATAATACGCACCGGCATGCCGGTAGAGGCCTGGGAGAAGAGCGCCTGGATATCAGGCGCGGCCATACGAATACAGCCGGAGCTGACGCGTAGCCCAACGCTATCAGGCGCGCTGGTACCATGGATCAGATACTCGCCCCTTCCCTCCGCCAAACGCAGCGCAAAGCGCCCTAGCGGGTTATTAGGCCCGGCAGGGACCACGGCAGGAAGCGTGATGCCTTTGGCAAGCGAGCGCGCCCGTATGCCCGCAGGCGGCGTCCAGGTCGGGTTCGGTATCTTCTGGCTTATTCTGGTCAGCGTAACGGGTGTTTCAAGCCCCTGCTGGCCGATGCCAATAGGATAGACCTGGACGCTGTTTTCACCCGGCGGATAGAAATAGAGCCGCAGCTCGGCCAGATTGACCACTATTCCCTCCCGAGGCGTATCGGGCAGCAGCATCTGCGTAGGGATCGTCATCACCGTGCCAGGCTTCGGCACAGGCGCGATGGTATTGTTAGCTTCAATAAGCAACATCGCAGGCGTGTCGAAGTGACGACCGATCGCCTGAAGGTTACGATCCTGAGGCTGCACGTTGTAGGTCTGGTTTTGACCAATAAGACGGCTACCCGGCGGCGGCAGTAAATAGTCTGCTGCCTGGGCGGCTTGAATAGCGCTAAATGCGCTGATAATGCTCACTGTTATTAGAGACGCGCGTTTCATACAGAGTTTCCCGTATTCACTGGCCCAGCGCCAGAAAGCTGAAAATTACGCGAGGAGAAAAGTCACCTCGCGTAACAGGATGAAAGCTATAAAAACAGTTTAGCTAATGTTGGCGGCTTTGTTACGAATTGCGCGGATCATCGCTTCCAGACCCTGGGAGCGCGAGGGGGTCAAATGCTGGGCAAGGGCCATTTTTTCAAACCACGGGCGGACATCAAAAGCGACAATATCCTGCGCCGTCATCTGCTGATAAAGAATAAAGACGACGGCAATCAGCCCTTTTACAATGGCCGCGTCACTATCGCCCTGCAGCTCAATAATGCCGCTCTCGTTTTGCTGCATCACGATCCATACCTGGCTCTGACAGCCCTGAATCGTGTTCTCTGCGCTGTGCGCCTGCTCGCTCAGGGCGGGCAGGCGCTGACCCAGTTCGATAATATAAAGATACTTCTCTTCCCAGTTAGCGCAGCGCGTAAAGTTACGCAGCAGCCGCTCTTTATCGGGTAATTCAGCCATAACCGCTCCTTTGTTAGCCCAGCAGCTGATGAATACGTTTCAGCCCGGCTACCAGACGATCCACCTCTTCCTGCGTGTTGTAAATAGCCAGCGATGCACGACACATGGCTGGAACGTTATAAAACGCCATCAGCGGCATCGCACAGTGATGGCCGGTACGCACCGCCACGCCGTAATTATCGAGGAAGCTCCCGACGTCATAGGCGTGATGCTTACCTAAATTGAACGCAATGACGCCCTGACGCTGCGCGGGACCATACAGCGTGATATCCGGCACCGTGGCCATCTCAGCCAGCGCATACGTCATTAAGGACTGCTCGTAAGCCTGGATATTATCGAGGCCCAGCGTGCTGACGTACTTTATGGCCGCACCGAGCGCGATAATCCCGCCGGTATTTGGGGTTCCGGCCTCAAAGCGCCACGGCGCGCGGGCATAGGTCGTGCCGTCGGTCAGGCTGACCGTAGCGATCATCGACCCGCCCCCTTCCCATGGCGGCATGGCCTGAAGAATATCCTCTTTAACATAGAGAATGCCGATGCCGGTAGGCCCGTAGAGCTTGTGCGCGGAAAAGGCATAGAAATCACAGTCCAGCGCCTGCACGTCAACGGTATGGTGGATCACCGCCTGCGCACCGTCCACCAGCACCTTAGCGCCATGCTGGTGGGCAAGCGCAGTCATCTCGGCGATGGGGTTTTCCGTGCCCAGCACGTTAGACACCTGGGTAATTGCCAGCAGGCGGGTGCGATCGTCAAGCAGCTCGCGCCAGACGTCCAGCTGTAGCGTCCCGTCGGGGTTGAGCGGGATCACCCGCAGCTCAGCGCCGGTACGCTCGCACAGCATCTGCCACGGCACGATATTGGCATGGTGCTCCATCATCGTAATGATGATGTTGTCCCCGGCGCGGATCTGACTGTTGCCCCAGCTGTGCGCTACGAGGTTAATCGCCTCGGTGGTACCGCGGACAAAGACGAGCTCCTCCGCTGACCGGGCATTAAGAAAACTGGCCGCCTGAGCGCGCACGTTCTCCATCCGCTGCGTTGCCTCGGCGCTCAGGGTATGGATCCCCCGATGCACCGCCGCATAGCCGTGACGATAGAACTCGGCCTCGGCGTCGATAACCTGATTGGGTTTCTGCGCGCTGGCAGCGCTGTCCAGATACGCCAGCGGCACGCCGTTCACTTCACGCGACAGGACGGGAAAATCTGCCCGCACGTCGCTCACGGAATAACTCATGCGTTGCCCCCTGCGAGGCGCTGACCAATTCGGCTCAACACCTGCTGCTTAAGCGCCTCGTCACTGATGGCTTCCGTCAGTTCAGCGGCAAAGGCATAGATAATCATCTGCTGGGCGGCCTGCCGATCGATGCCGCGCGAGCGCAGGTAAAACATCTGTTCATCATCAATACGGCCAACGGTCGCACCGTGGCTACATTTTACGTCGTCGGCATAGATCTCTAGCTGCGGCTTGGTATCGACCTCTGCAAGCCGGCCCAGCAGCAGATTGTTGTTGGTCATCTGCCCGTCGGTTTTGATGGCGTGCTGAGCCACGTTGATCATGCCGTTAAACACCGCGCGGCCTTTGTCGCTAACGATGGTTTTGTGCAGCTGGCGGCTGTTACAGAAACCTTTGTTGTGCTCAAGCCAAGTACGGGTATCGCATACCTCGTTATTCACCGGCATCGCCAGGCTATTGATGCGCAGCGTGGTATTTTCACCGTTAAGCTGGGTGCTGGTATGGTGTCGCAGCACGGCCCCGCCGAGCAGGAAGCTATGGCTCCAGGCAGCGGCATCGGCGGCCATAAAGAGATCGTTATGGGCAAAGTGGTAGCTGCCCGCGTTCTCAAAGGCCAGCTTCACATGGTGCAGCTGCGCGTTAGCCCCGACGTTCATCGTCAGGCGTGAGCCAGTGAAGTGTCCGCTGTCGTTGAGGCTGACGTAGTGCTCATAGAGGGTTGCCTCAGCACTCTCTGCCAGCTCGATATGGTGCCGATAGTGAACGGTGTTCATCTCGTCCCCATCCAGCCCCTGGGTAATGTGCATCAAGAGCAACGGCTTAGCAGGCCGTTGATTACGCGCTACATGAATATGCGTCACGCTTGTCGAAAGGCTTTCGGTCAGATGCAGAAACACCTCTGACTGCACCGGCGCAGGCAATGCGCTGCGCTCGTCGTTGATCGACACGCTATATCCGCTGCCGTCGAGGCTGTCGCTCAGATCGGCATCAAACTGCCCGTCGATAAATACCAGCCGCAGCGCCTCCACCGGCAGTGCCAGGGCATCGCGCTGTTCAGCGCTAATGCGGCTGCTTTTAGCGACAAACTGGTGCTTCAGCAGTCCGTCGAGGGACGTATATTTCCAGTCTTCCTGTTTGCGCGTCGGCAGGCCTAAGCGCAGCATCTGCTGCAGGTGCTGCTGGGCCTGCTCAGAGCGGTTCCCGCCCTGAGCTTCAAACAGATGATGCCACTGCTGCAGCGCGTTACTGCTGTTCTGTAAGCCAGCCATAGCCCTGCTCCTCCAACTGTTTGACCAGCGTAAAATCTCCTGATTTGACAATGCGGCCCTGATAAAGGACATGCACGTAATCAGGCTTGATGTAGTCAAGGATGCGCTGGTAGTGCGTAACGATGATAAAGGCGCGCTTGTCGTCGCGCAGGGAGTTCACACCGTCAGCGACAATCTTCAGGGCGTCAATGTCCAGGCCGGAGTCTGTTTCATCGAGGATGCACAGCTCAGGCTCAAGCACCGCCATCTGCAAAATATCATTGCGCTTCTTTTCACCGCCAGAGAAGCCGACGTTGACCGAGCGCGTGAGCAGATCTTCCGGCATCTTCAGCAGCTTGATCTTCTCTTCCATCAGATCCTGGAAGTCGAAGCGGTCCAGATCCTCCTGACCACGGTGCTTGCGCACGGCGTTAAGCGCGGTTTGCAGGAAGAACTGATTGCTGACGCCGGGGATCTCCACCGGGTACTGGAACGCCATAAAGACGCCCTCGCCTGCACGCTCCTCGGGATCCAGCTCCAGCAGGTCTTGACCTTTAAACTCAACGCTGCCGCCGGTGACTTCATAGTCTTCCCGCCCGGCCAGGGTTGCCGACAGCGTACTTTTACCGGAACCGTTGGGTCCCATAATGGCGTGCACCTCGCCCGGGCGAACCTCCAGGCTCAGACCGCGCAGGATCTCTTTATCTTCAACGGATACCTGTAAATCTTTAATGCTTAACATAGGGATTCCCTTATTCCTTAACCGACGCTGTGTTCAAGGCTAATTGCCAGCAGTTTTTGTGCTTCTACGGCAAACTCCAGCGGCAGCTCGGAGAAGACATCTTTACAGAAGCCGTTAACAATCATAGATATTGCATCCTCTTCGCTAATGCCGCGTTGCAGGCAGTAGAAAAGCTGATCCTCACCAATGCGCGAGGTAGTCGCCTCGTGCTCAAGCTGGGCGCTGTTGTTGCGGCACTCAACATAGGGGAAAGTGTGCGCCCCGCAGTCAGGTCCAATCAGCATCGAGTCACACTGGGTAAAGTTACGCGCGTTGGTCGCCGTCGGCATGATTTTCACCAGCCCGCGGTAGCTGTTCTGGCTTTGCCCCGCCGAGATCCCTTTCGAGATGATGGTCGATTTCGTGTTCTTACCGATGTGGATCATCTTGGTGCCGGTATCGGCCTGCTGGTGACCGCTGGTGAGCGCCACGGAGTAGAACTCGCCGATAGAGTTATCACCGCGCAGGATAACGCTTGGGTATTTCCAGGTGATCGCCGAGCCGGTCTCTGACTGCGTCCATGACATCTTGCTGTTTTCGCCTTCGCATAGCGCACGCTTGGTCACGAAGTTCAGAATGCCGCCGGTGTTGTTATCCCCCGGGAACCAGTTCTGTACGGTGGAGTATTTCACCTCCGCGTCTTTATGGATGATCACCTCGACTACCGCGGCATGAAGCTGATAGCTATCGCGCACCGGTGCCGAGCAGCCCTCGATATAGCTCACATAGCTACCCTCATCGGCCACCAGAATGGTGCGCTCGAACTGGCCCGTTTTCTCTGCGTTAATACGGAAATAGGTAGAGAGCTCCATTGGGCAGTGCACGCCTTTCGGCACATAGATAAAGGTGCCATCGGAGGCGACGGCCGCGTTCAGGGCGGCGAAGAAGTTATCGTTGCTTGGTACGACCGTACCGAGGTATTTCTTCACCAGCTCGGGATGATCGTGGATTGCCTCGCCAAACGAGCAGAAGATAATTCCCTGCTCGGAAAGTTTCTCCCGATAGGTCGTCGCCACCGAGACGGAGTCAAAGATGGCGTCCACCGCCACCTCGCGCCCCTCTCGCACCGGCACGCCCAGCTGATTAAACGCCTCCTCTACCTCATTGGTCAGGTAGGCGTTTGCGCCGGTCTGCTGCACCGCACCGGGCTCTGACGCGCAGGTATCGTCGCAGTTGCCGCAGGAAGGCGCGGAGTAGTAGCTGTAATCCTGGTAGTTGAGCTTGTCATAGTGAGCCTTGAGCCAGTGTGGCTCCTCCATGGTCAGCCATGCCCGAAATGCGCTCAGGCGGAACTCAAGCATCCATTCAGGTTCATTTCGTTTGGCCGAGATAGCCCGCACCACATCTTCATTGATGCCGTGGGCCATCTCGTCGGTCTGTAACCGGGTAAAAAAGCCCTCTTTATAGTTAAGGGGGCCTGACCAGGTCTGGACATCGTCCATTGCTTCAGTTTTATGAGACTCAACATTACGAGACATAGTACCGCCTATACCCCAAAGCTTTCACCACAGCCACACTCGTGCTGAGCTTTCGGATTATAAAATTTAAATATCTGGTTTAATCCTTCGCGCACATAGTCGACGGTCGTTCCATCGATGAACGGCATGGCCTGTAAAGGAACATACAAATGCGCGCCGTCACGCTCAAAGAGCAGATCGTCTTGCGCAGGCTCGGTCACGGTATCCAGTACATAGCCAAAGCCTGCACAGCCCGTCTGTTTAATACCGAGACGAACGCCGCGCAGCTCCGGCTGTTTGCTGGTCAGGGCGCGAATGTGCTCCGCCGCCGCAGGGGTCAGGATCAAACCCTGCCAGCCCGGGTTGTTTGGATCAAAAGTCCCTGAATGCAATTCCATAGGTATACCTCACATGATTACGTCAGCAGGACATAACGCTATGTTAGTGATAATGATTATCACTTCAACCTCTAATCCGCAGGGTTATTCGCGTTAAGCGCTCTTTTTGTATACGTCTATTAAGCATAGACCCTGCTGCCAGGGTTAACAGGAAAGGATCACCAAATGTAATCCTTTGAAATTATTGTTTTTTAACTGTTGGGGAGGGCTGTTTGATAGTAAAAATGAAACATGTATAGGTAATGCCTATTTATGCGATTAGGCGTAAAAAAATGCCAAAACATAACATTATCACATTTCATAAAGTGAGTATTTGCTCATGTTGGACAGGCAACCACGGCGAGCGCATTTCGCCAACCCTACTGGCTAAGTTCTGCGTTGACTATCGCAACGTCCCCTCTCCAGGCTATCACGCGCACAGTGATCCCTGCTATGTGCCAGAAACAGAAGTTTGTGGAATACCTTCTCATGTTACTGATATGATAATAAAATGTACAAAGGAGGTGACGTATGGGTACGGACAAAATAGTGACGCTGTTTAGATATAAGCGCTGGATAGACGTTGAAACTATGCAAGCGATTAAAAGAGTTGATGCTTCTGCTCATGCCGAAAAGCGCCATCTAACGCTCAGATTGATGAATCACATATATGTGGTCGATATGATCTTCAGAGCTAACGTTACCGGTCGGAAGCACTCCTATACTGCCTTGAATACGCCAGAAACCCCATCTGCAGATGAACTTCTAACAAAGATGACTGAATGCACGGACTGGTATATTCAGCATGTTAATTCAATGACCCCCGCTGACCTTGCAGAAACTATAAAATTCCAATTTGTCGATGGCGGACAGGGAGAAATGAAAGCTGTTGATATGCTCAATCATGTACTTTTTCATGGAACGTATCACCGGGGGGCTGTGGGCTGGCTGCTTTCAGAAAGTAGCGTCACGCCGCCCAAGGACGTTGTGTCCGTATTTCTTAGAGACCATAACCACGTTTAAAGAAGTGGCAGGGCCATACTTGTTGATAGCGAATTTCTGCCAAACTATGGGGTTGGATGATATATCTGTTATTGGCTTAAAAGGATGCTACTGTAGCGGTTCCAATCAACGGGCCGGAGGGGTTATCCCCAACATCAAATTTAAGTGCCCCGTCTGCAATGGCGCTAAGTTCCTCTTCACAACTTTTTGCCCAGATCACAGCTCCCTTAATGGAGCCGTCTGTTCCGTTTGCGGGATCAGACTGACCGCCAGAAACACCCTTCCGAAAAGGCGGCGATGGAATAAAGTTGCTTGATTCAGGCCTCGTCAGAGGCCTGTTAAACATGGACGTTTAGTTAAGCATTAAAGATAGAGCGAGGCTTCGCCCATCGGGCGGGTTTTGAAGCGGCGGTGGATCCACAGATACTGCTCCGGGGCGCGCATAATTTCCCGCTCAATCACCCGGTTCATATAGCTGGCGGCTTCAAACTCATTCTCTACCGGATAGTCGGTTAACGCCTTGCCGATATGCAGCTGATAGCCGGAGCCATCCGGTTTACGAATCATCGTGACCGTCAGCATCGCCGAGCCGGAAAGGCGTGACAGCACGTAGGTGCCGTTGGTCGTTGCGGCGTTAACAGAGAAGAACGGTGCAAAAGTGCTGCCTTTACGGCCGTAGTCCTGGTCCGGTGCAAACCACACCGCTTCACCTTTCCGCAGCGCGCTGACCAACCCCTTCAGGTTACGACGGTCGATCATTGATTTATTCGAGCGCATCCGTCCCCGAGTCTGCACCCACTCCATCACCGGGCTATTATGCTGGCGATAGGTGGCCATCATCGGCTGGCACAGCCCCATCACGCGACCGCCCAGCTCCAGCGACATAAAGTGCACGCCGACGACCATCACGCCGTGGTGTTTTGTCTGGGCTTCAACCAAGTTCTGATAGCCTTCTACGTCAAACCAGCGGCGTACGCGCTTGTCCGACCAGAACCAGGCCATACCCGTCTCGATCAGCCCCATGCCTAATGACATAAAGTTTCTGTCGATTAACGTTTCGCGCAGGGCGGGCGTCATCTCAGGGAAACAGAGCTCAAGGTTGCGCTGGGCAATGCTTTCTCGCCGCTTTAAAAACGGACGCGCAATGCGGCCAAGGCCGGTACCGAAGCGGTGAAGCACAGGATAAGGCAGTTGAACCAGAAGCCACAGAATGGCAAGACCAAACCAGGTCATCCAGTGACGGGGATGAAGAAAAGCCAGTTTAAATGAAGCGATCATATCGTTGTTACCTTGTAAGCTTATAATAAGTAGCGCTTAAGGAAACAACGAATCCCTTCATTAGGTCATTCAGCGATACATCTCCTGATTGGACAACGTCTTTATCAGGAGATTCAATATCGCCTAGTGTATCACGATTTTAAATAATCACCTTGCGGACTTAATAAAAATGGTCTACCCATTTTCTTAAACCACGGCGGTGGTCAGCCGCGATGAGCAGCACAGCCGATTCTTCTCGTCGAAGATCTCAATCTGCCAGACCTGGTGCCGCCCGCCGGTATGCAGCGCGGCACAAACGCCACGTACCCGGCCGCTGCGTACGGCGCGAATATGGTTAGCGTTGATCTCAATCCCTACCACCCTATGCTCGCCCTCGGTACAGAGATAACCTGCCACCGAACCGAGGGTTTCCGCCAGCACCACCGACGCGCCGCCGTGCAGCAGGCCAAACGGCTGATGCGTGCGGGCGTCGACGGGCATTGAGGCCTCAAGCACATCGTCACCGATGCGCTCGAAACGGATATCCAGCAGTCCTACCATATTGCCCTCGCCCATCGCGTTTAGCGTGGCGAGGGTAGCCGTACGTTTCCAGATCATCCCATTATCTCCAGCAGGGCCTGTAGCGGATGGCGCACGCCGCTACCCTCGATGCGTTTCACCTGGCTGCGGCAGGAGTAGCCCGTCGCCAGGCAGCGATTGCGCGGCAGGCGCTGCATGGCCTGATGCCAGGAGAGCTCGTAGATGCCCAGCGAGTTAGCGTGATTCTTCATCTCGTGACCGTAGGTTCCGGCCATCCCGCAGCAGCCGACGCTGACGTTTTCAAGCTTAGCGCCAAAGCGAGCAAAAATGGTTGCCCACTGCGCAGGCGCACCCGGCAGCGCGGTGACCTCCGTGCAGTGGCCAAACAGATACCATGCCTCGCCGCCCGGGACCCGTTCCTCATGCGAGGCCAGCGCGCCAGGCAGCCACTCGTGTACCAGCTGAACGTTGAACTCTCCGCGCTTGTCCCCCAGCGTCTGCTTATACTCATCGCGATAGCAGAGCACCAGCGCTGGATCGACGCCCACCATCGGCATGCCCAGCTGCGCCACGCGCGTCAGGAAGTCAGAGGTTTTCTGCGCGGTTTTGGCAAAGCGCGTCAGGAAGCCTTTGATATGCTGCGCCTTACCGTTCGGTGAAAACGGCAACACCACCGGCTGGTAGCCCAGCTTCTCAACGAGACGGACAAAATCGCTCACCACCTGTGCGTCGTAGTAGCTGGTAAAGGGATCCTGCACCACCAGCACCGTTTTCGCGCGCTCTTCCTCGCTAAGCTGCTCCAGTTCGTCGAGGGTCATGTTTGCCGAACGGTGCCCCACCATCTGCTGTTGCAGAGAAGGCACCGACAGCAGAGGCAGATCCACCATCCCAATATGGGTAGCCGACAGAGAACGCACCCACGGCTGGCTCATAAAGAAGTTAAAGGTTTTCGGCGCTCGGGCCATCAGCGGCGCATAGCTCTCGACGCTGGCGATAACGTGGTCGCTGAGCGGACGCAGATAGCGAGTGTGATAAAGCTGCAGGAAGCGCGAGCGAAACTCCGGCACGTCAATTTTAATCGGGCACTGGGTGGAGCAGGCTTTGCACGCCAGACAGCCGGACATCGCCTCTTTCACCTCATGCGAGAAGTCATACTCGCCGTGACGGGCATGCCAGCTGTTGCGGGTCCGTTCGATCAGCCCTCGCAGACTGGCGCGTTTTCCCGGCAGCTCCTTCTCTAACTTGATGGGATCGATACCGCGATCCGCCAGCAGCCGCAGCCATTCACGTACCAGCGTGGCCCGGCCTTTAGGAGAGTGGATCCGGTTGCTGGTGATTTTCATCGACGGGCACATCGGGCTTTTGGCGTCAAAGTTAAAGCACAGCCCGTTGCCGTTGCACTCCATCGCGCCACGCCATGAGGCGCGCACGCTGATAGGGATCTGTCGGTCAAAGGTGCCGCGCTTCACGGCATCGACCTGCATCATCGGCGCATCAAGGCCCGCCGGCGGGCAGATTTTACCCGGATTGAGTCGGTTCTGCGGATCGAACGCGGCTTTCACCTTGCGCAGTTCGCCATAGAGCTGTTCGCCAAAGAACGCTGGGCTGTATTCCGCCCGGAAGCCTTTGCCGTGCTCACCCCAGAGCAGGCCGCCATATTTCGCCGTCAGGGCCACCACCTCGTCGGAGATCCTTTTCATCAGCATCTCCTGCTGCGGGTCGCACATATCCAGCGCCGGACGCACGTGCAGCACTCCCGCATCCACGTGGCCAAACATGCCGTAGTTGAGTCCGTGGCTGTCGAGCAGGGCACGAAACTCAACGATGTAGTCCGCCAGGTGCTCCGGCGGCACGCAGGTATCTTCTGCAAAGGGTATCGGCTTCGCCGCGCCTTTGGCATTCCCCAGCAGGCCGACCGCTTTTTTACGCATCGCGTAGATACGTTCAATTCCCGCCAGATCGCTGCATACCTGCCAGCCAATCACCCCGCCCTCCTGGGCAGCGATCAGTTCATCCAGACGCTGGCAAAGCGCATTAACCCGAGCGTCAATCAGCTCACCATCATCGCCAGCAAACTCAACGATGTTCAGCCCCAGCATGGTTTTATCCGGCACATCGGTAATCAAATCGTGCACGGAGTGCCAGACGATATCCTCCCGCGCCAGATTAAGCACCGTAGAGTCAACGGTCTCAACCGACAGCGCCTGCGCCTCAACCATAAACGGCGCGCTGCGTAGCGCCGAGTTAAAGGAGTCATACTTGACGTTGACCAGCCGACGCACCTTCGGCAGCGGCGTGATATTCAGCCGCGCCTCGGTAATGAAGGCCAGCGTCCCCTCCGATCCGGTCAGAATGCGGGTGAGATCGAAGGTCGTCATCTCATCATTGAAGACGTGGCGCAGATCGTAGCCGGTCAGGAAGCGGTTGAGCTTGGGAAACTTATCGATAACAAGCTGACGATTATCAAAGCAGCTGTCATAAACCGTTTTGTAGATCCGCCCCTGTGCCGTTTGCGCCTGCCCAAGCGTGCGCGCCAGCTCCAGCGATACCGGCTGCGTATCCAGCAGATCGCCGCCCAGCAGCACGGCTCGCACGCCGAGCACGTGGTCAGAGGTTTTACCGTAGACCAGCGATCCCTGCCCGGAGGCGTCGGTATTGATCATGCCGCCCAGCGTGGCGCGGTTGCTGGTGGAAAGCTCCGGGGCAAAGAAGAAGCCGTACGGTTTTAAAAACTGGTTCAGCTGATCCTTGATCACGCCCGCTTCTACTCGCACCCAACCCTCTTCAGGGTTGATCTCAAGGATGCGGTTCATATAGCGAGAGAGATCGACAATAATGCCGTGGTTGAGCGCCTGGCCGTTGGTGCCCGTCCCGCCGCCGCGCGGTGTGAAGACCAGCGACTGGAAGCGGGCCTCACCCGCAAGGCGGGTGATCAGCGAGACATCGGCGGTAGAACGGGGGAACACCACCGCATCGGGGAGAAGCTGGTAAATACTGTTATCGGTGGCCATGGTTAGCCGGTCGGCGTAATCCGTGGCGGTATCACCTGTAAAACCCTGTTGCTCCAGTGCCTGCAAAAAATTGAGCACCAGCTGAACGACGCCGGGTGCTTGAGAAATCTGTGGGATCATTACCGTTGACCCTGCCTGACTGTTAATGTTGTAAGTGTATCGTTTGCGTTGTGGTTTATCGTTGTATCACATTTTTTTACGCTACGCCCATGTGAATTACGGGCAAAATAGCGCAGGCAAAATGCGCTGAAATTCACAGCCGTATTCTTGTATTAATCAAACGCTGCGCCGACGGTTCGGCGAATAAAAAAGGTGGATAGATCTTATGATCACTAGTCGTCAGTCCGGGGATGTGGCTCAGATCCTGCTCTCGGTGCTGTTTTTAGCCGTGATGATTGTTGCCTGTTTATGGATAGTGCAACCCTTCATCCTTAGCTTTGCATGGGCGGGTACTATCGTCATTGCCACGTGGCCGCTGTTTTTACGCTTCCAGCGCGTGCTGGCGGGCCGTCGTTCCCTGGCGGTGCTGTGCATGACGCTAATCTTAATCCTGGTATTTGTTATTCCTATTGCCCTGCTGGTTAACAGCCTTGTTGACGGCAGCGGCCCGGTGATCCGCGCAATTAGCTCCGGCGACCTGACGCCGCCGGATTTAGCCTGGCTTAAGAGCATTCCGCTGATAGGCAGTAACCTCTATCTCGGCTGGCATAATCTGCTGGATATGGGGGGTAGCGCGATTATGGCCAAGGTGCGGCCCTATTTAGGTGCCACCACGACCTGGTTTGTCGGCCAGGCGGCGCACATTGGACGCTTTATGATGCACTGTGCGCTGATGCTCCTGTTCAGCGCCCTACTGTTCTGGCGCGGTGAGCGGGTCGCTCAGGGTATCCGCCATTTCGCTACGCGTCTGGCGGGCAGGCGGGGTGATACCGCCGTGCTGCTGGCAGCCCAGGCCATTCGCGCCGTGGCACTCGGCGTGGTCGTTACCGCGCTGGTGCAGGCGGTGCTGGGCGGTATTGGGCTGGCAATCAGCGGCGTACCCTATCCGACGCTATTTACGGTGGTGATGATCCTCTCCTGTCTGGTACAGATTGGTCCCCTGCCGGTGCTGATTCCGGCCATTATCTGGCTTTACTGGAGCGGAGATACCACCTGGGGCACGGTGCTGCTGGTCTGGAGCTGCGTAGTCGGTACGCTGGATAACGTCATCCGTCCGGTGCTCATTCGCATGGGGGCCGATCTGCCGTTGATTCTTATCCTCTCGGGCGTCATTGGCGGACTCATCGCCTTTGGCATGATTGGCCTGTTTATCGGTCCGGTGCTGCTCGCCGTGTCATGGCGTCTTTTTGATGCATGGGTCAAAGAGGTTCCTGCGCCTGGCAACGTTGACGATAATCTGCTGGAAAAGGTGAACACGCGCGAAGTGCATAATAAATAATCAATAAAGCGGGGAAACCCGCTTTACTATTAAGCCCTGCTTATCAATTATTAATATTTCCTTTCTGGTCAGACCGCGCAACCCGCTATATACGCTATATCTCTCATTTTCCCTGTCGCAAAATCGTTACTTATTATTAACTATTGAGACGAATCTGATCGACTCAAAATTAGGGGATGCCTACTATTAAGGCACGGTTATAAATCAAGGCTTTGATTTATAAGCATGGAAATCCCCTGAGTGAAACAACGAATTGCTGTGTGTAGTCTTTGCCCATCTCCCACGATGGGCTTTTTTTTAAGCTAAATTCCAGTGCCAAAAGCTGTACTGAAAATAAGCATAAAAAAAGCCAGACCGAAGCCTGGCTTTATGCGTAATTAACCATCAATATTATCTGCGACGCTCGTTCGCCGTTACCTGACGCGGCTGGGTACGACGTCCTACCATACCCATCGCACCTGCCAGTACCGCTTCAATCAGCAACATAAAGAAGGTGAACCAGCTGGCTTTAGCCGTAGCAGCTGCCGCTTTCTCACCTGCTTCACGGGCTTTCTGCTCCGCCTGCGCTTTCAGCTCGTCAAATTTCGCCCGCGCTTCCTGATAGCTTTTTTCCGTCTGGGCAACAATCTGTTCCGCTTCGGCATCAGATTTGCCGGTACGCGCCTGAATAATATTTTTCAGCGCTTCACGGTCGGCTGCCTGGAAGGTGCTCTGATTTCTGTCGATTAGGCCTTTAATAAAACCAGCGACATCGGTATCAGCCGTCTGCGGCGTGTTAGCCGTTGCTGCCGCCTGGTTCTGGGCATTATTCGCTTCATTCTGCGCCTGATTTTGCAGCGCCTCTGGCTGCAGCTCCGGTTTCCCGGTCTGTCGCAGCGTTGTTTCAAGCTCATCCTGTAAGCTGTCGAGATTAATATTGTTCTCTGCGAGCTTCTCTTTCGCCATATCCTTAACCGACGGGGCAACTGCCGTGACGCCACTGCCTACCGCCTGTAAACCCGCCCCTAATATATTCATGGCGCCGGTGACCGCGCTATTGGCCAGCATAACGACGAACCAGGCGCTAATAATAGTGTTGACGCCAAACATCAGCAGACCATGCAAGGCTCCTTCTCGCTGTGCCAGCCTGCCGCTGGCATAGGCCCCTGCGGCAATGGCGATCAGCATGCTCAAGCCAGTCCAGATGGCCGCGCCCATGCCGATACCCCCCAGCGGATCTTGCTCTTCCAGAGGATCGATAGTGCTGGCACCGATCGCGGTGCCGAGAATAGAAAGGATCAGGTAGAGCACCATTGAAATAATGACGCCGGCAAACACTGCACTCCATGAAATACGTTTTAGGGGAACGCCTCTACCCGGCGTATATATGTCATCGTAATCGTTTCGGACATGTACATGTTGATCGGCCATCTTTTCTTCTCCCTTATAACCTTACGGCTTATGTCGCAATTTTCGACGGTTAAAAAAAATAGAGCTGGAATGGCTTCAGCTTTAGCCTCTGTAAGGGTAGTTCGGGATGGATAAATAAACCAAGGTGTCGTCACATCAGCAGAAATTCTTTCGACCAAATACAAATCTGTAACGAATAAAAAAGCCTCCCCGGTGGGGAGGCTTTAAGAAAGCGATAACGTTTTACTTGATTTCAGCGAGGCTCAGCCAGGTCTGAACCACGGTATCCGGGTTCAACGACAGGCTGTCGATCCCCTCCTCCATCAGCCAGGCGGCAAAGTCCTCGTGGTCGGAGGGGCCCTGACCACAGATACCTACGTACTTGCCCTCTTTTTTCGCCGCGCGGATCGCCATCGACAGCAGCGCTTTTACCGCCTCGTTGCGCTCGTCAAACAGTTCTGAGACCACGCCGGAGTCGCGATCGAGGCCCAGAGTCAGCTGCGTCATATCGTTCGAGCCGATGGAGAAGCCGTCAAAGTGCTCCAGGAACTGCTCCGCCAGCAGGGCGTTGGACGGGATCTCGCACATCATGATCACCTTCAGCCCGTTTTCACCGCGCTTCAGGCCCTGACGCGCCAGCTCGTCTACTACCGCTTTTGCCTGGTCAACGGTGCGTACGAAGGGGATCATAATTTCGACGTTAGTCAGGCCCATATCGTTACGCACGTGTTTCACCGCCTCGCACTCCAGCGCAAAGCAGTCGCGGAAGCTGTCAGAGACATAGCGGCCCGCGCCACGGAAGCCGAGCATCGGGTTCTCCTCTTCCGGCTCGTAGCGCTCCCCACCCACCAGGTTGGCGTACTCGTTGGATTTAAAATCAGAGAGACGCACAATGACGCGCTTCGGCCAGAACGCCGCGCCGAGGGTGGCAATCCCTTCGCTCAGGCGACCGACATAGAACGCCTTCGGCGAGTCATAGCCCTTCATCATCTCGCGGATCTCTTTTTGCAGCTCTGGCGTCTGATCGTCAAACTCCAGCAGCGCCCGCGGATGGACGCCGATCATGCGGTTGATGATGAACTCCAGACGCGCCAGGCCTACGCCTTCGTTTGGCAGACAGGCGAAGTCAAAGGCGCGATCCGGGTTGCCGACGTTCATCATGATCTTCAGCGGCAGATCAGGCATGGTGTCAACGCTGGAGCTTTTTATGCTGAAGTCGAGCATCTCGGCATAGACATAGCCGGTATCGCCCTCAGCACAGGAGACGGTAACCTTTTCGCCGTCGCGAATGCGGTCGGTGGCGTCACCGCAGCCCACGACGGCCGGAATGCCAAGCTCGCGGGCGATGATCGCCGCATGGCAGGTACGTCCGCCGCGGTTGGTGACAATGGCCGCCGCTTTTTTCATGATCGGCTCCCAGTCTGGGTCGGTCATGTCCGTTACCAGCACGTCGCCGGGCTGAATGCGGTTCATTTCGCTAATGTCGTGGATGACCTTCACCGGCCCTGCGCCAATGCGGTGGCCGATAGCCCGGCCTTCAACAACCACTTTACCCTGGTCATGAAGCGTATAGCGCTCCATGACCTGACCACGGGAACGCACGGTTTCCGGGCGGGCCTGCACAATATAGAGCTTGCCGGTATGGCCATCTTTGGCCCACTCGATATCCATCGGGCGACCATAGTGTTGCTCAATCAGCACTGCCTGCTTCGCCAGGGCCTGAACTTCATCATCGGTCAACGAGAACACGTCGCGATCGGCCTCAGGCACGTCTTCAATGCGCACCTGTTTGCCGTGCTCCTGGCTTGGCGCGTAGACCATGCGGATCTTTTTCGATCCCATGGTGCGACGCACGATGGCCGGGCGATCGTTTGCCAGCGTCGGCTTATGCACGTAAAACTCGTCCGGGTTAACCGCTCCCTGCACTACCATTTCGCCAAGGCCCCAGGCAGAAGTGATAAACACCACCTGATCGAAGCCGGATTCGGTATCGATAGAGAACATGACGCCGGAGGAGGCTAAATCAGAGCGCACCATGCGCTGTACGCCAGCGGAGAGCGCTACGCCACGGTGGTCATAGCCCTGATGCACGCGATAAGAGATAGCGCGATCGTTAAACAGCGAGGCAAAAACGTGTTTCACCGCCACCAGCACCGCATCGTAGCCCTGAACGTTGAGGAAGGTTTCCTGCTGTCCGGCAAAGGAGGCATCCGGCATATCTTCTGCCGTGGCGGAGGAGCGCACGGCAAACGACGCTTCGGCATCGCCTTCCGAGAGCTGGTTATAGGCGTCATGAATCGCCTGTTCCAGCTCTGGCGTGAAGGGTGTATCAATTATCCACTGACGGATCTGCGTTCCGGCCTTCGCCAGTTCGCCAACGTCATCAATGTCCGTGTGATCCAGCAGCTCATAGATACGCTGGTTGACGCCGCTTTGGTCAAGAAACTGATTAAAAGCCTCCGCCGTGGTGGCGAATCCGTTAGGGACCGATACCCCCGTTTCAGACAGATTGGTGATCATCTCACCCAGGGAAGCATTTTTGCCTCCCACGCGGTCAACATCATTCATCCCGAGTTGGTTATACCAGAGCACCAGCGGTGACGAGCCATTGTTGGACATCGGACAATCCTTTTTTGATATATGATTGAGTTAATAACTCCTGACGTACCTATTTATCCTGGCATACCTGGCTCGCTTAAAAAAACGGTGAATCGTTCAAGCAAATTTATTTTTCTATTTTTCGGACAGTTTCACGCAATTTTGTAACCTCATGATTTGTTTGCACTCTTTTTGAAAGCCGTTCTACATAGGAAAAAGAAAAGTGAAATGCACATTTCAGTAAAAATAAAAACACCATTTCATTTTTTTATAGATGCGAGTGGCGCAGTAGTATGGTACATAAATTAATTCAGGCTCTAACACCATCATGCTATGGGGGGATAAAAATGGAAAATTCAGTGGATCGCCAGGTGTTTTATATTTCTGACGGCACGGCCATTACGGCAGAGGTTCTGGGGCATGCGGTTATGTCGCAGTTTCCCGTCGCCGTTCACAGCATTACGCTGCCGTTCGTGGAAAACGTCCAGCGCGCCAATGCCGTCAAGGAGCAGATTGACGCCATTTTCCAACAGACAGGGGTGCGCCCGCTGGTCTTCTACTCTATTGTGACCCCGGAGATCCGCAGCATCATTACCCAGAGTCAGGGCTTCTGCCAGGATATCGTTCAGGCGCTGGTGGCCCCGCTCCAGCAGGAGCTTAAGCTCGATCCTACTCCGATCACCCACCGCACCCACGGACTCAATCCGGGAAACCTGACGCGGTACGATGCTCGAATCGCGGCCATTGATTACACCCTCGCTCATGATGATGGCATCTCAATGCGTAACCTGGAACAGGCGCAGGTCATTTTGCTGGGGGTGTCCCGCTGCGGTAAAACGCCTACCAGCCTCTATCTGGCGATGCAGTTTGGCATTCGCGCCGCTAACTATCCCTTTATTGCTGATGATATGGATAACCTGGTGCTCCCTGCTGCCTTAAAGCCGTTGCAGCATAAGCTATTTGGCCTGACGATTAACGCCGAACGTCTGGCGGCGATCCGTGAGGAGCGCGTAGAGAACAGCCGCTACGCCTCCATGCGTCAGTGTCGGCTGGAGCTAGCCGAGGTAGAGGCCCTGTATCGTAAAAACAATATTCCCTACCTGAATAGCACCAACTATTCGGTTGAGGAGATTGCCACCAAGATCCTCGATATCATGAAGCTGAATCGCAGCATGTACTAATTAGCTAGTACAACGCGTCATTTTCCGCTATCATTGCCCGCAGAATTGTGATGTGCATCACCCTCATACTTGAAAACATCAAGGATTGGTTTATCGTGATGCCCATTACTTCCGGCACTTTTGCCGTTGAAGCCGCCTATTTCTGAGATAAGTCATGAACAAAACTGATGAACTCCGCACTGCGCGCATTGATAGCCTGGTGACGCCAGCCGAACTGGCCGAGCGGTATCCTGTCTCGCGACAGGTTGCGGAACATGTTAACGCTTCGCGTCGGCGAATTGAGAAAATTTTAAATGGTGAAGATCGCCGTCTGCTGGTGATCGTAGGCCCCTGCTCCATCCACGATCTTGATGCCGCGCTTGAGTATGCTCGCCGGTTACAGGCGCTGCGCGAAAAGCATCAGGATACGCTGGAGATTGTCATGCGTACCTATTTTGAGAAACCGCGCACCGTCGTGGGCTGGAAGGGTCTGATCTCCGATCCGGATCTCAACGGCAGCTACCGGGTTAATCACGGCATGGAGCTGGCGCGGAAGCTGCTGCTGCAGGTGAATGAGCTGGGCGTTCCCACCGCCACCGAGTTTCTCGATATGGTGACCGGACAGTTTATTGCCGATCTTATCAGCTGGGGGGCCATCGGGGCGCGCACCACGGAGAGCCAGATCCATCGTGAGATGGCGTCGGCGCTCTCCTGCCCGGTAGGCTTCAAAAACGGTACGGATGGCAACACCCGCATCGCGGTTGACGCTATTCGTGCATCGCGGGCGAGCCATATGTTCCTGTCGCCGGATAAAAATGGCCAGATGACAATCTACCAGACCAGCGGCAATCCCTACGGACATATTATTATGCGCGGCGGGAAAACGCCTAACTACCACGCCGAGGCGATTGCCGAGGCTTGTGATACGCTGAGCGAGTTCTCCCTGCCGGAACATCTGGTGGTCGATTTTAGCCATGGCAACTGTCAGAAGCAGCATCGCCGCCAGCTAGAGGTATGTGACGACGTTTGTCAGCAGATCCGTAACGGCTCGACGGCCATCGCAGGGATCATGGCAGAAAGTTTCCTGCAGGAAGGAACGCAGAAGATTGTTGCCGGCCAGCCGCTGACCTATGGGCAATCTATTACCGACCCGTGCCTCCACTGGGAAGATACCACTCTGCTGGTGGAGAAGCTCTCCGCCGCAGTGGCCTCGCGCTTCTGACATCCTGCCCGCCACCGCGGCGGCGGGCACTCTCTTTTAGCTTGAACAGCTCACTTCCAGATGTTTGCCCCAGTCCGGCGGACGGCTGACATAGTCATCGCTACGATCGCTAAAGGGATCGCGTAGTGCCTGGTGCAACCGCTCTAGCTCCTTGGTATCGCCCTTCTCGGCATCGCTGATAGCGCGCTGGGCCAGCCAGTTACGCCGTACCAGCGCCGGGTTAACGCTTTTCATCTGCCGCTGGCGCTCGGCATCGTCAATCTGTTAGCCCTGCAACCGTATACGGTAGGTGCTAAACCAGGCATCAAATCCCCCGCGATCGATAAACTCGTCACGCAGCGGCGAGCTGGCGCTGTGCTGCTCGGTGGTGCTCAGCATGCGGAACGTGCGGGTATAGTCGCTGCCCTCCCGCGCCATCAAAGCAAGAAGCGTGTTTAGCAGCTCGTTATCGCCGCGCTGCTCGGTGAACAGCCCTAGCTTGCTGCGCAAGAGCTTCCCGTACTGCTCCAGCAGCACCTGCTGATACTCATCCAGCACGCTGTTCAGCGTATCAACATCAATAAAGGGCGATAGCGTCTGGGCAAGGCGCTGGAGATTCCACAGGCCGACCGCAGGCTGATTATCAAATCGGTAGCGCCCTTGATAGTCGGAGTGGTTGCAGATAAAACCGGGCTGATAGTCATCCAAGAAGCCGAACGGACCATAGTCGATGGTCAGGCCAAGAATCGACATGTTGTCGGTATTCATAACGCCGTGAGCAAAACCGACCGCCTGCCACTGGGCGATCAGCGTCGCGGTACGCGCTACCACATCCCGCAGCCAGAGCACATATTTGTCGCTCTCATCAGCAAGATGCGGCCAGTGGTGACGAATGGCGAAATCTGCCAGCTGACGCACCTTCTCCGGCTCGCGGCGGTAGTAGAAATGCTCGAAATGACCGAAACGCAGATGGCTTTCGGCAATGCGCATCAGCATGGCACCCTGCTCGGTGGTTTCCCGCGCCACGGGCGTATCGCTGGTCGCTATAGCCAGCGCACGGGTGGTGGGGATGCCAAGATAGTGCATCGCCTCCGACGCCAGGCTTTCGCGAATGGTCGAGCGCAGCACGGCGCGTCCGTCGCCCATGCGGGAGTAAGGCGTCTGTCCGGCCCCCTTAAGGTGCCAGTCGACGGTTTTGCCATCGGCCAACAGCTGCTCCCCAAGCAAAATGCCGCGACCGTCGCCCAGCTGTCCTGCCCAGACGCCAAACTGATGGCCGCTGTAGACCTGAGCCAGCGGAGACATACCCGGCAGCAGCGTTTCACCGCCCCAGACGCCCGCCCCTTCCTCAGGGGTAAAGAGCGCATCGGGTACGCCCAGATCCTGGGCCAGCGCCGCGTTATGCCATAGCACGCGCGCGTTGCGCAGCGGCGTAGGGGAAAGCGAGGTGTAAAATCCCGGCAGCTCATCGCGCCAGTGTGTGGTAAACGTAAGGGTCATGGATCCTCCTTTTACTGTAGTGTAGAAGGTATCAGGAGGAATAAACACAGGCAGAGTGCGCGGGTATCACCTCACCAGCTCGGTAATCTGCTCCGGGAGCACCGGCGGCCACAGGCCTCCCTGCATAGCGCTAAAGGCAAACGGCATCACCTTCTTCAGCGTCTGCTCGCTATCTATCCCCGCAATCATGACTGAACGGCAGTAGGGTTCAACCTGGGTGATAATAGCCTGCATAAAAGGCTGAAACGATGGCGATTTGAGGCGCTGGGAAACAAAATATTTATCCAGCCTAACGCGCGCAAAAAGACCATCAAATACGGCTCGGGTAGAGGCCGCTCCTGCGCCGAAATTCGCCAGCACAAGCGGATATCTGCTGCTTAATTGGGACAGCGAACTATTCTCACTTTCATTATTTAAGTTAAGATAATTCTCATTAACCATAAGCTCAATAAACGGATACCGATTAACAGATGCTGCTAAATCATCATCTCTTAACAATCTTTCTACAACTGCTGGCGTAATATTAATCCATGCGGCAATCTGATGCTGAATAAAGAAATGCTGACATACGCTTAACAAGTGAAGCTGTTCAATAAATAGCATTTCGGACTGCTGTGGTGTTAAGTGAGGCAAAATCAGCTCTGCGGATGCCTCAGCCTCACGGTTGACGCCTACAAAGTTAACGACGATCTCCAGTCCCTGCAATTCGCCCTCGGCATTACGTGCCGGATTGAAAAGCAGCTCTGAGCGCCAGGTTTTATCGAGTGATATAATCATTATCCGTATACCTAATCCAGAAATGAATAAGACTATCCTTAGCCAGCATTCAAGATTATCCTGGGAAGGCAATAAGCGCCACCAGATAAAACTGGATTAATACAATAGTTGATAACTATTAGTGGGCTCATTAATTAGTATTATTTAATAAAAAACGGAGCCTGATAGCTCCGTTTTTTATTAGCCCAACACAGATTATTGCCGGTTAAATTCGGCGCGCCTGCCAGAACTTTTTACGCCAGTAGACGTTATCAAGCGAGGATTTCATCACTCCGCGACTGGTGGAGGCATGAATAAACTGGTTATCGGTATCGTAGATGCCCACGTGCAGGCCGCTCTCCCCTGACCCGGTTTTAAAGAACACCAGGTCCCCCGGCAACAGGTCATCTTTGTCTATCTCGGTGCCGATCCTGGCCTGCTGGCGCGTCTCCCGGGGCAGGCGCAGATCAAACCGATCCCGGAAGGTCATCAGTACAAAGCCAGAACAATCGATGCCACCCCGGCTCATACCGCCGTATCGGTACGGCGTGCCTCGCCAGTGGCTAAGCTGATCGTTAAGATTGGCGATAACGGTGATCGAGTCTGCCAGCCGTGGATTCGGCGGTGGGGCCCGGTGGTGGCTACATCCTGCTAAAAAAAGCACGGCGGCGAAAAGAAACCATAGGCGCATGCGGGGCGGATCCTCTGCTTTATTATTTTTCCAGTAATGTAGCGTGGCGGGAAAGCGCCGCGCAATATGCTCTGTGTTTATAGCGTAGAAATAAGTACGCTATGCCCCTCAACGTCAAGTCGGCGAAAAGGCATACCGTAAGCCTGAGCCAGCCTGGGCGGCGTTAGCACGCTATCGCGCGGGCCGCTGGCAATCAGCTTACCGTTGCGCAGCAGCCAGGCCTGATGAGCATGGCGCAGGGTATGATTTAGATCGTGGCTGCTCATCACCACGGTAATTCCCGCCTGGTAGAGCGCATTTAACAGGCGGTCGAGCCCCGCCTGCTGGGCCACGTCCAGACTGTTCATCGGCTCATCCAGCAGCAGCAGTTGCCCCTCGGGATTACCCGCCGGATGGATCTGCAAAATTACCGCGGCCAGACGCACCCGCTGCCACTCGCCCCCCGACAGCTGGTTTGCCTTGCGCCCGAGCTTATCATCGAGCCCCAGCGCACCGGCGACGTCATGCAGTAGCGCAGTGTGACCGCGATCGGGCTGGTGCAGGGTCAGATAGTGCCACACCGGCATGGCAAAGGGCGGCGTTTGCTGCTGAGGAAGGTAGGCGCGACGCCGGGCCAGCGCGGTGGCGTGCCAGCCATCGAGCGGCCTACCGTTGAGCGTGATGCTGCCCGGCCCGCTTGCCAGGCCCGCCATCCGTGCCAGCAGGGTACTTTTTCCGGCCCCGTTTGGTCCCACCAGATGCAGAATTTCTCCGGCATTGACCGTGGCCGTAACGGGCCCCAGCCTGCCGGATTCCGCTACATCCTGTAGCGTCATTAATGCTTTCACTATTTTGCTAATGCCAGCTTGATGGCTTCCATCACGATAGGATCTTCCGGCGTCATATCCGGCGCAAAGCGCTGGACAACCTGCCCATCACGGCCAATCAGGAATTTTTCAAAGTTCCACAGGATATCGTCAGGATAGAGCGGCGCACGCCCTTTGCTGGCGAGACGCTCGTAAAATCCGCTGCTCTCCGGCGCAACGGCAGTGGGCGCAGCGGCGATCAGCTTCTGATAGAGCGGATGACGATCCTCACCGTTGACGTCAATTTTGCTGAACATCGGGAAGGTAACGCCATAGGTGGTGCTGCAGAAGGTTTTGATCTCCTCTTCGCTGCCCGGCTCCTGGCCTAAAAACTGGTTGCACGGGAACCCGAGCACCACAAAACCGTCTTTCGCCCAGGCCTTTTGAATGTTCTCCAGCTGCTCATACTGTGCCGTCAGGCCGCATTTAGACGCCACGTTGACCACCAGCAGCACCTTGCCCTGATAATCTGCCAGCGTGGTCTTCTCGCCATCAATCGTCGTCACATCAGTGTTCAGAATATCGTGTTGCATAGCATCCCCTTAGTTATCAAACGCGCCAGCGGTTCAGTCGCTGGCCTTTAATAATAGACAATATGACGACGTCTACTCATGCGCAATTTTATCGTAAAAGTTTCTTCGCGATAGGGAGTTAAGTGCGGTGCGGTGGCGAGATTACCGCGCCGCCTTCAGCAGCAGCCAGATAAACACCGGTGCGCCTAGCGTGGCGGTGACGACCCCAATGGGCAGCTCTGCCGCGTTAAGCGCCTGGCGGGCGACGATATCCGCAAACAGCAGCGCGCTTGCCCCTGCAAGCGCACAGCCGGGCAGCAGCACGCGATGGTCGGTCAGGCCGCAGAGACGCAGGATATGGGGGATCACCAGGCCGATAAAACCGATCGCTCCCGCCAGCGCTACGCTGACCCCGACCATCCAACCGGTAGCGACCACCAGCACGTTGCGCCAGAACCACAGCGGCAGTCCGAGCTGGCGAGCAGAGGTTTCCCCCAGCGCCAGCATATTCAGCGGCTGCGACTGCAGGCAAACCCAGGCCATGACCGGCAGCAGCGCCAGCATCAGCCACCCCTGCTGCCAGTCAACGCCGCCAAATCCGCCCATCATCCAGTACATCAGCTGGCGTAGATCGAACGAGGTCGAGAAGTAGATGGCCCACGTCATTAGCGCGCTGCAGATGATGCCCAATGCAACGCCCGCCAGCAGCAGGCGGCTAATGGAGAGGTGACGGCGGGCGAAGTGCAGCAGGATCAGCGTAATGATTAGCGCTCCGGCAATAGCGCACAGGCCGAGCGCCCAGGTGGGTAGCGCCCCCTGCCCCAGCATCACGGCGGCAATCAGGCCCACGCCCGCGCCGTTGGAGACGCCGAGCAGTCCCGGCTCCGCCAGCGGATTTTCAAACAGCGCCTGCATCAGCGTGCCGCACAGCGCCAGCGCCGCACCGACCAGCACCACCGCAAGGGTTCTGGGTAGACGGATCTGCCAGACAAAAAGTTGCCCGCGCGGGCTGAGCCAGTCGCCAGGCGCAATCCATTGATCGCCTGCGCAGAGGCTTACCACGATAGCAAGCAGCAGAAGGAGTATAAGTCCGCCAAGCCAGCGGGCGTGGCGTTGGGTCTGTTGGTGGGCAAGTGCGAGCATAGGATCCATCCTGCTTAACGTCGTGGACGTGATTTTAAGATGCAGCGCGGCCAGAGAAAAGAAAAAAGGCCGCACGGGCGGCCTTTTTGGTTAGTTCAGATTACTCTGCTTTGGGCGAAGCGTTTTCGACACGGCTTTTCAATTTCTGACCGGGTCTGAAGGTCACCACGCGCCGGGCTGTAATGGGAATATCCTCGCCCGTTTTCGGGTTACGTCCCGGGCGTTGGTTCTTATCACGCAGATCAAAGTTACCAAAACCGGAGAGTTTTACCTGCTCACCATTTTCCAGAGCGCGACGGATCTCTTCGAAAAATAGCTCTACCAGCTCTTTGGCATCCCGTTTGCTAAGCCCAAGCTTATCAAACAGATATTCTGACATTTCAGCTTTTGTAAGCGCCATAGGTTCAATCCCTCAATGATGCCTGGAATCGCTCTTTCAATGCCTCTACACATCTGGCAACGGTAGCGGCAATCTCCTCTTCTTCGAGTGTACGGCCGGTATCCTGAAGGATCAGGGTGATAGCGAGGCTCTTATAGCCCTCCGCTACGCCCTTGCCGCGGTACACATCAAACAAGTTTACGCCAACTACCTGATTTACGCCAACTTTCTTACACTCAGCCAAAACATCTGCTGCGGGGACGTTTTCTGTGACCACAACCGCAATATCGCGACGGTTTGCCGGGAAGCGTGAAACCTCCCGCGCCTGCGATATAACGCGGTCTGCAATGGCGTTCCACTCGATCTCAAACACCAGCGTCCGACCGTTCAGATCCAGTTTACGTTCCAGCTCAGGATGCACAACCCCAATAAAACCAATACGTTCGCCTTTCAGATAAATCGCGGCGGACTGGCCCGGATGGAGAGCCGGATTGGCTTCCGCTTTAAACTGAATGTCGGCCAGCTTGCCGGTGAGATCGAGAACGGATTCCAGATCGCCTTTTAAATCATAGAAATCGACGCTCTCTTTTGCCAGGTTCCAGTGCTCTTCGTAGCGGCTACCGGTGATAACACCGGCCAGCATCACATCCTGACGGATACCCAGATTGGCCTGGGTATCGGGCACAAAGCGCAGACCGGTCTCAAAGATACGTACGCGGCTCTGCTGACGATTCTGGTTATAGACTACTGTTCCCAGCAGACCGGTCCACAACGACAGGCGCATGGCCGACATTTCGCTGGAGATAGGGCTTGGCAGGATCAGCGCCTCTTCGCCTGGATGGATCAGCTGCTGCAGTTTCGGATCCACGAAGCTGTAGGTGATCACCTCCTGGTAGCCTTTGTCGATCAGCATGGTTTTCATCCGCTTCATCGACAGGTCCTCTTCGCGGTGGCTGCCCATAATCAGACCTGCCTGCACCGGTGAATCAGGAATGTTGTTGTAGCCGTAGATGCGGGCCACCTCTTCCACCAGGTCCTCTTCGATCTCCATATCGAAACGCCAGCTTGGGGCGACGGCCTGCCACTCATCCTGACCTTCGGTCACTTCACAGCCCAGGCGGCGGAGAATGTCGCCTACCTGCTCGTCGGCAATATGGTGGCCAATCAGGCGATCCAGCTTGCTGCGGCGCAGAGTAATGGTGGCACGCTTCGGCAGCGCGGCCTCGTTGGTCACATCGATAACCGGACCGGCTTGACCGCCGCAGATATCCAGCAGCAGGCGCGTCGCACGCTCCATCGCTTTGTACTGCAGCGCCGGGTCAACGCCACGCTCGTAGCGGTGGGAAGCATCGGTATGCAGACCGTGACGACGGGCGCGACCGGTAATAGAGAGCGGGCTGAAGAATGCGCACTCCAGCAGTACGTCCTGCGTTTCGCCATTCACGCCAGAGTGCTCGCCACCAAAGATACCGCCCATGGCCAGGGCTTTGTTGTGGTCAGCAATGACCAGCGTATCGGACTGCAACTTGGCTTCGCTACCGTCGAGCAGTACCAGCGTCTCGTTCTCTTGCGCCATACGAACAACGATCCCACCCTCAATGCGGCCCAGATCGAAGGCGTGCATCGGCTGCCCCAGCTCCAGCAGGACGAAGTTAGTGACGTCGACCACCGCGTCGATAGAGCGGATGCCGCAGCGACGCAGCTTCTCACGCATCCACAGCGGGGTTGGCGCGGTGACGTCGATACCTTTCACCACGCGGCCCAGGTAACGCGGGCAGGCGTCGACGGCGTCAACACGGATAGGCAGCGTATCGTTAATCGTTGCGGCCATCGGAGCAATCTCAGGCTCGGTCAGCGGCAGCGCATTCAGGACGGCCACGTCGCGCGCTACGCCGATAATCCCCAAGCAGTCGGCGCGGTTCGGGGTTACGCTGATCTCAATGGTATTATCATCAAGCTTCAGGTAGTCGCGAATATCGGTGCCGATCGGTGCATCCGCTGGCAGCTCGATGATCCCGCTGTGATCGTCGGAAATACCCAGCTCGGAGAAGGAGCAGAGCATCCCTTCAGACGGCTCGCCGCGCAGCTTGGCGGCTTTGATTTTAAAATCGCCCGGCAGCACCGCGCCGATGGTCGCTACCGCAACCTTCAGCCCCTGACGGCAGTTTGGCGCACCACAGACGATATCGAGCAGGCGCTCGCCGCCAACGTTAATCTTGGTCACGCGCAGTTTGTCGGCGTTCGGGTGCTGACCGCACTCGACCACTTCGCCCACCACAACGCCGTTAAAGCTGCCGGCTACGGCGTCAACGCCGTCGACTTCCAGGCCTGCCATCGTAATTTGATCGGAGAGCGCTTCGCTATCGACCGCCGGATTAACCCATTCGCGTAACCACAGTTCACTGAATTTCATTATTTTTTCCTGCCTTTATTTAAACTGTTTAAGGAAACGCAAATCGTTTTCGAAGAACGCGCGTAAGTCGGTAACGCCATAGCGCAGCATAGTCAGACGCTCCATGCCCATGCCAAACGCGAAGCCAGAGTACACTTCTGGATCGATGCCCACGTTGCGCAGCACGTTCGGGTGCACCATACCGCAGCCCAGCACCTCCAGCCATTTGCCATTTTTACCCATTACGTCCACCTCAGCGGAAGGCTCGGTAAACGGGAAGTAGGACGGACGGAAACGGACCTGCAGATCTTCCTCAAAGAAGTTGTTCAGGAAGTCGTGCAGGGTGCCCTTCAGATTGGTAAAGCTAATGTTTTTATCAACGATCAGCCCTTCCATCTGGTGGAACATCGGGGTGTGGGTCTGATCGTAGTCGTTACGATAGACGCGGCCCGGAGCGATAATACGGATGGGCGGCTGCTGGTTTTCCATGGTACGGATCTGCACCCCAGAGGTCTGGGTGCGCAGCAGACGGGTAGCATCAAACCAGAAGGTGTCATGGTCAGCGCGTGCCGGGTGGTGTCCCGGAATGTTCAGGGCGTCAAAGTTGTGGTAGTCGTCCTCGATTTCCGGACCGGTTGCCACGGTAAAGCCCAGCTCACCGAAGAAGTTCTCAATACGGTCGATGGTGCGGGTAACCGGATGCAGACCGCCGTTCTCGATGCGGCGGCCCGGCAGAGAGATGTCGATGGTTTCCGCTGCCAGACGTGCGTTCAGCGCGGCGCTCTCAAGGGCATCTTTGCGGGCGTTGAGCGCCTGCTGGACCTGCTCTTTGGCCTCGTTAATCACCGCACCGGCGGCTGGACGCTCTTCAGGCGGCAGCTCACGCAGGGTTGTCATCTGAAGGGTCAGCTGCCCTTTTCTGCCCAGATATTCGACGCGCACATTATCTAATGCGGCAATATCTGTAGCCTCGTTAATGGCTGCCGTGGCGCTGGCAACCAGCTCTGCGAGATGTGACATGGTTTTCCTCATTATGTCGGTGCAGACACCGTTATGGTGATCTCATATTTTTTACATACAGGCATAAAAAAAGCCTCCCTGGGGAGGCTTTCTGGCGCTGTTTTTCGTTTCTTCTTTCACGCGCAAGCCCCCTGGGATCAGGTGCTAAAGTAAAAAAAGAAGCGGAAAATAGCAGCATTCATGCTTGCGTTACCTTGTGTGGAAAGGAATAAAAAGAGGGAGCCAGGCTCCCTCTCTCTAACTGGCTTAAGCCAGAGCTACTTTCGCTTTTTCGACCAGGGCAGCGAATGCCACTTTATCGAATACAGCGATGTCAGCCAGGATCTTACGGTCGATTTCAACAGAGGCTTTTTTCAGGCCGTTGATGAATTTGCTGTAAGAAATACCGTTCTGACGTGCTGCTGCGTTGATACGCGCAATCCACAGTTGACGGAACTGACGCTTTTTCTGACGACGGTCACGATAAGCGTACTGACCAGCTTTGATAACAGCCTGGAAGGCAACGCGGTATACGCGTGAACGCGCACCGTAGTAGCCTTTAGCTTGTTTCAAAATTTTCTTGTGACGTGCACGTGCAATTACACCACGTTTTACGCGAGCCATGATGCTCTCCTGTATCTATTCTTAAAAAAGGTTAAAAGGTAAACGACTTATGCGTACGGCAGGCACGCGATGACCAGGCCCAGATCGCCTTTAGAAACCATGGCTTTCGGACGCAGGTGACGTTTACGCTTGGTAGCTTTTTTGGTCAGAATATGACGCAGGTTAGCGTGCTTGTGCTTAAAACCACCTTTACCGGTTTTTTTAAAGCGCTTAGCAGCACCGCGTACGGTCTTAATCTTTGGCATTTTAATAATTTCCACTTCGCATTGTTAATAAACGAAACAAAGGCGAACCAGACCCGTGAGCTTGTGGCCCACAGGTATGATTACTTGATGGCCTTACTGTTTCTTCTTCGGAGCAAGCACCATGATCATCTGGCGGCCTTCGATCTTCGTAGGGAAGGATTCGACCACTGCCAGTTCAACCAGATCTTCTTTCACGCGGTTAAGCACTTCCATACCGATCTGTTGGTGGGCCATCTCACGACCGCGGAAACGCAGTGTGATCTTGGCCTTGTCGCCCTCTTCGAGAAAGCGAATCAGGCTGCGGAGTTTTACCTGATAGTCGCCTTCATCTGTACCAGGTCGGAACTTGATTTCCTTAACCTGGATAACTTTTTGCTTCTTCTTCTGTTCCTTAGAAGATTTGCTCTTTTCATAGAGGAACTTGCCGTAATCCATTATACGGCAAACGGGCGGCTCGGCGTTAGGGCTAATTTCAACTAAATCTGCCCCGGCTTCTTCAGCTTTTTCCAGAGCTTCTCTTAGACTCACAATGCCAAGCGGCTCGCCTTCCAGATCTGTTAAGCGAACTTCTGTGGCGCGAATCTCGCCATTGATACGATTCGGACGCGCCGTTTGAACTCGTTTTCCGCCTTTAATACCTTATTCCTCCAGTTGTTGAAGACTGCGGCTGCGAATCTCTTGTTGCAGCTTCTCGATAACATCATTTACGTCCAGGCTACCCAGGTCTTTACCACGACGGGTACGCACGGCTACTTTGCCGGCCTCAACCTCTTTGTCACCACAAACCAGCATATAAGGGACACGACGTAAAGTGTGCTCGCGGATTTTAAAGCCTATCTTCTCGTTTCTCAAGTCCGCTTTTACACGAATGCCCGCATTTTGTAGTTTCTGCGTCAATTCGTTAACGTAATCGGCCTGAGAATCGGTAATGTTCATCACAACTACCTGCACCGGCGCAAGCCAGGTGGGGAAGAAGCCCGCAAACTCTTCGGTCAGGATGCCGATAAAGCGCTCCAGAGACCCAAGAATGGCGCGGTGAATCATCACTGGCACCTGACGCTCGTTGTTTTCGCCCACATAGGAGGCGCTCAAACGAGACGGCAGAGAGAAGTCCAGCTGTACCGTTCCGCACTGCCATGCACGATCGAGGCAGTCATACAGCGTAAATTCAATTTTCGGACCGTAGAACGCGCCTTCACCCAGCTGGTACTCAAACGGGATGTTGTTCTCTTCCAGCGCGACTGCTAAATCCGCCTCAGCACGATCCCACATCTCGTCGCTGCCGATACGCTTTTCCGGACGAGTGGAGAGTTTGACGACGATCTTCTCGAAGCCAAAGGTGCTGTACATATCGTAGACCATACGAATACAGGCGTTCACTTCATCACGCACCTGCTCTTCTGTACAGAAGATGTGGGCGTCATCCTGAGTGAAGCCGCGTACACGCATCAGGCCATGCAACGCGCCCGATGGCTCGTTACGGTGGCAGCTACCAAACTCTGCCATACGTAATGGCAGGTCGCGGTACGATTTTAGACCCTGATTAAAAATTTGCACGTGACCAGGGCAGTTCATGGGTTTGATGCAGTACTCACGGTTCTCAGACGAGGTGGTGAACATGGCATCTTTGTAGTTGTCCCAGTGGCCGGTTTTTTCCCACAGCACACGGTCCATCATGAACGGGCCTTTTACTTCCTGATACTGGTACGCTTTCAGCTTGGAGCGAACAAACGTTTCCAGCTCACGGAAGATAGTCCAGCCATCATTATGCCAGAAAACCATGCCCGGTGCCTCTTCCTGCATGTGATACAGGTCGAGCTGCTTACCAATTTTACGATGGTCGCGTTTCGCGGCCTCTTCCAGACGCTGCAGATAGGCGTTCAACGCTTTTTTATCTGCCCACGCCGTGCCGTAGATACGCTGCAGCATCTTGTTGTTGCTGTCGCCGCGCCAGTAGGCCCCTGCAATTTTCATCAGTTTGAAGTGATGGCAGAAGCGCATATTCGGCACGTGCGGACCGCGGCACATGTCGATGTACTCTTCATGATGATACAGGCCGGGCTTGTCATCATGGGCAATGTTTTCATCAAGAATGGTAACTTTATAGCTTTCGCCGCGCGCAACGAAGGTTTCACGCGCTTCGTGCCAGCTTACCTTTTTCTTGATGACGTCGTAGTTCGTCTCGGCGAGCGCGTGCATACGTTTTTCGAGCGCGTCGATATCTTCCTGGGTCAGCGTATGGTCAAGATCGATATCGTAGTAGAAGCCGTTATCAACAACCGGACCGATGGCCATTTTGGCATGGGGCCACAGCTGTTTGATGGCATGACCTAACAGGTGCGCACAGGAGTGGCGGATAATTTCCAGACCATCCTCATCTTTGGCGGTAATGATCGCCAGCTGCGCATCGTTTTCGATAAGATCGCTGGCATCCACCAGCTCGCCGTTAACGCGACCGGCGATGCAGGCTTTCGCCAGGCCAGGGCCGATATCAAGGGCAACATCCATAGGACTAACGGGGCGATCAAACTGGCGTTGGCTGCCGTCAGGAAGGGTAATTACAGGCATGTAGGATCCTTAATTTGCAGTGGTGACCCGCACGAAAGGTCACATACAAAACTATTTTCAAATTATTATCAACGGCTTAAAGCAGGTTTTCGTCTTCACTCTGACAAATTTGTACAGAAAACAGGCTGCACCCTGCTCGGCTGTTGATAAGCTCACCCCTGATACTACACGTCTAATCAGTGAGTTAAAAGGCTCGCGTTGCATTCTATTAGCCGCACTCTACTGTTGACGCTATTTTAGGGGAGACAATCCGGCGGATTGTCATAATTGTGTAAAATTAGAAAATGAAAAGCCTTAGCAAGAAAATTAATAAGGCCGACTAAAAGCGCTAAGCCTGGCTTATAGATAAAATTGACAAAAAAAGCGCTATTTACTCGACGATATATCCCTGGTACACAAATAGACGTGCTAGGGTAGCATTTCCACTCAACGGACCGGAGGGGTTATTCCAAACCTCAAATTTCAGTGTCCCGTCTGCAATGGTTTTAGGTTTCGGTTTTCTATGCACAACGCTGAAAAAAAGCTTCCACACGGTGCAATATGTGCAACCTGTGGGGAACGACTTACCGCATCGATGTGCATTCCCGCGACCAGACAAATGAATAAAGTGACAGATTAAATAAAGGCTTCGCAAGAGGCCTTTTCGCTGTTCAGGCTTTACTCTCAGGAACAAGCGCATTAATGACCGTCTCCATTGCCTGACGCGTCAGCTCGCTACGTTTAACCCGCTGGTTAGCCAGGGCTGTACGCAGCACGCCGGCAATAACAATATGCTTTGGCTCCTGGCCTAAATCGCGCATCTCCAGCACAACTTTACCCACCACGCGGCACATCTCATCATACAGCTCGCTCTCTTTTGCCTGGTTACCCATGGTGCCCTCTCTCTGTTTGTTGCTGAATTTAAAGGCATAGCACATAGAAAAACCCTGCAAACGTCAAGCGATCCGGCGCACTATCCCGATATTTAGGCGGCGCTATACCCGGTGCTACCGTTTTTCGTAGGCCGTACTGGTGTAAAGTTAAGCCAAATTTTGCCGATGATATAGCCTACATTGGGCAAACAGCATCGCGACACAACACATGCAATCGATAAATCATAACGTTATTGCAGGCCTCAATCTGAAAGCCCGGCCGGGAACCTCTTCGATCCTTCAGCAATCGATCGAACGGCTCGCGTCCGGACTGCGGATTAATGGTGCCAAGGATGATGCCGCAGGTCTTGCTATTGCCAACCGGATGGGCGCAAACATAAACGCTGATACCGTGGTTTCCCGCGGGCTTGATGACGCCATCAGCCTCGCGCAAACTGCAGAGAGCAGCCTCGGTTCGATCAGCTCCATGCTGATTCGAGCCAAGGGTCTGGCTATTCAGTCGGTCAACGACTCGCTCTCAGAGAGCGATCGCGCCAGTATTCAAAACGAATTCGCCAGCATTCTCGCTGGGATCGACAGTATCTCTGAAGGTACCGAGATCTTTGGCCTTTATCCGCTGGCTACCGAAAATCCTGAGCTGCCGCCAGCGCTGTTAGGCAACGTTGCGCCGGTAAATACCAAGTTCCCCATAGCAAACAAGGATTACTCCTTCACCTCGGGCGTCATTCCGCTGGCCTATATTCCGGCCGGTTCGACCAATATCGCCATCACCATTAACTCCCTCGGCGCGGATGATGATATTCAGCTCTTTACCCGCGACGGTAAACATCTGGCAGGCACGCCAATTAACGGCAGCGATCCGGATTATACCTGGGTGAGCAACAGCATTACCGATTCCGCCAGCGCAAATACGCGCCTGCTCTCGCAGGCCAATGGCTTCCAGAGCGGTGCCACCTATGATGACTCTCAGCTGATTGAGGGCGGCGCGGCATGGGATATTAACGGCGGTGCCTCCCTTAGCTATAACGGTATGAACATCACCTATAGCGGCGATGGCGATCGCTATGAGGACAGCACTACCGGCGGCTTTAACGACGGCAACAACGGTGCAAACCTGCTGGAACGGGTCACTATCGACAATGTGAATGAAGACTTGATCGTCGTTGTAGTCGGCAATGGCTCCTTCACCAGCAAGCTGACCTGGGGAAACCTGGAGGCGCCGACCGCCCAGCCTGCCACACCGCCGAAAAAGAGTATCCCCTATCAGGTGGTTACCAGCGCCAACTTTGGCGATGAAATTCGCTCAACGACCCTGGAGCCCACCCCTGCGGATACCAAAACGCTCGGTATTCATGACGCCCGGCTGGATACCGTCCAGTCGGCTCGCTCGGCGATGGGTAAGCTCGACACTGCGCTGGCTAAAGTCGATGGTTACCGCTCGCAGTATGGCGCGGCAATCAACCGCTTCGAATCCAGCAAGTCGGTGCTGGCGCAGCAGAAGGTTGCGACGCAATCCGCCCAGAGCCGTATCCAGGATGCTGATTATGCACTGGAAACCAGCAAAATGCTCAAAGCGCAAATTTTGCAGGAGAGCCAAAATGCGGTGCTGAAAATAGCGAACCAGGCACCTGAAAATCTACTTTCGTTATTACGCGGATAAATACAAAAATTAGAAAAGTTTACACAGAATGACAGATATAAAAAAACCGGGACAGCATGCTCCGGTTTTTTGCTTAATCAGGCAGATGCCTGAAGGTAAAATAGTATGACAGATTAAACGCTAAGAACATTAATACCATTCGCCAGCAACAAGGGTCTTGGCATTGAAAGCATCATCCGTAGAACGTCCCGTATTTTGAGAACCAGGCTGAATATTCGAGCCGGCTTCAGTATCCGTAACGCTGAACGTGGCGCTTGGGTAGGTGGTTTGACTGGCAGTGTTATAGCTTGGCTGAGCCGCGAATGCGCCAAAAGAGAGTGCGGAAAGCACCGTGGCGGCGGCGAGTGTTTTGATTGTTTTCATGATGTTTCTTCTCTATTTGAATTAATACATGACTGCAAAGGCTTGTTTTTGCCTATGCGTAAAGTGTAGATCTAGATCACACTTTTGCCTAGTCAGTTTATTTATCAAAAAGTGTCAAATAAATTGAAGGTGTTGCGGCAGATGAAATTAAGGAGAGAAAAAGGAGAAACGCTTTTCTCGGGGAAATAAAACGCTGTTACGGAGTTTAATAGCACGAAATGTGAATGCTGAAGCGGGCCGGAATAACCGGCCCAAAATCAATTACATTTTATAGCCCAGCGAAACGACGGTGCGGCGATCGGTGTGCTCTGGCGCGGACGCCGGTGGCTCAGAGTTCCACGTCACGTTGTAGGCTACCTTCAGCCCAAAGTGCTCGTTGATCGCCACGTTGAGCGCGGTCTCGGAGTTTAACGTGGTATCGTCTGCGCCGAATACCGATACGCCCTGGGTAAATTTGGCGTTATCGGTGAACTGCCAGGTATACGCGCCGGAAGCATAGCCCAGCGGCTGGGTTTCGCTGTCGCCGTCGGTGTACTCGTCATAGCGCACACCCGGACCGAATTCAAAACGCAGGCTGTGCACCGGGCCATTCAGGAACTGGCGACCGTAACCGGCGGTCAGAATATCGCGCTGGCGATAGCCGTTGTAGCGGTCGGTAAGCCAGCTTGCCTGGCCAAAAATATAGTCAGCGTCGGTCACGTTATAACGCGCTCGACCACCCACTGCATACTTTTCTGAAGAGCGCTCATCGTTAGAGGAGGTATTGCTGGCGTTTCCCCAGAGTGACCATGCGGTGGTGTTGCCGTACCAGGTCAGCGTTGAGTCAGCGGTCAGGGAGGAACTTTTCGTATTACCTGATTGATTCAGGTAGCCTGCATTCACATTACCTTCGAAGGGTTTCTGTGCTGAGGAGGGATCGTCCATGACAGTAAAAACGGTATCATCTGCGGCAGCATTGATTGACGCAAGCACGCCTCCCGCCAGGATAACAACAGCGGGTACTGTCTTCAAAAGCTTCATTTATAAAGAGTCCGTACAGCAAAAAAAAGAGGACCTACGGTCCTGGAAACTTCCTTCAGGATCAATGTTTAGCAATCTGAAGAAAGGTAACAAATTATAAAAAGGCTCAAATAACATAGCAATGTATTCTTCTTTCGTTTTTTGAATAAGAGCGCTCTCAAACCCCTGATAAACGTATAATGCCTTTCTTTGACTTTGATGCGTATTTATTCGGAAAATCATGCTGTTATTTACTTTCCCTTCCCGCGATTCGGTGCCAGGCTTAGGGCAACCACGCGAAAGGAGATGAAAATGACAGCAGTCTATACTCTGACCCTGGCCCCGTCGCTGGACAGCGCGACGCTGACTCCCCAGATCTATCCCGAAGGCAAGCTACGCTGCACCGCGCCGGTTTTTGAACCCGGCGGCGGCGGCATTAACGTGGCGCGGGCTATCGTGCATCTCGGTGGACGCGCCACGGCTATCTTCCCCGCAGGCGGCGCGACGGGAGAACACCTCGCCGCCCTGCTGGCCGATGAAAAAGTCACCACACGCCAGGTGGCGACCCATGACTGGACGCGACAGAACCTGCACGTGCACGTTGAATCCAGCGGCGAGCAGTATCGCTTTGTGATGCCCGGCGCTGCGCTAAGCGACGATGAGTTCCGCCAGCTTGAAGAGCAGGTGCTGACTATAGAGAAGGGATCGCTGCTGGTGATCAGCGGCAGCCTGCCGCCAGGCGTCCCGGTAGAAAAGATGAGCCAGCTTATTAAGGCAGCGCAGAACAATGGCATTCGCTGCATTATTGACAGCTCCGGCGACGCCCTGGCTGCTGCGCTGGAGATTGGCGGTATCGAGCTGGTGAAGCCTAACCAGAAAGAGCTGGCCGCACTGGTCAACCGGGATCTCACTCAGCCTGATGACGTCCGCAAGGCCGCCGAGGAGCTGGTCAACAGCGGCAAGGCAAAGCGTGTCGTGGTCTCCCTCGGTCCACAGGGGGCGCTGGGCGTAGATGAGCAGCAGTGCGTGCAGGTGGTTCCTCCCCCGGTTAAAAGCCAGAGCACGGTAGGCGCAGGTGACAGTATGGTCGGGGCGATGACGCTGAAGCTGGCGGAGAATGCCTCGCTGGAGGATATGGTGCGCTTCGGCGTGGCCGCTGGCAGCGCCGCGACGATAAACCACGGTACGCGCCTTTGTGCGCAAGAAGACACACAAAAAATATATGATTATCTTTGCCAAAAATGATAATCGTCTAAGCTGAAAAAAGTGCGATAACAATGAGGTGAGCTATGGCCAGTGGGGATATCACTCGCTACGTAATAACGGTAAAGTTTCACGAGCATAGTTTGACTGAAATCAATGAGCTTAATAACACCTTCACGCTTGCCGGGTATCTACTGACCCTGAGCGATGACGATGGCAAGGTTCATGAGCTGGGAACCAATACGTTCGGCCTGGTCAGTCCGCTGAATGAAGATGATATTAAGGAGCAGGCGTTAGCGCTGGCGGAGAGCGCCATCGATCAACGGCCTGAGATTGAGGTTATGACCTGGGAGAACTGGCTGAAGACGCAGCAGCAATAAGTGCGATCGCGCTCGCCTGGCTTGCAGGCTGTGCGCAGAATCGTATTTTATGCTGCGTTAGCGCGCTAACCTTTAATCTGGCAGATTGCAGGGGAGAGAGAGCATGTGGCAAGCGGTGAGTCGTCTATTAAACGAGCAGCTTGGTGAAGGCGAAATTGAGCTGCGCAATGAACTGCCGGGCGGAGAGATCCATGCCGCATGGCACATCCGCTTCGGTGGTCGCGATCTGTTCGTGAAGTGCGATGAACGCGAGATGCTGCCTATCTTCACCGCCGAAGCGGATCAGCTTGAGCTTCTGGCACGCAGCCATACGGTTAGCGTCCCGCAGGTGGCAGCGGTAGGCAGCGATCGCGATTACAGTTTTCTGGTCATGGCCTACCTCCCTGCCCGCCCGCTGGATGCGCACAACGCCTTTTTGCTCGGCCAGCAGCTGGCCCGGCTGCACCAGTGGAGCGAGCAGCCGCAGTTCGGCCTCGACTTCGACAACGATCTCTCAACCACGCCGCAGCCGAACGCCTGGCAGCGCCGCTGGTCGACCTTTTTCGCCGAGCAGCGTATCGGCTGGCAGCTTGAGCTGGCGGCAGAGAAAGGTCTCGCCTTTGGCAATATCGATGCCATCGTCGAACATGTTCAGCAGCGCCTCGCCTCCCACCAGCCGCAGCCCTCTCTGCTGCATGGCGACCTCTGGTCAAATAACTGTGCGCTGGGCCCGAACGGCCCCTACATTTTTGATCCAGCCTGCTACTGGGGAGACAGAGAGTGCGACCTGGCGATGCTGCCGCTGCATCCGGAGCAGCCGCCGCAGATCTATGACGGCTATCAGTCAGTGCTGCCCCTGCCGAACGACTTCCTGGAGCGTCAGCCGATCTACCAGCTCTATACGCTGTTTAATCGGGCGATCCTCTTTGGCGGGCAGCATCTGGTGACGGCCCAGCAGGCGCTGGACAGAATACTGGCCGCGTAATCGGCGCAGCCAGCATTAGCGTCCCGGCTACATAAACCCGAGCAGGGTAAAGAAGAAGTAGCCGGCAATAATGACAATCACCGGCAGCACGTAGAGCGGGAAAATTTGCAGGAAGATGGTATGGCGCGGCACGACGATACGCGATTCGATCTGCTCGCGGGTTAACCCGTCCGCCCCCTTCGCCTTCTCAAGGATGAGCTGATCCTCAACGCCCTCACGCAGGAAGCGGGTCTGGCGGCTCATGCGCGCCCCGGAAGCCTGGAGCGCCAGGCCGACAAAAATCAGGGCGTAAATAACCCAGAAGCCAATATTCAGCTTGTGGTGAAAATCCGGCGTCGGCGAGTTGTACCAGAAAACATTGAGAAACGGCGTATTGAAACGCATCATCTCAATCATGACATGGGCGAAATCCAGCATCACGGCGTTGATCCCCGGCTGCTTCTCGCTGTGGTCGTACATAAATTTAAATACGGAAATCAGGGTGGAAACCACCGCCGGGATAAAAATCACCCATCCCAAAACGCGCTTGAGCACGGCAATGCGTCCAGCTTGTTGATACGTCATGAATTCCCCTTGTTTAAGACGTTCCATTTGCTGGTTAAGTCTACCTTCTGAACGGGATTTTCGCCCGCCTTTAAAAGCGTTATCCTCGTACAACAGCCATAATGAACGTTCATCTGTCTATTTATTCCACTCACAAGGAGAGGTTGTTATGTCAACCCCGCGTCAGATCCTCGCCGCTATTTTTGATATGGATGGCTTACTTATCGACTCCGAGCCGCTTTGGGACCGGGCCGAACTGGAAGTGATATCCAGCCTTGGCGTCGATGTTAACCGTCGCCATGAGATGCCCGATACCCTAGGCCTGCGTATCGATATGGTGGTCGATCTGTGGTATGCCATGCAGCCCTGGAGCGGGCCGGGGAAACAGGAGGTGACAGACAGGATCATCCAGCGCGCTATCTCCCTGGTCGATGAGCAACGTCCGCTGCTGCCCGGCGTGCGTGAGGCGCTGGCGCTCTGTAAAGCTAAAGGATTAAAAGTTGGCCTGGCGTCGGCCTCGCCGCTCTATATGCTGGAGAAAGTGCTGTCCCTATTCGAGCTGAGCGACGCCTTTGATGCCCTCGCTTCGGCGCAGACGCTTCCCTACAGCAAACCCCATCCGCAGGTCTACCTTGACTGCGCGGCAAAGCTTGGGGTCGATCCCCTCTCCTGCGTAGCGCTGGAGGACTCAGTGAACGGGATGATTGCGGCAAAAGCGGCCCGGATGCGCGCCATCGTCGTGCCTGCGGAGGAGAATCGTCACGATCCGCGTTATGCGCTGGCTAACGTCAAGCTGACGTCGCTCGCCCAGCTCACCGAGCAAGATTTGCGCGGATAACGCGCATTTTGCCTGCCTGAGAAAAAAAATGTAAAACGGTGACAAAGTGTTACACCGTCACCTCTTCCGCCTACTGTACAAAAACCCTATACTGTATACTTCGACAGTTGAGTGAGTATGATCATGACGGCGGAAGGACACCTCCTTTTTTCCATTGCCTGCGCGGTGTTTGCCAAAAACGCCGAGCTTACTCCTGTGCTTGCACAAGGGGACTGGTGGCATATCATTCCCTCAGCCATTGTCACCTGCCTGCTGCCGGATATCGATCATCCGAAATCGTTTCTTGGTCAGCGCCTGAAGTGGATCTCGAAACCGATCGCCCGGGCCTTTGGCCACCGCGGCTTTACCCATAGCCTGCTGGCGGTGTTTATCGCCGTGACGCTTTTCTATCTCAAGGTGCCTGATAGCTGGTTCATCCCTGCCGATGTGTTGCAGGGCATGGTGCTGGGCTACCTGAGCCATATCCTGGCCGATATGCTGACCCCTGCCGGCGTCCCACTGCTCTGGCCCTGCCGCTGGCGTTTCCGCCTGCCTATTCTTAGGCCTCAGCGCGGTAACCAGCTTGAGCGCGTGCTCTGCATGGTGCTCTTTACCTATGCCGTCTGGATGCCACAGAGCGTACCCGATAACAGCGCCGTGCGCTGGTCATCGCAGGTTATCAATACCGTGCAAGGTGAGTTCACTCGCTTTATAAATCAGCAATCCGGTCATTAACCAGACGAATTCAACCATTTCCTTATAACCCATTCCATTTGGATATAAGACCTAAATCACACTTCTGCTAACCTTGGCGGCAACAGGGCGGCATGCACGCGCCGCCTGATAAAAAACCGTTCAGGAGATCTGAAATGAATTTCCCTTTAATTGCGAACATCGTGGTGTTCGTAGCATTACTATTTCTGCTGGCGCAGACGCGCCACAAGCAGTGGAGTCTGGCAAAGAAAGTGCTGGTCGGTCTGGCGATCGGCGTGGTGTTTGGTCTGGTGCTGCAAGCCATCTATGGTGCGGACAGCCAGGTACTGAAAGATTCCATCCAGTGGTTTAACGTGGTCGGTAACGGCTATGTCCAGCTGCTGCAGATGATCGTCATGCCGCTGGTATTCGCCTCTATTCTTAGCGCGGTGGCCCGTCTGCATAACGCCTCCCAGCTGGGTAAAATCAGCGTATTAACCATCGGTACGCTGCTGTTTACCACTCTGATCGCAGCGCTGGTCGGGGTGCTGGTGACGAACCTGTTTGGCCTCACCGCCGAAGGGCTGGTACAGGGTACGGCAGAAACCGCGCGCCTGAACGCCATTCAGAGCAACTACGCGGGCAAGGTCGCCGATCTGAGCGTGCCGCAGCTGCTGCTCTCCTTCGTCCCGAAAAACCCGTTTGCCGATCTGACCGGGGCTAACCCGACCTCCATCATCAGCGTGGTGATTTTTGCCGCCTTCCTCGGCGTGGCTGCACTGAAGCTGCTGAAGGACGATGCGCCGAAAGGCCAGCGCGTGCTGACCGCCATCGATACCCTGCAGAGCTGGGTGATGAAGCTGGTGCGCCTGGTGATGCAGCTGACGCCGTACGGCGTGCTGGCGCTGATGACCAAAGTCGTGGCAGGCTCCAACCTGCAAGACATTATCAAGCTCGGCAGCTTTGTGGTCGCCTCCTACCTGGGCCTGGGGATCATGTTTGTGGTGCACGCGATCCTGCTGGCAGTCAACGGCGTGAGCCCGCTGAAATACTTCCGTAAAGTCTGGCCGGTGCTGACCTTTGCCTTCACCAGCCGCTCCAGCGCCGCCTCTATTCCGCTGAACGTGGAAGCGCAGACCCGCCGTTTGGGCGTGCCGGAGTCTATCGCCAGCTTCTCAGCCTCCTTCGGTGCCACTATCGGCCAGAACGGCTGTGCCGGTCTCTACCCGGCCATGCTGGCGGTGATGGTTGCCCCAACGGTGGGCATTAACCCGCTGGATCCGCTGTGGATCGCGACGCTGGTGGGCATGGTTACCATTAGCTCGGCTGGCGTAGCAGGTGTGGGCGGCGGTGCTACCTTCGCCGCGCTGATCGTCCTGCCAGCGATGGGCCTGCCGGTCACCCTGGTGGCGCTGCTGATCTCCGTAGAGCCGCTGATCGATATGGGTCGTACCGCACTGAACGTTAGCGGGTCAATGACCGCCGGGACGCTTACCAGCCAGTGGCTGAAGCAGACCGATAAAGAGGTTTTGAATAGCGAAGAGAGTGCCGAACTGGCGCATCGCTAAAACTCCTGCGCCCGGTGGCCTTCGCTGCCGGGCTTTCTTCTCTTGAGGCCAACGCTACGCCTCGTCAATCTCTCCTTCCTGACGCATCTGCTCTGCCCAACGCTGGGCCGCCTCCGGCATGCTAAACGTCGGTGAACGACGGAAATGCTCTCCCATCAGCACAAACGCTACGTACTTACCACGCAGCAGCCAGACATCACGAAATCCCTCCACCTTATTGGCGTGATCGGGCGGCGCAGGCTCCACGCGGGGGACATAGCTGATAACAGGACGGTTCTGTTGACGAAACGATTTCATAAGCGCAGGTTCACTAAAACAGATTGCAGATACGGGCAGCCACTATGATAGCCGATCTCACGGTAAAAACACGGGGTTGCTCTATAGTTATAAGGGTTTTGACGTCACATCGGCCACCCTTTCAGCAATGAAAACAGGAGATGAGCACAATGTCGCATAATGAGAAAAACCCCCACGGCCATCAATCCCCGGTACACGATCCCAGTGAATCCAAGCCAGGTCTTGACTCCCTGGCCCCCGACGATAACTCCCACCGCCCCGATCCCCGGCCTACCCCGCCAGGCGAGCAGCCAACCGCCCCCGGCAGCCTTAAGGCCCCCGATACGCATAACGAGAAGCTCACCGCGCTGGAGACCTTCCGTAAAGGTAGCGAAGATTTTCCCCTGACCACCAACCAGGGCGTACGCATCAGCGACGATCAAAACTCCTTGCGTGCGGGCAATCGCGGTCCGACGCTGCTGGAGGATTTTATCCTGCGGGAGAAGATCACCCACTTTGACCACGAACGCATTCCAGAGCGTATCGTCCACGCCCGCGGCTCGGCGGCCCACGGCTACTTTCAGCCCTACAAGAGCCTGAAGGATATTACCAAAGCGGATTTCCTCAGCGATCCTGAGAAGATCACCCCGGTCTTTGTCCGCTTCTCAACCGTGCAGGGCGGCGCTGGCTCGGCGGATACCGTGCGAGACATTCGCGGCTTCGCCACCAAATTCTATACCGAAGAGGGGATCTTCGATCTGGTGGGCAACAACACGCCGGTATTTTTTATTCAGGATGCGCACAAGTTTCCAGACTTCGTCCATGCGGTGAAGCCGGAGCCGCACTGGGCCATTCCGCAGGGTCAGAGCGCCCATGACACCTTCTGGGACTACGTTTCGTTGCAGCCAGAGACGCTGCACAACGTCATGTGGGCCATGTCCGATCGCGGTATTCCCCGCAGCTACCGTACCATGGAGGGTTTCGGCATCCACACCTTCCGCCTGGTTAACGCCGAAGGCAAAGGAACCTTTGTTCGCTTCCACTGGAAGCCGGTGGCGGGTAAAGCCTCGCTGGTATGGGATGAGTCGCAGAAGCTCACCGGCCGCGATCCCGATTTTCATCGCCGCGATCTGTGGGAGGCGATTGAAGCAGGCGACTTCCCCGAGTACGAGCTGGGGCTACAGCTGATCCCGGAGGAGGACGAGTTCAAGTTTGATTTTGACCTGCTCGACCCGACCAAGCTGATCCCCGAGGCGCTGGTGCCGGTGCAGCGGGTAGGCAAAATGGTGCTAAATCGTAATCCAGACAACTTCTTTGCCGAAAACGAACAGGCGGCGTTTCACCCGGGCCATATCGTCCCCGGATTGGATTTTACTAACGATCCGCTGTTGCAGGGGCGCCTCTTCTCCTATACCGATACGCAGATCAGCCGCCTGGGCGGGCCAAACTTCCATGAAATTCCCATTAACCGCCCGACCTGCCCGTATCACAACTTCCAGCGCGACGGCATGCATCGCATGGATATCGACACTAACCCGGCGAACTACGAGCCGAATTCGATCAACGATAACTGGCCGCGAGAAACGCCTCCTGGCCCAAAACGCGGCGGCTTTGAGTCTTATCAGGAGCGGATAGAGGGTAACAAGATCCGCGAGCGCAGCCCGTCGTTTGGCGAGTACTATGCCCACCCGCGCCTGTTCTGGCAAAGCCAGACCCCGCACGAGCAGCAGCATATTATTGATGCCTTTAGCTTCGAACTGAGTAAGGTAGTACGTGAGTATATCCGCGAGCGGGTTGTCGACCAGCTGGCGTGTATTGATACCATGCTGGCGCTGTCGGTCGCGAAAAATCTGGGTATCTCCCTGACGGATGAGCAGCTCAACGTCACCCCGCCCAAAGAGGTCAACGGAATAGCAAGCGATCCGTCTCTTAGCCTCTATGCTCAGCCAGACGCCAGCGTTAAGGGCCGCGTGGTTGCCATTCTGCTTAACGATAAGGTCGTTGCCAGCGAGCTGTTAAGTATCCTGCAAGGTCTGCGGGCGAAAGGTGTGCATGCAAAACTGCTCTACTCGCGGATGGGCCACGTGACGGCGGACGATGGTTCAAGCCTGACGGTAGCGGGCACCTTTGCCGGATCGCCCTCGGTGACTGTTGATGCGGTTATCGTACCCGGTGGTGACGTGAGCAATCTGCTGAACAACGGAGACGTGGCCTACTACCTACTGGAGGCCTATAAGCACCTGAAGGTGATTGCACTGGCGGGCGATGCGCGTCAGTTCAAACAGACGCTGAAGGTGGACGATCAGGGTGAAGCCGGTATAGTCGAAGCAGATGACGCATCCGGCACCTTTGTCGATGATTTCCTGACCCAGCTGGCCGCACACCGTGTCTGGTCACGGGGCAGCAAAATCAGCGCTATCCCGGCCTGACGGACCTCAAGGCATAAAAAAACCGGCGCTTACGCCGGTTTTTTCTTGCTCAGGCTAAAATAGCATTACTTTTTCGGGGCCTGCGGGTCGGTGTCGTACTCCGCACAGGTCTGATAGCCCGAATTCATCACGTGGCCGGTATCGTCCAGCGCCACAAAGTAGGTTTCGGTTTTACCATCGCGCTGACCCAGGATATAGGTCTGGCAGGTACCACGAGCGTGGATCATGGTGACTTCTGAGGACGGTTTGCCTGCAACCTGCATAACCTGCGCACGGCTCATGCCTTTTTTAACGTCTTTAACAACCGGCGTGGTGACCTGATCTTTAGTACGATCGTAAGCAGTACACCCTGCCAGCATTGCCATTACTGCTGCTGCACCCATAATTCCTGCGAGTTTCATATTCATAATCCTTCCTCTTGTTATCCGCTGTTGTATCAGCGCGTTATCTAAGCCTGGAATATAAAATAACTTTTTTCAACCCGCTGATTGTGATGACATAACTTTCGGAAAATTCTAATAAAACTGTTATAAGATACTAAACCGACGCAAATTACAGCACTCAATGGTGATAGCCTTGTCGTTTCAGTGCCGACGAGTTAGCTTTATTAGAGAGCGATATTGCCACTGGCCCGGCAGGCCACTAACGGAGGATGATTAATGACTCTGCAACAAGAAATTATTGAAGCGCTTGGCGTGAAGCCAACGGTAAATGCGGAAGAAGAAGTTCGCCGCAGCGTAGATTTTCTCAAAGCCTATCTGAAAGCGCACCCGTTTTTAAAAACCCTGGTGCTGGGCATCAGCGGCGGCCAGGATTCGACCCTTGCCGGCAAGCTGAGCCAGATGGCCATAACTGAACTGCGTCAGGAGACCGGTAACGAGGCGCTGCAGTTTATCGCCGTGCGCCTGCCCTACGGCGTGCAGTTTGACGAGCAGGATTGCCAGGACGCCATCGGCTTTATCAAGCCGGACCGCGTGTTGACCGTAAACATCAAATCCGCCGTGCTGGCCAGCGAGCAGGCCCTGCGCGAAGCGGGCATTGAGCTGAGCGATTTTGTTCGCGGCAATGAAAAAGCGCGTGAGCGTATGAAGGCCCAGTACAGCATTGCTGGCATGACCGGCGGCGTAGTGATTGGTACTGACCATGCCGCAGAGGCGGTAACCGGGTTTTATACCAAGTACGGCGACGGCGGTACAGATATCAACCCGCTGTTCCGCCTGAACAAACGCCAGGGTAAACAGCTCCTGGCGCATCTGGGCTGTCCGGAGCATCTCTACAAAAAAGCGCCAACGGCGGATCTGGAAGACGATCGCCCCTCCCTGCCGGACGAAGCCGCGCTGGGTGTCACCTATGAAAACATTGATGATTATCTGGAAGGCAAAACGCTGGATGAAGGCACTGCCCGCATTATCGAGGGCTGGTACCTGAAAACCGAGCACAAGCGCCGCCCGCCGATCACAGTTTTCGACGACTTCTGGAAGAAATAAATTCCCCAGGCGGCGCAAGCCGCCTCTTTTTTCACCAGCCAGAGCCTGCTACACTGGATAAGTAACCAGTATCAGGAGTTTATCTGTGGCAAGGCGTCAATCAGCCCCACGTCTGGATTTTGAGGCGGCGGCTATCTACGAGTATCCCGAACATTTGCGACCGTGGCTTGAAGCATTACCTAAGCATCCCGGGGTCTATTTTTTCCATGGCGAAAGCGAAGCGATGCCGCTCTACATCGGTAAGAGCATCAATATTCGCAGCCGCGTGCTCTCCCATCTTCGTACCGCCGATGAGGCCGCCATGCTGCGCCAGTCCCGACGCATTACTTGGGTGCGTACCGCCGGTGAAATTGGTGCCCTGCTGCTGGAGGCGCAGCTGATTAAAGAGCAGCAGCCGCTGTTCAACAAACGGCTACGGCGCAATCGCCAGCTCTGCTCTCTTCTGCTGGCGGGGGAAAAACCGCAGGTCGTCTATGCCCGCGAGGTCGACTTCTCAGCACAGCCCGGGCTGTATGGTCTGTTCGCTAACCGCCGGGCGGCGCTACAAACACTACAAAGCATCGCCGATGAGCAAAAGCTCTGCTACGGACTGCTGGGGCTGGAGTCGCTGACCCGAGGTCGGGGCTGTTTCCGCTCAGCGCTGAACCGCTGTGCCGGGGCGTGCTGTGGCAAGGAGAGCGTGGAGGCGCATAACCAGCGCCTGATTGACGCGCTTGAGCGCACGCGGCTGGTGTGCTGGCCGTGGCGCGGCCCGGTTGCGCTGAAAGAGAGCAGCGGAGAGATGACCCAGTACCATATCATCCATAACTGGCTGTGGCTGGGTTCGGTAGATTCCCTTGACGAGGCAGCCAGCCTGCCGCGTCCGCAGGCAAGCTTCGATCAGGATGGCTATAAGATCCTCTGCAAACCGCTGATTACCGGCCAGCACGATATTACCGAGCTGCCCTGGCCCGCAGAGTAACCTTTGCCCGCCTGCCGTAGCGTCAACGGCAGGCGAGTAGTTACGGCTTAGTGGCCCGGCAGCCAGGTGATTTCGCTAAACAGCAGCTGGCCCTCGGACTTCAACAGTCGCAGCGTGTGATGCCCCTCCTGCCACCAGGCGCCCTGGTCGGCCGTCAGCAGCTTATCCCCCAGCTGCCATGCCCCGCTCAAAACAAAAACCACCCCACCCCGTGAGGCAAAGGTCGTAAAGGTGCGATCGGCAACGCGCACCTTCGCCTGACAGCGATCCCGACGAGTCATGATATTGAAATCCATCGACATTTGACCGTCGGAAAGCTGTGCCCTGACCGGCTGCTCGCCAGCAAAGGTAAAGGGCTGGAGACGCTTAAGCGTATGGTTAAACGCGCTGCCGCCGTCGAGCATCACCTCTCCCCCTTCAATCAAAGTGATCACCCGATCTACACCGGTAAACTGGGGAAAACCGCCGTTGCTGGCAAGGGAGGCAATACTGGCGCGCCAGTCGAAATCACGGGTCGCAGCCGGAAAGCAGCAAATTTCACGGGTCTCGCCTGCGCCATTGCGCCACAGGTTGACCGGCATTTTACGAATATCAAAGTATTCCATCATCACCCTCAATGACGCGCACGCGCGTCCGCGCAACGGTCATAGCCGCCACGCTTTTTTGTTATCGATTGCTGTTCGCAACGAGCATACCGTTTCGTTAGCGGCTAACAAAGAGGGGAATAAAGAAAAAACCGCCGGGCCTGCCCACAGCCCGATGGAGGGATGTGAGCAAGACCGGCAGTCTTAAGCGCGGTAAGGTTTTCTTACAACGTATTCATTACAGCCTGCTTGAAGGTGCTGCCGCCGTTTCGCGCAGTGTAGTGCACCTGGATAATAACATCGCTCAGGTTCTGCAAAATGGCCTGCTGTTCATCGCTGTTAGCATTGGGAAAATCGATCTGCCAGCTCGATATTGCCCCCGTGCCCTCAAACGGCAGGTAGCGCTCGTCACCAAAGTTCAGGACGAACATCCCGCTGTCATTCAACCCGGACGAGACGGCAATCTCCTCGCTGGCCCGCAGGTTAGTGATGATATTGGCCGCACTCCCTGTTTTATTGTCGTTGAGGTAGTTCACGCCGTCGATATCGGCCTTAAGCAGGATGCTGCTGCCAGACTGTACCAGCGTCATTTTCACATCCTGATACGGACCTACCAGCGCAGGCAGCGAGACGGTCACAAACTTAATCTGCCGCAGGTAGTGGCCCGGGTAGTCGTTATCGAACAGCGACTCGCTGAGGGAGAACTGCGTGACACCGTCCGTCACCAGGCTGGTGAAGGCCTCGCTATCCAGCTGTTTCAGGGAGACCGTTTTGGTCAGCTCCAGACGGCGCGCGTTGCGCGTCAGCCAGGCGGACTCCATCTGCTGCAGGTTGAGGGCCAGCGTCTCACCCACCAGCAGGCCGTGGTAGCTGTCGTTCCATGCCCCTGTCTGGATAAAGGTCGAGGTCATGTCCCCCATCTCATACTGCCAGCAGGCCTGAGCACTCAGGCAGAGCGACAGCACCGCGTCGTAGGCCTGGTAGTAGAGCGCCGAGAGCTGCCCGGTCAGCCAGTTATAGAGCGAGGACTGGGTGAAGCGGGTGGTCAGGAAGTTCAGGGTCGACTTCAGGTTATCCTGCTGGGCCCGGGCCAGCTGGAGGGACGTCACCGCCCCCACCCGGCGCACCGCCAGGGCATCAAGCTGGGCGTTAATGGTGTCGATCTCTGACTGTGCCTGCTGGTACATGATCTGCCACTCTTCGCTGCGGCGGCGGTAGCTCTCGGAGATCTCCGTCTGCTGGGCGGCAAGGCCGGTGATCTCCCCGGTCAGCTGCAGCACGATCCCGGCGGCCAGCGTCGGGGCACCCACCTCTTCCCCTCCGTCCGCCAGGCCGAAGATGTTCGGGATGGTTTTCAGCGCCATACCCGCAGTGATCAGCGGTGAGGCAGCGGTCATTGAAGCAGCAGAGCTGTCGCGCAGGACCATCGCGCTGGTCTCCCCGGCAGAGACGCCGGTGGTGTAGAGGCCGAAGTAGTGATCGTAGCGCTGCTGAGCCATGCTGCGGCTGGCCTCCAGCACGGTTTTATCCTGATCGAGGACGTCAATAGCGTTCTGCCCCAGGGTCAGGGTGTAGGCCGAGATATCCAGCGCCAGCTGGGCGTCCAGCTCCTGCAGCCCGGCAGCATCCTTGCGCTCGTAATAGCTGAGCAGCGTCTGGCCAAACTGGCTCAGGGTGGAGACGGCGGCGCGGGCGCTCTGCAGCATGGTGCTGAACCGGTACGGCGGAATGGTCGCCGTCATACCGGACGAGGCGCTGATAAGCGAGCCGCCCTGCACGCTCTGCGCCATCAGCACCGTCGGGTTAACCGGCGGGGCGTACATCGGAACGGTCATAGGCAGACCGTCGATGGTCAGCTGATGGCGCAGGTTATAGAGGCGGGAGTCCAGCGTGTTCCAGTAGCCCAGCAGCTGGCTGTTGACCGGGGCCATAAAGCTGTCGCTGGTGGCCACGTCTGCGGCCACGCTGAGCTGCCCGGCGAAGGCAGGCAGCGCCGGGGCCTGCTGCTCATAGCTCAGCAGGGCCACGTTGTTCTCTGCGCTCTCTGCCAGCTCTTCCAGCGTTTCCGGTGCCCAGTGGTTAACAATCAGGGAGTCCGGACGAATACCGAGCAGGTCCTTCACCTGGCCGTACTGCAGGCGGGCGAGGCTCAGGCCGTCGTTAGTCAGCAGGCGGTAGCTGGCGTCGGCGTCGGCCATCAGGGTGCTGATATAGGCCATAAACACGGCTTTCTGGTAGTGAACCGGCCAGGCTGAGGCTATCGCATCCGGATCGGTGGTTAACCAGCCGGCAGTGGCCTGGGCGGCGGATGAGGCGCTCTCCACCAGCGGGCGCACGCTCCAGTAGTCGGGTTCCGGGTACTGTTTACGGATGTCGCTGCTGTTGTCGCGGCCGCGGGCCGCCGGATCAAAGATGTAGTCGTACCAGCCTAATGCATCGCTGTACTCCTCCTCCTGGCTGAGACGCCATGCTACAAGATATGGCATATAGAAGAACAGCTCCCAGAAGTAGATCCCGTTCGCACCGCTGAAGTCCATTGGGACAGCGATATCGTCGGTCATACCGGGCTCCAGGGTCAGCTGAGTGTCCCAGTTCAGCAGGGCCTGAATACTGCCGCTGGCCTTGTTAATGAGTTCTTTGGCGAAAAGGGTGTTGAGGCGGATCGGAAAGATCGCTGTCCCGTCGCTAAATTTGCTACCGGTAAAGTTAAGGTAAACTGCGGTTCCCAGCGTGTCGTTGATGTTCACTGAAATATAGGGTGTAACCGGGAGTTCTGTCGCACGAATTAAGTCAACCAGGTATTCCTGGTTTAATGTATTTCCTAGTGCATCGGTATAGCCGTAGGAGATATAGCGGGAGATTTCTGCGCTGGCAATTTCATCAGAAGAAAAATCTGATTCGCTGAATGACCAACTGCTTCCGTTATTTGTAAACTCTGACTGAGGGATGCTGACTAATGTTGAGCCTGACTGCCAGCTACTTTGTGACGAGTTACTAAACACATTGAATGTCCAGGGGGAAGAAATAGCTGGATAGTCAGACACATTAAATTCATCCACATGTATCTCAATTGAATATCCTTGCCCATTGAACATTAGGCTGATGTTCTTTTCACCTGTTATAGTGAATCCAAAATCCTCAATAGATATTTCGCCAGGGGCTGCCAGATATTTTTTTGATAAATAGGTCGTCTCGCCAGAACTAACTTCAGAACAGTCGAAAAATACATAATTGATATACTCCACATAGCTCGTATCATAATTCGTAAAGTTTAATTTAACATCAGTGAAAGTTTTTTTCCAAGGCGTAAAGTTAAAAGTTGCATTACCTTGAATTGAAGTTAAACGCGGATCATGGAATGGAATTCTATCAATATGATAGCTATCTACTTCTTGCGTATTAAATATCTGTGGTATACTACCCTTAAGTGAAAAACTGCCGTCCGAATTATAGGCAACCGAAAAGTTGCTCTTTGACAACGCAGGGAGTTCTGTCTCACCAGAAAAATCATTGTTACTGTTAGCTTGTAGTACTACGCTTGCAATATCATATTGGCCCAGTGCATACGCTGACTGCACGCGCATCTGGGCCTTATTAGACTCGGGATCGCTTTGCTCGCTGGCACGCGTCATATAGAGATATTGATACTGCGCCAACGGTGTAGGCTCACTACCTTCACTTACTGAGTTTACCTGCTTGATGGCAAACCAATAATCAATCTGTAGCGAAAAATCGCTGTAGCCTTTCGTCGAAGGAGCAGAGGCCGATTCATCCGCGTCATAGAGTGAAACAGTAAGTACGTCGTCGGTTTTATCATAGAGGCAGACGGTGCAGAGGCTATCTGAACTAAAAAGTGCATCGCAGTAAGAATTCTGGCCAGTACCGGCCACAATCTCCTCATTATTAATTGAAGCTAGAAAATAGGGCGCTGACCAGGTATTGCTGAAATCACAGTAAGAAGAGTAAGCCGTAATTTGATCGTACGTCTTGCTATCCTCGCCTGTACCTGTATTACCGCCTTTTGTCCGTTCAAACCAAAATAGATAGAGACGGTTATTAAAATAGGTCAGTCTGGGGATGCCCTGTAACGCCTCTTCGTTAATGGCGGTATTCATCGGATACCACTCCGACCAGGCGCTGCTGGAGGCCACGTTATCCACGTTCAGAGCCATATCAAACGAGCGCCAGTAGTACTGCACTGGTGAGGTAGTGGATTTACCCAGGAAATAGTATGTGCCTGAAGTCTGCTCGGTGCTGTCTACATACCCACTGACAATCGTCAGGTTCGCTACCTGCTCAAACTTATTCAGGTAGTTCATCACCGCCTGCTGTGCCGTATCGCTATTAATAGTATTCTGATTCAGATCGGTGATCAGATCCTTAAAGTAGGCGGTCTGGCTCTGGCGCAGGGTGGGATCGATATAGTTCTCCGGGTAGGTGTCCAGCTCCACCTCACCGGCCCAGATATCATACTGACTCAGCCCGTCTTTCCAATTGTTAATATTGTCCTGATCCAGGAACTGGGTCTGGTAGCCCGGCTCCATATTCATGGTGATGCCGTTGATATACTGCTGAATACTCGACATCGCCTGCGCCACACGAGAGGTGGGTACGGCGTTGCTGACCAGCGGGTCGATCAGCAAGTACTCATAGACGTCTTCCGGGGTTTGCACCAGATTGACCAGATCGTCATTACCGCTGGCAGGGACATACTGACCGAGATAATAGGATAGAAGAGCATCACGCTGACGCTCATTAAGGGATGCTGCAATATCGATACTCATAGCGTGTCACCTTATCCAGGAGAAAAATAGGGATGGCATCGTAGGATGCTACATTTAAAAGGAAAAGTTATAGGCTGACCTGTGCAACAACCTATTTATCACCACCTCTATCAGATTTTACTGAATGGAAAAATTTCTATTTATCAAACAACAACTAGCCGATAGAAGTTATAAAATTCTAATCAAAAAAGTCCAAAACGATACGTTCTTAATTTGCGCTTTAATGAATAAAAAAGAGTGAGATGTGAATTAAAGACGGGTTGCATAGGAATTTACTTAAGAATAAATAATGTGGTTATTTATCGTATGAATAATACCTCTTACTAATTAAGAAAGTATTTACATTGATTATTTAACGCAAAAAAAACCGCCGGGCCTGCCCACAGCCCGATGGGGGGATGTGAGCAAGACCGGCGGTCTTAAGAAAGTGTGCTGAGTTACTCAGCAGGTTCAGGCATTTTACCTTCTGGTGCTTTACGTTCTGTCAGACGCTTCTCAAAATTCGCATTAAACTGTTTTTTCTGCTCTGGCGTCAGGATGTTGTAGATTTTGTTCTGGGTTTCCATATGCGCCAGCATACGGGCTTTGTTCTGCTCGGCCATTTTGTCGATCTGCGCTTCGGCTTTCGCCTTGTCGAAGGTGTCGCTGGCGATGATGCTATGGGTGGCGCGACGCTCATCCAGTGACGGACGCTTCATCTGGTCACGCTGGCTCTTCATGATCTCACGGATCTGCTGTTTCTGCGCGTCGGTCAGGTTGAGGTCTTTAAACATCATGTCGTGATGCGGACCCATTTTGCCTTTATGGTGCATCGCTGCGCCGTTGTCCGGTGCGGTAGTGGTTTCGGCAGCGTGGGCCAGGTTAGCAGCGCCGAACGCCAGGGTAGAGGCAACAAACAGAGCGGTTAATTTACGCATAGTCTTCATCCTTCTTTCAGTTATTCTTACTTACGGCATGTTGCCGTGTTGACGAGATTAACTTTACGACCTTTTTCGTCAATTAATCAGTGCAACGGTAAAACAGTGAAAGTATAAAAAACAGTTTCTGCGCAATTGTGAAGACAATATGGAAAAAAGATGGAGAGGTGTAGCAAAAATATTCAAGATGATGATTTTGAAGGCAATATGGAGGAGCATACTCCTCCAGCGATTATTAATAAAGCAGTTTGGTAAGAATAGTCTGCAATAATGTCCTGGGCTGCCGTTCTATTCCTCTCTCGTTACGGCATCCGCACCAGCATTAAACCTGCCCGCAGGCCCGATGCGACATTTGGATTTGGAAATAAGACATATTCCGTCTCGTGTTGCACCACGTAACGCGTCTCGCCCTCTTCAGCCAGCAGCGTACCGGCGCTGAACGGTGTGAAATTGATCGTCTGGGCAGGCATGCAGAGACGGAAATGCTCCCCGTGGCGCGTAATCTGCTGGGCAACGCGATAGCGCAGCACCGGCGCATGCTGGCTCGTCCAGGGCGTATCGCTGAGCAGCGCCGCCAGCGCATCACGGGTTACGGCGAACTGGCTAAGATCGTTTTCACCAAAGGGAAGCGCTTTCCCCAGCTCAAGGGTGCAGGCCAGGGCGTTAAAGCGCTCGCAGCTAAAGTGGGTAAAGGTGCCGCCCGGCGACCGGTGAAAGACCAGCGCCTCCAGCCCCGCCTCTTCCAGCCAGTGCAGGAAGGATTCATCCCACGGCGTTTTACGGGCGGGTAAAACACCGAAGCGCGGGTGATGCGAGCCGCGTATCGCGGTATGCAGATCGAGATGCCAGCGCGTCTCTGTCTTATCGTGAATAAAGAAGCGCTCCAGGGCCTGTTCAAGCTGCGCTGCGCGTTCGGTCTCCAGACTGGGGGGATAATGCTGCCAGCGCTGCCCAAACAGGCGGTTGAGATCGACATGCAGATATCGCCGGTTTGTACGCAGCGCCTCGGGGTTGCCCAGCACTACCAGCATGCGCCAGCTTAGTGCCAGTGAACCGGTGAACAACGCGGTCAGCAAGCCATCGACGAGCTCTACCGGCGCGGTTTCATTCCCATGGATCCCCACCGAGAGCACCAGAGCGCGCTCCACCGGCTGATACGGCGTTAGCTCCAGCAATCCTTCACCGTGCCAGCGCCAGCTAAAAGTGACAGTGTCACCTTGCATCCGATCAGGATGCGTCCCGGCCAGGGTTAAAGCGAGAAAATCGTGCATAGCGTCTCCCTTAGCGCTGGAAAGCGTAGACCGAGCCGAGGTCCAGCAGTTGAGACAGCTGGTCTAACGCTTCCCGGCCCTCCCGCAGCAGGAGCGGATCGGCAAGGTCGGCCTGGGACAGGCGATCGCGGTAATAGCGATCTACCCAGCCATTAAGTTGATTAAAGAGCGTGTCATTCATCATCACCGACGGATTAACCGCCTGCCGCTCCGCCTCCGTTAGCACCACGCGCAGACGCAGGCAGGCTGGGCCACCGCCGTTAGCCATGCTCTCACGCAGATCGAACACCTTTAGATCGCGGATCGGATTATCCTCTGCCAACAGGCCGTTGAGGTAACGCCAGACGCCTGCATGCTCCTGCGACTCCTGGGGCACGACGAGCACCATTGAGCCATCCTCCCGGCTCAGGAGCTGGCTGTTAAACAGGTAGGTCGCCACGGCATCCTTCACCGATACCTCCTCCTCCGGCACCTGAATTGCCTGAAATCCGGGTACCCGCTCCGCCAGATGACTCAGCAGTCCGCACTGCTTAACAAACGCGCGTTCGTGGCAGAACAGCACCTGGCGGTTGCTTACCGCAATCACATCGTTGTGAAACACCCCCTCGTCAATGACCGTGGGGTTTTGCTGGGCGAACATCACCCGATCCGGATGAACCTGGTTAAGGCGTGCTACCGCCTGGCTCGCCTCCAGGGTCTGACGCGCAGGATAGCGCTCGGGTGCGGCGTGACCATGCTCCTCACGCCCGTAGATAAAGAGCTGAAGTCCCGGCTCACCGTATTCGCCGCCGAGACGGTTATGGTTTGCCGCCCCCTCGTCGCCAAAGCGCGCCACCTGCGGCAGCGCCGGATGCACGGCGAAGCGGCCTTCATCGCGGAAAATAGCCCGCAGCAGCGCCTCGGTGGTGGGCGCTTCGCTTGAACGGTGGAACTTGTTGTTGAGGTTAGCGACGGTAAGATGGACCCTGCCGTCCAGCGCGTCGGCAGAGGGGCAGACCGTCGCCGCATTGGCGACCCACATGGATGAGGCCGAGCTGGCCGCTGAGAGCAGCTCCGGCGTCTGCGTGGCCGCTTTAGCTACCACCTGCTCATCGCTGCCGCTGAATCCCAGCTGGCGCAGCACCGCGACGTTGGGCCGCTCCTGAGGTGGGATCACCGCCTGAGGAAAGCCCGCGTCGCTGAGCGCCTTCATCTTCAGCAGGCCCTGTTTCGCCGCCAGCTTCGGGTTTGACACCTGATTACGGTGCTTTGTCGACGCCTCGTTACCAAACGAAAGCCCGGCATAGTGGTGGGTCAGCCCTACCAGGCCGTCAAAGTTTACCTCGTGCGCCTTCATGCTCCCTCCTCTGGCATAAAGTGCAGCCCTGGGCTGAGCGTCTCTGGCAGGATCAAGCTGGGTGACTCCAGGCTCGCCATCGGCCACGCACAGTAGTCAGCGGCGTACCAGGCGCTGGGGCGATGATTGCCCGACGCCCCGATACCGCCAAAGGGTGCGGTGCTTGCCGCGCCGGTTAGCGGCTTGTTCCAGTTAACGATCCCGGCCCGCGCCGCCAGCAGCAGCGCGTCAAATTTTCCGCGATCCGCCGAGACCAGGCCGCAGGCCAGCCCGTAGCGGGTGGCATTCGCGAGCGTAACCGCCTCTTCCCAGCTATCGTAGCGCCAGACACCCAGCAGCGGGCCAAAGACCTCTTCATCCGGCACGTCCGCGACGCCGGTGAGATCGATAATGCCGGGACTGAGCAGCGACGTTCCGCCCTTGAGACGCTTCGGTGCCAGCAGGGTTCTGCCACCGCGTGCCTCATGGGCCTGCCAGGCCTGGTAAACCTGCTCAGCGGCCTGCTCAGAGATCAGCCCGCCAATAAACGGCTGCGGCTCGGCGTTCCAGCTACCGGGTACGATACGGCCTGCAACCTCGACCAGGCGGGCAAGGAAGGCATCACCCTCCGCACCGCGCTTCACCAGCAGGCGACGGGCGCAGGTACAGCGTTGGCCCGCGGTAATAAACGCTGACTGGATGGTCAGATGCACAGCGGCATCGCGATCCGCGATGTCATCTACGATCAGAGGATTGTTTCCCCCCATCTCAAGGGCGAGTATCTTCTCCGGCTGTCCGGCCAGCTGACGATGCAGCTGGTAGCCGGTGCTGGCGCTGCCGGTAAAGAGCAGGCCGTCCAGATCCGGCAGGTTGCTCAGGGCCTGGCCGGTTTCGCGCCCGCCCTGTACCAGGTTGAGCACGCCAGCGGGAAGGCCCGCCTGCTCCCAAAGCTTGACCACCGCCTCGCCGCTGTGCGGCGTCAGTTCGCTGGGCTTAAACACCAGCGTATTGCCCGCCAGCAGGGCGGGAATGATATGCCCGTTGGGGAGATGCCCCGGGAAGTTATAGGGCCCAAAAACGGCCAGCACGCCGTGGGGTCGATGGCGCAGGGTTGCCGCACCGTCTGCCATTTCCGTCTGCTGCTCGCCGGTTCGCACATGCCAGGCCTTTACGGAGATGGCGGCTTTGTTAATCATGGCCCCCACTTCGGTCGCCGCCTCCCAGCGTGGCTTGCCCGTCTCACGAGCGATGATTTCCGTCAGCGCGCCTTTATTCTCCTCCAGCAGCGCGGCAAATCTCTCCACCACGGCCTGACGGGCAGCAAAAGGCTGCGACGCCCAGCCGGGAAACGCGGTGCGGGCAGCCCGGCATGCCTGGGTCACCTGCTCGGCATCGGCATCGTTCCCCTGCCAGAGCCGATCGCCATTCACCGGATCCAGCTTCTCACGCCGAACGCCCTGACCGGTCACCCAGTCGCCGTTAATCCATAAGCTCATACTGTTTTCTCCTCGGCGCAAAGACGTACCAGGCGCACGGTGTCGCCCGGCTGGCATTTAAGCGCGTCCATCTGGGCGGCGCTCAGCACCAGCCGCTCGGTATCCGGATTAGCGGTCACCAGCATGACGCGAAACTGCTGATATTGCTCGTTAGCCACCATGCAGAGCGGCCACTCCCCTGGCGCGGGCTGCCCTTCGGCGACCTCCACCAGGCGGCTTTTGCGAATGGCGCGCACCCGGTCAATATCACACTCCAGCGTCGGCCCGCCGTCGAAAATGTCGATATAATTCCGGTAGCGGAAACCCTCTTTCTCCAGCACGGCGCGCGCCGGAGCGGTTTGCGGATGCACTTCCCCGATCACCGCCTGCGCTTCTGCCGACAGGAACTGGGTATAGATCGGATGCTTGGGCATCAGCTCGGCAATAAACGCCTTCTGCCCGATACCGCACAGGCGATCGGCCCGGCTGAAGGACATCGAAAAGAAGGTCTTGCCCAGGCTGTCCCAAAACGGCGAGTAGCCATCCTCGCTGATCACGCCGCGCATCTCTGCCACCACTTTTTCGTTGAAGCGGTCGCGAAACGCGGCCATGAACATAAAGCGCGATTTAGAGAGCAGGTAGCCGTTGCCCTCCTTTCGCCACTCGGGATCGAGAAACAGGGTGCACAGTTCGCTGCTGCCGGTATGGTCGTTGCTCAAAAACAGCGTAGGCAGCGCGTTGTAGACGTTAAGCTCTTTGGAGGCATGCACCAGGGTTCCGACGCGGTAGTTGTACCAGGGATCGTTCAGGCCGACCGCAACCTCAATGGCGCACACCCCAGCCACCGTGCCGCTGTCGGTATCTTCCAGCACAAACAGATAGCCCTGCTCGCTTTTTGGCAATTCGCCCAGCCATGTCTGTCGCGCCCGCGTAATACGCGCCGCCAGCGTGGCCTCGTCGGCAGGCAGCGAGGTCAGCCCGCCGCCGGTTTTTCCCGCCAGCTGCATCAGGGCGGGCAGATCGCTATGCTCAATCGGACGGATCACCATCATGTTGCGTACCCCGCTAGAAATCGTTCGCAAGCGCGGGAGAAGCGTTCCATACCCGTGCGGATCTCCCCCTCGCTGATATTCAACGCCGGGGCGAAGCGCACCACGTTGCCCCCGGCGATCAGCACCATTGCGCCCTCTTCGGCGGCTAGCTGGGCTATCTGCTTGGCTTTACCGGCCCAGGCGGGATCCAGCTCGCAGCCAATGAGCAGGCCGATGCCGCGGATCTCTTTGAACAGCGCTAAACGGGCATTGATAGCCTGAAGTTGCTCGACGAATGCCTGCTGGCGCTGCTTCACGCCGTCCAGGAAGGCTTTGTTATTGACGTTATCCAGCAACTCTCCCGCCACGGCAGCAGCCAGCGGATTGCCGCCGTAGGTGGTGCCGTGCGTGCCGACGGTCATCACGCTGGCGTACTCGTCCCGCGTCAGCATCGCGCCAATCGGGAAACCGCCTCCGAGGGCCTTAGCCGTGGTCAACACGTCGGGCGTCACGCCGTAGTGCATATAGGCATACAGCTCGCCGGTGCGCCCTACACCCGTCTGCACTTCGTCGAAAATCAGCAGCGCGTTATGGCGATCGCACAGCTCACGCAGCGCCTGTAAAAACTCTGGTTTCGCAGGCACTACGCCACCTTCGCCCTGAATAGGTTCAACGAGCACGGCGCAGGTATCATCGTTAATTAACGCCTGCGCGGAGGCGATGTCGTTGAACACCGCATGGTGGATATCCGGCGGCAGCGGAGCGAAATCCTGTGAGTAGGCAGGCTGCCCCCCCGCGCTGACGGTAAACAGCGTCCGGCCGTGGAAAGCATTTTTAAAAGCAACGATGCCGCTCTTCTGCGCACCATGGCGATCGTGGGCGTATTTACGCGCCAGCTTGAGCGCCGCCTCGTTGGCCTCCGCGCCGGAGTTACAGAAGAAGACCCGATCGGCAAAGGTGGCGTCGATAAGGCGTTTTGCCAGCCGCAGCGCCGGCTCGTTGGTGTAGCCGTTGCCGGTATGCCAGAACCGGGCCGCCTGCTCGCTCAGGGCGCGACATAGCCCCGGATGGGCATGGCCTAAGGCGTTAACGGCAATGCCGCCAGCAAAATCGATATACTCTTTCCCCTGCTGATCCCACAGACGGGAACCCTCACCGCGAACGGGAATAAAAGGCGCAGGGGCGTAAACCGGCAGCATCCACTCATCGAAACTCTCACGCGTAACGGGCAAAGACATAGCCACCTCATCAGGTAAATGAAACGTTGTTAATATGTTAATTATTGTGAACATCGGCCCTGTGAATGTAGATTGCACGCATCGTGCCAGCCAGCGATAAAAATGCATAACGCCGGAGCGGCAACGAAATATCAATAAGTTACAGCAGAACGCTATGCACTTAAATTGCATATAAAGTGAATAATATTGGTAAGAAGGCCGATAGCGGTGTCTGCGGGCAGCAGATTTATGCAGGTATAAAATTTAATTCTGGAAGTGTGATCGCAAGCGAAACTTACCGCCGTTGCGTGCCCTGGTGCGGTGCAGGCCGCCCTTTTTTAGGGCGTAATACGCATAAAAAATCCAGGGCGGATACGCTGCGATTTTTCTGTTAACATCTGGGCTTACTTATTGCTATGTGGCAGACAATATGAAATTTGTTTCTTTTAATATCAACGGGCTGCGTGCGCGCCCCCATCAGCTGGCGGCCATCGTAGAGAAACACCAGCCGGACGTGATTGGCCTGCAGGAGACAAAGGTTCACGACGACATGTTCCCGCTCGAAGAGGTTGCGAAGCTGGGCTACAACGTCTTTTATCACGGCCAGAAAGGGCATTACGGCGTGGCGCTGCTCACTAAAGAGACCCCTGTCTCGGTACGCCGTGGCTTCCCCGGTGACGACGGCGAAGCTCAACGTCGGATCATCATGGCGGAGATCCCCTCGGCCCTCGGCAATATCACGGTGATCAACGGCTACTTCCCGCAGGGCGAAAGCCGCGACCATCCGACAAAATTCCCGGCCAAAGCGAAGTTTTACGCCGATCTGCAGAGCTATCTGGATAATGAGCTGCAGAAGGACAGCCCGGTGCTGATCATGGGCGATATGAATATTAGCCCTACGGATCTCGATATCGGCATTGGTGAAGAGAGCCGCAAACGCTGGCTGCGCGGCGGCAAATGCTCGTTCCTGCCGGAAGAGCGTGAGTGGCTGGGTCGCCTGCTGGAGTGGGGGCTGGTGGATACCTTCCGCCACGCGAACCCGGAAACGCAGGATCGCTACTCCTGGTTCGACTACCGCTCAAAAGGGTTCGATGACAACCGCGGGCTGCGTATCGATCTGCTGCTGGCCAGCCAGTCACTGGCGAGCCGCTGCCAGGAGACGGGCATCGATTACGATATCCGCAGCATGGAGAAACCCTCCGACCATGCGCCGGTATGGGCCAGCTTTACGCTCTGAGTTGGACAAAGTTAACGCCGGGTGGCGGCTACGCCTTACCCGGCCTACGGATCGCTACACCTACTCCCGTACCCGCCGCCAGACCAGCGGATTAGTGCTCAGCGTGCGCTCGTCGCGCTGGCACTGTAGCAGGACGCCTTCCGCCTTGATCACTGCCCCTTCAGAATAGTTCCGATCTTCATAGATACAGCACAGATTACAGGGCTGCGGGCGCTGCCCACCTGAGCTAAACACTTCCGGCGGGACGTTAACTTCCACATCGGGGCGGATGCGGTCGGCCTGTGCACCAGCGGATAACAGTCCAAGCAGAGCAATCACGTAACGGTTCATCGACGAATTTCCTTTTTTGTGCTGATTATCACTATAACGGTAAACCGTGCCGGTTCCTTTAATTTATCTGCCCATCGTTTTTAGTTATGACTCAGGCCCGCTTATAAATTTCCCTTAGCGGGTTAACTTTTCGCTTGCCTGGCAAAGCGGTGCGGGTGGTATAGTCGAAAACGATGCTAAAACGCTCACACAACGCACATAATTTATTATAAGAGGAACTTATCTCTATGGATCAGGCACGCTCTCTGGAATCATTTCTAACCCATGTCCAACGCCGCGACCCGCATCAAAGCGAGTTTGCTCAGGCCGTTCGCGAGGTGATGACTACCCTCTGGCCTTTCCTTGAGGCAAACCCGCGCTATCGTCAGATGTCGCTGCTTGAACGCCTGGTAGAGCCGGAGCGCGTGATCCAGTTCCGCGTCGTATGGGTTGATGATAAGAATCAGGTGCAGGTGAACCGCGCCTGGCGCGTGCAGTTTAACTCAGCCATCGGCCCGTTTAAGGGCGGTATGCGCTTCCACCCTTCGGTGAACCTGTCGATTCTGAAATTCCTCGGTTTTGAGCAGACCTTTAAAAACGCCCTCACCACCCTGCCGATGGGTGGTGGCAAAGGCGGCAGCGATTTCGATCCCAAGGGCAAAAGCGAAGGTGAAGTGATGCGATTCTGCCAGGCGCTGATGACCGAGCTATACCGTCACCTGGGGCCAGATACCGACGTCCCTGCAGGCGACATCGGCGTCGGTGGTCGTGAGGTGGGCTTTATGGCGGGGATGATGAAAAAGCTCTCCAACAACAGCGCCTGCGTCTTTACCGGCAAAGGGCTCTCTTTCGGCGGCAGCCTGATCCGTCCTGAGGCGACCGGCTACGGCCTGGTGTACTTCACCGAAGCGATGCTCAAGCGTCACGACCTGAGCTTCGAAGGGATGCGCGTGGCGGTCTCTGGATCCGGCAACGTCGCACAGTACGCTATCGAAAAAGCGATGGAGTTTGGTGCCCGCGTGGTGACCGCCTCCGACTCCGGCGGCACCGTGGTAGATGAAGCTGGCTTTACGGCGGAGAAGCTGGCGCGCCTGTGCGAAATCAAAGCCAGCCGCGATGGCCGCCTGGCCGACTATGCCCGCGAGTTTGGTCTGGTCTGGCTGGAAGGCAAACAGCCGTGGTCCGTGCCGGTGGATATCGCCCTGCCGTGCGCGACCCAGAACGAGCTGGACGTCGATGCGGCCCGCCAGCTGATCGCCAACGGCGTGAAGGCGGTGGCGGAAGGCGCGAATATGCCTACCACCATCGACGCCACCGATCTGTTCCTTGAGGCGGGCGTGCTCTTTGCGCCGGGTAAAGCGGCCAACGCGGGCGGAGTCGCCACCTCTGGTCTGGAGATGGCGCAGAACGCCGCGCGTCTGGGCTGGAAGGCGGAGAAAGTGGATGCGCGCCTGCACCATATCATGCTGGATATCCACAACGCCTGCGTGGAGTACGGCGGGGAAGGCAAACAGACCCACTACGTGCGTGGGGCAAACATTGCCGGATTTGTGAAGGTGGCCGACGCGATGATTGGACAAGGGGTAATTTAATTCTACGGCTACGCCGGGTGGCGGCTACGCCTTACCCGGCCTACGTTTCGAGCCGTTGTAGGCCCGGTAAGCGCAGCGCCACCGGGCTTTACGCAGATTTTAGGCCGAACTCTTCTTCTTTTTAAACGATTTCTTCGCACCGCCGCCCGGCGCAACAATCCCTTTAAACTGGCGAACTGGCGTGCTACGCGCCTGATCGATCAGCTGATAGAGCGTGCCCACCAGCGGCTGCATAAAGTCCTGGTAGCGGCACTGCTTCTCGCTGATCTGCGTCAGAACCGACTCCCAGTGAGCGGTCATGTCCGGCCTGGCGGCCATCTCCGGCAGGGAGTGGATCAGCGCCCGCCCCGCATCGGTAGAGAGAATGCTCCGCCCCTTCTTGTGCAGGAAACCGCGCTTAAAGAGCAGCTCAATAATTCCGGCACGGGTCGCTTCCGTCCCCAGGCCATCGGTAGCGCGCAGGATCTTCTTCAGATCCTTATCCTGCACGAAGCGCGCAATCCCGGTCATCGCCGAGAGTAACGTCGCATCGGTAAAGGGCCGCGGCGGCTGCGTCTGACGCTCAACCACCTCACCCTTCTCGCACAGCAGCTCATCGCCCTTCTTCACCACCGGCAACGGCGTGCCGTCGTTCTCTTCATCACGTTCTTTATTGCCGAGCAAGGTTCGCCACCCGGCCTGAGCCAGAAAGCGCGCCTTCGCCAGGAACTTACCGTTGGCGATATCCAGCTCGATCTCGCACTTGCGGAACACCGCGTCCGGACAGAACTGCATTAGGTACTGGCGGGCAATCAGGCCATAAACCTTCGCTTCATTGTCGTGCAGGTTTACCGTGCTGCTGCGCGCCGTGGGGATGATAGCGTGGTGGGCATCGACTTTTTTATCGTCCCAGCAGCGGTTACGCCGATCCATATCCACCACCGGCTGCGGCAGCAGATCCGCAGCATGAACGCCAATGGCCTTCATGACGGAATGGCGCCCGGCGAAGTGCTCCTCCGGCAGATAGCGGCTGTCGGAGCGTGGATAGGTGATCAGCTTATGGGTCTCATAGAGCTTCTGGCAGATATCCAGCACGTTCTGCGCGCTCAGCCCGAAACGCTTCGCTGCCTCGATCTGTAACGAAGAGAGCGAGAATGGCAGCGGCGCGGGCTCCGACTCCTGCTTGTCGTTATAGCGGGTGACGTGAGCGGGCTGGCCGGAGATGCGTTTAACCACGTGCTCCGCCAGGGTCCGGTTGAGCAGACGCCCTTCCTCATCCTGATGCGGCTCGCAGGCCTCGCTCGGCTGCCAGAGCGCGGTAAAGCGCTCCTCTTTCGGCGTAACGATATGCGCCTTTACCTCAAAGAAATCTTTGGCGACAAAGTTCTCAATCTCTTCATCGCGGCGCACTACCAGCCCCAGCACCGGGGTTTGCACGCGCCCTACCGAGAGCACGCCCTGGTAGCCCGCGTTGCGCCCCAGCAGCGTCCAGGCGCGGGTCATATTGATGCCGTAAAGCCAGTCGGCCCTTGCCCGCGCCAGCGCCGAGACGCAGAGCGGAATAAACTCGCTGTTGGCGCGCAGGCGACCAATGGCCCGCTCTACCGCCTGCGGGTTGAGATCGTTGATCAAACAACGCTGGACACGCTGACGCTTCTCCGCCGGAAGCTGGAGATAGTCGAGCACCTCATCCACCAGCAGCTGGCCTTCGCGATCCGGGTCACCGGCGTGGATAATCTCGCTGGCCTCGCCGAGCAGACGCTTGATCACGTTGATCTGCTTGGTGACCGAGGCGCGCGGCTGCAGCTGCCACTTCTCGGGCACGATAGGCAGATCCGCCAGGCTCCAGCGGGCGTAGCGGCTGTCATAGACATCCGGCTGCGCCTGCTCAAGCAGGTGACCGATGCACCAGGTCACCACCTGGCCGTTGCCACACTCGATATAGCCGTCGCCCTTGCGGTGGGGCTTGGGCAGCACGTCGGCAATGGCGCGGCCCAGGCTCGGTTTTTCGGCAATAAACAACCGCATTGCTTAAATAATCTCAATCATAGGGCGACCGGCACGGGCCGTCACCAGCTCGCCGATGGCGCTCAGGGAGAGGTCAAACTCGGCGGCGGTGGCTTTCACCTCCACCTCCGCCTCCGGCGAGACGGCCAGCAGCAGACCGCCGGAGGTTTGCGGATCGCAGAGCAGATCCCGCCACGCCTCTGGCATCGGCCCCATCAGGTGACCGTAGCTGGCAAAGTTGCGCTGCGTGCCGCCCGGTACCGCGCCCTTGGCAATATACGCTTCTACGCCGGGCAGCTTGGGCACTGCCTCATAGCGTACCTGCGCCTGCACGCCCGCCCCCTGGCACACCTCGCTCAGATGGCCGAGCAGGCCAAAGCCGGTGACGTCGGTCATGGCTTTCACCCCAGGGATGTTAGCAAAGGCCGCGCCAACGATGTTCATCTGGCACATGACGTCCCGCGCCAGCCCCTGGTGCTCAGGTTGCAGCAGCGATTTTTTCTCGGCGGTGGTCAGAACGCCAATCCCCAGCGGCTTGGTCAGGAACAGCTTGCACCCGGCCTCGGCGGTGCTGTTTTTCTTCACCCGCGCGGTTGGCACAACGCCGGTGACCGCCAGGCCAAAAATTGGCTCCGGGGCGTCAATGGAGTGGCCCCCGGCCAGCGCAATTCCCGCCTGCTGGCAGGCAAAGCGTCCGCCCTCGATCACCTCCCGGGCGATCTCCGGCGGCAGCGTGGCGATCGGCCAGCCGAGGATCGCGATCGCCATGATCGGCTTACCGCCCATGGCATAGATGTCGCTGATGGCGTTAGTGGCGGCGATGCGGCCAAAGTCGAAAGGATTATCCACGATCGGCATAAAGAAATCGGTGGTGCTGATGACGGAGGTCCCGTTGCCGAGATCGTACACCGCCGCGTCATCCCGCGTCTCATTGCCTACCAGCAGGTTAGGATCGACAAATTTCGCCTGCTCGCTGTGCAGAATGGTCTCCAGCACCTTTGGCGAAATTTTGCACCCGCAGCCTGCCCCGTGGCTGTACTGTGTTAAACGAATAGCCTGCTCGCTCATGGACATCTCCTGTCAATACGGTTCCTGACTCATTAATAGCGCTATGGTAGCGCTTAGAAATAGCGGACGAAAGGGGATGTGTCCGGGATGCTCACCGTGGTAGCGGCTTTTAGCTGCGGCGTGCCAAGGTAGAGGAAGCCCACGATCTGATCCTGCTCGCGGCACGCTAGCGCTTCGCGCACTACCGGGCTATCGGTCAACGGCCCGCTGCGCCAGATGCCGTTAAAGCCCTGCGCCTGTGCCGCCATCTGCATCGCCATGACCGCGCAGCCTGCGGAGAGAAGCTGCTCCCAGCGCGGCACCTTCGGATGCGCTTCACAGTGTGCGACCACCGCAATTATGAGCGGAGCACGAAATGGCGCGCTGCGAGCCTTGTCGATACCCTTCTCATCCTGTCCGGCCTCGGTGGCCGCCCGGGTCAGCAGCTGGCTAAAGCGCTCGCGCCCTTCCCCCTCCACGATGAAAAAGCGCCACGGCTGCAACGTACCGTGGTCCGGCGCACGCATGCCGGCGCGCAAAATATTTTCCAGCATCTCGCCTGTCGGTGCTGGTTCAGCCAGGCGGGAGGCGCTACGACGGTTAACGAGCAGTTCAAGTGCGTCCATTAGTTAACTCCTGTCATCAAATTTGGGCATAAAATTAACATGCGCGGGAACTTTGTTACAGCGTCGAGGGTGATTCCTGCTGACAAGAGGCCGCCGGGTAATTAGGATAACCGCACATTCCCGCACGGGGTGCGGTGGTTGTTAAACAGGTTAGGGAGAAGACATGCGAACCCTTTGGCGTATTATTGCCGGATTCTTTAAATGGACGTGGCGAGCGCTCAATTTTGTGCGCGAACTGGTGTTCAACATTTTTTTCATCTTGTTGATTCTGGTAGGCGTCGGCATCTGGATGCAGCTGAGCTCTGGCCCGGCTGAGCATACCAGTCGGGGGGCATTGCTTCTTGATATCACGGGCGTGGTAGTGGATAAGCCCTCCAGCAGCAGCAAGCTCAGCGCGCTGGGTCGCCAGCTGTTTGGCGCGAGCTCAGACCGCATGCAGGAGAACTCCCTGTTTGATATCGTGGAGACCATCCGTCAGGCACAGGCCGACCGCAATATTACCGGGATTGTCCTCGATCTGAAAAACTTTGCCGGAGGCGATCAGCCCTCGATGCAGTACATCGGTAAGGCGCTGAAGGCGTTCCGCGACAGCGGCAAGCCGGTCTACGCCATCGGGGATAACTACAGCCAGGGGCAGTACTATCTTGCCAGCTTTGCCAATAAAGTGTGGCTCTCGCCGCAGGGCGTGGTGGATCTGCACGGCTTTGCCACCAACGGCCTCTACTACAAATCCCTGCTCGACAAGCTGAAGGTCTCGACCCACGTTTTCCGCGTCGGTACCTATAAGTCCGCCGTTGAGCCGTTTATCCGTGACGATATGTCCCCCGCCGCGCGGGAAGCGGACAGCCGCTGGATTGGCGAGCTGTGGCAGAACTATCTGGGCACGATTGCCGCTAACCGCCAGATTACCCCGCAGCAGGTCTTCCCTGGCGCGCAGGGCGTGCTGGATGGCCTGAGCAAAGTCGGTGGCGATACCGCCAAATATGCGCTGGACAACAAGCTGGTGGATACGCTGGGCAGCAGCGCCGATGCGGAAAAAGTGCTGGTTAAACAGTTTGGCTGGAGCGATGAGGATAAAAACTATCGCGCCATTAGCATGTATGACTATCCGCTGAAAAAACCGAGCGAGGTGGGCAGCAGCGTGGCGGTGATCTTTGCCAACGGCGCCATCATGGACGGGGAAGAGACGGCGGGCAACGTCGGGGGCGACACGACGGCCTCGCAGATCCGCGACGCCCGTATCGATCCTAATGTTAAAGCTATCGTGCTGCGGGTTAACAGCCCTGGCGGCAGCGTCAGCGCCTCGGAAGTGATCCGCGCAGAACTGGCCGCAGCGAAAGCGGCGGGCAAACCGGTGGTGGTCTCCATGGGCGGTATGGCAGCATCGGGCGGCTACTGGATCTCGACTCCGGCCAACTACATCGTGGCTAACCCCAGCACGCTCACCGGCTCCATCGGTATCTTCGGGGTGATCAATACCGTTGAGAAGAGCCTTGATGAGCTGGGCGTCCACACCGACGGCGTGGCGACCTCCCCGCTGGCGGATGTCTCGGTCACTAAAGCCCTGCCGCCACAGGTGCAGCAGCTGATGCAGCTGAGCATTGAGAATGGCTACCAGCGCTTTATCTCCCTGGTTGCCCAGGCGCGTAAATCGACGCCGGAGCAGGTAGACAAGATTGCTCAGGGTCACGTATGGACTGGTGAGGATGCGAAAAACAACGGTCTGGTGGATGCGCTGGGTGACTTTGACGATGCCGTGGCGAAAGCCGCCGAGCTGGCGAAGCTGAAGCAGTGGCATATCGAGTATTACCAGGACGAGCCGACCCTCCTGGCCCGCATGATGGACGGCTTCTCCGGTGAGATCCGCGCCATGCTGCCGCAGGCCTTGCAGGCGTATCTGCCTGCCCCGCTGGCCGCGGCGGCGGATACGGTAAAAGCCGAGACCGATAAGCTGGCGGTGTTTAACGATCCGCAAAGCCGCTACGCGTTTTGCCTGACCTGCGCCAACATTCGATAACACATCTCCCCCCGCCATCGGGGGGATTTTCTTTGTGGTACAAGAACTGACAACCATGCAAAAAAAATCAATTTACGTCGCCTACACCGGCGGGACCATTGGTATGCAGCGCTCGGAGCAGGGCTACATTCCGGTCTCCGGTCATCTGCAACGCCAGCTGGCGCTGATGCCCGAGTTCCATCGCCCGGAGATGCCGGACTTTACGATCCACGAATACGATCCGCTGATGGACTCTTCAGATATGACCCCAGAAGACTGGCAGCATATCGCGGACGATATTAAAGCTAACTACGATCGCTACGACGGCTTTGTCATTCTGCACGGCACCGACACCATGGCTTTCACCGCCTCGGCGCTGTCGTTCATGCTGGAGAACCTTGGCAAGCCGGTAATTGTGACAGGGTCACAAATACCTCTCGCTGAACTGCGCTCGGATGGGCAGATTAACCTGCTCAATGCCCTCTACGTGGCGGCGAACTTCCCGATTAACGAAGTGACGCTGTTCTTCAACAACCGTCTGTTTCGCGGCAATCGCACCACCAAGGCCCACGCGGACGGCTTTAACGCCTTTGACTCCCCTAACCTACAGCCGCTGCTGGAGGCCGGGATCCATATTCGCCGCCTCGGCAACCCTGGCGCGCCGGGCTGCAACGGCGAGCTGATTGTTCACCGCATCACCCCCCAGCCAATCGGCGTGGTCACGATCTATCCAGGGATTTCGGCCGACGTGGTGCGCAACTTCCTGCGTCAGCCGGTGAAGGCGTTGATCCTGCGCTCCTACGGCGTAGGCAACGCGCCGCAGAACGGCGAGTTTCTCCGAGAGCTGGAGGCGGCCAGCGCGCGCGGCATTGTGGTGGTGAATCTCACCCAGTGCATGTCTGGCAAGGTGAATATGGGCGGCTATGCCACGGGTAACGCCCTGGCGCATGCGGGGGTCATCGGCGGTGCGGACATGACGGTTGAAGCGACCCTGACTAAGCTACACTGGCTGTTGAGCCAGGATCTGGACGCCGACGCCATTCGTCAGGCGATGACCCAGAACCTGCGCGGCGAGCTAACCCCGGACGAATAAGGAGCCTGTGATGACGCAACGAGCACTCTTGCTGGTGGATATACAGAATGATTTTTGCGCCGGTGGTGCGCTGGCGGTGCCGGAGGGCGATAGCGTAGTGGACGTGGCTAATGCGCTGATTGACTGGTGTAAAGCCCGTGGCGATGCGGTGGTAGCCAGTCAGGACTGGCACCCGGCCGATCACGGCAGCTTCGCCAGCCAAAACGGGGTAGAGCCCTATACTCAGGGAACGCTGGACAATCTACCGCAAACCTTCTGGCCCGATCACTGCGTACAGGGAAGCGAAGGGGCTGAACTGCATCCCCTGCTTCAGCAGAAAGCCATCGACGCGGTTTTTCACAAGGGTGAAAACCGGACCATCGACAGCTATAGCGCCTTTTTCGACAATGGCCATAAGCAGAAGACTGGCCTGGATGCCTGGCTACGCATGCGCGGCGTCACCGAGCTTATCGTGCTGGGTCTGGCAACGGACTACTGCGTGAAGTTTACCGTGCTGGATGCCCTACAGCTGGGCTATCAGGTCAATCTGATTACCGACGGCTGCCGGGGAGTCAATATTGGCAAGCAGGATAGCGCCCAGGCGTTTATGGACATGGCGTCCGAAGGCGCGACGCTCTATACGCTGGCAGATTGGGTAGAGACGCACGCCTAATTAACGCCCGGTGGCGCTACGCTTACCGGGCCTATAGGAGTGTGTAGGCCGGGCAAACGCAGTGCCGCCCGGCGTTTACCAACGCATTACTTGAATGTCGCGATCGGTTTGGGCGCGATGCCAAACTCCTCTTTCAACTGCTGTTTGCTCTTCGTCACCATCTGACCGTTGGTATCGATAGTCATATGCTGCGCATCGGTGTTGTGACGCGCCTGCCAAAGCATGACCAGCTGCAGGCTGTTCTCTTTCTGTTCCGGGGTCAGCGCTACGCCATCAGGCCATTTCCCCGTCTCAACCGCGGTCGCCAAACGCTGATATACCTCAGGCGTCATGCTGGCAACAAGCTCATTAATTTCCATCGTTCACCCGCTCTCGTGGAATAATTTGCTGAATCGATTCTTTAGCCCTTAATCTGCTCGCCATCGGCCTCATCGTTGAAGCTCAGAGAGGCTGAATTTACGCAGAAACGCTCCCCGGTCGGCTGCGGACCATCAGGGAAAACATGGCCTAAATGGGCGTCACAATTGCCGCAGCGGATCTCAATTCGCTGCATGCCATGTGAGTAATCGTTAAGATAACGGATCGCATTTTCACTCACCGGCTCGTAGAAGCTCGGCCAGCCGCAGCCGGAGTCATATTTGCTCTGGGAGTTGAACAGGGCAGCATCGCATACCAGGCAGTGGTAAACGCCTTCGCGCTTGTTATGCAACAGCTTACCGCTGAACGGCGGCTCTGTACCGTGGTTTTGCGTCACATAAAACTGCATTTCAGTAAGGCTGTTTTTCAGGTCATCCTGAGAGGATTCATTAGCCATATGCTTGCTTCTCGCTATAGGTTCATTTACATCTTTTGTCTGATTCTAACAAAACATTAACAGTGGCGTCCTGACTTTTGTTCTAAACTTAGGCGGTGCGAAAATGTAGCGGAGGAATTGTGATCTATTTCACGTTTTTATCCTGCATGCCCTTTAAAATCCACGCCGGCGACCCCATACGGGTTGTAGCTGATTGGAATAGTGAGACGACGTCGCCGCGCAAAGGTTATGCACAGGATTGATTTGTCGCAATGATTGACACGATTCCGCTTGACGCTGCGTAAGGTTTTTGTAATTTTACAGCCAACCTTTTATTCACTAACAAATAGCTGGTGGAATATATGACTATCAAAGTAGGTATCAACGGTTTTGGCCGTATCGGTCGCATTGTTTTCCGTGCTGCTCAGGAACGTTCTGACATCGAAATCGTTGGCATCAACGATCTGTTAGACGCTGACTACATGGCGTACATGCTGAAGTATGACTCAACTCACGGTCGTTTCAACGGCACCGTTGAAGTCAAAGACGGCCATCTGGTTGTTAACGGCAAAACCATCCGTGTTACCGCTGAAAAAGACCCGGCTAACCTGAAATGGGACGAAATCGGCGTTGACGTTGTTGCTGAAGCTACCGGTATCTTCCTGACCGACGAGACTGCTCGTAAGCACATCACTGCTGGCGCGAAAAAAGTTGTTCTGACCGGTCCGTCTAAAGACAACACCCCGATGTTTGTTAAAGGCGCTAACTTTGACAAATACGAAGGTCAGGACATCGTTTCTAACGCATCCTGCACCACCAACTGCCTGGCACCGCTGGCGAAAGTTATCAACGACAACTTCGGCATCATCGAAGGCCTGATGACTACCGTTCACGCGACTACCGCTACCCAGAAAACCGTTGATGGCCCGTCTCACAAAGACTGGCGCGGCGGCCGTGGCGCATCCCAGAACATCATCCCGTCCTCTACCGGTGCTGCTAAAGCAGTAGGTAAAGTACTGCCAGAACTGAACGGCAAACTGACTGGTATGGCGTTCCGCGTTCCGACTCCGAACGTATCCGTTGTTGACCTGACCGTGCGTCTGGAAAAAGCAGCGTCTTACGAAGAGATCAAGAAAGCTATCAAAGCCGCTTCTGAAGGCGACATGAAAGGCGTTCTGGGTTACACCGAAGACGACGTTGTGTCCACCGACTTCAACGGCGAAATCTGCACTTCCGTGTTCGATGCCAAAGCAGGTATCGCACTGAACGACAACTTCGTTAAACTGGTTTCCTGGTACGACAACGAAACCGGCTACTCTAACAAAGTACTGGACCTGATTGCTCACATCTCCAAATAAGATGTGACACTCAACTTAAGAGCGACTTCGGTCGCTCTTTTTTTTGGCTTAAGACAGAGGATTGAGAAACGAATATGATTAATAAAATTTTTGCTCTTCCGGTAGTCGAAAACATTACCCCGGTTATTTCCCGCCGTCAGCTGGACGAGCTGGAGTTGATTGTCATCGATCACCCGCAGGTGAAAGCCTCTTTTGCCCTGCAGGGCGCGCATCTGCTGTCGTTTAAACCGGCAGGCGAAGAGGAGGTGCTGTGGCTGAGCGACAATACGCCGTTTAAAAATGGCGTGGCGCTGCGCGGTGGCGTTCCGGTGTGCTGGCCGTGGTTTGGCCCGGCGCAGCAGCAGGGTCTGCCCGCTCACGGTATTGCCCGCATCCTGCCGTGGACGCTTACCGCCCATAACGAAGATGAGAACGGCGTGGTGCTGACCTTCGAACTGCAAAGCAGCGACGCAACCCGTCAATACTGGCCGCACGATTTCACCCTCTTTGCCCGCTTTAAGCTCTGCCAGACCTGTGAGATTGAGCTGGAAGCCCACGGCGAGTTTGAGACCACCTCAGCCCTGCACACCTACTTTAACGTGGGCGACATCAGTGCGGTGAAGGTGAGCGGGCTGGGCGATCGCTTTATCGACAAGGTAAACAATGCTCAGGAAGATGCCCTGGCCGACGGCGTGCAGACCTTCCCGGACCGTACCGATCGTGTTTATCTGAACCCGGAAGCGTGCAGCGTGATCCACGACGGTGCGCTGAATCGCACAATTGACGTGATCCATCACCATCACAGCAACGTGGTAGGCTGGAACCCAGGCCCGGCGCTCTCTGTCAGCATGGCCGACATGCCGGATGACGGTTATAAGACCTTTGTTTGCGTGGAGTCTGCCTGTGTAACCGTTCCGCAGAAAACCACCGAAGAGAAGCCGTCCCGCCTGGCGCAAACTATTCGCGTGAACAAGCGTTAATCAGTAAACACGCTATGCCCTCTCACCCAGAGAGGGCAATTTTCTCTACACCACATCCAGCGGCGTTTTGTGTCCCGGTGCCGGAAAGGCATGATCGAGTCGGTTCAGCTCATCTTCGGTCAGGGTTAACTCAAGCGCGGCAGCGTTCTCCTTCACATGCGCCACGCTCGCGGCCTTCGGGATCGCCATCACGCCTTGATGACGAATAACCCACGCCAGCAGCACCTGTGCGGCGCTTACGCCATGTCCGTGGGCGATCTCCCGAACGGTAGCGTTTTCCAGCAGGCCATCGCGCAGGCGTCCAGCCTGAGCCAGCGGACAGTAGGCCATCACCGGCAGAGCGTGCTGCTGGCACCAGGGCAGCAGATCGAACTCAATGCCACGGGAAGCGAGATGATACAGCACCTGATTGGTAGCGCAGGCTTGACCACCTTCAACGCGCCACAGCTGTTGCATATCGCTATAGTCCAAATTGGAGACGCCCCAGCGGCGAATTTTACCCTGGCGGATCAGGGTCTCCATCGCCTCTACCGTTTCGGCCAGAGAGTAGTTACCCCGCCAGTGCAGCAGATAGAGATCGAGATAGTCGGTGCCGAGACGGCGCAGGCTGGCTTCGCAGGCGGCAATCGCCTTTTGGCCCCCTGCATTCCACGGGTAGACTTTCGACACCAAAAACACCTCGTCGCGCCTGCCCATAATTGCTTCGCCTACCACCACCTCTGCGCCACCGTCGGCGTACATTTCAGCGGTGTCGATAAGGGTCAGGCCGAGATCGATCCCTGCCCGAAGCGCTGCCACCTCGTTTTGTCGCTGACGGGGGTTCTCACCCATATACCACGTGCCCTGCCCGATCGCGGCCAGCGGCTGGCTGTCGGCAAACTGCACACGTTTTTCTGTCATGGTTTCCTCCGGGGGTTATTCTCCTGAAATGATTGCCCTACCGTAAAACAAACAGGGCGCAAGCGCCCTGTTGATATGTCTGGATCGTGCACATGAAATGCACAATGCTTTGAGTATAAGCGTTAGAAGCTGTAAGTCACCCCGGTAGAGAAGACCCCGGCCCAGGACTTATCAACCATCGGGCTATCTTTGATCTCATCACCCAGACGGGTATAGCGACCGATACCATATACGCTCCAGCTATCGTTCAACTGGTAGCTGGCGCTCAGCTCCAGGTAAGGACTCCAGTCGCTGTCCGGATCGTAGGTACGCAGACCGCTGCTGCGAGACTCATGTCCCGAGACGCCGTAGTAGTATTCGTTCTGGTTTTCGCTGCTCCACTCAGCACCAATCCCCGGCGTCAGCGTCAAGCCACCGTTGGTGTAGCGGTAGAGCCAGGCCAGATCCCAGCTGATACCGTTGCTGTTATCCAGCGTGTCGCCAGCCAGCGAGGTGCGTAAAAAACCGTACTGAGTGTTATGCACATAAGACAGGCCCGCCATCAGCGTAGATTTACGCTTATCGAGCTGGCGCAGCTGCCAGTCATCGCTGTCTTTCGGCCGGAAGTGGAACGGATTGTAGTAAGCAGTGACAGAGAGCTTATCGCTCTCATCATTCCAGAGATAGTAGCCGCCGCCGAGGCCGTGGAACCAGAAATTCTCGCCTTCGTAGTTGATCACCGGGACGGGGGCGACATCGCGATCGTAATCTTTATAAGGCGTCTCAAGCACACCAACACCCGCGCCAATCGACCAGGGGCCCGCTGCGTTTGCCGTTGCGGCACATGATGCGATAAATACACCAAGCGCCAGAAATTTGAGTTTGGTCACAATCCTTTCCTTCCTGTAGTCAAATAATCAGCGGGAGCAGTGTAACCGCCCGCCTCCGTCATCCCAAATTTTTTCACTGATTATTATATAACTGAACGCAACAGCATGCTTTTTTAGCATGACAACCTGCTTACGGATAGATGACAGAGAGATGAATCGTCTGCACCGCCCCTTATCTATAAAGAAAATAAATTCAGATGAGTTATTGATATGTCATTGAAATTAGATTGGCGTCCAATGCAAGTTTTGCAAATGCCATCTACGCTTAATTTTAAGAAGGTGTATCGCGGGCGCGTTAACTGCTGGCGTTCACAACCTGGCATAAGGGTTGCTGCATTCCGGTGCTGAAGTAGAGCTAGCGTCGTTCAGCTTATCTCTTCCGGGAGCCTCCACTATTCATATGAACGGCTCTTTTCTTGTGCTAAAACGAAAGGACGGCATGCCATGAATATATTCGATCACTATCGCCAGCGTTATGAAGCTGCCAAGGACGAAGAGTTCACCCTGCAGGAGTTTCTCACCATTTGCCGCCAGGATCGCAGCGCCTATGCAAACGCGGCAGAACGGCTACTGATGGCTATCGGCGAGCCCGTGATGGTAGATACTGCTCTGGAGCCCAGGCTTTCCCGTCTATTTTCGAATCGGGTTGTCGCACGTTACCCAGCGTTTGAAGAGTTTTATGGCATGGAGGATGCCATTGAGCAGATTGTTTCCTATCTGAAACACGCCGCACAGGGGCTGGAAGAGAAGAAACAGATCCTTTACCTGCTGGGACCGGTCGGGGGTGGTAAATCCTCCCTTGCTGAACGCCTCAAGGCCCTGATGCAGCGCGTGCCTATCTACGTGCTGAGCGCCAACGGCGAGCGTAGCCCGGTTAACGATCACCCTCTGTGCCTGTTTAACCCGCAGGAAGATGCGCAGATCCTTGAGAAAGAGTACGGCGTTCCGCGCCGCTATCTCGGCACGATCATGTCCCCATGGGCGGCTAAGCGCCTGCATGAGTTTGGCGGCGACATCACCAAGTTCCGCGTCGTGAAGGTATGGCCGTCTATTCTGGAACAGATCGCCATTGCGAAAACCGAGCCCGGCGATGAGAACAACCAGGATATCTCCGCGCTGGTGGGTAAAGTGGATATCCGCAAACTGGAAAACCACGCCCAGAACGATCCCGACGCCTACGGCTACTCCGGCGCGCTGTGCCGTGCCAACCAGGGCGTTATGGAGTTCGTCGAGATGTTTAAAGCGCCTATAAAGGTGCTGCATCCGCTGCTGACGGCAACCCAGGAGGGGAACTATAACGGTACAGAGGGGATCTCTGCTCTGCCGTTCAACGGGATTATCCTCGCGCACTCAAACGAATCCGAGTGGGTGACGTTCCGTAACAACAAGAACAACGAAGCCTTCCTTGACCGCGTTTATATTGTGAAGGTGCCCTACTGCCTGCGCATCTCGGAAGAGATCAAAATTTACGAGAAGCTGCTTAACCACAGCGAGCTGACGCATGCGCCTTGCGCGCCGGGAACACTGGAGACGCTCTCCCGCTTCTCTATTCTCTCGCGCCTGAAAGAGCCGGAAAACTCCAGCATCTACTCCAAAATGCGCGTCTACGACGGTGAGAGCCTGAAGGACACCGATCCGAAAGCGAAGTCCTATCAGGAGTACCGGGACTACGCCGGAGTAGATGAAGGGATGAACGGTCTGTCGACGCGCTTCGCGTTCAAAATCCTCTCACGGGTCTTTAACTTTGACCACGCAGAAGTTGCCGCCAACCCAGTTCATCTCTTCTATGTGCTGGAGCAGCAGATTGAACGCGAGCAGTTTCCGCAGGAGCAGGCTGAACGCTATCTTGAGTTCCTCAAAGGCTACCTGATCCCGAAATATGCCGAATTTATCGGCAAAGAGATCCAGACGGCCTACCTGGAATCCTACTCCGAGTACGGTCAGAACATTTTTGACCGCTACGTGACCTATGCGGATTTCTGGATCCAGGATCAGGAGTACCGCGATCCGGATACCGGCCAGCTGTTTGACCGTGAATCCCTAAACGCCGAGCTGGAAAAAATCGAGAAGCCTGCCGGGATCAGTAACCCGAAAGACTTCCGCAACGAGATCGTCAACTTTGTGCTGCGCGCCCGCGCCAATAACAGCGGTCGCAATCCGAACTGGACCAGCTACGAAAAACTGCGCACGGTTATCGAGAAGAAAATGTTCTCGAACACCGAAGAGCTGCTGCCGGTGATTTCGTTCAACGCGAAGACCTCTACGGATGAGCAGAAGAAGCATGACGATTTTGTTGACCGGATGATGGAGAAAGGTTACACCCGCAAACAGGTGCGCTTACTGTGCGAATGGTATCTGCGCGTTCGTAAATCGTCCTGATAGCCCGGAGGCCCGGCGGCGCGTTGCTTGCCGGGCCTACAAAAGATGCGAACCGTAGGCCGGATAAGCGCAGCGCATCTGGCTTTACGCCGCAGCATAAAGTTGGCAAATGCAGTACGGGGGGCTTATGACCTGGTTCATCGACCGGCGTCTTAACGGCAAAAACAAGAGCACGGTTAACCGCCAACGTTTCTTGCGCCGTTATAAATCGCAAATCAAGCAGTCGATCTCCGAGGCGATCAACAAGCGCTCGGTGACCGACGTAGAGAGCGGCGAGTCCGTCTCGATTCCTTCAGAAGATATTAGCGAACCGATGTTCCACCAGGGGCGCGGTGGCCTGCGCAACCGTGTACATCCGGGGAACGATCACTTTGTGCAGAATGACCGTATCGAACGTCCTCAGGGTGGCGGCGGCGGTGGAGGCAGCGGCCAGGGTCAGGCAAGCCAGGACGGTGAAGGCCAGGACGAGTTTGTCTTTCAGATCTCCAAAGATGAGTACCTTGACCTGCTGTTTGAAGATCTGGCCCTGCCGAATCTGAAAAAGAATCAGCATCGGCAGCTTAACGAATACAAAACGCACCGCTCGGGTTACACCTCCAACGGGGTGCCAGCCAACATCAGCGTAGTACGCTCGCTGCAAAACTCGCTGGCACGCCGGACGGCGATGACGGCGGGTAAACGACGCGAGCTGCGGGCGCTTGAGGAGGATCTCACTGCGGTTGCGAAAAGCGAACCGGCACAGCTGCTGGAAGAGGAGCGGCTGCGCAAGGAGATTGCCGAGCTGCGGGCGAAGATTGAACGTGTGCCTTTTATCGACACCTTTGACTTGCGCTACAAGAACTATGAGAAACGTCCAGAGCCTTCAAGCCAGGCGGTGATGTTCTGCCTGATGGACGTCTCTGGCTCGATGGATCAGGCGACCAAGGATATGGCCAAGCGTTTCTATATTCTGCTCTATCTCTTCCTGAGCAGGACCTATAAGAACGTAGAGGTGGTCTATATCCGCCACCATACGCAGGCTAAAGAGGTCGACGAGCATGAGTTCTTCTACTCACAGGAGACCGGCGGGACGATTGTCTCCAGCGCGCTGAAGCTGATGGATGAGGTGGTTAAGGCGCGCTACGATCCGGCGCAGTGGAACATCTATGCGGCGCAGGCGTCGGATGGGGATAACTGGGCTGATGATTCACCGCTGTGTCATGAGATTCTGGCGAAGAAAATATTGCCGGTGGTGCGCTACTACAGCTATATCGAGATCACCCGTCGTGCGCATCAGACCCTCTGGCGTGAGTATGAGCACCTGCAGGCGACGTTTGAGAACTTTGCAATGCAGCATATCCGCGATCAAGAGGATATCTACCCGGTGTTCCGGGAGCTGTTTCATAAACAGACCTCGGATTCCCATAGCTAATTAAATAAAATCAGCCAGTTAAAGTACATTTTCTGGCTGATTTTGCTTTTCGCTATGCAGTTGACCTTTCATTCCAGGCATCAGTATATTGAATGTTGCCGTCGTGAATCTTCCAGGTGATTTTTTCATACTGCATAGAAACAGTTTCCATATGATTCATTTTATCATTTGCTGGTAATTTACAGTTAGGCACACCACAATTAACGCCTGTAATTTTTACTTTTTCCAGCAGCACCGAGTAATAGGCGACCTCTTGCCCTGCATCGTTGATGTGATAGAATTTAATTTCAGCGTTTTTGAGAGTTTGACCAGTTGCGGCAGCCTTATAAAGATAAGGGGTTGAGCTATCAACTTCTTTTTCAAAATTAAAGGGTGAATGTTGGCGAGTCCCTGTTATTTTACCATTCATATTATCTACAGATATATTTATTCCGTGGCTCATTCCTAAAATTTCTATAGAGCCCTCACGATCTTTAACGTCTACAGATCCTTTAATGTCAGCACCGCCATCATCTTTAAGCCATAGGTATGGGGGAATAGGCATTTTATTTTCTCCTTACTGTGTTGATTAACTTTACTATGATGAAATACAAAATAATTGAAGAGAGGAAGTTAAAGAAAATTAAAACATAATCATAGCTAAAATAGATGTCTTCCGGTGTCGGTTTAGAGCTAAACCAGTATGCAATTTTGATTGCAGTATCGTTGCTGATCATTGGATGTTCAGAGAAGTAACGAACATCCATCCATGACACGAAGCAAAAGAGAGCAATAAACCAAACCAGCTTTATCAGGCTATGGGCACTTTTTAGAATAACCACTATCAATTACCTCAATTGTTCCGTATGAATCTAAATCCTTACCTGGTACTTTCTCTTTTTTTGTTCTTAACAGTGCGTCCCTCAATTTGTTGTAGTCAGATTGATTGGCAAGGGTTATGCAGCCATCAGACACTTGACCCGGATGAAGCCTAAAGCCCCCTCTGGAAGCGCCTTTGTAAAAGGTCCTATCGTCTATCATTCCATCAGCACGATACAGAGCAAACCATTCCGAATGATCAACATGATATTCAAAGGTGCTTTTAAATTTATCGATACCCCACGCCCTGAGCTCATTTATTTTACTGCCTATTGGCCTGCCAACAATATAATATTTACCCGGGGGTAAGGCTCCGTTATCAACGATTATCCCGCACGCACCTTTATTCCTATAAACGCCATTTCCAGAAAAGGCCATGAACACACCAATTCCGTCAAAAGCAAGAGGCGCATAATCGGCCCCGTTCAATATCAATCTCCCATGTAAAGCCATTAAAAAACCTATAGTTTAAATTTGATCATATATTAATCGTACACATGTGCTGGTAGAAAAAGAAAGTTTATTTTCATGAGCATTTTTAATAAATAGTAACCAGAATTAAGCAATAGAGCATTTACTGAAATAAAATTGCTTTACTGGTTGTTTTTGTTAGGCTTTTAGATGTTTTTAAGCGAACCGAATTGAGGTTTACGGCATATCTACATTCATAAAAAATATAGACACCTATGATTTTGATTTTTTTCGCTCGCAATCCACCCAAATTAATTCATTAAAAACATGGCACAAATTGCACTAAACATAAGATCTATTTATGCTTATATAATGAACCTTAGAAACTACTGCTGGATACCAAGGATACTTCATAGATATTTCGTTTCGCCTCAGCCTTAGAAACATAGTAACGGTAGCCCTACTTTTCGTGGTTTGGTTTGTCGCCTGCGCTACGCTTTGGGCGCAAATCTTCCCAATTGAAAACGTCTACTCGCTTGCCCAAATGCTTAGCATCTACGGTGATGAGAACATTTATGATCTGACGGCAGCTCTCAGCATGATGTTCTCAGGAGCGGTTTCGCTGGTGCTAACATGGCTGTCTATTGTGTTTTTAAGACGTCACGCTAGCTACTTAACATCACCCCATCCGCTCCAAAATAAGCACCGACGCGACCAGCACGGCGATGATGCCTAAAAAGGTTGAGGTAATGATCAGCGTCTCGGTCAGCATCGGATCGTTCATTTTGTCGTCTCTGTTCTGCGCGATACAGCATTCATAATAGAGCGACATGAACATTCGATGACAGCCAAAGTGGTTTTAAGTGAAACTTTTAGGAACTTTCGCAGCGGGGAGAAAAAGTTCTGTTGGCACACGCAGATACGGTAAAGTAAGCGAGCTTATATTTTTGTCTGGAACCTTCTTTTATGTTCGATACCACTCTGTTTATCCTGCTGGGGCTGACTGCCCTCGGATTCATTAGCCACAACACCACCGTTGCCATATCGATCATGGTGCTGATTATGATCCGCATGACCCCGCTGAACGTCTATTTTCCGTGGATTGAGAAACAGGGCCTGACCATCGGGATTATCATCCTGACCATTGGCGTGATGGCCCCGATCGCCAGCGGCACGCTACCCCCCTCAACGCTGCTGCACTCCTTTGTAAACTGGAAGTCGCTGATCGCCATCGCGGTAGGGATCTTTGTTTCGTGGCTTGGCGGACGCGGCGTGGCGCTTATGAGCGCGCAGCCCTCGCTGGTGGCCGGGCTGCTGGTTGGAACGGTGCTGGGCGTGGCCCTGTTCCGGGGCGTGCCGGTCGGGCCACTGATTGCGGCGGGTCTGGTGTCGCTGCTACTGGGCCGCCAGTAGGCTGCGACGCTGCCAGCGCTTAACCGCGTGCTCCAGCAGGGTACAGAGCAGGTAGTAGACCAGCCCGGTAAAGATAAACAGCGCTGCCGGGTAGACCTGTACGCGGTTGTTAACCTGCCCCGCAACGGTGGTGAGATCCGGAACGTTGACGATAAACGCCAGCGACGTGTCTTTCAGCAGCGCAATCAGCAGCCCCACATAGGAGGGGAGCGCGTTACGCAGCGCCTGCGGAAGCAGCACCCAGCGCAGCAGCTGCACGCTGCTAAAGCCTCCTGCCAGCGCCGCCTCATGCTGCCCCCTGGGCAATGAGCCGATAGCAGCCAGCGTGGAGTACATCACCGAGGCGGAGGTAAACCACGCCAGCGCCAGGGTTACGGTCACCGCGCCGGGCAGATCGGCTCCGGTCAGCATCGGCAGCAGAAACCACAGCCAGAAGATAACGAAGATCAACGGAATGCCGCGGATGATCTCCGCCCAGGCAAACAGCACCCGGCGCGGCCAGCCCTTAAAGCGCCAGGCAAAGCAGGCCAGCGCGATCCCGCCAGGAAAGGCCAGCAGCGCCGCCCCGAGGGTCATCAACACCGACAGCAGCACGCCGCCCGGCTCGCCCTGAGCAGCACGGCCCAGCAGCAGATAGTCCAGGTTATCGGCAATCACCATGATATTAGCGATCATCCTGCACCTCCTTGCGCGCCAGCGCCCTCTCCTGCCTCGATGCACGCCACCACATCGGGGCGTTAAACAGTAGGCTCATCACCAACCCCAGCAGCAGATAGAGCACGCTGCCAACGGCAAATGCCTCCAGAGCATGGGCGTTATAGCTCTCAATCTGGCGGGTCTGATAGGTCAGCTCGGCAAAGCCAATCCCGGTCGCCAGCGAGGAGAGCTTCATTAGGTTCAGATACTGTCCCACTACCGGCTGCCAGGCGTTGCGTAATCCCTGGGGCAGCAGCACCCAGCGAAACAGCGCCAGCTCGCTAAATCCCTGCGATTTCGCCGCCTCAATCTGTCCCTTCGCCACGGCGTGCAGCCCGGCCTGGATCTCCTCGACCAGAAAGGCCGCGGTAAACAGGCCCAGCGCCCAGGCGGAGCTGAGAAACTCCGGCGTAAACCACCAGACATCGCCCGGCAGGATGCTAAAGGCGTGATCGTCATTAACATACTGGCGAAAACCCAGCGGCAGCAGGTTCCAGGCGGCAAAGTACCAGAACAGCAGCTGAACCAGCAGCGGCGTATTGCGAAACAGCGACACCCATACCGCCACGATGCCGCGTCCCACCGCGCCTCCCGCTAGACGGAGGGCCAGCAGCAGCACGGTCAGCGCCGTGGCCAGCACGATGCCAGCGACGGTCACCCAGACAGTGGTGAGAAAACCGGAAAAGATCCACTGCGCAGGCTGGCCGGTAAGCACCCCGGCCCAGTCGAGATGGATGTGCATTACAGCTCCCTGCTTTCAGCGTGCAGCGGGTTAAGCACCTTCTGCAGGAAGCGCTGCGCCCGTGGATGCTGGGGCGCGGTAAAGAACTGCTCCGGTGCAGCTTGCTCAAGGATCTCGCCGCCGTCGATAAAGATCACCCGGTCAGCGATCTCGCGGGCAAACTGCATTTCGTGGGTCACCACGATCAGCGTCATGCCGCTGTGGGCCAGGCTACGCATGACCTGTAACACCTCGCCAATCGTTTCGGGATCGAGCGCCGAGGTCGGCTCGTCAAACAGGATGATGTGCGGCTTTGCTGCCAGCGTGCGGGCGATGGCCACCCTCTGCTGCTGGCCGCCGGAGAGCTGGGACGGCAGGTGGTGGGCCTTATCGCGCAAGCCGACCCGCTCCAGCAGCGCCAGCGCCGTCTCCTCCGCCTCACGCGGGGACTGGCCGTGCACTTTGGTTAGCGCCAGAGTGATGTTATCCAGCGCGTTAAGATGGGCGTAGAGGTTGAACTGCTGGAAGACGAAGCCCACATGGCGACGCAGCTCGCGCAGCGCCTTGCCTTTCAGGGTGCTGGTGGGTTTACCGTCAACGTAGATTTCGCCCCCGCTTACCGTCTCAAGCTGGTTAATCAGACGGATCAGCGTTGACTTACCCGAGCCCGACGGCCCGCAGACGGCAAGCACCTCGCCAGCGCGAACCTGAAGATCGATCTGCTTTAACACCGGGTGATCGCCATAGCGCTTGCTGACCTGGCGGAATTCGACCGTGCCCGCCTGCACGGGAAACGCCTCCGTGGCACTGGCCACAGAGGCGGAGAAAAGACCTGCAAACATATTACTTCGCTTCTATTTTAAAGCTGCGCGGCTGGGGCGTTTTGGTCTGCGGACCAAACCAGGCATCGTAAATTTTGGCCGCGTCGCCGCTCTGCTCAAGCTTCACCAGCTCGCTGTTTACCGTGTTCAGCAGTGCCGTTTCACCTTTGGGTACGCCCACGCCAATCTCCTCTTTAGAGAGCAGATCCGGCAGGATTTTAAACTTGGCTTTATCCGGCGCTTCCGCCAGCAGACCAGCCAGAATAGTGCTGTCCTGGGTGATCGCCTGCACGTTGCCGTTACGCAGAGCGGTCAGGGCCAGCGGAATATCGTCATAGGCCAGCACGCGCGCCTGCGGGAAGCGCTGATGCAGCGCCTGCTCGCCGGTGGTGCCTTTTACCGCACCGATACGCGACTTGCCGTAGGCGTCCAGCTTATCCGCGCCGTCTGCCGCCACCAGGAACTGCTGGCCGGTAACAAAGTACGGCGTGGAGAAGTCGATAACCTGCGCACGCTCTGGCGTAATGGTGATGTCGGCAACGATCAGATCAACCTTGCCAGACTGCAACAGCGGAATACGGTTCGCCGGGTTAGTCGCAACCAGCTCCAGCTTGACACCAAGGCTTTTCGCCAGCGCTTTTGCAAAGTCGACGTCATAGCCCACGATATCATGGGTTTTGGGATCGACTGCGCCAAACGGCGGGTTTGCATCAAAGGTGGCGACTTTCACCACGCCAGCCGACTTAATGTCGGCCAGTTTATCGGCGTGAGCGGCAAAAGAGAGTGTTGAAAGGAGCGCCAGCGTGGAGAAGGTCCATGCTTTTTTAGTCTGTGTAAACGTTGCCATGCTTAATCCCTGTTATCCCTTGTTATAAGTATTAAGCGCTACGTTCACATAAGCTTTGGCGTCAGACAAATATCAAAAAGTGCATTACATATCCATAAATAGAATAAGGCTATATACGCAGGCGCTGTCCGTTGCTTTCATCGCAGCGAAAAAGCGTTATCCTATCGGCAACGTATTCAACCTGAGAAAACAATGACTAGCCTGACCTCCTCCGGCCGCAAGCAGGGACTGCTGCTGATTGCCGGGATCTTAATGATTGCCACCACCCTGCGCGTGACCTTTACCGGTGCCGCCCCGCTACTGGATGCTATTCGCGCCGACTACGGCCTGACCACGGCGCAAACCGGACTTCTGACCACCCTGCCGCTGCTGGCCTTTGCCCTTATCTCTCCGCTGGCGGCCGGTGCCGCCCGCCGCTTTGGCATGGAGCGCAGCCTCGCCACCGCGCTGATCCTTATTTGTGCAGGTATTGCCCTGCGCTCGCTGCCGTCTGCGACGCTGCTATTTATCGGTACGGCGATTGTCGGCTGCGGAATTGCGCTGGGTAACGTGCTGCTGCCCGGCCTGATTAAGCGTGACTTCCCCGGCCAGGTCGCAAAGCTGACCGGTGCCTATTCCCTGACGATGGGGGCAGCCGCCGCGCTGGGTTCGGCGTTGGTTGTGCCCCTGGCGCTACACGGATTTGGCTGGCGGGGGGCGCTGCTGATGCTGATGGCGTTCCCACTCGTTGCCCTGCTGCTGTGGCTGCCTCAGACCGGCCGTCGGGCAGCAAGCAGCCTGACCCAGGCGGGTAGCCTGCAAAATCGTGGGATCTGGCGATCGGCGCTGGCCTGGCAGGTGACGCTCTTTCTGGGGATCAACTCGCTGATCTACTACGTGGTTATCGGCTGGCTGCCGGCGATCCTGCTGAGTCTGGGCTACAGCGAAACCCAGGCGGGTTCTCTGCATGGCCTATTGCAGCTGGCAACCGCCGCGCCAGGCATTGTTATTCCGCTGATCCTGCATCGCCTGCGCGATCAGCGCAGCATCGCCGCGCTGGTGGCGCTAATGTGCGCCGTCAGCGCCGCCGGGCTGTGGCTGGTTCCCGCCCACGCGGTGCTGTGGACGGTCATCTTTGGTTTCGGCTCGGGCGCGACGATGATCCTCGGTCTGACCTTTATCGGCCTGCGTGCCAGCTCGGCGCATCAGGCAGCGGCCCTGTCCGGCATGGCGCAGTCGGTGGGCTACCTGCTGGCGGCGTTTGGTCCACCGCTGATGGGCAAGATCCACGACGCCAGCGGCGACTGGCGCATTCCGCTGATCGCCTGCGCTCTGCTCGCGGTGGTAATGGCCGTGTTTGGCGTCTTTGCCGGACGCGATCGCGAGATCGACGCCCGGTAAGAGAGAGGTGATGAGAGATTAGTTACTGGCGACGCGCAGCAGCGCATGCACCAGCGGCGCGGGACGTCCGCTTAGCGCGGCACGCTCGTGCTGGAACAGCGTCGCAACAAAGAACGGGTGCGTGATCAGCTCAACGGCGCGCACTTCGCCCTCCTCATCCCAGCCGGTGACGCGCAGATCGGTCTTATCCAGCTCGGCGGCAAACTCTGGCGACACCCCATAGTTACAGTGATAGCCCTCATCAATGGCATCTTTGCCGTAGGCGCGGGCAATCAGCGTATTAGAGCGCAGCTCGATAGTGCCGGTCTGCTCCACCAGCGAGCAGGCCAGCGGCGTCACCACCATCCGTCCTTCACTGTCGGTTTCAGCATGCGCCGCATCGTCCCAGCCCATGACGTTGCGCGCGTACTCAATCAGCGCGTGCTGGAATCCGCCGCAGGTGCCGAGAAACGGCACGCTGTTCTCGCGGGCATAGCGAATCGCCGTGAACGCGCCCTGAGCATTTTTATAGGGGCTAGCGGGCACAACCCAAATGGCGTCGTAGCCTACCAAATCCTCTTCGCTGCCGATTTCTTCCGTTGCCAGCCAGTCGTAGTCGGCCGTCAGTTCCTGCACGGCGGCGGCATCATCAATCGCCAGAGGGATCGCCTGATGCGCAACAACGTCAGGGTTATAGTCGCCTACGAGGGCAATACGCAGCGTTTTTTTCAAAGGAGTGTGTTCCATGCGGGAGTCCTTATGTCAGGGGCAAATTACGGATAACACAAGGAGCCTCAGATTACCGATCTTTTACAGGTATCACAATACCTTAAAATAGGTGGGCGACGGATGACAGCATTTTTCATACTGCTGTATTACCCTGTGGCTATTGTCACCTTGCCCTATGTAGACCATGAAAACCAAGATCCTCGTGAGCGCCTGCCTGATGGGCTTTAAGGTGCGCTACAACGGCAGTGAAAAGCAGGCGGTAGAGGCCACACTGGCGCGCTGGCAACAGGAGGGACGGCTGGTGATCCACTGTCCTGAGCTGGCAGCCGGTCTGCCGGTGCCGCGTCTGTCGGCGGAGATTAGCGGCGGTACTGGGATCGACGTAATGCGTAATGCGGCCCGCATTACAGAGAGCGACGGTACCGATGTGACCGGGCACTATCAGCTGGCCGCCTGGCTGGCACTACGTGCGGCGCAGGAGGCAGGCTGTCGCGCCGCGCTGTTAACCGACGGCAGCCCGACCTGCGGCAGCCGCGCTATTTACGACGGCAGCTTTAGCGGTCAGCGCCAGCCGGGAATGGGCGTGGCCGCGGCACTGCTGGCTGAACACGACATTAAGGTATTTTCAGAACAGGAACTGCCCGCGCTCATTGCCTGGATCAACGCGCACGACGCAAATTAGCACCACTCGCGGGCTTCCTCTTCTTCCGGCAGGGAATCTGGCAGAAGCGGCATCAGGTGCTCGGCGCGAACAAACGCAAAACCGTGCTGGCCGTCAAAGGCCACAACGTCCCCGGTGACCAGCCATAGCGCACGTGGGGCGGTAACCGGCATGTCGGTCATCACGCCGTTAACCGGGTTCAGGAAACGGTCTCCCGGCTGGCACAGCGCAAACAGCTCCACGGATTTACCAATATTGCGGCGTCCAGCTGGAGTTTGTGCGCCAATAATCATTGCCAGGCTGCCCGGTTTTAACTGAAACATAGCTCTCTCGTTCACAGAAAAATAGAATTTGCGGTTAGGATAATTCCTAAGCGAAATTTTACTCCGAGAGACAGGTCATTGTCACCACAGTAATTCATGCCTGCGATCAAAACCTCAGCTGATTTCAGATAGAGGAGAAAACATGATATATGAATCCGCCACTTTTCATGGTTTACTATGCGGACAGCGTAAATATTAACCATAACGTATAAGGGTTTTTTGCCTCTATACCGGAGTAAAAGATAGTCATGTCAGATATTATTCTGGCTCGCGTCTCGGAAACGCTCGCAAGTGAACAAACCGTTGAAAGTCTGGTTCGCCAGCTGCTGGAGATGCTTGAGCTGGTAACCGAGATGGAGTCAACCTACCTGACCAAAATCGATATTGATGCCCGCCTGCAGCACATCCTGTATGCCCGAAACAGTAAGCAGATGAATATCCCGGAGGGGCTCTCCGTGCCCTGGGGCGATACGCTCTGCAAGCGCGCTCTGGATGACGAGTGCTTTTTCAGCAATGACGTGGCTACGCACTGGAGCGACTGCGGCCCTGCTCGCGCGCTGGGCATCAAAACTTACCTCAGCACGCCCGTTCATCTGGCAGATGGGACGCTGTACGGCACGCTTTGCGCGGCCAGCGCCGAAACCCATGCGCTAAGCGTGCGGGCAAATCAGGTTCTGCAGCTCTTTGCCGGACTGATTTCGCAGGCGATCCAGAAAGAGTCGCTGGTAGCGCAGCTACGGGAAGCCAACGCAGCGCTGATTTCCCACTCCTACACCGATGCGCTCACCGGCTTGCCTAATCGACGGGCGATATTTGATAACCTCACTACCCTTTTCTCGCTGGCGCGCCATCTGGATGTGCCGGTGATCATCGCTTTTATCGATCTCGATAACTTTAAGTCAATCAACGACAGCTTTGGCCATGACGTGGGCGATCTCTTTTTAGTCCAGGTGGGCCAGCGGATCATACGTCAGTGCGACGGCAATGACATCGCTGGCAGGCTGGGCGGCGATGAGTTCATGCTTGCCTGTCCAGGTAGCGCACGCGGGAAAAGCGACGAGACCTATCTCAGCGAGCTGAAAGCGCGCTTGAGCGATCACATTACCGGCGACTATAGCCTGGGGGATGTACGGATCTACTACCCCGGTGCCAGCATTGGTATTGTTGAGGTTGACCCGACGCAGACCGACGCCGATACTGCCCTGCGCATGGCCGATGTCGCCATGTATCAGGAGAAGAAAGGGCGGCAAAAAAGCCCCTTTATCGTTCTGGATTAATTCAATATTTAAAGATCTTTCAGGAGCATGGCGTGAAAAAAACAACGGTTATTATGCTGATCGTGGCGATTGTTGTCGTTGCCGGTACGCAGCTGGGCTGGTGGTAATCCCTCTCGTATACCCTATTTCTTTATATCGTCTACCTGCGCTGGCTAGTAGATGAGATATTAATTTAGTGTTACAAATAATATTGCGTCGGTACGGATTTTACTGTTTTAGATCCTCATCTGAGCAGGAGCTCATACATGTTCAGCGGACTCAGCAAGAACGAAACCAAAAGGCTGGCGGCGCTTGCCCTCTTACGCAAGCACGACAAAGCGCGAGATACCGCTCTTGGCGAGTTTGCGAGTCTGGCCAGCGACATAATGGGCGTTAATAGCTGCTTCGTCACTATTTTCGACGACCAGTACCAATATATTAAATATGTAAAGAACATCTCCCAGCTGCCCATAAAATCCGCGATCCCTGAAACGATGTGTCAATATGCCGTTGCCAGCACCGAGCCGGTTATCTGCTCCGACACCCGCACCGACAGTCGCTTTGCCGATCATTTTCTGGTTACCACCGGACAGGCTATCTTCTATGCCGCTGCCCCCCTACAAACAAAGGACGGGTTTGTACTGGGTACGCTATGCGTTAGCCATACTCAACCGGTCACGGCAACACCGGAGCAGATTGAAAACTTCCTGCGCATTGCCGCCCTTGCCAGCACCTATCTTGAAGCCTGGTATTCGCTGGGCCGCGTGGATGGCCTGACCGGATTGCCTAACCGTCAGTCTCTTTTAAAAGAGATAGAGACGCTGGTGCTGGATAACAATGCACAGCCCTGGTCGCTGATCCTCTTCGACTGTATTGATATGCCCCGCGCCTATGAACTGACGCGCTATCTTGGTCTACCTGCGGTAGAGAAGATGCTGCGTGGATTTGGCCCCCTGCTGCGCCTGCGCCTGAAACTGCCTTCGCGAATGACGCTGTTTGCCTTTGCGCCAGGGCGTTATGCCGTGCTCGTAGACGCTGCGATCGCCCAGACGCTAATTCAAAGAGCGAGCTCTCTACCGGATATCGATGCGCAGATCCGTGGTGACATTGGTATTCACCTGAAGGTAAGTACCGGCTACGTCAACTTCATCCCGCAGGATAACGATCCGCATGAAATTCTGCGCCAGGGCATCAGCGCCCTGCATGAGGCGATGCGCGAGCAAATTCCTGTTCTGGCCTTCGATCCTCTTCTCGATCAGAAGCGTAATAACCACTTCCGGCTGCTGCACGATCTGAGCGAAGCAATCAAAGCGCCGGATCAGCTCTATATGGTCTATCAGCCGAAAATTTCACTGCATACCGGTCTGACCCAAGGCTGTGAAGCACTGCTCCGCTGGCATCATCCGGTACAGGGCAACGTGCCGCCGTCTACCATTGTTCAGCTGGCAGAAAAAACCAGCTTGATGACGGATATTACGCAATGGGTCATCAAAACCGTGATTATCCAGCTTCAGGCCTGGCGCAAAGCCGGAATCGACCTGCCTATTTCCATTAACGTCACGGTAAGCGACTTCTCGCGCCGGGGTTTTGCTGACGAGCTGGAGAAGAGCCTGATGGGTGCCGGACTTACGGTAGCGGATCTGCGTATCGAATGTCTGGAGACCGAGAAGGTGCTGGAGAGCGATGAGGCACTGTATGAGCTGGGTCAGTTGAAAAAGAGAGGCTTTAAAATCCTGCTGGATGATTTCGGCGCAGGCTATAGCAACATCAGCTATCTGCGACGCATTCCCTTCGACGTGATAAAGCTCGATCGCTCGCTGATCAGCCAGATTGTCTCCGACTCCGATAGCCGAATTATCGCCCGCAACGTCATCTCGATGCTGAAGGATTTGAACTATCTGGTTCTTGCTGAAGGAATTGAAGACAGGCAGACGGCTATGATGCTGAAGGAGTACGGCTGTGACGAGGCGCAGGGGTATTACTTCTCCAGGCCGATTTCCGCAGCGGAGATCCCGGCCTGGCTGGCAAAGGGCAGCGCAGTGGATAAGCTGCCCGGCCTACTGCGACATGGAACCTATTAGCGTTTACTCAGCGCCAGCTTAGCGGCAAAGAGAATAAACAGCGTGCCGGTGGTGCGATCCATCCAGCGTATTACCGCGCTGCGTTTCAGGAAACGACCGAGTGGACGCGTCGCCAGAATCAGCACCGTTGACCAGGTCTGCCCCAGCACAACATGGATCGCCACCAGCCCAAAGGTCCAGGCGATGAGAGGCTGACCGTGGGGAATGAACTGCGGTAAAAAGGAGACGTAGAAGACGCCCATCTTGGGGTTTAGCAGATTACCCAGCAGCCCCTTCATAAACCCGTTCTGCCTTGCCTTGGGTGCCTCGCCCTCTGCCGCCGCGGTTAACCCGCCTCCGCGGCTCAGCAGCATATTTACTCCCAGCCAGCAGAGGTAAGCCGCGCCGCAGTATTTCAGAATGGAATAGGCCAGCTCAGAGACGGCGATCAGCGCCCCCAGACCAAACGCCACCATCGCGCCCCAGATAAAGCACCCGGCATTAATACCCAGCGCAACTTTAAACGCCTGGGCTCGACTCTCGACCGAGGCGGTACGCAGGACCAGCGCGGTATCCAGCCCTGGGGTCAGGGTAAGCAGAGCAGCGGCCAGCGTAAATGCCAGCAGGGAGTCATATAGGGTCAAGCTGTGTCTCCATGAATATGTAAAAGATACCTAATCATACTTTACGTCAGGCAAGTGCGGTCTATACTTCTCTCATTGTAAATGCCCGGCAATGTTCATGAAATGATTGCCCTCTGGCACACACCATTTTTGGTAGTTTTTAGTTCATTGAATTGGTTTAAACTCTCCGTCACGTAACCGAAAGGACGCAACGATGAATGTATCAAGCAGAACGGTAGTCTTGCTGAATGTGTTAGCGGCAGCAGGTCTCTTTCTGACCCTTTACTCTAAGTACAACTGGTTCTGATACTGTTTCAGAGCGGGTTGTAGGGTGATAATAGAAAACGGGAGCCGATTGGCTCCCGTTTTTTTATTGATTAGCTGATAAGCTTTAAATCGACTTTGCGATTATTTTTTTGATCTTGATAGAAGTTTTCGTGCGAGCCGATGCTTAGCAGATAGAGCTCCAGCTTATCCTTGACCCAACTGTATCCCAGAAGCGCCTGCTGTTTGTTTAGCTGAAATTTGTGAACCCAGAGAAAGCTGAGGTCTCCCCTCTTCTGCTCGCCTATAGCTGGGTTATCAATGATTTTATCGATCTCATCCTCTACCACTCTCAGTAAAGCGGTCGGGAGTTTGTCCAACGCCTTTTCGAAACGGCGACTCTGGTAAACATCAATTTTTTGAACGCCCTGTCCTTCTGGCATATCGCGTTACCTTCTGGTTTTTGATTTCGCTTTGCGCCAGTAGGGTTTCATTGATAAAGCTGTAGGGAAGGTCCGGATTATCCTCCGCAATCTGCCCTATTTTCGCCCAGTGCTCAATCTGCCTGGGAACGCTGCGGTTTGCAGCTTCAGCATGAATCTTTACGTCGCTAACGAAGTCATCGTCTAAACGAATGCTTATAGCCATATCACCTGTCTCCCGGATTAAATCACCTTGCGTGGAAAATGCCTACGCAAAGCGTGCGCATCTTTAATATGCGACATTTTGTCGCATTATGCAATCTTTATGCTCTGATGCTGCGAGGGCGGATTTATCTGGCTTACGTTTTATAGCGGTATCTCACCGTCCCCCAGTAACCCGATTCCCCATCCGTAACTTTTTTCCAACCTGCGCGTTCGAGCTCTTTGGCTATCAGCTTGTTCATTATGCCGTGCCCCATGCTGAAAACCTGTTCGTGCTCATGGGCGAGTGCTGTCAGGTGATCCGCGACTCTTTTAGCGCGCTGTTGAGCATCTGCGCATGACTCACTCTTTGACGACGCACCCGCTAGCCAGAGCAGCCTGAAGAGTACCAGCCACAGTGAAGGCGGCAGTTTAATCGCCGGTACGTTAAAGATCGGAAGTGGGGCCTCGCTCAACTCATTTAAAATGAAATCTGGCTTTACGCCCAACGTATGAAGAGAAGAAACAGCGCGAGGCAGCGGACTGCTCACAATAAAGTTACTTTTTTGACACGCTGCTTTCGCGGCAGATGCAGGCGATCCAGAAATACGTGACGCATCGTAGGCAGATACCCACTCCCGCATACCTGTCGCATTTACCCTGCCAGACTTTTTCAAATCGGGTTTGCCATGCCTGACTAACGTAATCTCCATTGCGGATACCTTCCTTCTCATTATCAAACAGCTCTAATAAATCAGCAGATTAGCATCTTCGGTGGGAGAGCAGGAAACTTTGTCAAATGAGCAAATGACATGCAGCGCCCCTCCGGCATCCGTTTATTTTCAGCTACGCTTCTTAAGTAAAATTTTAATTTTCTCAGGAGAGCGCATGCCGCCATTAACGTCCCCGCTTCACGCCGACCTCAAACGTTCCCTGCTCGCCACCCTTCCGCTGGGCATAGGTATGATGGCGGCAATTGATGAGGTGGTCTTCCATCAGCTTCTGGCCTGGCATCACTTTTTTGACTGGGGTACCCCGGCGTTCAGCCTGCTGTCGGATGGGTTGCTGCACTCCGCAGAGCTGATTCTATTTGTGCTCGGTTTTTTTATGTTTACCAAGCTCTATCGTCGCGGCGTGCTTAATCGAACGGCAGGATGGGCGGGCTTCGTTTTGGGGATGGGGGGTTTTCAGCTGTTTGACGGCATTGTCGATCACAAGCTGCTCAGGCTGCATCAGATCCGCTACGTTGAAAACGTTCTGCTTTACGATGTTATCTGGAACGGGGCTGCCCTGCTGCTGTTGCTGGTAGGCTATCTGCTCTTTCGCCGCGCTCGCCGTACGGAAAGGGGTTAAGTCGTGGAGCCGATGATGCATCATCCAGAAGGCGCACCTTCAGCCGCGCTGTTTATTCTTCTGGTCATTGTTCCTGTGGTGCTGCTTGGCTTGTATCTGTTAGCCGCCTTGCGGATACGCCGTACCGCACGCTGGAGCGGCTGGCGCATCGCCAGCTTTACCGCCGGAACCGTGCTGATTGTGGCCGCCATGCTGCCGCCGCTGGCAAGTTGGGCCCATCACGATCTGCGCGGTCATATGGTGCAGCATCTCTTTTTAGGTATGTTTGGGCCGCTTGGACTGGTATTTGGCGCGCCGGGTTCGCTTTTGCTACGCAGCGTTCCAGCCCGAATGGCTCGTGGCATTATGAATTTTCTTCGCATCCGTCCGATACGTTTTTTGATCCACCCGGTTACCGCTGCGTTTCTGGATATAGGCGGCATGTATCTGCTCTATCTCACGCCCTTTTACACGTTGAGCATGGGCGATCCCGTACTGTTCGTTTTGCTACACGTGCATTTTGTCCTCTCTGGCTACCTGTTTACCTGGTCTGTCGCCGGGCCGGATCCTGCCCCCCATCGTCCGTCGAGAAACCTACGGCTGATAGTGATTTTCATAGCTACCGCCGCGCATGCAATCCTCGGCAAACTGATGTACGGCTATGGCTACCCGCAGGGGTCTTTGGCTAGTATTGAGGAGATTCAGGCAGCGGCGCAGTGGATGTATTACGGCGGCGACCTGGCCGAGTTTCTCATTATCATCGGCTTTTTTGCGGCCTGGTTCCGCCAGCGCAGCGCTCTGCCAGGTGCTTTGAAGGATTATTAATGCCGACGAGAGGAAAGCATTGGGGCTCCATTTAATCAACGCTAAAATAGTTTAGCGCTTCAATGCGCTTCTTCTTCATATTGATTCTGCACTGAATGAGTAACACGGGATACAAAGGCGCTAAGGCGCTTATCCTGGACGTGGCAAGTTCACAAAACTGCGCGCTCTCTTTCTGCCAGTTTTTTTGATTATCGATGAACGCCTCTTTGTTTTGTTTGACAATGTCAGAGTTGCTATCACTATACTCAACGTTTGGTAGAAGCCACTCATTCGACTGCACGGTAGCTAACGATTTATCAAAAGCAGCCTTCATTGCTTTATCTACTTTGCTCTCTTTATTTTTAAGACAATCAATGTAAGTTGATAAATTGTCATTGACTGATCTTTTACTTTGGCAAAACTCGCTCTCTGGGCCAGTTAACATTTCTTCTATCCCGGCGGCAAAAAGCGGCTGGGCAGTTAATAATAAAATGGCCAGTAGTTTTTTCCTGATGAAGAACATTAAACTCTTTCAACCCTATGAGCAATTTCTGAGAATAATGCTACGCTTGCCTAAAGACCGACTCCTTGATTTCAATCAGAAATAATGGCAGGATGACTCTCATTTACAGCATTCTGCTCTGTAAATCCTCATGATAATTAGCGCTTATCGTTATTAACTCTCTTAATATCCACCACACTTTTTGCGTAACGCCATTGAATTTGTTAATAGTAAAGTGTCATTATCTTTCACAACTGAGCAGTCGCCAACTTTACTGGGCTGGATAATAGATGTTGGAACATATACTAGCGAGGTTAGGGTTAATTATAGGGCTTTTCGGTAGTATTCTTATTTTTATCTCTTTCCTAATTTATCTGGCTAACAAAAAGAGCTATGAAAATTTAGTTTCACTTTTTAAAGAAAAATATACTTTTCCAGCGCCAGGTTCATTTTATCATATGGTGGGTTTTTTCGGTGTTTTTCCAGTAAGCAGGTTTTTTATCAAACTGAGTAAGAAGAAAAAAATTTCCTTTCTTAAACAGAGCGATCCGGCCTACAGCTTTTTTGAAGAAAATGATTTAAAAATCCAACCGTGGATGAATTATCTATCTTATATGTGGATTACAGCAACGGTAGCTTACCTGATTTCTGCAATAGCAGGTGTTATTTTATCTCTTATCCATTAGTCAGCATCCCAGCAATAAAAAACGGGAGCGCCATGGCTCCCGTTGTCATCTAATCCAGAATCTGGATTACATGTTTTCGATGATCGCGTCACCAAACTCTGAGCATTTCAGCAGCTTAGCGCCGTCCATCAGACGTTCAAAGTCATAGGTCACGGTTTTGTTGTTAATCGCGCCTTCCATGCCTTTAACGATCAGGTCTGCGGCTTCGAACCACTCCATGTGGCGGAGCATCATCTCTGCGGAGAGGATGATTGAGCCTGGGTTCACTTTGTCCTGACCTGCGTATTTCGGTGCAGTACCGTGGGTTGCTTCGAACAGCGCGCATTCGTCGCCAATGTTCGCGCCCGGTGCGATACCGATCCCGCCAACCTGGGCTGCCAGGGCGTCGGAGATGTAGTCACCGTTCAGGTTCATACAGGCAATCACGTCGTACTCGGCCGGACGCAGCAGGATCTGCTGCAGGAACGCATCGGCGATCACATCTTTAATGATGATCTCTTTGCCGGTGTTCGGGTTTTTGATCTTCTGCCACGGGCCGCCGTCGATCAGCTCACCGCCAAACTCTTCCTGTGCCAGCTGGTAGCCCCAGTCTTTGAAGGCGCCTTCGGTGAACTTCATGATGTTGCCTTTGTGCACCAGGGTCACGGAGTCACGATCGTTGGTGATCGCATACTCAATGGCAGCGCGCACTAAACGCTTGGTACCGTCTTCCGAGCACGGCTTGATGCCGATACCGCAATGTTCCGGGAAGCGAATTTTCTTCACGCCCATCTCTTCGCGCAGGAACTTGATCACTTTCTCAGCGTCAGCGCTGTCGGCTTTCCACTCAATACCGGCATAGATATCTTCGGAGTTCTCACGGAAGATCACCATGTCAGTCAGCTCCGGGTGTTTAACCGGGCTTGGCGTACCCTGGTAGTAACGTACCGGGCGCAGGCAGACATACAGGTCTAGCTCCTGGCGCAGGGCGACGTTCAGGGAACGAATACCACCGCCGACTGGCGTCGTCAACGGACCTTTGATTGCTACACGATACTCACGGATCAGATCCAGGGTCTCAGTCGGCAGCCAGACGTCCTGGCCATACACCTGGGTCGATTTCTCACCGGTATAAATTTCCATCCAGGAAATTTTACGCTCACCGTTGTAGGCCTTTTGCACAGCGGCATCAACCACCTTGATCATCGGCGGCGTCACGTCCACACCGATACCATCACCTTCGATAAACGGGATGATCGGATTGTTTGGCACGTTCAGCTTGCCGTCTTGCAGGGTGATCTTACTACCTTCCGCCGGAACAACTACTTTGCTTTCCATTCACCTCTCCTTCGAGTTCGAGCGTGTTTTCGTTCTGCTGTTTTGTTAATAAATTGTAATGGGCCTGTCAATACTAACTGATTGTCGGCTGGCATGAAAGGCGCAAGTTATTCCGCTATAATGCGGCAATTGATAACATCTGAAAATACCATGCGCAAAACTTCTTTTACAGATCACCGGGTTAAGCGATTCAGCTCACAACAACCCACTCAACGTCACGGCAAAAACCACCCAAAGCGGGTGATTTTGTTCAATAAACCCTACGATGTGTTGCCGCAGTTTACCGACGAGGCCGGGCGCAGCGCGCTGAAGGATTTTATCCCCGTCGCCGACGTCTATGCCGCAGGCCGCTTGGACCGTGACAGCGAAGGGCTGCTGGTGCTGACCAACGACGGGGCACTGCAGGCGCGGCTGACGCAGCCGGGCAAGCGCACCGGGAAGATCTACTACGTTCAGGTGGAAGGCGAACCCGGCGAGGACGCGCTAGCGGCGCTGCGCAACGGGGTGACGCTCAACGATGGCCCCACCCTACCCGCCAGCGTCGAATTGGTTAGCGAGCCTGACTGGCTGTGGCCACGTAATCCGCCGATCCGCGAGCGGAAATCCATTCCTACCGCCTGGCTGAAAATCACCCTCTATGAAGGGCGTAACCGCCAGGTGAGACGCATGACCGCGCACGTAGGTTTTCCCACGCTGCGCCTGATCCGTTACGCTATGGGAAATTACACGCTGGATAATCTCGCCAACGGTGAGTGGCGAGATATTGCTGAATAAGGATGAAAGTATGTTTAAACCGCACGTTACCGTTGCCTGCGTAGTGCATGCCCAGGGCAAGTTTCTGGTTGTTGAAGAGACCATCAACGATAAAGCGCTCTGGAACCAGCCTGCCGGACACCTTGAGGCCAATGAAACCCTGGTGCAGGCCGCCGCGCGCGAGCTGTGGGAAGAGACCGGCATTGATGCCATTCCCCAGCACTTTATTCGCATGCACCAGTGGATTGCGCCGGACAACACCCCCTTCCTGCGCTTTCTGTTTGCCATTGAGCTTAACGAAACGTGCGCTACCTGGCCTAACGATGGCGATATCGATCGCTGCCTGTGGGTCACTGCCGATGAGATTTTAACCGCCTCTAACCTGCGATCGCCGCTGGTGGCAGAGAGTATCCGCTGCTACCAGAGCGGTCAGCGCTACCCGCTGGCGCTGATCGGCGAATTTAACTGGCCTTTTACAAGTGATGCCTGAGACGCGCTGGCATGATAGAATACGCCGCCTTGAAGTTTAATGTCGCGAGTATTCTATGTCTGAAAGCCCAAAAAAAGTGATCGTCGGGATGTCCGGCGGTGTCGACTCTTCCGTCTCTGCCTACCTGCTGCAACAGCAGGGCTATAAGGTGGAAGGCCTGTTCATGAAGAACTGGGAAGAGGATGACGGCGAGGAATACTGCACCGCCGCCGCCGATCTTGCGGATGCGCAAGCGGTGTGCGACAAGCTCGGCATTGAGCTGCACACCGTAAACTTTGCCGCAGAGTACTGGGATAACGTCTTTGAGCACTTCCTCGAAGAGTACAAGGCTGGCCGCACGCCAAACCCGGATATCCTCTGTAACAAAGAGATCAAATTCAAAGCCTTCCTGGAGTTCGCCGCCGAAGATCTCGGCGCGGACTATATCGCAACCGGCCACTACGTGCGCCGTGCAGACGTCGATGGCAAAAGCCAGCTGCTGCGCGGGCTGGATGGCAACAAAGACCAGAGCTACTTCCTCTATACCCTCGGCCACGAACAGATCGCCCAGAGCCTCTTCCCGGTCGGCGAACTGGAGAAGCCCGAGGTACGTAAAATTGCCGAGGAGCTGGGTCTGATCACCGCCAAGAAGAAAGATTCCACCGGGATCTGCTTCATCGGCGAGCGCAAATTCCGCGAGTTCCTGGGGCGCTACCTGCCTGCCCAGCCGGGTAAAATCATCACCGTTGACGGGGACGAGATTGGCGAGCACCAGGGGCTGATGTATCACACCCTCGGCCAGCGTAAGGGCCTTGGCATCGGCGGCACCAAAGAGGGCAGCGAAGATCCGTGGTACGTGGTCGATAAAGACGTTGAGAACAACGTGCTGATCGTCGCCCAGGGTCACGATCACCCGCGCCTGATGTCGGTGGGCCTGATTGCCCAGCAGCTGCACTGGGTCGATCGCAACACCTTTACCGGCACGCTGCACTGCACGGTAAAAACGCGCTATCGCCAGACGGATATCCCCTGCACCGTCACCGCCCTGGATGACGAGCGTATTGAGGTCCGTTTTGACGAGCCGGTGGCTGCCGTTACGCCGGGCCAGTCCGCTGTCTTCTACAGCGGGGAAGTGTGCCTGGGCGGCGGCATTATTGAGCAGCGTCTGCCGCTGCCGGTTTAACGTAGAACATTCTCCCCGTGGCGCGTATGGCTGCGGGGATACAAGGAGTGAGTGTGGCGAAGAACTATTATGATATCACCATCGCGCTGGCAGGGATCTGCCAGTCGGCTCGTCTGGTGCAGCAGCTGGCGCACCAGGGAACCTGCGATTCCGACGCCCTGCATGTCTCGCTGAACAGCGTTATCGATCAGAATCCGGATTCCACGCTGGCGGTGTTTGGTGGTAGCGAAGCCAACCTGCGCATGGGTCTTGAAACCCTGCTGGGCGTGCTCAACGCCAGCAGCCGCGAAGGGCTGAACGCCGAGCTGACCCGCTACACGCTGAGCCTGATGGTGCTGGAGCGTAAGCTCGCCGCCAGTAAAGGCGCGATGGATAACCTTGGTAACCGCATTGCCGGGCTGTCACGCCAGCTCGAACACTTCGATCTGCACTCCGACACCCTGTTAAGCGCGATGGCCGCGATCTATGTTGATGTCATTAGTCCCCTCGGCCCGCGTATTCAGGTTACCGGCTCCCCGGCAGTGCTGCAAAGCGCTCAGGTGCAGGCGAAAGTTCGCTCCTCGCTGCTTGCCGGGATCCGCGCCGCCGTGCTCTGGCACCAGGTGGGCGGTGGCCGTCTGCAGCTGATGTTTTCCCGTAATCGTCTGTCTACGCAGGCGAAACAAATTCTTGCTCATTGTTAACGTCCCGGAGTTTTGTCTTATGGAATTATCCTCACTGACCGCCGTTTCCCCTGTCGATGGACGCTACGGCGATAAAGTCAGCGCGCTGCGCGAGATCTTCAGCGAGTTCGGCCTGCTGAAGTTTCGCGTTCAGGTAGAAGTACGCTGGCTGCAAAAGCTGGCGGCACATGCAGCTATCAAGGAAGTTCCTGCTTTTGCTGCCGACGCAAACGGTTACCTAGATAAGATTGTCACGGAATTCAGTGAAGAAGACGCCGCACGTATCAAAACCATTGAGCGCACCACTAACCACGACGTGAAAGCGGTCGAGTATTTTCTGAAAGAGAAAGTGGCTGACGTACCGGCTCTGCATGCGGTCTCTGAGTTCATCCACTTCGCCTGCACCTCGGAAGATATCAACAACCTCTCTCACGCCCTGATGCTGCATACCGCGCGGGAAGAGGTGGTTCTGCCCTACTGGCGCAAGATTATCGATGCGGTAAAAGATCTGGCGGTACAGTATCGCGATATCCCGCTGCTCTCTCGCACCCACGGCCAGCCGGCTACGCCGTCAACGATGGGCAAAGAGATGGCCAACGTGGCCTACCGCATGGAGCGCCAGTTCCGCCAGCTTGCTCAGGTAGAGATCCTCGGTAAGATCAACGGCGCGGTGGGTAACTATAACGCCCACATCGCGGCCTACCCGGAAGTGGACTGGCACCAGTTCAGCGAGGAGTTTGTGACCTCCCTTGGCATCCAGTGGAACCCCTACACCACCCAGATCGAGCCGCACGACTATATCGCCGAGCTGTTTGACTGCATGGCGCGCTTCAACACCATCCTGATCGACTTCGACCGTGACGTTTGGGGGTATGTCGCCCTGAACCACTTCAAGCAGAAGACCATCGCCGGTGAAATCGGCTCGTCCACCATGCCGCACAAGGTTAACCCTATCGACTTCGAAAACTCCGAAGGCAACCTGGGCCTCTCCAACGCGCTGCTCCAGCACCTGGCGAGCAAACTGCCGGTCTCCCGCTGGCAGCGCGATCTTACCGACTCCACGGTGCTGCGTAACCTTGGCGTGGGCATCGGCTACGCGCTGATCGCCTATCAGTCAACGCTGAAAGGCGTGAGCAAGCTGGAAGTGAACCGCGATCGTCTGCTCGACGAACTGGATCACAACTGGGAAGTGCTGGCTGAGCCGATCCAGACGGTGATGCGCCGCTACGGTATCGAAAAGCCATACGAGAAGCTGAAAGAGCTGACCCGCGGCAAACGCGTTGATGCCGAAGGCATGAAGCAGTTTATCGATAGCCTGGCGCTGCCAGAGGAAGAGAAAACCCGCCTCAAAGCCATGACCCCTGCCAACTACATTGGCCGAGCCATCACTATGGTTGATGAGCTGAAATAATCCCCTGCCTTTTAGCCCGCTCTCGTTTAGTGAGCGGGCTGCTTCCCCGCTGGTTTACTCTCCGTTGATTTCAATCGCATCATAATTACGTATTCGCGTTAAACTATTTACAACAAGAATTTATGGGAGCCCGGACAATGCGCGTACTCGTCGTAGAGGATAACTCTTTGCTGCGCCACCACCTCAAAGTTCAGTTGCAGGAGCTGGGGCACCAGGTCGACGCCGCCGAAGATGCAAAGGAAGCGGATTACTACTTAAATGAACACCTTCCCGATATCGCCATCGTCGATCTCGGCCTGCCGGATGAGGACGGATTGTCGCTGATCCGCCGCTGGCGTAGCCATGATGTCGCCCTGCCCGTGCTGGTGCTCACCGCCCGCGAAGGGTGGCAGGATAAGGTTGAGGTGCTGAGCGCCGGGGCTGATGATTACGTCACCAAGCCGTTTCATATTGAAGAGGTGGCCGCTCGAATGCAGGCCCTGATGCGCCGCAACGGTGGTCACGCCTCGCAGGTTATCTCTATGCCGCCGTTCCAGGTCGATCTTTCGCGTCGGGAGCTGTCCATTGACGATGAGGTGATCAAGCTGACCGCCTTCGAGTACACCATTATGGAGACGCTGATCCGCAACAGCGGCAAGGTGGTGAGCAAAGATGCCCTGATGCTACAGCTCTACCCGGACGCCGAGCTGCGAGAGAGCCATACCATCGACGTGCTCATGGGTCGCCTGCGCAAAAAGATCCAGGCCCAGTATCCCCATGAGGTGATTAATACCGTGCGCGGCCAGGGCTATCTGTTCGAACTGCCTTCATGAAGAGGCTTCGGCGGCACCTGCTGCCGCTCTCCCTGCGGGTCCGCTTCCTGCTCGCCACGGCAGCCGTCGTACTGGTGCTCTCCCTCTCCTACGGCATGGTGGCGCTGGTGGGCTACAGCGTGAGCTTCGACAAAACCACCTTTCGTCTGCTGCGCGGCGAGAGCAACCTTTTCTATACGCTCTCTAAGTGGGATAACCAGCGCTTTAGTATTGAGATACCTGAAAATCTGAATCTGCAAGGTCCCACCGTGGCGTTGATCTATGATCAGCAGGGGCAGCTGCTGTGGTCCCAGCGCAGCGTGCCGTGGTTGGTTCAGCGCATCCGCCCTGAGTGGCTAAAGAGCGATGGCTTCCATGAGATCGAGGCCGACGCCGACGCCACCAGCACCCTGATCAGCGGCGATCCCTCGGCGCAGAAAGCCCTCAGCGATCTGCGCGCGGACGACAACGATAGCGAAACCACCCACTCGGTGGCGGTGAACTACTTCCCGGCGACGGCCCATATGCCACCGATGACCATTGTGGTGATCGACACCGTGCCCGATGAGCTTAAGCAGGCGCATCAGGTGTGGAACTGGTTTATCTACGTGGTGATGGCTAACCTGCTGCTGGTTATTCCCCTGCTGTGGACAGCCGCGCGCTGGAGCCTGCGACCTATCGAAGCGTTGGCTAAAGAGGTGCGCGAGCTGGAGGAGCACCACCGTGAGCGCCTGAACCCCGTCACCTCACGCGAGCTGGTCAGCCTGGTGCGTAACCTCAATCGCCTGGTGAAGAGCGAGCGCGAGCGCTACGATAAGTACCGTACCACCCTCACCGATCTGACCCATAGCCTGAAAACCCCGCTGGCGGTATTGCAAAGCACGCTACGCTCGTTGCGCAGCAATAAGCTGAGCGTGAACGACGCCGAGCCGGTGATGCTGGAGCAGATCAGCCGTATCTCCCAGCAGATTGGTTACTATCTGCATCGGGCCAGCATGCGCGGCGGCAGCGTTATGCTCAGCCGCGAGCTGCATCCGGTGGCGGCCATGCTGGATAGCCTCACCTCGGCGTTGAATAAGGTCTACCAGCGTAAAGGAGTGGCGATTACCCTCGATATCTCCCCAGAAATTAGCTTTGTCGGCGAGAAAAACGATCTGATGGAGGTGATGGGTAACCTGCTGGATAACGCCTGCAAATACTGCCTGGAGTTTGTTGAGGTCTCCGCCAGGCAGTCTGACGATCGGTTGCATATCATCGTTGACGATGATGGCCCCGGCATACCCGTGAGCCTGCGGGAGACGATTTTTGACCGTGGTCAGCGGGCCGATACGCTGCGCCCCGGCCAGGGAGTAGGCCTGGCCGTCGCCCGGGAGATCGTGGAGCAGTACGGCGGGGAGATCGTGACCGGGGAAAGCCCGCTTGGTGGCGCGCGGATGGAGGCTATATTTGCTCGCCAGCAGGAGAGCGCCGGGGATAATTAACGAATTAAGCATCCAGCCAGGCCGCCATCCGTTATAATCCGAGTCAGACACAAGACCAGGAAACTCATATGGAATATCAATTAACACTCGACTGGCCCGATTTTATTCAGCGTTACTGGCAAAAGCGCCCGGTAGTGCTGAAGCGCGGCCTGGCCAACTTTATCGATCCCCTCTCGCCGGACGAGCTGGCTGGGCTGGCGATGGAGAGCGAAGTCGACAGCCGCCTGGTCAGTCATCAGGATGGTAAATGGAACGTCAGCCACGGTCCGTTTGAGAGCTACGATCACCTGGGTGAAACCAACTGGTCGCTGCTGGTGCAGGCGGTGGATCACTGGCACGAGCAGAGTGCTGCTCTGATGCGCCCCTTCCGGGCGCTGCCGGACTGGCGTATTGACGATCTGATGATCTCGTTCTCGGTACCGGGCGGCGGCGTGGGTCCGCATCTCGACCAGTACGATGTGTTTATCATTCAGGGCACGGGCCGCCGCCGCTGGCGCGTGGGCGATAAGGTGCCGATGAAGCAGCACTGCCCGCATCCGGATCTGCTGCAGGTCGATCCTTTTGAAGCGATCATTGATGAAGAGCTGGAGCCGGGTGATATCCTCTATATTCCCCCTGCCTTCCCGCACGAGGGCTACTCCCTTGAAAACTCAATGAACTACTCGGTGGGCTTCCGTGCGCCAAGCGGTCGGGAGATGATCAGCGGCTTTGCGGACTATGTTCTGCAGCGCGAGCTGGGCAGCCATCGCTATAGCGATCCGGACGTACCGTCGCGTGAGCATCCGGCGGATATTCTGCCTCAGGAGCTGGATAAGCTGCGCGGAATGATGCTTGAGCTGATTAATCAGCCGGCACAGTTCCAGCAGTGGTTCGGTGAGTTTATCTCCCAGTCGCGCCACGAGCTGGACGTCTCTCCGCCGGAGCCGCCCTATCAGCCGGATGAGATCTACGATGCGCTGCAGCAGGGTGACAAGCTGGTGCGTCTCGGTGGCCTGCGCGTGCTGCGCGTTGGCGAAGAGATATTTGTAAACGGTGAGAAGGTCGATTCCCCGCACCGCCCGGCCCTCGCCGCGCTGGCAAACCATATCGTGGTGACCGCCGATACACTCGGCGACGCGCTGGACGACCCGTCGTTCCTCGCCATGCTCGCCGCGCTGGTTAACAGCGGCTACTGGTTCTTCGAAGATTAATTCTCGGTAACGTAACGCCCGGCGAGCCTGCCGGGCCTACAAAACCATCGCAGCCTCAACCTCTTTTCGCGGTAAGCTCCGCAATCCGTACGATCACCCGTACCGCTTTCTCCATCCCTTCCAGGGTGACGAACTCGTGCTTGCCGTGGTAGTTATAGCCGCCGGTAAAGATATTCGGGCACGGCAGGCCCATAAAGGAGAGCTGTGCGCCATCGGTGCCGCCGCGAATCGGCTTGAGCTGCGGCTCAATATCGCAGTCGCGCATTGCCTGCTGGGCGATATCGATAATATGCGGATGCTCAGCCACCTTCTCGTGCATGTTGTAGTAGCTGTCCTCGATCACCAGTTCGATATAGCAGTCGGGATGCAGCCCCTTGCCGACCTTTTTGGCGATCTCCATGATCTTGCGTTTACGCGCTTCAAAGCTCTTACGATCGAAATCGCGAATGATGTAGTGCATCTCTGCGCGATCGACCGCTCCCTTCATGCTGGCGAGATGATAAAAACCTTCGTAGCCCTCGGTGGTTTCCGGGCTCTCATCGGCAGGAACCAGGGCGTGAATACGCGTCGCCAGCGTCAGGGCGTTCACCATTACCCCTTTTGCCGTGCCGGGGTGCACGTTGTTACCGACAATTTTTATCGTCACCGAGGCGGCGTTAAAGTTCTCAAACTCCAGCTCGCCCACGCCGCCACCGTCCACGGTATAGGCCCACTGCGCGCCAAACGCCGGGACGTCGAAGTGCTTCGCCCCTTTTCCCACCTCTTCATCCGGAGTAAAGGCCACGCGGATCTCGCCGTGAGGTACGTTCTGCTTAATCAGCACTGCAAGCGCGGTCATGATCTCCGCCACGCCGGCTTTGTCATCCGCACCAAGCAGGGTTTTACCGTCGGTGGTGATCAGCGTCTGACCCAGCAGCTGATGCAGCACCGGGAACATCACCGGAGAGAGGATCTCATCTCCTACGCCAAGGGCGATATCGCCGCCGCGGTAGTTCTCAACGATCTGCGGATTAACGTTCTTGCCGGTAAAGTCTGGGGAGGTATCGACATGAGAGATAAACCCAATGGTGGGGATATCGCCCTCTACGTTTGCGGGCAGCGTCGCCATCACCGTGCCTTTGTCACTCAGCGTCACGTTGATAAGGCCCATCTCATTAAGCTGATCGCGAAGCAGTTCTAATAGCTTCCACTGTCCCTCTGTGCTTGGAACCTGTCTGACACCCGGTTTCGACTGCGTATCTAACGAAACATAGTGTAAAAAACGCTCAAGTAATTTTTCCATGCGGCCACCCTCACTTTTTGTCACAACATTATCAAGACGCGCGACACGACATGTATTGCGTCAGGTCACTTTTAGCTTGTAAACCCCGTATTTTATTACACCACTTAATAGTGGCTGAGAAATTACCAGGCTGGATAAGAAATAAGAACAAGGTTTGGCGATTTCAGTGGTTTGCCGTAGAATGCCAGGCCTTATTCATGTGCCAAAACCCAAGGTGGTTAATCACAAACCCCGCATCGGTAAGCCATCCGCTGCGTCTACACGGGACAGAGTCAAAAATTGAATACACAACCACGTTCGCTTTCACCGCTGGTACAAATGGCGGGGATTCGAAAAAGTTTTGATGGTAAAACCGTTATTTCCGATCTTAACCTGACCATCAACAACGGCGAATTCCTGACGCTGCTTGGCCCTTCTGGCTGCGGTAAAACTACCGTCCTGCGCCTGATTGCAGGCCTGGAGAGTGTCGATACAGGCCGCATCACTCTCGATAGCGATGATATAACGAACGTTCCAGCAGAACATCGCCATGTTAACACCGTCTTTCAAAGCTACGCGCTTTTCCCGCACATGACGGTGTTCGAAAACGTCGCCTTTGGCCTGCGGATGCAGAAGACCCCGGCGGATCAGATTACCCCTCGCGTGACCGATGCCCTGCGTATGGTGCAACTGGAAGAGTTTGCCCAGCGTAAGCCGCACCAGCTCTCTGGCGGCCAGCAGCAGCGCGTTGCCATCGCCCGGGCGGTGGTCAACAAGCCGCGCATGCTGCTGCTGGATGAGTCCCTCTCGGCCCTCGATTACAAGCTGCGTAAGCAGATGCAGAACGAGCTGAAGGCATTGCAGCGCAAGCTTGGCATTACCTTTGTCTTCGTTACGCACGATCAGGAGGAGGCGCTGACCATGTCCGATCGTATCGTGGTGATGCAGAATGGCAAAATCGAACAGGACGGCACCCCGCGTGAGATCTACGAGGAGCCGAAAAACCTCTTCGTGGCCAGCTTTATCGGCGAGATCAATATCTTTAACGCGACGGTGATCGAGCGTATTGATGCTCAGCGCGTGCGGGCCAACGTCGAAGGCCGCGAATGCAATATCTACGTTAACTTTGCCGTCACGCCGGGCCAGAAACTCAACGTGCTGCTGCGTCCGGAAGATCTGCGCGTCGATGAGATCAACGACGACAGTGAGATTGAAGGGCTGATTGGCTACGTGCGCGAGCGCAACTACAAGGGCATGACCCTGGAGTCGGTGGTCGAGCTGGAAAACGGCAAGATTGTGATGGTCAGCGAATTCTTTAACGAAGACGACCCCGATTTCGACCACTCGCTGGATCAGAAGATGGCGATCAACTGGGTAGAGAGCTGGGAGGTCGTACTGGCTGATGAAGAGCACAAGTAAATTCCAGAATGTGGTGATCGCCACTGTCGTCGGTTGGCTTGTGCTGTTTGTCTTTCTGCCCAACCTGATGATCGTGGTGACCAGTTTTTTAACCCGCGACGACGTCTCCTTCGTTAAGCTGGTCTTTACGCTGGATAACTACACGCGCCTGCTCGATCCGCTCTATTTTGACGTGCTGCTGCACTCGCTCAATATGGCGCTGATCGCCACCCTCGCCTGCCTGGCGCTGGGCTATCCATTTGCGTGGTTCCTGGCGAAGCTGCCGCAGAAGGTGCGCCCGCTGCTGCTCTTTCTGCTGATCGTGCCGTTCTGGACCAACTCGCTGATCCGTATCTACGGCCTGAAGCTGTTTCTCAGCACCAAGGGCTATCTCAATGCCTTCCTGCTTGAGCTGGGAATTATTGATACACCGCTGCGCATTATGTTTACCCCCAGCGCGGTCATTATCGGCCTGGTCTATATCCTGCTGCCCTTTATGGTGATGCCGCTCTACTCCAGCATTGAGAAGCTGGATAAGCCGCTGCTGGAGGCCGCGCGGGATCTCGGCGCGAGCAAGCTGCAAACCTTTGTCCGCATCATTGTGCCGCTGACTATGCCGGGTATTATCGCTGGCTGCCTGCTGGTGATGCTTCCGGCGATGGGGCTGTTCTACGTCTCGGATCTAATGGGCGGTGCAAAAAACCTGCTGATCGGCAACGTGATCAAGAGTCAGTTCCTTAACATTCGCGACTGGCCATTCGGTGCGGCGACCAGCATCACCCTGACGGTAGTGATGGGTCTGATGCTGCTGGTCTACTGGCGTGCGATGCGCCTGCTGAATAAAAAGGTGGAGCTGGAGTGATGGGTCGACTGCTGCGCGGCGGTTTTATGACCGCCATCTACGCTTATCTCTATATCCCGATCGTTATTCTGATCGTTAACTCCTTTAACCAGGCGCGCTTTGGCATCAACTGGCAGGGCTTTACCACTGACTGGTATAGCCTGCTGATGAACAACGACAGCCTGCTGCAGGCGGCCCAGCACTCGCTGACCATGGCGGTGCTGTCGGCGACCTTTGCTACGCTGATCGGCTCCCTGACGGCGGTGGCGCTCTACCGCTACCGTTTTCGTGGCAAGCCGTTCGTCAGCGGTATGCTGTTTGTGGTGATGATGTCCCCGGACATCGTGATGGCGATCTCGCTGCTGGTGCTGTTTATGCTCCTTGGCATCCAGCTGGGCTTCTGGTCGCTGCTCTTCTCGCACATCACCTTCTGCCTGCCGTTTGTGGTGGTGACGGTCTATTCACGGCTGAAAGGCTTCGACGTGCGGATGCTGGAGGCGGCGAAGGATCTGGGGGCCAGCGAAATCATTATCCTGCGCAAGATCATTCTACCGCTGGCGATGCCCGCCGTGGCCGCTGGCTGGCTGCTGAGCTTTACCCTGTCAATGGATGACGTAGTTGTCTCGTCGTTTGTAACCGGGCCAGGGTATGAAATTCTACCGTTGAAGATCTACTCAATGGTGAAAGTCGGCGTCTCACCGGAGGTGAACGCGCTGGCGACCATTCTGCTAGTACTCTCGCTGGTTCTGGTCATTGCCAGCCAGCTTATTGGACGCGATAAAACCAGGGGCCTGAAGACAGGCTCCGCAATCAGGGGACGTTAAAATGAAAAACTGGTCACGCCACCTGCTCGCCGCGGGGGCTTTGGCGCTCAGCGTGAGTGCCGCCCATGCCGAGGATAATAAGACCCTCTACTTCTATAACTGGACTGAGTACGTGCCGCCGGGCCTGCTAGAGCAGTTCACCAAGGAGACCGGTATCAAGGTAATCTATTCGACCTACGAGTCGAACGAGACCATGTATGCCAAGCTCAAAACCTATAAAGACGGCGCTTACGATCTGGTTGTACCCTCCACCTACTTTGTCGATAAGATGCGCAAAGAGGGGATGATCCAGAAGATCGACAAGAGCAAGCTGACCAACTTCGGCAACCTCGATCCTGAGGTGCTGAACAAGCCGTTCGATCCGAGCAACGACTACTCGATTCCTTACATTTGGGGCGCGACGGCGATTGGGGTGAATAGCGAAGCGATCGATCCGAAGAGCGTCACCAGCTGGGCCGATCTGTGGAAGCCGGAGTATAAGAGCAGCCTGGTGCTGACCGATGATGCCCGGGAAGTGTTCCAGATGGCGCTGCGCAAGCTGGGCTACTCAGGTAACACCACCGATCCGAAAGAGATCGAGGCCGCCTACCACGAGCTGCAAAAGCTGATGCCAAACGTGGCGGCCTTCAACTCCGATAACCCGGCGAACCCCTATATGGAAGGTGAAGTGAACCTGGGGATGGTCTGGAACGGTTCCGCCTACGTGGCGCGCCAGAGCGGTACGCCGCTGACGGTAGTGTGGCCTAAAGAGGGCGGCATCTTCTGGATGGACAGCCTGGCGATCCCGGCCAACGCCAAAAACGTGGACGGTGCGCTCAAGCTGATCAACTTCCTGCTGCGCCCGGACGTGGCAAAACAGGTCGCGGAGACGATTGGTTACCCGACGCCTAACCTGGCGGCACGCAAGCTGCTTACCCCGGCGGTGGCCAACGATAAATCGCTCTATCCGGATGCGGAGACCGTGAGCAAAGGCGAGTGGCAGAATGACGTTGGCCAGGCCAGCGCTATCTATGAGAGCTACTACCAGAAGCTGAAAGCGGGCCGTTAAGCGTAAAATGCCCGGCGAGCCTGCCGGGCCTACAGGATCCGTTACAGCCCTTTCAGCAACCGATCAACAAACTCCGGCACCACCTGACTCGCCAGCCCGTAGTGCTTCTCTTCGAATTCGCTGCCGACCTGGCTCGGTTCAAGGTTCAGCTCGACGGTGTGCGCCCCCTGTAATTTCGCCTCATGCACAAAGCCGGCAGCGGGATAGACGTGCCCGGAGGTGCCGATGGCGATAAAGATATCCGCCAGCGCCAGCGCGCTGTAGATCTCATCCATGCCCAGCGGCATCTCGCCAAACCAGACCACGTGCGGGCGCAGCGGTGACGGGAACTGACAGCAGTGGCACTTATCTTCCGGCGTGATATCCCCCGTCCACTCCAGCACCTGTCCGCTAGAGGCGCAGCGCACCTTCAGCAGCTCGCCGTGCATATGCAGCACGTTCTTGTTACCGGCGCGCTCGTGCAGATTGTCGATGTTTTGGGTGATCAGCAGAAAGCGATCCCCGAGGGCCTCCTCCAGCTCGGCCAGCGCCAGATGCGCGGCGTTGGGCGCAATCTCCGGCTGCTGCAGCTGGCGACGGCGTGCGTTATAGAATGACTGCACCAGCTCCGGGTTACGGGCAAACCCCTCCGGCGTGGCGACGTCCTCTACATGGTGCTCCTCCCACAGCCCGTCGGCGGCGCGGAAGGTACGAATGCCCGATTCGGCGGAGATCCCCGCCCCGGTCAACACGACCACTCTTGGTTTTTCCATCACTTCGGGTACCACTCTGTCTCTGAAAAAGATGCGCTGGCGTAGACGCTCGCGCAAACGACGTTTGTTGCGGCGAAAACGGCTTAGTCGGCTAAAACGACGCGACTGCATATCGGCCTCTTGTGCTTAATCGGTGAGATGGAGGAAGGCTGCGCCACGCATGCCGCCCGCGTCGCCGTGTCGGGCCCGCTCAATGCGCGGCACCCGGGCAACCGGCAGCAGACGCAGCGGCAAGCGGTCGGACAACAGCGTGGTCAACGCAGCAAAGTTTGACAACCCGCCGCCGATGACCAGCAGATCCGGATCTACGATGGTCAATATCGTCCCCAGGCAGGCGGCCAGCAGCTCAACGTAGCGAGCCACATGCGCACGTGCCCCTTCATCACCTTGTTCCCATAGAGCGATTATTTCAGGTGCGTTCAGAGATTGATCGTAGAAGTGATTGTAGAGCCATGCAAAGCCGCCGCCGGAAAGATAGTTCTCAATGCAGCCCAGCTGGCCGCAGCCGCAGCGCAGTAGAGGAATATCATGCCCAAGAATTTCAAGGGCATCGACGGGGAGACGAATGTGGCCAAACTCGCCGGTAATATAGCTGTGACCGGGAATGGATTTGCCGTTGAGCACCAGCCCGCCGCCCACGCCGGTGCCGAGGATCAGCCCCATCACCAGCGGATAGCGGGCAAACTCATCGTCCCAGGCTTCCGAGAGAGCAAAACAGTTGGCGTCGTTGTCGAGTCGCACGTCGCGGCCTAACAACGCGCAGAGATCGGCCCGCAGCGCCCTGCCGCTGGCGGCGGGAAGGTTCGCCGCGTAGAGCGTGCCGTCGGCGGTAACGGGCATGCCGGGAATGCCGATGCCCACCGAGCCGCGTTCACCCGTCCGGGCGTCGGCGTCGTGCACCAGTCCGGCGATGGCGTCTAAAAAGGTGCTGTAGCTCTCGTGGGGCGTGGCGATGCGCCGCTCCCACTGTAACGTTCTGCTACTGTCGAAGACGCCCAGCGCAATTTTACTTCCGCCAATGTCCAGCCCGTAATGCATCGCCACTCCTTGTTACTGGCCGCTCAAATTACTGTCCGCTTAAAACGCGGGCCGGATCGATATTGCTGGCGCGTCTGGCGGGATACCAGCTCGCCAGCAGGCTCAGCACCAGGGCGGTTACCAGCACATAGACCACGTCGAGCGCGTGCAGCTCTGACGGCAGGAAATCGATAAAGTAGATATCACCCGACAGGAATTGATGGCCGATCAGCGTCTCAAGGCCGTTGATAATCGGCGTCAGCTGGAGTGCCACCACAACGCCAATCACCACGCCCGCCACGCTGCCGAACAGCCCAGCCAGCAAGCCATACCAGACGAAGACCGCACGGATCAGACCGTCCTTCGCCCCGAGGGTACGCAGCACGGCGATGTCGCCGCTCTTGTCTTTCACCGCCATCACCAGGGTAGAGACGATGTTGAAGCAGGCCACGCCGATCACCAGCACCATCGCCAGATACATAATGGCGCGGATCATCTGGATATCGCGGTACATGTAGCCGTAGGTGCCGATCCAGCTCTTGATGTAGACGTAGCTGTCGGTCACGCTGCCAGCGTCGCGCACCAGCTTATTGGCGTTAAAGACGTCCTTAACCTTGATGGCAATCCCGGTTATACCATCGTTCATCTCCAGGTACTGCTGAGCATCCTGGATTGGGATCATGGCAAAACTGTGATCGAGCTGGCCGCTGAGCTGTAAAATACCGCTGACGTGCAGCCTGACGCGCTTCGGCTGCTGTAGCTTATGATCGGCGCTGGCGTTGGGAATCATCACCGACACCCAGTCTCCCTGCTTGACCTTTAGCGCCTCGGCAACACCTTTACCGAGGATCACCTGCTGCTCACCCGCCTTGAAGTTGGCCCAGGCATTGTTCTGCACGTAGCGCGGCAGCGCGCTCAGGCGCGTCTCCTGCTGCGGATCGACCCCTTTCACCTGGATAGCGCGCAGGTTTACGCCGCTCTCCACCAGGCCGGTAAAGTTGATGTAGGGCGCGGCGGCTTCAATGCCCGCCACCTTCTCAACCTTGCCCAGCGCGTCGCGCCAGTTGGTCCACGGCTGATTGACCGGTTCGATCTCACCGTGGGGCACTACCGCGAGGATGCGGTTATTCAGCTCGCGTTCAAAACCGTTCATCGCGCTCAGGCCGACGATCAGCACCGCCACCCCCAGCGCAATGCCGATGGTTGAGATCACCGAGATCAGCGACACCATGCCGCCGCGCCGACGGCCACGGCTAAAGCGCAGGGCAATAAGTAACGACAGAGGTGAAGCCATTACTGCGCCCCCATCAGCGTCATCTCCGGGCTCAGGTGACCGTCGCGCATCTCCATCTGGCGGCTCATGCGTTTTGCCAGTTGCAGATCGTGGGTGACCACCAGAAACGCCGTGCCCTGCGAAGCGTTTAGCTCGCCGAGCAGGGCAAAGATCGCGTCGGCGTTGCGCGCATCCAGGTTACCGGTGGGTTCATCCGCCAGCACCAGACGCGGATTGTTCACCAGCGCCCGGGCAATGGCCACGCGCTGGCGCTCGCCGCCGGAAAGCTCGGACGGACGGTGGTTCGCCCGGTGTAGCAGGCCGACCGCCTGGAGCATATCCCGCGCACGCTGGGTAATTTCCGCCGGTTTATGCTTGCCAATCAGCAGCGGCATGGCGACGTTTTCCTGAGCGGTAAAGTCCGGCAGGAGGTGGTGGAACTGGTAGATAAAGCCCAGCTCGCGGTTGCGCAGCTCGGCTTTTGCCGTTGAGGAGAGCTGGCTCAGCTGACGGTCGCCAAAAATTACGTCGCCAGAGGTGGGCGTATCCAGCCCCCCCAGCAGGTGCAGCAGCGTACTCTTACCGGAGCCGGAGCTGCCGACAATCGCCACGGTTTCGCCTTCGTTCACGCTAAAGCTGACATCGTGCAGCACATCGGTCTGCACGTTCCCTTCCTGATAGCGTTTGCACAGGTTGTCGCATTGCAACAGGATCTTATTCATAACGTAAAGCCTCAGCGGGTTGGGTGGCGGCGGCGCGCCATGAGGGATAGAGCGTAGAGAGCAGCGCAATGGCCATCGCCACCAGCGCAATAATCACCACCTGGAGTGGCTCAATAGCTACCGGCAGCGCCGCGCCGTCCAGCAGCGCGCCAATAATCGGCATCAGATTGTTAAGTTGGCTGGCCAGCAGCGCCCCCAGCACGGCACCGAGCAGCGCGCCGATAATCCCCGCGCTGGCCCCCTGCACCATAAAGACCGCCATGATCTGGCGCGGCGTCAGCCCCTGGGTTTGCAGGATCGCCACTTCGCCCTGCTTCTCCATTACCATCAGCCCCAGCGAGGTGATGATGTTGAAGGCGGCCACGGCGACGATCAGGCTCAGCAGCAGGCCCATCATGTTCTTCTCCATGCGCACGGCCTGGAACAGCTCGCCTTTGCGATCGCGCCAGTCCTGCCACTTGGTGCCGTCCGGCAACGCCTGCTGGCTCAGTTCGTCCACCTTCAGCGGCTCGTTGAGCCACAGCCGCCAGCCGGTGATGTTGCCCGCCGGGTAGCGCATCAGGCGCGACGCGTCCTGAATGTTCACCAGCATCTGATAGCCATCGACTTCGCTGTTGGCAGCAAAGGTGCCGATGACGGTAAAGAGACGCTGGCTAGGCAGGCGGCCCATCGGCGTAAACTGGCTGGCAGAGGGCACCATCACCCGCAGCTGGTCGCCGCGGTTAACGCCCAGTTGTCCGGCCAGCTGCTCGCCGAGGATCACGTTATATTTGCCCGGCTGCAGATCGGTCTGCTTGACGTTGACGAGGTACGGCGTAAGCGGATCTTTCTGCGCGGGATCGATGCCGAGCATCACCCCTACCGAGACGCTACGCGCGCTCTGTAGCACCACGTCGCCGGTGGTCAGCGGTGCAACGCGGCTGACGCCCTGCAGCTTAGCGGCGCTGGCGGGCAGCTGCTGCGGGTTCAGCGAGCCGTTGGCAGAGGAGAGAACCGCCTGCGGCATCAGCCCCAGGATGTTGTTTTGCAGCTCGCGCTCGAAGCCGTTCATCACCGACAGCACGGTCACCAGCGCCATCACGCCGAGCGTAATACCAATGGTCGAGAGCCAGGAGACAAAGCGACCGAATCGGTCCGCTGCGCGCCCACGCATATAACGCAGGCCTATGAATAGTGCGACAGGTTGGTACATGACATCCGTCTGGTTGCGGTTAGCAGACTCACGAGTATATAAGCGAAACAGGGGATGGTAAATCGCTTATGCGTTAAGAATTGTCGGGGATTAGGGTAAAAATTTGTTCAAAATCAATTTGCTAAAACAGGGTTTATCGCTCATGTGGGTGATAACGGACCTCGCCTTTTTCTGAAAACTTCCCATAACAGGGTAAATCCAGAGCGTTACCCATTACAGCGCCATTCTCCAAGATCACTATATACGCCAAAATTTACCGCAACACGGGCGTTTTAACGATGAAGCAAAAAGCATTGTGGATTAACCAGATCAAAGGGTTATGCATCAGTCTGGTGGTGATCTACCACTCGGTGATCACCTTCTACCCGCACCTTGAGGGGTTGCAACATCCGCTCTCCGGCCTGCTCGCCAAATGCTGGCTCTATATGAATCTCTACCTCGCCCCATTCCGCATGCCGGTCTTTTTCTTCATCTCTGGCTACCTGATCCGGCGCTATATCACCGAGGCCGAATGGAAGAACTGCATCGATAAGCGGCTGTGGTCAATTTTCTACGTGCTGGCCCTGTGGGGCGTTTTACAGTGGCAGGGGATCGGCTTTCTCAACCGCTGGCTGGCTCCCGAGCGCGATCTTAGCCAGTCGGCCAACGCGGCCTACGCCGACTCGCTGAGCGAGTTTCTCCACGGAATGCTGACCGCCAGCACCAGCCTGTGGTATCTCTACGCCCTGCTGATCTACTTCGTGGTCTGCAAATTCCTGAGCCGCTGGAAACGCCCTGCGCTGGGGTTGATGCTGGTGGCGTCGGTGGCCATCAACTTTCTGCCGCTCCCGTGGTGGGGAATGAACAGCGTGGTGCGCAACGTCATCTACTATGCCCTTGGGGCCTGGTACGGCGTGGCTATTATGGGCTGGCTGCAAAGCATCCCCCTGCGCCGCCAAATTTTACCTCTGGTGCCTGCCCTGCTGGTGGCGGTCGCGCTCTGGTTTTGCAACGTGCCGGTGCTGCTCTCCCTGCTTTCGGCGTGGCTGATCATGTCCCTCTTCTGGCGGCTGGAGCAGCGCTTTACTCCCGGTGAGGATCGGCTCCTGAACGTGATTGGCTCCAACACCATTGCCATTTACACTACCCACCGCATATTGATTGAAGGCAGCAGCCTCGCCCTGTTGCCGCTGTTTCGCCAGGGCGTGCTCTCCCCGACGCTGGAGTTGGGCCTGCTGCTGGTTTACCCCCTTCTGAGCCTGCTGGTGTGCACGCTGGTTGGGCTGGGTATCCGCCGCCTCTCCGTGCGCCTGTTTGGTGACCTCTTTTTTTCACCGCCGGAGAAACTGCGTCTGGCTCCCGCCACGCGCTAGCGGTCTAACTTTGCTAATATTGAGGGATCAAGGATAATAAACTGCATTGTGTATCAGTGATATGCCCCCATATCAGGGGGCATAAACCTAAGAGATTCCGATATTCGCTATGCCTGAACAATACCGTTACTCCCTTCCCGCCAAGGCGGGCGACCAGCGCCAACTGGGTGAGCTTACAGGCAGCGCCTGTGCCACAGAAGTGGCAGAAATCGTTGAGCGTCATGCAGGCCCGGTGGTGCTGATCGCACCCGATATGCAAAACGCGCTGCGCCTGCATGATGAGATCCGTCAGTTTACCGACAGCATGGTGATGAACCTCGCTGACTGGGAGACGCTGCCCTATGACAGCTTCTCCCCGCACCAGGAGATCATCTCCTCGCGGCTCTCGACGCTCTATCAGCTGCCCTCGATGCAGCGCGGCGTGCTGATTATGCCGGTGAACACGCTGATGCAGCGCGTCTGCCCGCACAGCTATCTGCACGGTCATGCGCTGGTGATGAAAAAGGGGCAACGCCTCTCCCGCGATGCCCTGCGTGCCCAGCTGGATACCGCGGGCTATCGCCACGTTGACCAGGTCATGGAGCACGGCGAATACGCGACCCGCGGCGCACTGCTGGATCTCTACCCAATGGGCAGCACGCAACCCTACCGCATCGACTTCTTTGATGATGAAATCGATAGCCTGCGCCTGTTCGATCCCGATACCCAGCGCACGCTGGAAGAGGTGGAGGCGATCAATCTCCTGCCCGCCCACGAGTTTCCTACCGACAAGGCGGCTATCGAGCTGTTCCGCAGCCAGTGGCGCGATACCTTTGAGGTGAAGCGCGACGCCGAGCATATCTATCAACAGGTGAGCAAAGGCACGCTGCCAGCGGGGATCGAATACTGGCAGCCGCTGTTTTTCAGCGAGCCGCTGCCGCCGCTGTTTAGCTACTTCCCGGCCAATACGCTGGTGATTAACACCGGCGATCTCGACGCCAGCGCGGTGCGTTTCCAGAGCGAAACCCAGGCCCGCTACGAGAACCGCGGGGTCGATCCGATGCGTCCTCTGCTGCCGCCGGAGACGCTGTGGCTGCGCAGCGACGAGCTGTTTGCCGAGCTGAAGCGCTGGCCGCGTATCCAGCTAAAAACCGAACAGCTGGCGGAGAAAGCTGCCAATACCAATCTTGGCTACCAGACGCTGCCGGATCTGGCCGTCCAGGCGCAGCAGAAAGCGCCTCTCGATAGCCTGCGCAAGTTCCTCGAATCCTTCACCGGCCCGGTAGTCTTCTCCGTTGAGAGCGAGGGTCGTCGTGAGGCGCTGGGCGAGCTGCTGGCGCGTATCAAAGTCGCACCGAAGCGGATCCTGCGCCTTGATGAAGCTACCGGCAGCGGACGCTACCTGCTGATCGGTGCGGCCGAGCGCGGGTTTATCGATACCCTGCGCAACCGGGCGCTGATCTGCGAGAGCGATCTGCTGGGTGAGCGCGTCGCGCGCCGTCGTCAGGACAATCGCCGGACCATCAACCCGGATACGCTGATCCGTAACCTCGCCGAACTGCACCCCGGCCAGCCGGTGGTACACCTGGAGCACGGCGTCGGGCGTTATGCGGGCATGACCACGCTGGAAGCGGGCGGCATTAAGGGTGAATACCTGATGCTGACCTACGCCAACGATGCCAAACTCTATGTCCCGGTGTCGTCCCTGCACCTGATCAGCCGCTACGCGGGCGGCGCGGAGGATAATGCCCCGCTGCACAAATTGGGCAGCGATGCCTGGACGCGGGCGCGGCAGAAGGCAGCGGAAAAAGTGCGCGACGTGGCCGCCGAGCTGCTGGACGTCTACGCCCAGCGCGCAGCCAAGACCGGCTTTGCCTTCAAGCATGACAAAGAGCAGTACCAGCTCTTCTGCGATACATTCCCGTTTGAAACCACGCCGGATCAGGCTCAGGCCATCAATGCCGTACTGAGCGACATGTGCCAGCCGCTGGCCATGGACCGTCTGGTCTGCGGCGACGTGGGCTTCGGTAAGACCGAGGTAGCCATGCGCGCCGCCTTCCTCGCGGTGGAGAACCATAAGCAGGTGGCGGTGCTTGTGCCCACTACCCTGCTGGCCCAGCAGCACTACGATAACTTCCGCGACCGCTTCGCCAACTGGCCGGTACGCATTGAGCTGCTGTCACGCTTCCGTAGCGCTAAAGAGCAGACCCAGGTGCTGGCCGATGCCGCCGAGGGCAAGGTCGATATTCTGATCGGCACCCACAAGCTGCTGCAAAACGATCTGAAGTGGCGCGATCTGGGCCTGCTGATCGTTGATGAAGAGCACCGCTTCGGGGTGCGCCACAAGGAGCGCATCAAAGCGATGCGAGCCGACGTCGATATCCTGACGCTCACCGCCACGCCGATCCCGCGTACCCTGAATATGGCCATGAGCGGCATGCGCGATCTGTCGATCATCGCCACGCCGCCCGCGCGCCGTCTGGCAGTGAAAACCTTTGTGCGCGAATACGATAGCCTGGTGGTGCGCGAGGCGATGCTGCGTGAGATCCTGCGCGGCGGCCAGGTCTACTACCTCTATAACGACGTCGAGAACATCCAGAAGGCGGCCCAGCGGCTGGCGGAGCTGGTGCCGGAAGCGCGGATCGCTATCGGCCACGGCCAGATGCGCGAACGCGAGCTGGAGCGGGTGATGAACGATTTCCATCACCAGCGCTTTAACGTGCTGGTCTGTACCACTATTATCGAAACCGGGATCGATATTCCTACCGCCAACACCATCATCATTGAGCGGGCGGATCACTTCGGTCTTGCCCAGCTACACCAGCTGCGCGGTCGCGTCGGGCGTTCACATCACCAGGCCTATGCCTGGCTGCTGACGCCGCACCCGAAGGCGATGACTACCGATGCGCAGAAGCGTCTGGAAGCCATCGCCTCGCTGGAGGATCTGGGCGCAGGCTTTGCGCTGGCTACCCACGACCTGGAGATCCGCGGTGCGGGTGAGCTGCTCGGGGAAGATCAGAGCGGCTCTATGGAAACCATCGGCTTCTCGCTCTATATGGAGCTGCTGGAGAACGCCGTTGACGCACTGAAGGCTGGCCGCGAGCCGTCGCTGGAGGATCTGACCAGCCAGCAGACCGAGGTGGAGTTACGCATGCCCGCCCTGCTGCCGGATGATTACATTCCAGACGTCAACACGCGCCTGTCGTTCTACAAGCGCGTCGCCAGCGCCAAGAGCAGCAGCGAGCTGGAGGAGATCAAGGTCGAACTGATCGACCGCTTTGGTCTGCTGCCCGATCCGGCCCGTACCCTGCTTGAGGTAGCCCGACTTCGTCAGCAGGCGCAGAAGCTGGGGATCCGCAAGCTGGAGAGCAACGATAAAGGCGGCGCAATCGAGTTTGCCGAGAAGAACCATGTCAATCCGGCCTGGCTTATCGGCCTGTTGCAGAAGCAGCCGCAGAACTTCCGCCTCGATGGCCCTACCCGGCTGAAGTTTATGCAGGAGCTGGGCGAGCGCAAAGTCCGCATGGAGTGGGTAAGTAACTTTATGAAGGAGCTGGCAGAGAACGCCATCGCCTGATCCCCAGGCGCACGCTGTTACGGCAGCGTGCGTCACTCTTTACATATCCTTTCATTTCAAGAAACATCCAGACACACCTTCCGTCCATACTTCACGTTTGCCCTTGCATGACAATTAGTTGCATAACAATTAATCGCATAACTACAACCGAAAAGCATGGTGGTCTAACGATGAAACAGATGCGCATTACTCGCTGGATAACGCTGCTGGCCCTTGCGGCGACGGCACTCCTCTCCCTTCCCGCTCAGGCCAACACTTGGCCGCTTTCCGCTAACGGCAGCCGTCTGGTAGGCGAGAACCGTTTTCACCTTGTCGAAAACGACGGCGGCTCGCTGGAAGCGATTGCCAAAAAGTACAACGTCGGCTTTCTGGCGCTGTTGCAGGCTAACCCCGGCGTTGACCCCTACGTGCCGCGCGCTGGCAGCGTGTTGACCATTCCGCTCCAGACGCTGCTGCCGGACGTGCCGCGCCAGGGGATTGTCATCAACCTGTCCGAGCTGCGCCTCTACTGGTATCCGCCTGGCAAGAACGAGGTGACCGTCTACCCCATCGGCATTGGCCAGCTGGGGGGCGACACCTTAACGCCAACGATGGTCACCCGCGTATCGGATAAACGCGCCAACCCAACCTGGACACCGACGGCCAATATTCGCGCGCGCTATAAGGCGCAGGGTGTGGATCTCCCGGCGGTCGTGCCCGCGGGGCCAAATAACCCGATGGGTCACCACGCGATCCGCCTGGCAGCCTTCGGTGGCGTCTATCTGCTCCACGGCACTAACGCCGACTTTGGTATCGGAATGCGCGTCAGCTCGGGCTGTATTCGCCTGCGCGATAACGACATTGCGTCCCTGTTCCGCCAGGTCACGCCTGGTACACCGGTGAACATTATCAACGCGCCGGTAAAAGCCTCGGTTGAGCCGGACGGCACACGGCTGGTGGAAGTGCATCAGCCGCTGTCGAAATCCATCAATGACGATCCAAAAACGCAGCCGCTGGTGCTGAATGCCAGCATGGAGAGCTTTAAATCCGCTGCCGAGACCGATACCGCGCTGATGGACGAAGTGATGGCGGTGCGCTCGGGCATGCCGGTGGACGTAACGCAGCATAAGGCCGCGTCGACGCAGTCTATGTAACTTGGTAAAGCGTTAAAAATCATTAAGATATAACATAATCATTTTTAACCATTCCCTGCTGGCCTTCGGGGACAATTATTTTTATAATGATTGTTCAATAATTCAACATTGGGTGAGGAGCCACTATGACCACCGACGTCAGCAGTTGCACAAAAAAAAGCCGTGGCCGACCAAAAGTTTTCGACAGGGAAGCGGCGCTCGACAAAGCCATGACGCTTTTCTGGCAGCATGGCTATGAGGCCACGTCGCTGTCCGATTTGGTCGAGGCCACCGGTGCGAAAGCCCCGACGCTTTACGCCGAGTTTACCAACAAAGAGGGGCTGTTCCGCGCCGTGCTCGATCGCTATATTTCGCAGTTTGCGACCAAGTATCAGGCGGAGCTGTTTTGCGATGAGAAGCGCGTTGAGCAGGCGCTGCTGGACTACTTTACCTCCGTTGCGACCTGCTTCACCAGCAAAGAGACGCCTTCCGGCTGCTTCTTAATCAGCACCTCGGCGGCGCTAGCCGCCTCGTCAAATGAGATTGCCCAGACGCTGAAGTCGCGTCACGCTTTGCAGGAAGCCGCTCTGCTGCGATTCCTGGAAGAGCGCCAGCAGCGCGGCGAGATCCCTGCCACAGCAACGTTGCAGACAATAGCCCAGTTTCTAAACTGCGTAATTCAGGGAATGTCAGTCAGCGCCCGTGAAGGGGCATCGCAAGAGAAGCTGCTGCAAATAACCCGCACTACCCTCGCCCTCTGGCCAGAACTCATCAAATAGTAGTATTGCTTTGGCCTATCTTAACGATAGGCCAAATATTTCTCACACTTTTGCATGACCCTTGCTACCCTTAGTAAGTGATTATTCTCCTGCTAATGATTAGCAGGTTTTTTTTGAACAATTTTACGACTATTCACATGCGGAAGGATAACGATCATGGTTTTGCTATTACCATTATTTAAAGTGTTAATAGTAATTACATTGTTATTTAGTCTCTGGGTAGTATGTGGTGGTTCGATCCTGTTTGCTTTCATCTCTGTGCTGATCACAGGATGTTTGCTGATCCGCCAGCAGAGTATGATTTGAATCTGAGCGATTATAGAAGCCTTGCGTAAGCAGGGCTTTTTTATGCCATAAAAAAAGCTCCTCAGCCTGAGCGAATGAGGAGCCAAATCGGGGGTACTGCTTTTTTATGCTTTGTTATCCAAAACCAGCTGCCCGTTGCTGTCTAACGGGATCTGAGTGCCGGGATCGTTCTCCATGCGAATTTTCCCGTGCTGGTCACCAATTTTGTAGGTAACGTCGTAGCCGAGCATCTTCTCTGATTTGTCATAGACGGTTTTGCAGCGCTGCTGCGTGCTGGTATAGGTATCCCGCTCCTGCATGGCCCCCTGAACCTGGTTACCGGCGTAGCCGCCACCCAGCGCCCCGACGACCGTGGCGACATCTTTACCGCGTCCGCCGCCGAACTGGTGACCAATCACCCCGCCCGCTACCGCGCCGAGTACTGAACCGGTCAGGCGATTCTCATCCTGAACCGGACGTCGATGGGTTACCGTCACGTTGCGGCACTCTTTACGCGGCGTTTTCACCGTCTCTTTAATGGGTGTAGCAGAAACCACCTGCGCGTACTGAGGGCCGCGATTGAAAACGTCTAAGCCTGCTACCGCAGCAACGCCCAGTGCAGCGGCCACACCGATTCCGATACCCGCTAACATGGATTTATTCATTGAATAGTCCTTCTGGTTGGCTCTGATGTCATAATTCTGCAATCAGAGCGGCGAGAAGCCAATCAGAAAGTCGGTAAAAAACGGGGGGTTATGTGGCAGATCGTGGTGATTCAGAGAAATCTGAGCCACCTGATGGAAATCAGCAGAAGGATATGCTAAACGCCCCGTCCGAAGTCGACGGGGCGACAGGCTTAGTGCAGCTTCAGGCGCGGACGGATCACGCGGTTGATGCTGCCGACCAGCATCATCAGGCCGGTCTTGAAGTAGCCGTGCAACGCGACCTGGTGCATACGGTAGAGCGAGATATAGACAAAGCGCGCAACGCGTCCCTCTACCATCATCGAACCGCGCATCAGGTTACCCATCAGGCTGCCCACGGTAGAGAAGTTGGACAGCGAGACCAGCGAGCCGTGATCCTTATAGACGTAGGCTTTCAGCGGCTTGCCTTTGATCTGCGCCAGAATGTTGTGCAGCGCGCAGGTCGCCATCTGATGCGCAGCCTGGGCACGCGGTGGCACGAAGCCCCCTTCCGGACGCGCGCAGGAGGCGCAGTCGCCAATCGCATAGATATCCGCATCGCGGGTCGTCTGCAACGTCGGCTCTACTGCCAGCTGGTTGATACGGTTGGTTTCGAGGCCGCCAATCTCTTTCATAAAGTCTGGCGCTTTGATCCCTGCCGCCCAGACCATCAGATCGGCCTGGATATATTCGCCATCTTTGGTATGCAGGCCGCCTTCGTCCGCACTGGTGACCATGGTCTGGGTCAGCACGCGCACGCCCATCTTAGTCAGCTCGCTGTGAGCCGCCCCGGAGATGCGCGGCGGCAGCGCAGGCAGAATGCGTTCGCCCGCCTCGACCAGGGTCACGTTCAGCGCCTCGTTGGTCAGGCCCTTATAGCCGTAGCTGTGCAGCTGCTTGACCGCGTTGTGCAGCTCCGCCGACAGCTCAACGCCGGTGGCCCCGCCGCCAACGATGGCAATGTTGACCTTGCCGCTGGCCCCCAGATTAGCCGAGTACTTCAGGAACAGGTTCAGCATCTCCTGATGGAAACGGCGCGCCTGATGCGGGTTATCAAGGAAAATGCAGTGCTCTTTTACGCCCGGCGTATTGAAGTCGTTGGAGGTGCTCCCCAGCGCCATCACCAGCGTGTCATAAGGCAGCTTGCGCTCAGGCACCAGCAGTTCACCTTTTTCATCACGCAGCTCGCCCAGGGTGATGGTTTTGCCTTCACGGTTAATATCCACAACCGAGCCAAGCTGGAACTGGAAATCATGGTTGCGCGCGTGGGCCAGGTAGCTCAGCGCGTCTACGCCCTCATCCAGCGAGCCGGTAGCCACTTCATGCAGCAGCGGCTTCCACAGGTGGCTGTGGTTGCGATCGACGAGGGTAATTTTGGCTTTTTTACCCCGGCCCAGCTTCTTACCTAGCTGGGTTGCCAGCTCCAGTCCGCCAGCTCCACCGCCAACAATCACAATCTTTTTCAATGGTGTAGTCAACACGACCCCCTAAAATATTAACCAATTGTTAACTAAAAGTTATATAAATAGCTTTTAATTAACAACAAGTTAGCTGCTAAATTTGTCATCTACCCCTTGAGAATAGCATGAACGGTGCATTGGTCATACCAAAATTGATATATATCAAGTTTTGCTGCATAAAAGATAATCAGGTTTCAGCCGAAAGGCGAAAAAAAACCAGCCATTAACAGGCTGGTTTATAGGATGGCGTCTCAACCAAGGGTTTTAAAGGCCTTGATGCGCTGGAGGTGCGGAGAGATATTCTTGAACTTATGCGTCTGTGCTTCGTCCCAGACAATCTCGTAGAAAGGGTGCAGCACCTCGGCGGTGCGCTGACTGTTCAGCGCCTCATCGTGACGGGAGAGGATCGCCAGGCAGCGGTCGCGGTTCTTCTCACGAAAGTTAGTCACGCACTTGGTGGCGATATCGGCGTACTCTTCCGGCCTGTCGATTTTGCCCTCCATATTCTCCTGTGGATAGAGATTAGGATTGAAGATCACCTGTCGGATGTCGCAGAGAAAGCCGATGCGCTCGGCCCAGTATCCGCCCAGACCTACGCCGCAGATCAGCGGTCGCTCATCGACGTTTAGCTGCAGCATCTTGTCGACCTCTTTCAGCAGATGCTGCATATCATGCTTCGGATGGCGCGTGCTGTAGCTCAGCAGGCGCACGTCGGGATCGATAAACTGTAGCTGCAGTACCTTCTCGTGATTGCCCGGACTGTTTGAATCAAAACCGTGTAAGTAGATGATCATCTGTCCTCACCCTGTGCTTTCTCCCTTTCAGGGAGGGTTAATGAGCCGCTGACCGCTCCAGCCAGCGGGCCTGAAGCTGTTCCAGTTTGCTATTCACCGCTTTCCATTCGGCAGACGCAACCAGCTCCTGACGCGTAAACGAACCTCTATGATACAACTCTGTAACACGCGCTGCATTGATCGGCGACAGGTTATCCAGCACGCTCACCGCCCCCTGCCGATTATTGCAGACCAGAATCATATCGCAGCCGGCATCCAGCGAGGCCTGGGCACGTTCGGCATAGCTGCCCATGATCGCCGCTCCCTCCATAGAGAGATCGTCCGAGAAGATCACGCCGTCAAAGCCCAACTCACCGCGCAGAACCGTTTTCAACCAATGCGGCGAGCCGCTGGCCGGACGCGGATCCACCTCGCTGTAGATGACGTGTGCGGGCATAATGGCATCCAGCTTGCCGTCGCGGATCAGCGTGCTAAAGATCGCCATATCATGCTCGCGGATCAGCGCCTCCGGACGCGGATCGTGCGGGGTCTCTTTATGGGAGTCCGCTGCGACCGCACCGTGGCCGGGGAAGTGCTTGCCGGTGGCCTTCATGCCTGCCCGGTGCATACCGTCAATCACGCGAGTGGCTATGGCCAACGCCTTGTGCGGATCGGCATGGTACGAGCGCTCGCCGATGGCCGCGCTGATGTGGCCCACGTCGAGCACCGGAGCAAAGCTGATATCGATATCCATCGCGATCATTTCACAGGCCATCAGCCAGCCCGCCTCCTCGGCCAGCCTGCCGCCCTCCTCCATACCGAGCAGTGCGGCAAAGGACTGAGCGGCAGGCAGGCGCGTAAAGCCGTCGCGAAAACGCTGTACCCGGCCTCCCTCCTGATCCACGGCCACCACCAGCCGATGGTGCGAGGCGGCGCGGATCTGCCGCACCAGCTCGCGCAGCTGCGCCGGATCGTGATAATTTCGGGTAAAGAGGATCAGGCCTCCCACCAGCGGATGCGCCAGAATCTCGCGCTCCTCCGCATCCAGCTCATAGCCTGCCACATCTAACATTACCGGACCCACACTGACCTCTCTTATCCTTTTGTCTCTAGCTGACACCATGTTTCATTTGCCAGCGTAATAAATTGCTGCTCCCCGGTCTGCTGCCAACGGCATTCGTACCAGCCCGCCATCAGCATCAGCACCCAGGGCCGCCAGCGCCGCACCTGCTGCGCCAGTTGCGCAGGCACCAGGTTTGCCACCTGGGCATAGGCGGTAATAAGCCGCTGACGCTCAGCCTCATCGCCCGTCCAGACCGAAGCCAGCTCCAGGGCGATATCGCCATCGCCGGCATACTCCCAGTCAATCAACCGCAGGCCCGAAGCGGTATGCACCAGGTTACCTGCATGCACATCCATATGTAACGGGGCCAGTCTGATTGCACCCGGCTCGCCCTCACGCTTAAGGCGTTTTAGCCACGTCAACCAGCGCGGCGTGCGGCGTACAGGGTCGCATGCCTGCCAGTAGCGTTCCAGCAGCGGCAGCAGGGTAATGCGCCAGCCAAAACGGGGCTGCTGATGCAGATGATACAGCAAGTCGGCAAGGTGATGGGGTTCCGGCAGCGTGGTTTTCACCTCGCCGGCAAGATAGTCAACGGCCATCCAGCCCTGTCCCAGCCACTGCGGGCGTGGTGCAAGGGAATTGGGGAGCCGCTTTAGGGCGCGATACTGACGGAGAAACGGCGCGGGCGTGGTGGCCGCATGCTGCTGGCGCAGCACCAGACGCTGCGGGCCGTTGGCAATGACGCAGCTCCCGCCGCTCAGCCCGGTATGTTCAGGGCTGGCGACGAGCGCTGCGTGGGGAAAGAAGCGTGACAGGATCGCGTCACGCTCGGGGTTACTGTTGCTGAACGGCACCTTTACCTGACCAGACGATCTCGCCCGTCTGCACCAGCATCAGCTGCATCTGTAGCGCGGGGGAATTAACGTTGCCGGAGGCGCTGGTGTAGAGCACATACTGCGCCCCCACGTTGCGGGCGATCCCGATCGCTTTACTGCGCGTGCCCAGGCTATCCTGCGGCGACAGGCCGAGCTGCTGCTTGGCGACGGAGAGCTGCTGGGCAGAAACCAGCGTAAATTTGCCGTTGTTTGCCAGCGCGCCGCGCAGCACTTCCGTAGCTTCCGCGGTGTTCAACGACCCGTTGGTACGGTTATTGACGCTGTCGACCAGCAGCACGCTGCCACCGGCCGCGCCGCTGGCCTGCAGCATTTTGCTTACCATCGGCGACACCGCCCCGCTCCAGTCAAAATGACGTTCGCGCGGCGTCGGCTGCGCCGTTTGATCCTGGTGCTCAATCGGCCCCGGCTGGGATGGGACCGACGGTACGGACGGCACCTCAGGAACCGGCTGCGGCTGCGGCTGTTCAACCGGCTGCTGCGGCTGCGGTTTGGCTTCCTCTACGGGCGCTGGCTGCTGCTCGCCCCGCATAATACATCCCGAAAGGATCATCGCTACGGTCGTGAGTAGCGCATAACGACCCAGTTTATTAATCAAGATTCACCCCTTACAGATAGAGATAGAGTCTCACCTTACGCGCGCCTAAATAGTTGGCGCTGCCGTAGAGCGTTACCGATGAATGCGCAGGAATGGTAATGCGCCGGGGCGCTTCCAGCGGATGCATTTCGAGACCCCTGGCGTCATACCAGAAAAAACGATAGTTGACGGTGGCGGGTTCGCCCCGTTCGTTATAGAGCGTTGAGGACGCAGAGGGCTGGATCTCAGCGTTATTCAGCGTCGGTTTTTCCGCGCTTATGCCTGCCGCCAGCACGGTTGCTTCCATCACCAGCGTCTGCTCATCGCTTACCGGGATCGACGGACGCGAGCTACAGCCGGTCAATACAGCCAGCGCCAGCAGCGCGGCCAGGCCTCCTCTCAGCATCGGTTTAACCTTTATGTGTCAGCATGGGACCCAGCGCGCGACCACCCAGCAGATGCAGGTGAATATGGTACACCTCCTGGCCACCGTGGCGGTTGCAGTTCATGATCACCCGATAGCCATCTTCGGCAATCCCCTCCTGAGCAGCGAGCTTCGCGGCAACGGTGAGCATCCGACCCAGTGCCTGCTCGTGCGCCTCGGAGACGTCGTTTAGCGTTGGGATCAGCAGGTTAGGCACAATCAGGATATGCGTCGGCGCTTGCGGAGAGATATCACGGAATGCCGTGACCAGCTCATCCTGCCAGACGATATCCGACGGAATTTCGCGGCGGATAATTTTACTGAAAATCGTTTCTTCGGCCATGACGTCTTCCTTAATGAATAACTGCGGGACTCAACAAGAGAGTATGATCGAGAATCTCCTGATGTTTCAACTATTACGCCGCTTTTCTTCACGCATTAGGATTAAGCACTGCCGTTACGTCTGATTTTTCACCACTCAACGCCCTGCAATAATTCACTTAATAAATATTACATCTGTTTACAGCGATAAGATGAATGCGTATATTTCGCATTTGCATTTTCATGCGCAATTGCATGATGAGAATAAACACAGCACGCTCGGCATCGGCAACGTATCGGTCAGAGCGCACTATTTAACTTGCGAAAAGGGTTCACCATGTCTTTCACCGTTCACGCCAGGGATGGACGCTGTCCTGCCGCCGCGCCATCACTGCTGGCAGTCTGTATTGCCTTTGCACTTGCTCCTGCCGCTGGCGTTGCCGCCACGCCGGATACCACCGCGGGCGATACCGTTATTGTTGATGGCTCAGCAGACAGCGCCTATGCCGATCAGGAGCGCCAGGACTACAGCGTCAAAACCACCACCTCCGGCACCAAAATGCTGTTGGTTCCGCGCGATATTCCCCAGTCCGTGAGCATCATCAGCGAACAGCGCATGAAGGATCAGAAGCTGGAATCCGTTGGCGACGTGCTGAAAAACACCACCGGTATTACCCAAAGCGCGACGGACTCTGAGCGCATCAACTTCTACTCCCGCGGTTTTGAGATCGATAACTTCATGGTCGACGGCATTCCGACCCTGTTCGAAACCCGCTGGAACCTGGGCGACTCGCTGTCCGACACCGCTCTGTATGAACGTGTGGAAGTGGTTCGCGGCGCGAACGGCCTGACCACCGGCTCCGGTAACCCCTCCGCCGCCATTAACCTGGTGCGCAAGCACGCCGACAGCCGTGAATTTACCGGCAACGTCTCCGCTGAGTATGGCAGCTGGAACAAGCAGCGCTACGTGGCCGACCTCTCTACCCCGCTCACCGATGACGGTCGCATCCGGGGCCGCATGGTGTCGGGCTACCAGCACAATGACAGCTGGCTGGATCGCTATAGCCAGGAGAAAAAATTCTTCTACGGCGTGCTGGATGTCGATCTGACCGACGCGACCACCTTCTCTGTCGGCTACGACTACCAGGAGACCAACTCCAACAGTCCAACCTGGGGCGGCATTCCACGCTGGTATACCGATGGCGGCCGCGTCAACCCGGACCGCAGCTTCAGCACCGCGCCGGAGTGGGCCTATGTAGACAAAGAGACCGAGCGTACCTTCGCGACGCTGAAGCAGAAGCTGGGCGACAACTGGCAGCTGACCGTCAACGGCACCCATACCGAAACGAATCTCGACAGCAAGCAGCTCTATCTCGATGGCCAGGTTGACCGTGAGACCGGCCTGATGGTCAGCCCCTACGGCGCATCCTATCCTTTCGTGGGCGGCACCGGCTACAACACCGGCAAGCGCAAAGTTGATGCTATCGATACCTTCGCTAACGGCTCTTATGATCTGCTTGGCCGTCAGCATGAGCTGATGATCGGGACGAACTACACCCGCCAGAACAACATCTACTACAGCTCCTGGGAGAACATCGGCGATACTCAGCTGGGTAACTACGCTGATTACAACGGTAACTTCCCACAGACTAACTGGAGCCCGCTGAGCCTGGCGCAGGATGACACCATCCACCAGAAATCCGTCTATGCGGCGACCCGCCTCTCGCTGGCCGATCCGCTGCACCTGATCCTGGGTGCACGCTATACCAAATACAACCTGGACACGCTGAACCAGCAGATGGAGAAGAACAACACCTCGCCTTACGCGGGCGTAGTGTTTGATATCAACGACACCTGGTCTACCTACGCCAGCTATACCTCGATCTTCAAGCCGCAGACCGAGCGTGATGCACAGCGTAAGTATCTGTCGCCGATCACCGGTAATAACTATGAGGCTGGCGTGAAGGCGGACTGGATGAACAGCCGTCTGACCACCTCCCTGGCCGTGTTCCGCATTGAGCAGGATCACCTGGCGCAGTCTACCGGTCTGGTGATCCCTGGCAGCAACGGCGAAACCGCCTACCGCGAAGCGGACGGCACGGTGAGCAAAGGCGTTGAGTTTGAGATCAACGGGGCGCTGACCGATAACTGGCAGATGACATTTGGCGCCACCCGCTACGTAGCGGACGATGCCGAAGGCGACGCCGTTAACCCGAACCTGCCGCGTACCACCGTGAAGATGTTCACCAGCTACCGTCTACCGACCATTCAGGATCTGACCGTCGGCGGCGGCGTCAACTGGCAGAACCGCGTCTGGTCTAACGTTGCGGTTGCCGACGGCACGCTGCGCGCTGAGCAAGGCAGCTATGCGCTGGTGGATCTGTTTGCCCGTTATCAGGTCACCAAAGCGTTCTCTCTGCAGGCGAACGTCGACAACCTGTTCGACAAATCCTACGAGACCGACATCGACAGCCGCACCATTGTCTATGGTGAGCCGCGTAACTTCTCTATCAGCGCTAACTACAGTTTCTGATAGCAGTGATGTGAAGGAGGGAGCCGAAAGGCTCCCTTTTTATTTACAAGCAGCTAAATCAGCCATCTGTTGCGCGTTGGGCATGCCCAGAATCTGCTGAAGTGCGCGATCTTTATTCAGATAATAAATGGCTGGCGTGCCGTTTGCCCCTAGCTTATCCATAAGCTGCTGATTACTCTGAATTTGATCAAAAATAGGCCGCGGCGTATTTTCTTTTAACGCCGGTTTGCTTTACCATTAGAGTTTTCAAGATCGTACCAGGCCTGACGGGGATCGTCTGCTGCAAGTATGGCCGCTGCGTATTGTCCACTTTCAGGGCGGATCACGCCTACCAGCAACGTTGTCATGCTGACGCGCTTGTCTTTAATAAGCGGCTGGACCTCATGCCAGAATTTGTTGCAATAGGGACAGAAGGGATCGGCAAACATCACCACCGTACAGTTCGCCTCCTCGCTCCCCTCTTTTATCCCCTGCGCCTGAGTCAGCGTTTTCCACATCTCCCGACCTGCCGGAATATAGATCTCATCATTGATAATTTTCTCGCTCAGGTTATTACCCTGGGCATCGTACATGTAGCCTGAAATAGCGTGTTTTTTATCAGGCGTAAGATAGATCGTCACCCCGGTATCCTGATATTTGCCCAACCACCCTTCGACGCCTCCGGGTGCGGTAAAGGGTTTAATAATCTCAATCCCCTGCTTCTCTATCTGCTTTACAGGTTCAGGCAGCGGCGCGTTTTGCGCCTGGGCCGCGAGGCTCCCCAGCAGGGAACATATCAATGCAATTTTTTTCATGGTCTTTCCTTAACAGCGGGGTTAATCATGCTGCTGATGCTATTTAAACTCTGTGTGCGTATTACCCTATCATCAATGAATACAAAAAGAGGAGCCTAATCAATGGTTATGCTCTCATAAAGAAAAAGGCTGCTGGCCTAAACCAGCAGCCTTTATAAGTGCGTTGAAGTCTGTTTTACGTTCGGACAGCCATGCTTTGACGGTCAAGAAATTTCCGAACGTCGTCCCCTATCTCTTTCGCATGCGTTTCAAGCGCGAAGTGGCCGGTGTCATAGAAGTTTATCTCGGCATTTGGGATATCGCGCTTCCAGGCTTCCGCACCCGCGGCCATGAAGAACGGATCGTGTTTTCCCCAGACCGCCAGCAAGGGTGGCTGATATTCTCTGAAATAGTGCTGAAACAGAGGGTACATCTTCACGTTCGAGGCGTAATCCAGCAGCAGGTCAAGCTGGATCTCCGCATTGCCAGGCCGTAATACCTGCATCCCTTCAAGTGAGTAGCCATCTGGGGAAACCAGACTCGGATCGGTTACACCTTCCAGATACTGCCATTTGATTGACGCCGGTGTTGGGAAATCACGCAACGCGCTCCGATTCTCGGAGGTCGGGTCGGCCCAGTACTTCTGAATAGGTGCCCAGGCTTCTCCCAGCCCCTCTTCGTAAGCGTTGCCATTCTGGGAAATGATGGCGGTAACCCGCTGCGGATGAGATAGCGCAAGACGCCATCCGACGGGAGCACCGTAGTCATGGACCAACAGAGCATAGGCGTCGAGGCCCAGCTCTTCAGTGAACACGCCGATGGTTTCAGCAAGCTGATCAAAGGTATAAGCGTATTCACCCCGTGCTGGCGCCTCGGTAAAACCGAAGGCCGGCAAATCTGGCGCTATCAGATGGTAACGATCTGCCAGCTGGGCAATCAGGTCACGGAACATAAACGATGAGCCGGCGAAACCGTGCAACATCAGCAGAACTGGCGAGGCCGGATCGCCGGCCTCACGGTAAAAAACGTTAACGTTGCCCGCCTGTTTGTAGCGGTAATGCACCTGGGTGGCAGGTGTGTTATCTGCAGCTGATAACTCCGAAAGAGAAGACGTCATAGCAAACCCCTTGTAACCGTTAAAGTGTTAAATTGAAGGTTACACATAATTCTGGTAACCTGTAAAAATTATTTAATAGGTTACGGGTGCGTATGGAAATCAAAAAACGTTCTTCCCCTCCTCTCTTCCTGGCCGATAACCTCGCACTGGATTTCATCAACAGTGAATACGGGACGGGTGATGACCGACATGATTGCTTTGATGACGATACAAGCGTTATCGACTGGCTGGAAACGGCGGGCCTTACGCCGAAAGGCGTTGTGGCTCCGCCTGAATTACTGGCGGAGGCCCGCCAGCTCCGCGATGCAGCCAGAGCAGTCATGCATGCTGCGATGAAGTCCAGTGAGGCAGACCTGACGGTAATTAACAGGATCCTTGAAAAAGGCCGTCCTGAGACGCGGCTGAAATGGGACCAGGATACACAGCGCTATCATGTGGATGTTCGTTCAGCTACTGACAGCGCCGAAGGCCTCCTCTGGCCGGTTGCCGACGCGCTTGTAAAACTGGTCACGGATGAAAAGTTCGAATACGTGCGGCAGTGTGAAGCCGACAACTGTATTTTACTTTTTCATGATTTAAGTAAATCCCATCGCCGCCGCTGGTGCAGCATGGCCACCTGCGGCAATCGCATGAAAGTAGCTGCATTCCGCAACAGAAAAGGCGTTTAGCAAACCAGGCCGCACCTGTAAACGTGCGGCTTCGGTTAGAATTTATATCCCCTCTCCCCAATCTTTCATCCCTCCCCTCAACGCTCATTTTATCCCCTGACGGCGTTGTCTTTTCAAAAAATCACCTTGCCGCACAAAAATCATTTACCATTTATCAATTGATTTAAAAGGACTTTTTTTCGTCCGGCCCACCTGAATCTAAATACGGCAAAACAAACGCTTGACCAAGTAGAACGATCGTTCTACCTTAAAGCCATGAACAAGAAGCCAAGTGATACCCGAGAAAAAATCCTCGCCAACGCTGAGCAGCTCATCTATCAGAACGGCATCCACGCCATGGGCATGGACCTTCTGGTGAAGACCTCAGGCGTCGCCAGGAAAAGTATTTATCGCCATTTCGCGAACAAAGAGGACGTGGCATCGGCCGCGTTGAATGAGCGTGACGAACGGTGGATGCAGTGGTTCAGAACCGAGTCTGATAAAGGCGAAACGCCTCAGGAACGCATTCTGAACATGTTCACTGTTCTGAAAGGCTGGTTTGAGTCTGAAGGCTTCCGGGGCTGTGCCTTTATCAACACGGCCGGAGAAGTGGGCGATCCGGATGACCCCGTTCGCCAGATTGCGAAAATACATAAACAGAAACTGCTGGATTACACGCTCGAACTCAGCGAGCAGTTGAACATAGAACACCCTGTCGTTCTGGCTCGGCAACTGCTGATTCTCGTGGAGGGGGCTATCACCATGACATACGTGATGGGCGACCAGAACGCCGCTGACGACGCACGGGACGTCGCAAAAGTTTTGCTGGCACGGGTCTCAGCCGGGGCCTGAGTAACGAATATTGCTATTACCTATTAACTGAAATTAACAGGAGTTTTACCATGACGAATGCACAAGTACGTCCGCCGCTTCCGCCATTTACGCTGGAAACGGCTATTGAGAAGGTGCGTCTGGCTGAAGATGGCTGGAACACCCGCGACGCGGCAAAAGTCGCGCTGGCTTACTCGCTGGATACCAAATGGCGTAACCGTGCCGAATTCGCGAATAATCGTGAAGAAGCCGAAGGATTCCTCGCCCGTAAGTGGAAAAAAGAGCTCGAGTACCGCCTTATCAAAGAGCTGTGGGCATTTGGCGGAAACCGCATCGCTGTCCGTTACGCTTACGAATGGCGTGATGACTCAGGTAACTGGTTCCGCTCTTACGGCAATGAAAACTGGGAGTTCGAAGCCGATGGCCTGATGAAGCGTCGCTTCGCATGTATCAATGATATGCCTATTAAAGAAAGCGAGCGGAAATTCTTCTGGCCGCTGGGGCGTCGTCCTGACGATCACCCGAGCCTCTCTGATCTAGGTCTGTAAGTTATTACGTTATCCCGCGTAAGGCCCACGACTCCTGTCCTGGCGGGGGCTTTACTCAACCCGTCGATGTTAAAAAGAAACAGGTTGAAGCCGGGGTTTCTTACCGTTTTGTCGGTGCGTAGATTTCCCGGGGCAAGTACAGACCATGTATTTTGCCTCGATAAATAGCGCGCTATTTTATAGCAAACAATATTATCAAGGCCATATTATGAATATTAAATCTGTATTGCTGACTGCCGCAATGGCAGCCGTTTCAGCCAACAGCTTTGCCGATGCATCTCAGCCGGAGCGCCACGTGCAGGCGTTTCTCAACGCCCTGAACGGTGCCGGAGGCAAACCTATGGAGCAGATGTCTGTGCAGGATGCACGTCAGGTGCTGATCAACGCCCAGAAAGGCGCCAGACTGCCCGCAGCCGACGTCACTGAAAAAACGATCAACGTTGATGGTGGTTCCATCACACTTCACATCGTGAAGCCTCACAACTCGCAGGGGATCCTGCCCGTCTTTATGTTCTTCCACGGCGGCGGCTGGGTTCTGGGTGATTTTGCGACCCACGAGCGTCTCGTTCGTGACCTGGTGAGTGAGTCAGGCGCAGCGGCTGTCTTTATCAACTACACGCCATCCCCTGAAGCGCATTTCCCGGTTGCGATTAATCAGGCCTATGCCGCAACCCGTTGGGTCGCCGAGCACGGTAGCGAAATTGGCGTTGATGGAAGTCGCCTGGCGCTGGTAGGTAACAGCGTTGGCGGTAACATGGTTGCAGCCGTAGCGCTCCAGGCCAAACAGCATAAAGCGCCGGTAATCCGCTATGAGGTCATGCTCTGGCCTGTGACTGACGCAAATTTCAATACCGGTTCTTACAACCAGTATGAGAACGGGTATTTCCTGTCGCGTAATATGATGAAGTGGTTCTGGGATGCCTACACCACTAAAGAAAGCGATCGAAACAACATCCTGGCATCGCCGCTGCGCGCAACGCCTGAACAGCTGAAGGGACTGCCACCTACTCTGATCCAGACTGCCGAACTTGACGTGCTGCGCGATGAAGGCGAGGCTTTTGGCCGCAAGCTTGATGCCGCCGGCGTCAACGTGACGGTTACCCGCTACAATGGGTTAATTCATGATTACGGTCTGCTGAACGCGCTGAGCGACGTGCCTGCCGTGCGGACCGCACTTGGTCAGGCCGCTTATGAACTAAAAGAACACCTGAAATAACTGCCCGCTGACCGGTCGGTTTCATCGGCCGGTCGTTCCGCTGCGGTAATGACGTTATGTCCTGGTACAGCGATAGCGTGACTCAAGTTTATCGAGAAAAGTGAATAACGCGCTGTTCATTTCGCTGTAGTTATGGGTCCGTAACGCTTCCGGTGACTGAACGAATCGATAGTCTGCAGCCCGACTCAGATCCCCCTCGGAATGCGCAATCAGCAATTCAACAACGGACCGTGTAAGTTCCATATGGCACTGAAACCCGTAGACCAGCTTAGAATAAGCCACTATCTGTCGTGGGCAGCCTTCGCTGTAGGCGATGATCTCCGCCTCGGGTGTCAGTCCCGGCATATCGTTATGCCAGTGCCCGACGTCGAGCTTATTACCGAAGTGAGAAAAGAGCGGGTTCCGCTCGCTTTCTGCTGTCATAAAAATAGGAAACTTGCCGATCTCTTTTTCTGGACTGTGCGCGAAGCGTGCCCCCAGGGCTTCCCCAATCAGCTGCGCGCCCAGGCACACGCCGATGACGGCTTTATCCAGACGCACTGCAGAGGCAATAAGCGCCTGTTCAGCTCTGGAATCAAAATGCGCACATTCATCAGGGGTGACGGACGGATCCTGTGGCCCGCCCATGACTACCAGCAGATCGATGTCCCGTGCATCTTCAGGAAGCTTTTGCCCCGCATAAACGCGCGAAAAGGTGACCTCATGGCCACGCATCATGGTCCAGGTTTCGAACGCGCCGGGTGCTTCGAAGTGTTCATGCACAATAAAATGTACGCGCATAGGCTTATATCCTTCTGAGTCTTGTTAAGAAATAAGTCAGGCGCACATAATCCCTCGAAAAAAACCGGTCGGGTAACGCCCAGTCGGATCATGATAAACGGGAGGTTTAAATCTGAAATGCCAGTAAGCATTGATAAAACGCCAAGACACGATGACTCGACGGGTTGGTCAGCAACGGCCATAACTTACCGCCGTGGAGAAGAAGATCTCCCTCATTATCATCTGGAGGGGCAACTGTTATATGCGATCAGCGGCGTTATGCTGGTTGAAGCTGCAGACAGGCGATGGGTTATTCCCCCTCAGAGGGCGCTCTGGCTCCCGCCGTTGATGGAACACGCCTACAGGCTTCTGTCGCATACGGAGCTGCGCGCGGTTTACTTCAGCGGTAACCTGATTTCAGAGTGCACGCGTTTCGCAAAGAATAACCAGGTACATGTGATCGACGCCGTTCCGCTGGTAAAGGAGTTAATCGCTGGCCTGTTTATAAATGATTACCACATGCTGACGAAGCGAAAAATGGCGCTTTTACTTCTGGAAATTATCAGCGAGGCGCCATCCGTCTCCGCAGAACTCCCGATGCCGCAGGATGAACGATTACTCCGTGCTGTAGGAGAGCTAATGCGAAGCCATCGCTGGGAAGCCTCTTTAACCGATATGGCTGACATTGCAAACATGTCGGAAAGGTCTTTCTCTCGCCTGTTTGTACGTGATACCGGGTTCAGCTTCCGGACATGGAAGCAGCGAGCAAGAATATACGCATCATTGGATCTTCTTTCTGAAAACGTACCTGTTAAACAGATTGCCTGGCAGCTTGGTTTTTCTTCGCCGGCCGCATTCTCTGCTGCGTTTCGTGCAATTATGGGCGTAACACCCGGTGAGTTTTGAAAGGAGGTCAGTTGGGGAATGCAGAACGTTTTCATAGCCTTCCTCAAGATCATGATTAATCATGCCGCTATTTAAACGCAGACATTGTCCCTTAAAGCGGCGTAACGGCGGCCACCGTATGCTGGAAAACATAGGGATCGGAGAGCAGTTCAAACTGTTCATCATCCGGATAGGTGAGGTTATGCTCCTTTATAGAAAAAGGCTGCTGGCCTAAACCAGCAGCCCTTGTAAAGGCGCTCGCGATGCTCAGACACATCGTTCCTGAAAAGGCGGGGTTGCCCCCACCTCCAGGTTGCTACTTACCGGATCCGCAGGCCATCGAAGCAGCCACCTCTCTGCTCCCGTCTCTGTAGCGAATTTCACACAGTGATTTTCGCGTCAGCCAGGTGAATACCAACAGCGTTAAACACACTATCAATACGCACCAGATGAGAGCGTTCCATGGCAGCTTCATAGCCTTCTTCTCCTTGCCTTGCGGCGGGTAAACGGCTACTCTGATGTTGTCTAGCATAAGAGCAAGCCTCGTTGGTTAATTGAAAAATGACCTTCGGGGCTTTCTTCTTTCTGCCTCACCACATCTTTACCACTTCAACGTTATGAGGCAAAAAGCCTCAAGCGCCACGGCTATTCTACTGCGTCCATGCTCTCTGTGCTGCGGCGCGTCACGCATAACACCTCGCTGCTGCAAAATATTTCAATAAACTAACAAAGCCAGATTTTCATCCTTTTCTTCTAATAATGCGCGTAAAGCAGGCTAATCTATAGAATAGCTTCAGAAGAAGGATTACTGATTGTTTAACCGCGCTGACTACGCAGGGTTGTGGGCAGGTATAAGGGGAAAGAATGTCTTTTTTATTTGGTGAGTTATCTGTCGCGCCGACGTGGGTGCCTGCTGTCCTGGTTGTGACGCTCTCGCTCGCGGTGGGTTTTCTCGCGAGATTCATACTTCTACGGTTCATCCGCTACTGGCAGAGTCGTGACAGAAAGCTATTCAAATCCCTTGAGAAACACCTTCGCGGCTCAATGTTCCTGTTCATTCCCCTGCTGTTAATACGCGTAGGGGTTAATTATGTCCATGTTCAACCAGAGTCTTTTCTATTTATTATAACTACAATTAATATATTTATTATATTGTCATTTTGCTCTGTCCTGATTCGATTGATTAATGTTGCGCAGGATATGCTTTTTATACGCTATGACATTAATATTTCCAATAACCTTCGCGCACGCAAAATTCGCACTCAGATAATGTATGTTAAGAAGGTCGCTATTGTTGTGCTGGTGACCTTCTGTCTTTCATTGATTTTACTGAGCTTCCCTGGCGTCCGAAAATTCGGCACGACCATCCTGGCCGGTGCAGGGGTTGCCGGAATAATAATTGGCTTTGCCCTACAGAAGTCACTTGTCAATTTGTTTGCCGGAATTCAGATCGCGTTTACGCAACCCATAAAAATCGATGATGCTGTGGTGGTTGAAAAAGAGTGGGGCTGGATTGAGGAGATAAACCTGACGTATGTTGTGGTGCGTCTCTGGGATCTGCGCCGACTGGTCTTACCGATTACCTACTTTACAGAAAATCCATTCCAAAACTGGACGCGTAACAATGCACAAATTTTAGGTTCTGTTTTTCTTTATCTGGATTACTCGATGCCCTTAGAGCCTCTTCGAAAACACTTTGAAAAGGTGCTCAGTGAAACCAAACTCTGGGATCAAGAAACGCAGGTCCTTCAGGTTACCGATACGACTGAAAAGAGCATGACGATCAGATTGTTAATGACAGCGCAGAATTCACCTATGGCCTTCGATTTACGCTGTCACGTGCGGGAAAAAATGATTGAGTTTATTCAACAAAATTATCCGCAGAGTCTTCCTCAGGTAAGGGCTACATTGATGCGTCCCGGTGTCTCCGAAAATGAATGATTATCTTACGGGCAGAACGTATCGAATAGGCCTCTTCGCGCCCCATGAAAAAATCCTTCTTCTATACTGAGTTACGTTTAGTGAGCTATGCGGCTGTCGTTGCCCCGCGTGATGAATAGCCGCAGTAGACTACTATGACAGTAGATGACTCATTGTTCTTTTTGGAGAGAGGATTTCCTAGTATGTTGCAATCTCAACCCTCACGCCTCGGCAGTATACTTTTGCTGCTATCAGCCGTGATTGGCTTCGCGGTCGCGTTATATGCGTGGCTAACGCCGCTTACCGGCGTCACCGGCACTATCGGCGCCCTCGGCGTGGCCATTGCCAGTGTGCTACTGGCGATACTGGCTTTTATACTACGTGCCACATCCCACCGTGGAACGCGTATTTTCCTGATTGTTGTCACCCTTGTCATGCTGTTTGGTATTGGTTTTGCAGGCGCGTTGCTGCATCAGTACCTCATTACTGCGGCAATGGTGGTCGGCCTCATTGGTCTGATTGCGCTGAGCAACACTTCCGTTCGTCCCAATCATCGCGCCAGAGTCTGAGGAGCCGCCCGTGCATAACGAAAAACATTCTCCATTACTGAAAGTCAGCATGACGGCGCTCGCGTTGTTGGTTGCTCCGCTTCCGCTGTATGCGCAAGAGAACGCCGCTGAGGCCTCTCAGGGAACCCAGGAAAAGCTGAATGTAGATGCAGCCGATCAACAGGCACCAGGAACGACAAAAACCACTGACGAGGCCTCAACGGGCAAAAATGACGGACAGAAGGTAGACGCTGTCGACCAGCCAGCCACGTCGCTGGTGCCTTCTACTGCCACCTGGGACAGCTTTCATGGCCAGCTTAACGCCCAGAAATACAGTCCACTGACGCAAATTACTGCGGACAACGTCAATAAATTAACTAAAGTCTGGGAGTTTCATACCGGCGACGTCTCAGATGGGAAAGGTGATACCCCTGCTACCGTCTGGTCAGCAACGCCTATTTTTGCCAACGAAACGCTCTATATCGGTACACCGTTTGATCGCCTGATTGCGCTCGATCCGGGTACAGGGAAAGAGAAGTGGCATTACGACACCAAATCATCGCGCAAAGCCCTGACTCAGCCAGTCCTTAAAAACCGCGGCGTTTCGTACTGGCAGGCTAAAAATCCGGTCGCCGGACAGGCATGCCAGAAAATCGTTTATATGGGTAACGTAGATGGCCACCTCTATGCGCTGGATGCCGATTCAGGCAAGCCATGCAGCGGCTTTGCTGATAATGGCGTGCTGAACATCAATCAGTGGAACACGGTCAACGCAAAATACCCGTTATCTATCCTACAGCCGCCAACGGTGGTGGGTAATCATCTGCTGGTCGGCTGGGCTGGAAAGGACTGGGCCTATGCCGAAGCGCCTCCGGGTACCGTGTTCTCAATTAACGCACAAACCGGCGAACGTGAGTGGACCTTTGACGCGATCCCGGCAGAAATCCGCCAGCGCACCGGTACGGCCAACGTCTGGACCCACATGTCTGCCGATGAGGCTAATGGTTTAGTCTATCTGCCGGTGTCATCCCCTTCCCCTAACTACTGGGGCGGCAACCGTGTTGCACCTATTCCACTTGCAACCTCCACGACCGCACTGGATATCAACACCGGTAAAGTCGTCTGGTCTCGTCAGTGGGTCCATCACGACGTATGGGATTACGATATCAACTCTGCGCCGACCCTGATGGATATCACTGTCGACGGCAAGCAAATCCCGGCATTGATTCAGGCGACCAAACAGGGCTTCCTGTTTGTGGTGAATCGCCTGACGGGTGAGGATGTCTGGCCGATTGAAGAGCAACCGGTGCCGCAGGGAGATGGTTCGGTACAGGGTGAGGTGCTTTCGCCAACGCAGCCCTTCCCGACGAAACCTGCGCCGCTGCTCGATCAATCTAAGAAGCCAGAGATCTGGAAACTGGCAGATGCCGTGGGTGCGGGTCAGTGCTCTCGCCTGTGGGATAAGCTGAGCTATGAAGGCATGTACACGCCGCCGACGACGAAGGGCGAAGGTGCCCTCACCTATCCAGACAGCGCCGGTGGCGTTCAGTGGGGAGGCGTGGCCTTCGATCCGAAAAAACAGATTGCCATCGTCAATACCTCACACATTGTGCAGTACCTGAAGCTATATAGTCGTGAAGATTATAAAAAGGCGGATAAAGGTTCCGGCAATGAGAGCGGCTTTGCGCCTCAGGAAGGTGCCCCTTACGGTATGCGCCTGATGGTGGCCAATAACTGGCTGGGTATGCCGTGCTGGCAACCACCGTTTGGCGAAATCGTGGCGCTGGATATGCATACGGGGGATGTGAAGTGGCGTCGTCCGGTTGGTGCATCGCAGCAGTATGGCTTCTTTATGCCTGAGAGCTGGGGCTCCCCAACTATCGGTGGCCCAGCCGTGACGGCGGGAGGCGTGGTGTTTATCGGTGCTTCCATGGATGCCAAGGTTCGCGCCTATTCAGTAGATAGCGGTGAAGAGCTGTGGTCCGATCAGGTAGAAGCGCCTGCGGTAGCGAACCCTTCGATCTATGAGTACAAAGGCCGTCAGTATGTCGCGTTTGTCGCGGGCGGCAATACTATTCTGAAGGATCAGGTAGGCGATCAGGTCGTCGTTTACGCGCTTCCTGAATAACCGTTTAATTTACCGTTAATGCAAACTGCGTGGGGCCTTCGGGCCCCACTTTTAGGTCATTGACTTTCCTGCGTCATCAATAAATAGACTGGCGTTATCCTGGCCTTCTTATCCCTCGCCTCTCCATGCACGATCAGGACTTAAACAGGTCCTTAAGGGTGTGAGGCTGGCAGCGAAGATACTGGCTGGCTGCCCTCACCTGCGCCCCCAGCGTTGCCGCCGCATGCCAGGGCCAACGCGGATCGTACAGCGCCGTACGGGCAATCCCGATAATATCTGCATCGCCGCTCGCGACAATGGCCTCTGCATGCTGGGGTTCGGTAATCAAACCAACGGCCACAACTGGAATAGTCACTGCGGATTTCACCGCTCTTGCTAACGGAACCTGATAGCCCGGATAGACATCGATTTTTTGATCGGGGTGGAGACCACCGCTAGAGACGTGGATCGCATCAACACCGCGCGCTTCAAGCATTTTTGCAAACGCCACGGCTTCCTCAATATCGAATCCGCCCTCTACCCAATCCGTCGCGGAGATGCGCACGCTGATCGCTTTTTCTGCCGGGAAGGCTTCACGAATCACGTCAAAAATTTCCAGTGGGAATCTGGCGCGATTCTCCAGCGAGCCGCCGTACTCATCGGTACGCTGGTTTGATAACGGGGATAAGAACTGATGCAGCAGATAACCATGCGCGGCGTGAATTTGGATCAGATCGATATTCAGTTTGGCCGCGCGTTTTGCGGCATTGGCAAACTGGGTGCGGATCTCGTCTAGTGCGGCACTGTCTAGCGCGGTCGGAAGCGTATAGCCCGTGGTGTAGGGAACCGCGGAGGGGGCGAGCGTTTGCCAACCGCCCTGCTGGTCAGGAGGAATTTGCCCCTGCTTATCCCAGGGTTTGTAGGTTGATGCTTTTCTGCCTGCATGAGCCAGCTGGATCGCAATGGGCATATCCGACCATTTACGGATGGCATCAAGCACCCGGGCCATGGCGGCCTCCGACCGATCATCATAGAGACCGACGTCGGCAAAGGTGATGCGCCCTTCAGGAGAGACGGCGGTGGCCTCAATCGTCAGCAAACCCGCACCGGATTGCGCCAGCTGTCCCAGATGCATCATGTGCCAGTCAGTCATACATCCCTCTTCAGCGGAGTATTGGCACATAGGTGCAATCACGATCCGGTTTTCAATCTCCAGATTTCTGATGCGTAGCGGTGTAAACAGCGTGGGTTGAGACATAGGACTTCCTTTCGGTTTCAGCATTTATAGAAATCTTAATATAGCGCATAAAAAAGGGAGCCTTACGGCTCCCTCAGTCTCCCCAGACTGCAAATTAGCTGTTGCGGATGTACTCATCCATTTCGGTTTTCAGGTTATCGGATTTAGTACCGAAAATAGCCTGAACGCCCGAACCTGCAACCACCACACCCGCTGCACCCAGTTTCTTCAGGCCAGCCTGGTCAACCTTCGCCACGTCGGCCACGCTGACGCGCAGACGAGTAATACAGGCGTCGAGGTTAGTGATGTTCTCTTTACCACCGAAGGCGGAGACCAGTGCCGGAGCCATCTCGCTGGTTGCACCAGCTTTTGTGTCTTCGGTTGCGTCTTCACGACCCGGGGTTTTCAGATCCAGCGCTTTGATCAGCACGCGGAACACGGTGTAGTAGATTGCCGCGTAGCACAGGCCAACAATCGGGAACAGCCACAGTTTGCTGCCGTTACCGCTCAGCACGATGAAGTCGATCAGACCGTGTGAGAAGGAGGTCCCGTCACGCATACCCAGCAGGATACAGATCGGGAAGGCCAGGCCTGCCAGCACCGCATGGATCCCATAGAGGATCGGTGCAACGAACATGAAGGAGAACTCGATCGGCTCGGTGATACCGGTCAGGAACGAGGTCAGCGCGGCGGAGATCATGATACCGCCCACTTTGGCACGGTTTTCCGGTTTAGCAGAGTGCCAGATGGCAATCGCAGCAGCCGGCAGGCCGTACATTTTGAACAGGAAGCCACCGGAGAGTTTACCTGCGGTCGGGTCACCTGCCATGTAACGCGGGATATCGCCGTGGAAGACCTGGCCTGCCGCGTTGGCGTATTCACCAATCTGCATCTGGAAAGGAACGTTCCAGATGTGGTGCAGACCGAACGGCACCAGGCAGCGCTCAATGAAGCCGTAGATACCAAACGCCACAACCGGGTTCTGGTAAGCAGCCCACTGGGAGAAGGTCTGGATAGCCGTACCGATCGGTGGCCAGATGAAGGAGAGGATCACGCCCATGAAGATCGCAGCCAGACCAGAGATGATCGGCACGAAGCGCTTACCGGCGAAGAAGCCCAGATACTCAGGGAGCTTGATGCGGTAGAAGCGGTTGAACATGTAGGCAGCAATCGCACCCGCGATGATCCCGCCGAGAACACCGGTATCCGCAAGGTGTTTCGCCGTAATCTCTTCCGCAGGCAGATGCAGCACCAGCGGCGCAACCACGGCCATGGTTTTCACCATGATGCCATAGGCAACCACTGCCGCCAGCGCAGACACGCCGTCGTTATTGGTGAAGCCAAGTGCAACACCGATAGCGAAAATCAGAGGCATGTTAGCAAAAACGGAACCGCCCGCTTCTGCCATTACATGGGAAACCACTTCTGGAAGCCAGGTGAAGTTAGCCGAACCGACGCCAAGCAGGATCCCTGCGATAGGCAGTACGGAAACGGGCAACATCAGTGATTTACCGACCTTTTGCAGGTTAGCAAATGCATTCTTAAACATAATTGAGAGTGCTCCTGAGTATTTGTGCTTTTTTGTACGTTTTCACGCATTGGCACGGGGGGAGAACCGCGCCCTGGACAGAGCATCTAAGTGCCCTTTATTTATTACACAGAGTAAAATAAATCGCCCTAAGTTTGTTTGACGGTTATCACGTTTCAAAACGCGGTCACCTGAAAACTTTCACTTATTTACAAAAACGGGGTCTGAAAGTATCAAAAACTCGACTCACCGCCAAGTTTCTGGCGGTGCACTCTACTCGCATTGTCAATTAATTACGAGCCTTAAAAAAACAGACTTATTGGCGGGATAGCAGACGCGCGGGGTCGATATGGAACAGCGTGGCGAAGTTTTGCGTGGTCTGCTGCGCCAGCGTTTCCAACGATACGCCCTTCAGCACGGCCATGTACTCCGCAACGTCGCGGGTCATCGCAGGCTGATTCTCTTTGCCCCGGTGCGGAACCGGTGCCAGATAGGGTGAATCCGTCTCCACCAGCATTCTGTCCAGCGGTACGTAGCGTGCAGCGTCGCGCAGCTGTTCAGCGTTACGGAAAGTAACAATGCCAGAGAACGAGATATAGAACCCCATATCCAGCAGCTTTCCTGCCGTTTCTCTGTCTTCTGTGAAACAGTGTAGTACGCCACCGCAATCCGTCACCTTTTCCTCGGCCAGAATCGCCAGCGTATCTTCGCGAGCATCGCGGGTATGGACAATCACGGGCTTATTCAGCTCGCGGCCAATGCGAATATGGTTGCGGAACGACTCCTGCTGAATGGGTTTGGTCTCCGGGGTATAGAAGTAATCCAGTCCCGTCTCGCCCATGGCGACGACGCCCTCTTCTGCCGCCAGGGTTCGCAGCTCCTCAACATCATACACCTCGTCCTGATTGAGCGGGTGTACGCCGCAGGAGAAGGCCACGTTGTCACGATTGCCCACGAGCTCACGCATGGCCCGGTAGCCCGGCAGCGTCGTGGCCACGGCGAGGCAAAACTTAACGTCGCGGGCAGCCGCTTTGGCCAGCACGTCGTCCACGTCCCGGTGCAGGGATTGATAATCAAGGCCATCAAGATGGCAGTGGGAGTCGACTAAAAACATAATGTCTCTCTTAAAGATGGGATACAGGCAGCACGGCGTCGGGTTGCAGCCAGTGCTCCTGGCTCAGGAGTAAATCGGTTAACAGCAGCTCACGATTAACGCCGGTTACGGTCAGCAGCTGCTCCCGGCAGGTAAAGATCGCCGCTAAGAGCGCGCGCAGACGCGCAGGCGCGATAATTTTAGCCAGCCGGGTAACCAGCGGATAGGCGTCGGCGTTGCCGATCTGCGTGGCTCCCTGCTGGATTTTCATGGCGTCAAGATAGAGCGAGGCCAGCCAGTGCAGACGATCGGCAACGCTGTCATGGTTCAGCGCAGGCAGCAGAGAAAGCCAGTCGCTGCTGGTCAGGGCCGCATCCACGGCAGCACACAGCGTCTGGCGCTGCGCCCACGCATCAGTAGAGATCAGGGTTTGTGCCGCGCCTGGGGCACCGCCGCAGAGCCGCAGCGCCGTCAGGATCGCCTCGGGTGAAGCCTGAACCTCCCGTGACAGCCAGGCGCAGGCATAGCGCTCGTCCGGTGGCGCAAGGTGATGCAGGCGACAGCGGCTGCGCAGGGTGGCCAGCAGGCGGGCCGGCTCACGGCAGGCAAGGAAGAACCAGGTGTTGGCTGGCGGCTCCTCCAGCGTTTTAAGCAGGGCGTTGGCAGCGGCCTCGGTGAGTCGGGCCGCATCGCTGACCCATACCACCTTCGCGCCGCTCAGGCGTGCATGCTCGTAAAGCTTCTCGCTCACCTCGCGCACCGCATCGATACCGAGCGTGCTTTTGCCCTTCTCTGGCTCCAGCACATAGTAATCCGGATGGGTTCCGGCCTGCATCAGCTGACAGCCCCGGCAGCGACCGCAGCTTTTATGGCCATCGGGCTGCTGGCAGAGTAGGTAGCGCGTCAGGGCATAGATTAACGCCTCGTCACCCATACCGGGCAGAGCATGGATCAGTAGCGCATGGTGTCCGCGTCCGGCCTGGTAACTGGCCACCAGGCTTTCAAAGTCCGGGCGTAACCATGGATACCATTTCATGCGCCCTGCTCCTGCACCCAGGCGGTGACCGTCTGGCGAATGTCGCTCATCACCTCGTCGAGGGAGCGGGTGGCGTCGATGGTTTTAATGCGCGGATCGGCAGCGGCAAGCTCAAGGTAGCGAGCGCGGGCGCGATGGAAGAAGTCATAGGACTCCTGCTCGATGCGGTCCAGCTCGCCCCGGGCGCGGGCGCGTTTCAGGCCCACTTCCGGCTCAACGTCGAGGTAGAGCGTCAGGTCCGGACGGAAATCGCCTAATACGGTGTCACGCAGGGTGGCCAGCATATGGGCGTCAATACCGCGTCCGCCTCCCTGATAGGCCTGAGTCGAGAGATCGTGGCGATCGCCGATCACCCAGCAGCCGCGGGCCAGCGCGGGCTTGATGACCGTCTCCACCAGCTGGACGCGGGCAGCATAGAACATCAGCACTTCGGCTTTGTCGGTAATGACCTCATCACCTACCGATTTGATATCCAGCACCAGGCTGCGCAGCTTCTCGGCAAGCTGGGTACCGCCCGGCTCGCGGGTAAAGATCATCTCGCCTACCCCGAGCTGGGTCAGCGTCTCCACGACGGTATCGCGGGCAGTGGTCTTTCCGGCCCCTTCCAGCCCTTCGATAACGATGTATTTACTGGCCATTTTTTTCCTTAAGCACTTTCAGATAGTCCTGCACCGCGCGGTTGTGGCTGACGAGGTTGGTGGTAAAGGTATGTCCCCCCTTGCCGTCAGCGACAAAATAGAGATACGGCGTTTTAGCCGGATGCGCAGCGGCACGCAGCGATGCGTCGCTCGGGATAGCAATCGGTCCCGGCGGAAGGCCGCTAATGGTATAGGTATTATACGCCGTTGGCGTTTCCAGATCGCTACGGCTGATTTTACCGCTGTAGCTCTCCCCCATACCGTAAATAACGGTGGGATCGGTTTGCAAACGCATGCCGGTACGCAGACGGTTGATGAAGACCGAGGCGACCCGATCCCGTTCGCTAGCAACCGCTGTCTCTTTTTCAATAATCGAGGCCATGGTCACCAGCTGGTTTTGATCTTTATACGGCAGGTCTTCCGCCCGCTCTTCCCAGGCCTTATTCACCGCGGCGACCATTTTATCATGGGCGCGTTTAAGCATCGTGATGTCGGTGGTATTGGCAGTGTAGAGCCAGGTATCGGGCCAGAACCAGCCCTCAATCCACTCAGGATGCTCAAACTTCAGCGCCTCTGCCACGGTGGCGTAGCTGTCATCCTTCAGGGTGTGCTGAATATAGGGCGCATCGCGAAGCTGCTTCAGGAGGTCGCTAAGACGCATTCCCTCCACCAGCCGCAGCGGGAACTGCGCCTCTTTGCCGCTCTCCAGCAGCCGCAGCATGTCGCGTACGGTCATGTCCGGCGTAAAGCGATAGGTCCCGGCTTTAAAATGGGAGAGAGCCGGCTCCACGCGCAGCAGCCACTGGAAAACGCGGGGGCGGTTGATGATCTTCTCGCTATAGAGCTGGGTTCCCAGCGCCTGACGGCCGGTGCCCGCTTTCAGGGTAAAGATGGTCTCAGTGTTAATCAGCAGTTTGCTCTCCGCCAGCTGGCGAACCTTCCAATAACCTGCCCCGGCAGCAATGCCCAAAATCACCAGCAGAAGTACAACAAAACGAAACATTTTCTTCATGACGAGATCGCACGCTCACAAAGGGGAGATAAAAAAGAATACAGCTCGCGGGATGTCCATTCCCACTCGCCGCAGGCGTTAACCGGTACGACCGGCATCAGCGCGTTACAGATCAGCACCTCATCGGCCTCAGCCAGCGCCTTTGGCCGGGCATTAACTTCAGCGAAGGTAAAGCCCGAGACGGCCAGCTGGTCAATAATAAACTGACGCATAATGCCCTTCACGCCAGCCTGGTCAAGACAGGGCGTAAATACCGTCATGCCCTGCCGCCAGAATAAATTCGCGGCACAGCATTCCGTAAGCAACCCGTCGCTGTCAAGAACCAGCGCCTCGTCGCCTGCCGTCTGCTCAAGATGAGTACGAATCAGCACCTGTTCCAGGCGGTTGAGATGCTTTATACCCGCCAGATGCGGGTTGCGCCCTAGCCGAATTGGGCTGAGCGCGAGGGTGATCCCCGCCTGCTGCCAGCGGGCATAGTGGGCAGGCGGCGCTGACAGACTCAGGATACGCGTGGGCGTCTGGCAGCCCGCAGCGCTGTAACCGCGCCCGCCCGCGCCCCGGGTGATCATCACCTTCAGCACGCCCGTCTGCTGGCGACCTGCCAGAGCGATCATCTCCTGCTCAAGGAGAGGCCAGTCGGTAAACGGGATAAACAATCGCTCACAGGCCTCGCGCAGGCGGGCAAGATGGGCCGAAAGCAGCTGAACCTCACCGGTCTCGATCCGGGCGGTGGTAAAGCAGCCGTCGCCGAACTGTACAGCCCTGTCATTCGCCGCCAGCGTCTGCTGTTGGCAGCCATTTATCAAGAACATAGCGGCTCCTGTATTCGTGACCGGGTAGTCTGGCAGGATGCGAAACGCAGGACAAGCGGAGAAAGCTGAATTGAAAGGGAAAACGTGCAGAACGGACCGGGCAGCACAGGGGCTACCCGGTCATACGGCGTTAGATCCGTTTAAAGATCAGCGAGCCGTTAGTACCACCGAAGCCAAAGGAGTTACACAGCGTGTACTCCAGATTGCTCACCTGGCGTGCGACATGCGGAACGTAGTCCAGATCGCAACCCTCATCCGGGTTATCCAGGTTAATGGTCGGCGGGATCGCCTGATCGCGCAGGGCCAGGATCGAGTAGATAGCCTCTACCGCGCCCGCCGCGCCCAGCAGGTGACCGGTCATGGATTTGGTGGAGCTGACCATAACGCGGCTTGCCGCTTCGCCAAACACGGATTTCACCGCCTGGGTTTCGGCTTTATCGCCGGCCGGCGTGGAGGTGCCGTGGGCGTTAACGTAGCCAATCTTCGCCGGATCCAACTGGGCATCACGCAGCGCATTGGTCATCGCCAGTGCCGCACCCGCGCCGTTTTCCGGCGGCGAGGTCATGTGGTAGGCATCGCTGCTCATACCAAAGCCAATCAGCTCAGCGTAGATTTTCGCGCCGCGTTTTTTCGCATGCTCATACTCTTCCAGCATGACCATACCTGCGCCATCGCCCAGCACAAAGCCGTCACGATCTTTATCCCACGGACGGCTTGCCGCCTGCGGATTGTCGTTACGGGTGGAGAGCGCACGCGCTGCGCCAAAGCCGCCCACGCCAAGCGGGGTACTGGCTTTTTCAGCGCCGCCTGCCAACATGGCGTCAGCATCGCCGTAGGCGATAATACGCGCCGCATGGCCGATGTTGTGCACGCCAGAGGTACAGGCCGTGGCGATGGAGATGCTCGGGCCCTGCAGGCCAAGCATAATCGTCAGGTGACCGGCGACCATGTTAACGATGGTAGAGGGCACAAAGAATGGGCTGATTTTACGCGGGCCGCCGTTAACCAGCGAGGCGTGGTTCTCTTCGATCAGGCCAAGACCGCCAATACCTGAACCGATAGCGGCTCCGATACGATGAGCGTTCTCTGGGGTGACCTCAAGGCCAGAATCCTGCATGGCCTGCCAGCCCGCAACAACTCCATATTGAATGAAGGCATCCATCTTGCGCTGCTCTTTGCGCGAGATAATGTCATCACAGTTAAAATCCTTTACTAAGCCAGCAAATTTTGTTGCATAGGCGCTAGTATCGAAATGGTCGATCAGGCTGATGCCACTCTGACCGGCAAGGAGAGCACTCCAGGTAGACTCTACGGTATTGCCGACAGGAGACAACATGCCAAGTCCGGTCACAACTACACGACGCTTAGACACGTTTGTCCTCCAGGGAGGGATAAAAAAGAGACGGGTGGGAGAAAAAGATAAAACTCAGGCGGTCGAATGACCGCCTGGAGATGTTCACTTATGCCTGGTGACCGTTGATGTAATCAATGGCAGCCTGAACAGTAGTGATCTTCTCAGCTTCTTCGTCCGGAATCTCAGTATCAAACTCTTCTTCCAGAGCCATTACCAGCTCAACGGTGTCAAGAGAATCCGCGCCCAGATCGTCAACGAAAGAAGCATTGTTAGTCACTTCTTCCTGCTTAACGCCCAGCTGCTCGCCAATAATTTTCTTAACGCGTTCTTCGATAGTGGTGCTCATACTCTTAAATTTCCTATCAAAACTCGCTTTCGCGATGGTTTTCGTAGTGTATAAAATGTTGAAAAATTTGCAACTAAATCCCGGCAGGTCGTACCACGATTTTGCGCTATTTTGAGGCCAATTGGGCTGATAACGCAAATAAAATTATTTCCATTTGATGCTTTAGGAAATAACGTGGTTAAACCATATACATTCCGCCGTTGACGTGCAGGGTTTCACCAGTGATGTAACCCGCTTCGTCAGAAGCTAAAAATGCTACCGCGCTGGCAATCTCTTTTGGATCGCCAAGGCGACCCGCCGGAACGGCTGCCAACGTACCCGCACGCTGATCTTCGGTCAGCGCACGCGTCATGTCCGTTTCAATAAAGCCCGGAGCAACAACGTTTACCGTAATGCCGCGGGACGCAACTTCGCGCGCCAGCGACTTACTGAAACCGATCAGGCCTGCTTTCGCCGCAGCGTAGTTAGCCTGACCAGCATTTCCCATGGTACCCACCACAGAACCGATAGTGATAATGCGACCATGACGCTTCTTCATCATAGCCCGCATTACCGCTTTTGACAGGCGGAAAACAGAAGAGAGATTGGTTTCGATGATATCGTTCCACTCGTCGTCTTTCATCCGCATTAACAGGTTGTCGCGAGTAATCCCGGCATTATTGACCAGAATGTCCACTTCGCCAAACTCTGCCCGGACATTTTCCAGCACAGATTCAATAGATGCAGGATCGGTCACGTTTAACAGTAAACCTTTGCCGTTTGCACCTAAATAGTCGCTGATGGCCTGCGCGCCGCTTTCGCTGGTCGCGGTGCCGATCACCTTCGCGCCACGGGCGACGAGGGTTTCAGCGATTGCGCGGCCAATGCCACGGCTTGCACCGGTAACCAGTGCGATCTTTCCTTCAAAACTCATGGTTTTGGGTTCCTTTTTATTGCTCAGCCGCCGCTGACAGTGCCGCAGGCTCGTTAATGGCCGAGGCGGTCAGGGTGTCAACAATACGCTTGGTCAGGCCAGTAAGCACTTTGCCCGGACCGACTTCATACAGGTGCGTAACGCCCTGAGAAGCGATAAATTCAACGCTCTTAGTCCACTGTACCGGACTGTAGAGCTGGCGAACCAGCGCATCACGGATGGCTTCCGGCGTGGTTTCGCACTTCACGTCAACGTTGTTCACCACCGGAATAGCCGGCGCGTTGAAGGTGATTTTTTCCAGCTCGGCGGCCAGCTTCTCTGCTGCGGGCTTCATCAGCGCGCAGTGGGACGGCACGCTCACCGGCAGCGGCAGCGCGCGTTTAGCACCCGCAGCTTTACAGGCCGCGCCTGCACGCTCAACTGCCTCTTTATGCCCGGCGATGACCACCTGGCCCGGGGAGTTATAGTTCACCGGAGAAACAACCTGGCCTTCAGCGGCCTCTTCGCACGCTTTGGCAATCGCCGCATCGTCAAGGCCGATAATCGCCGACATGCCGCCGGTGCCTTCCGGTACCGCTTCCTGCATAAATTTGCCGCGCAGCTCAACGAGGCGTACGGCATCGGCGAAATCGATCACGCCCGCGCACACCAGCGCAGAGTATTCGCCCAGGCTATGGCCTGCCATCAGCGCCGGGGTTTTACCGCCCTGCTGCTGCCAGACGCGCCACAGTGCGACGGACGCCGTCAGCAGCGCAGGCTGAGTCTGCCACGTTTTGTTAAGCTCTTCTGCCGGGCCCTGCTGGGTCAGTGCCCACAGGTCATAGCCCAGCGCCGCAGAAGCTTCACGGAACGTCTCTTCAACCAGCGGAAACTGTGCTGCCACATCGGCCAGCATACCCACGGTCTGAGAACCCTGTCCCGGGAACACAAAAGCAAATTGCGTCATCTTATTTATCCTTAATACTAGAAACGAACCAGCGCAGAGCCCCAGGTGAAACCGCCGCCGAAGGCCTCAAGCAGCACCAGCTGGCCCGGCTTGATACGTCCGTCGCGCACGGCTTCATCCAGCGCACAAGGCACCGACGCCGCAGAGGTATTGCCGTGACGGTCAAGGGTCACCACCACTTTGTCCATATCCATACCCAGCTTTCTTGCCGTCGCGCTGATGATGCGCAGGTTCGCCTGGTGTGGAACCAACCAGTCCAGCTCGGCACGATCGATATTGTTCGCCGCCAGCGTCTCTTCAACGATGTGCGCCAGCTCGGTCACGGCCACTTTGAAGACTTCGTTACCCGCCATGGTCAGATAGGTTGGGCTGTCCGGCGTGACGCGATCCAGATTCGGCAGCGTTAACAGCTCGCCGTAGCTTCCGTCCGCGTGCAGATGGGTAGAGATGATACCCTGCTCTTCGGATGCGCTCAGCACTGCCGCGCCCGCGCCGTCACCGAAGATAATGATGGTTCCACGATCGGTGGGATCGCAGGTACGGGCCAGCACGTCAGCGCCGATCACCAGCGCATGCTTCACCGCACCGCTTTTGACATACTGATCGGCAATGCTCAGGGCATAGGTAAAGCCTGCGCAGGCGGCAGCCACGTCAAATGCCGGGCAGCCTTTGATCTCCAGCAGGTTCTGCACCTGGCAGGCCGCGCTTGGGAACGCGTGGGTCGCCGAGGTGGTGGCGACGATGATCAGACCGATCTCAGTTTTATCAATGCCCGCCATGTCGATGGCGCGCTTAGCGGCTTCGAAACCCATGGTTGCCACGGTCTCATCCGGGGCGGCAATGCGGCGCTCACGAATGCCTGTGCGGGTGACAATCCACTCGTCAGAGGTATCGACCATCTTTTCCAGATCGGCGTTGGTTCGCACTTGCTCGGGCAGGTAGCTGCCGGTACCACTAATCTTCGTATACATATACGCTCAGTCTTTTTCCGGTAACACAGATTCCAGGCGAGCGGCAATCCGTTCGGGGACGTGCCGCTGCACCGCCTGCACTGCCTGTTCAATCGCGACAGCAAACGCGCGCTGATTGGCTGCACCATGACTCTTAATCACCGTGCCGCGCAATCCTAACAGACAGGCACCATTATACTGGTCGGGGTTGAGGTGACTGAATCGCCTTGTCAGGCTTTTTTGTAACCAACGCTTTAATAAAAGCAGCCACCACGACCGTTTTTTGCCCTCGCCCTGCGATTTCAGCAACGACAGGAACATTCTGACCATGCCTTCCATCGTCTTCAACGTCACGTTGCCGGTGAAGCCGTCGCAGACCAGCACGTCCGTTTTGCCGGTGAGCAACTCATTGGCTTCAAGATAGCCAATATAGTTGATCGATGGGATCGATTTTAGCAGCGCCGAGGCATCGCGGATGCTGTCAAGGCCTTTGACCTCTTCTTCGCCGATATTGAGCAGCGCCACACGCGGATGTTCAATACCAATGACCTCTTCGGCCATCACCGCGCCCATAATGGCGAACTGCACCAGCATGGTACTGTCACAGTCAACGTTAGCGCCGAGATCCAGCACCACGGTTCTGCCCTTCTGCTGATGCGGCAGCACCGTCATCAGCGCCGGACGTTCAATACCGTCAATGGGCTTAAGCAGTAGCTTAGCCAGCCCCATCAGCGCCCCGGTATTGCCTGCGCTGACGCAGGCCTCGGCGCGCCCCTCTTTGACCAGCTCCAGCGCGATACGCATAGAGCTACCCCGGCTGTTGCGTACGGCCTGGGCGGGACGGACATCACTGGCAATAACCGACTGGGCAGGAATAACCTGCAGGCGCGAGCGCTGATCAAAATCGGCTTTGGCAAGTAATGGCGTGATAGCGTCGGGATGACCGACTAACAGAAGTGTGAGTTGAGGGTTAGAATGCAGTGCCTGCAATGCTGCAGGCACTGTCACGGAAGGGCCAAAATCGCCCCCCATGACATCTAACGCCAGGGTTAGACGTGTCAAGGTATCGTCGTGCCTGGTTCGGTTAACCCCCGTTTACACGGGGATTTCCTCACTAAGCTTCATCACGCTTGCGCGTGATTACTTAGTGATAACCTTGCGACCGCGGTAGAAACCGTCAGCGGTCATGTGGTGACGCAGGTGAGACTCACCAGAAGTTTTGTCTACAGACAGGCTGGTGACTGCGGTCAGCGCGTCATGGGAACGACGCATGCCACGTTTGGAACGGGTTGGTTTATTTTGTTGTACGGCCATGGACCTTACTCCTCAATTACGGTAACTCCATTACTACGGAGAAACCTGTTACTTACGCTTTAAGCTGGCTAATACGGCAAATGGGTTTGGCTTCTGTGCCTCTTCAGGCAGTTCACCAAAGACCATGTCCGCGTCGGACACTTCACAGTGTTCAGAATCATGCACCGGCACTACCGGCAAGGAGAGGATAATTTCATCCTCGACCAGAGCCAGCAGGTCGATTTCACCGAATTCGTTAACCTGAATCGGTTCATACGCTTCCGGGAGTGCTTCGGCCTGCTCGTCTTTGACGATCGGGCTAAAACAATATTGTGTGTAGACCTGATGGGCAAATGTCTTGCCGCAGCGCTGACACTCGAGCGTTACCGAAACTTTTGCATCGCCGGTTAATACCGCAAGGCGCTGGTTATCGATAGCGAACGACATGGAGCATTCCACATCACTGTCTACACTGACTACGGATTCAGCGACGCGCTCGGCCTGCTCACGAGTGTATACACCCTCGTAATCAAGGCGTTTTTGAGCGGTACGAACCGGATCAAGAGTCAGGGGTAATTTTACCTTTTGCATAGGGCGCGCATATTAACTTTGTAACGTTCTGGAGTCAAAGAAAAAGGCAGTCTGTGATTGCCTTTTGCCAATTATTCGCACACATTGCGGCCTCTAGTTTAAAATGCCTGACCTCGTTATGCCATATAGGGTGGAAAAAATATGTCGAATATTATTCTTGCGTCCACGTCTCCTTACCGCCGCGCGCTGCTGGAAAAACTCGGCATTGCCTTCGAGTGCGCCGCGCCGGACGTGGATGAGACCCCAGAGCCTGGCGAATCTCCGCGTCACCTGGTGCTGCGTCTGGCGCAGGCCAAAGCCCAGTCGCTGGCGGAGCGCTACTCTAACCATCTGATTATTGGCTCCGATCAGGTCTGCGTGCTGGACGGAGAGATCGCCGGCAAGCCGTTAACGGAGGAGAAAGCCTTCCAGCAGCTGATGAAAGCGCGGGGCAACATCATCACCTTCTATACCGGGCTGGCGCTCTATAACTCTGCCACCGGCCATCTGCAAACCGAGTGCGAGCCGTTTGACGTCCACTTCCGCCACCTGAGCGAGCAGGAGATAAATGATTATCTGCGTAAGGAGCGGCCGCTGAACTGCGCCGGCAGCTTTAAAAGCGAAGGATTGGGGATTGCGCTGTTTGATCGCCTGGAGGGCCGGGATCCGAATACGTTGGTGGGGCTGCCGCTGATTGCGCTGTGCCAGATGTTACGCCGGGAGCATGCGAATCCGCTGTTAGCATAAACTAACACCCGGCGGCACGATTTTGTAGGCCCGGCCAGCTTGCGCCGCCGGGCGTTACGTTACCCGCGCAACACCTTCAGGCAGCGTTTGAGCTGCTCATCTAGCGGGGCTTCAATACGCAGGGTTTCGCCGGTTCCCGGATGGGTAAACTTCAGCGCCGCCGCGTGCAGGAAGAGACGGTTTAATCCGGTGCCTGCCAGCTGCTTATCAAACTCGCGGTCGCCGTAGCGATCGTCAAAGGCGATGGGATGCCCGGCGTGCTGAGTATGGACGCGGATCTGGTGGGTACGGCCGGTAATCGGGCTACAGCGCACCAGGGTAGCAAAGGCATAGCGCTCTTCTACCTTAAAGCGCGTCTCCGACGGTTTGCCTTCGCTATTCACGCGGACGATCCGCTCCCCGCTCTGCAGAATATTCTTCAGCAGCGGCGCCTGTACTGCTTTAACATGCGACTGCCACTGGCCGCGCACCAGCGCCAGGTAATCTTTTTGCATGCCTTTATCACGCAGCTGCTCATGCAGGGCGCGCAGCGCCGAACGCTTTTTGGCCACCAGCAGCACGCCGGAGGTATCCCGGTCCAGACGGTGCACCAGCTCCAGGAAGCGCGCTTCCGGGCGCAGAGCGCGCAGGCCTTCAATGACGCCGAAGCTCAGCCCGCTGCCGCCGTGGACGGCGGTGCCTGACGGCTTGTTCAGCACCAGAATATGATCGTCTTCATAAAGGATGACATCCGCCAGCGCCGCCACCTTATTCAGATGCGGCGACACCGCCTCCTCTTCGCGCTCGGCGACGCGCACCGGCGGGATACGCACCTCATCCCCGCCCTCCAGCTTATACTCGGGCTTCACGCGCTTCTTGTTAACCCGCACTTCGCCTTTACGCAGGATGCGGTAAATCATACTTTTCGGCACGCCCTTCAGCTGGGTGCGCAAAAAGTTATCGATGCGTTGCCCGGCGTCGTCGGCCGCGATAGCAACAATTCTTACGGATGGAGTCTCAGTTTTCATGGGGGGCGATTCTAAAAGCCCTGCCCGATTCGCGCCACTCATTTTTATGTGCTTATATTTATCTCTACCGGTGTCATGTTGACCGTCATCACGCTTTTCGCTGGGTTTTAGAACAATCCCTGGGCAAACGTGAAAAAACTGTTAGTAACCGGGTGATAAATGGCAAAAGTCATCTTGCTATAACAGATTTAGCAAGGAATAATGAGGCTGTTTTCCGCTTGAATCTTGTTAAACAAGGAAATTTGCGGAATGACCAGTTTTGCCTGTCCGATCATCCACGCAGCAATGGCGTAAGACGTATTGATCCTTCAGGCACTTAGCGGGCTGCGGGTTGCAGTCCTTACCGGTAGAGGGATCGACCCTGGAGAGTAATACCCAGGCAGTTCCCCTGATAATTGCGCTGTTTTTCCGTATGAAATACAGGCAACCGACACTCTGCGCCTCTTAAGCGTGCGATAACCGTGAGGTTGGCGACGTGAACAGACACGAGGCCATCGGTTCACCCCGGAAAGGCGTTAACTATGCCCGCAGCCTAGTCGTCAATGTAAGAATAATGAGTAAGTTACGATGAAAAGAATGTTAATTAACGCAACTCAGCAGGAAGAGTTGCGCGTCGCCCTTGTTGATGGGCAGCGCCTGTACGACCTGGATATCGAAAGCCCGGGACACGAACAGAAAAAAGCGAACATCTACAAAGGTAAAATTACCCGCATTGAACCGAGCCTTGAAGCCGCATTTGTTGACTACGGTGCTGAGCGTCACGGTTTCCTACCTCTGAAAGAGATCTCCCGCGAATACTTCCCTGCTAACTACAGTGCCCATGGCCGCCCGAACATCAAAGATGTGCTGCGCGAAGGCCAGGAGGTCATTGTCCAGATTGACAAAGAAGAGCGCGGCAATAAAGGCGCAGCCTTAACCACCTTTATCAGCCTGGCCGGTAGCTATCTGGTTCTGATGCCAAACAACCCGCGCGCGGGCGGCATCTCTCGCCGTATCGAAGGCGATGACCGTACCGAGCTGAAAGAGGCGCTGGCAAGCCTGGAGATGCCGGATGGCATGGGGCTTATCGTGCGTACCGCAGGCGTAGGCAAGTCTGCCGAAGCGCTGCAGTGGGACTTAAGCTTCCGCCTGAAGCACTGGGAAGCGATCAAGAAAGCCGCTGAAAACCGCCCTGCTCCGTTCCTGATCCACCAGGAGAGCAACGTTATCGTTCGCGCCTTCCGCGACTATCTGCGCCAGGATATCGGTGAGATCCTCATCGACAACCCGAAAGTGATGGAGATGGCACGTCAGCATATCGCTGCGCTGGGCCGTCCTGACTTCAGCAGCAAAATCAAACTCTACACCGGTGAGATCCCGCTGTTCAGCCACTACCAGATCGAATCGCAGATTGAATCCGCCTTCCAGCGTGAAGTGCGTCTGCCGTCTGGCGGCTCTATCGTTATCGACTCCACCGAAGCGCTGACCGCGATTGATATCAACTCCGCCCGCGCAACCCGCGGCGGCGATATCGAAGAGACGGCGTTTAACACCAACCTGGAAGCGGCTGACGAAATCGCCCGCCAGCTGCGCCTGCGCGACCTCGGCGGCCTGATCGTGATCGACTTTATCGACATGACCCCGGTTCGCCACCAGCGCGCGGTTGAAAACCGCCTGCGTGAAGCCGTGCGCCAAGATCGTGCCCGTATCCAGATCAGCCATATTTCTCGCTTCGGCCTGCTGGAGATGTCCCGCCAGCGTCTGAGCCCATCTCTCGGCGAGTCCAGCCATCACGTCTGCCCGCGCTGTAGCGGTACCGGCACCATCCGTGACAACGAATCCCTGTCGCTCTCTATTCTGCGCCTGATCGAAGAGGAAGCGCTGAAGGAGAACACCCAGGAAGTTCACGCGATTGTTCCCGTGCCGATTGCCTCCTACCTGCTTAACGAAAAACGCGCCGCGGTAAGCGCGATCGAAGCGCGTCAGGGCGGCATTAAGTGCGTTATCGTACCGAACGACCAGATGGAAACCCCGCACTACTCCGTGCTGCGCGTGCGTAAAGGCGAAGAGACCTCAACGCTGAGCTACAAGCTGCCGAAGCTGCATGAAGAGGCGATGGCGCTGCCGTCCGAAGAGGAGTACGCCGAGCGCAAACAGCCTGAACAGCCTGCGCTGGCCACCTTCGTGATGCCTGACATTCCGCCAGCACCTGCGCCACAGTCTGCGCCGGTTGTGGAAGAAAAAGCACAGCCAGCCGCTGCACAGCCTGCCGCTCCGGCGGAAACAGGCCTGCTGGGCCGTCTCTTTGGCGCCCTGAAGAAGGTGTTCGCCAGCGAGCCAGCCAGCCAGCCGGTTGAGGTTAAAGCGGAAGAAGAAGTTAAAGAAGAGAAACCGGCTCGTTCCCAGGAGCGTCGTAAGCCGCGCCAGAACAACCGCCGTGACCGCAACGAGCGCGGAGACCGTGGCGATCGTAACGAACGTCGCGACAGTCGTAGCGAAGGCGCTGAAGCGCGCGAAGGTCGTGATAACCGCGACAATCGTGATAATCGCGACAGCCGTGAGCGTGACGAGAATCGTCGTGGCCGCCGTGAAAAACAGCAGCCGAACGGTGAAGTTCGCGAAGCCCGCCAGCCGCAGGCCGTTGTTGAGGACGCGGATAAGTCTAAATCCCGCGATGAGCAGCAGCAGTCACGCCGCGAGCGCAACCGTCGCCGTAACGACGAGAAACGTCAGGCTCAGCAAGAAGTTAAAGTGCTGAACCGCGAAGAGCAGCCAGCCCCGGAAGTCGAAGCGGAACAGGACGATCGCGTTCAGGTGATGCCGCGACGTAAACAGCGCCAGCTGAGCCAAAAGGTGCGTTTTGAGTCTGCACCGTCTGCCGATGCTGCTGTTGATGAGATCGCTGCCGCGACGCCGATGACGGATGCCCAGGCATCTCATACCGAGCTGGCGAAGGTGGATCTGCCTGCGGTTGTTGAGCAGCCGGTTCAGGAGCAGGAAGAGTCCAGCGAGAATCGTGATAATGCCGGGATGCCGCGCCGCTCACGTCGTTCGCCGCGTCACCTGCGCGTCAGCGGCCAGCGCCGTCGTCGCTACCGTGACGAGCGCTACCCGACCCAGTCCCCGATGCCGCTGACCGTAGCCTGTGCATCCCCGGAGATGGCGTCAGGTAAAGTGTGGATCCGCTATCCGGTCGCTCAGAACATCGAGCCGGTACAGGATGAGACCACCGTTGAGACCGCACCGGAAGCTATCCAGCAGCCGATCGTTGAGCCAGTAGCAGAGCCGATTGCGGCATCCGTTAGCGCTGAACCTGCTGTAGTTGAACCTGCTGAAGTTGAACCGACAGCCGTTGAACCTACCGTCGTCGAGCCGGAAGCTACCGTGAGCGAGCCGCAGCCTGCCGCAGTGGACACCACGCATCCTGAAGCGATTGAGACGCCGGTTGACGAGCAGCCGCAGCTGATCGCCCCGGAAGACGTGCCGGTTGCTGAGCACATCGCTGAGATCGCCGAGCCCGCTGAAGAAGTTGAAGAAGTAAAAGCCGCTGAGCCGGTCGTTGAGACTAAGCCAGAAGTTGAAGCCCAGCCTGAAGTTGAGGCGAAGCCAGCCGTGGAAGCGCAGCCTGTGGTTGAAGCTCAGCCAGAGCCAGAAGCGAAACCCGCTGTCGAGCCGAAGCCTGAAGCAGACGTTAAGCCTACTGCGACGGTTAAACCGGCCGCTGCCGCTGAACCTGTTGCCGCTAAGCCGCTGCACAGCTTTGCCACCGCGCCGATGACCCGCGCCCCGGCCCCGGAATACGTTCCTGAGCCGCCGCGCCACAGCGATTGGGTTCGCCCGGCGTTTGATTTCGATGGTAAAGGTTCTGCGGGCGGCCATAGCGCTACCCATCAGGCTACCGCCCCGGCAACACGCCCGCAGCAGCCTGAGTAACGCGCTCTGCGAGTAAAAAGCCGACCTCCGGGTCGGCTTTTTTTTATGCCCCGGTGGCAGGAAGGCGCATTCCGGTGATGCCGGGAACCGCCTCGCGCATCATTTGCAAAAAGGCCCGCAGCCGGGCCGGATAGTAACGTGCCCACGGATAGACCAGATGCACCGGCAGCGGGGCCGGCTCCCAGTCAGGCAGCAGATTGACCAGCCTGCCTTCACGTACATCTTCCGCCACCGCCCAGCTTGAGATAATCACCGCGCCTAATCCTTGCAGGGCCGTACTACGCGCAACGTAGAGGCTGTCGGTATAGAGCCGTGGGGCAATGGTTACCTGCTCAACCGTCCCGGCGGTATGGGTCAGGCTGATGCTGTGCTGATAGAAGGTACTGAGCGCCACCCACGGCAGCGCCGCCAGCTGCTGCGGCCCGGTCACGGCTGGGGAGTGAGCAAGCAGCGCAGGCGCAATCACGACGCTGCGTGGCACCTCCGCCAACAGCACCGACACGGTACTCGGATCGATCTCCGCCCCGACGCGAATAGCGCAGTCGATGTTAGCGCTTAGAAAATCGACGTTTTTATCGTTCAGCATCCACTCCACCGAGAGCTGCGGGTGCTGGCTCAGAAAGCGGGTCAGCGGCGCGAGCAGTTGCTCCTGGCCGAAGGCGTGCGGGGCGCGCACTCGCAGGGTGCCGACCGGCTCATCGCCGGCATGGCTTACCTCATCCTCAAGGGTGGACCAGGCCGAAAGCAGCCGCCTCGCATGCTGGTAGCAGCGTTCGCCGTCATCAGTCAGCTTCATGGCGTGGGTGGTGCGCAGGATCAGCTTGACCCCCAGCAGCGCCTCAAGCGACTGAAGACGGCGGCTTACCGTAGCCTGGGTGGTTTCCAGCAGCCTCGCGGCGGCAGACAGGGAGCCGCTCTCAACGATGCGGACAAAAGTGTGCATCAGATCGACCCTGTCTATACGTTCAGTTCGCTTCATTTTATTTTTGCCTATACGTTTCGCGTATAGCTCTTTTACCATTGGACTGGCTACCGCGTCACGCCATCTTCAGCAAAAATGTCTTCACACCACCTTTGAGGACTCTATTATGAACCGCCAGGCATCACCCTTTGACGTACCGCGCTGGATTATCTTTATCCTGGCGATGGGAGCTGGATTCAGCGTTGCCGCCATCTATTATGCTCAGCCTCTGCTGCCGCTGATGGGTCGCGATCTCCATTTAACCGTTAACGGCATGGGGCTCGTGCCGACGCTGACTCAGGCGGGCTACGCGCTGGGCATTCTGTTCCTGCTGCCGCTGGGGGATCGCTACGATCGCCGAATGCTGATCCTGGTGAAATGTGCTGCGCTGGCCCTCTTCCTGCTGGCCTGTAGCCTGACCAGCCATCTCAATACCCTGCTGGCGGTAAGCCTGCTGCTGGGGATGGCTGCCACGATGGCGCAGGATATCGTACCTGCCGCCGCGATCCTTGCCCCGGAAGGTAAACAGGGAAAAACGGTCGGCACCGTGATGACCGGCCTGCTGCTGGGGATCCTGCTCTCCCGGACGGTAAGCGGCTTCGTGGGGGCGGCCTTTGGCTGGCGGGTGATGTACCAGCTGGCGGCGGCGAGCATTGCGTTTATTGGCGTCGTGATGTGGGCGGTGCTGCCGCGCTTTGCTACCCACTCCAACCTCAGCTATCCGGCGCTGATGCGCTCTGTCGCCCAGCTGTGGGGGCGCTACCCTGCCCTGCGCAGCGCCGCACTGGCACAAGGCTTTCTCTCGGTGGCCTTTAGCGCCTTCTGGTCTACCCTCGCAGTCATGCTGCTGGATCGTTTTCACCTGGGCAGCGCGGTAGCAGGCACCTTCGGGATTGCTGGCGCGGCGGGTGCCCTGGCTGCACCGCTGGCCGGTGGCCTGGCCGACCGGGTCGGGGCAGCGAAAGTCACCCAGCTGGGTGCGGCGCTGGTAACCCTCTCCTTTGCGCTGATGTTTGCCTTGCCGCTGCTCTCAACCCAGATGCAGCTGGTGGTGATTGCGATTGCGGCGGTAGGTTTCGATTTGGGACTACAGTCGAGCCTGGTGGCTCACCAGAATCTGGTTTATAGCCTGGAGCCGCAGGCGCGGGGCCGTCTCAATGCGCTGCTGTTTACCGTGGTGTTTATCGGCATGGCGGCTGGCTCAGCCCTCGGCAGTAAAATCTACACTATGGCGGGCTGGCCTGGCGTTGTGGCCCTGGCGACGGTCTCAGGGATTATTGCCCTGGCAATCCGCCTGACAGCCGGTACGCGTCGCACAGCGGTAGTCAACGTTGGATAAAAAAAGCCGCCCCGGTCAATGAGGGCGGCCTGAAAAGAGAGCTCATACCTGTCCATTTAACCGGACAGGTTTTCTTTTTATTAAGAGTTAATCTGGAACAGCGACATACCCTGCATATCGGAAAACGCTTTATAGGATGCCTGTAGCGCCGCCTGCTGCATGGTGTAGGAGGAGATAGCCGCATTCCAGTCAACGTCAACCAGATCGCTCATCTGCTGGGTCTGGCCCAGAGCACGATCGGTACCCAGCGCGTCAAGGTTGTCCAGCTCATTAAGCTGGGTCCCGACTTCGGCACGCACGGCCAGAACGTTGTTAAGAGAATTGCGCAGGCCGCGGTTGGTTTTATCCATTACTTCTTGCGCCTTGGTCTGGGCCGTTTCATCCCCGCTTACCGGAGTCTTCAGAGCGGCAATGGCCGAGTCCAGCATGGCAAACAGGTTCGTTTCCGGGGCGGTGCCGTCCGGCTCAGGTACCGCGTTGCTGGTCACGCTGTCAAAAACCTGGGTACCGGTGTGGGCAATCACCATTGAACGCGCGGCGTCTACCTGCTGGGTAATCGGCTGCGCGCCGCCACCGTACTGACCGTTGGCCTGATTGAACGGTGCGCTTTCAGTTTTGTAGCCGCCAAAGATATAGCGACCGTTACCGTCAGTACTGTTGGCAAGGTTCATGATCTGGTCACGAATACCCTGCAGATCGGTTGCCAGCGAGGCACGGTCATCATCGCTCAGGGAGCCGTTGCCGCTGTTAATGACCTTGGACTGGGCCGACTGGATCGCGGTAGAGACCTGATCCAGGATGCTGTCTTCCAGCGAGACTTTCTGCGTTGCAAAGGTGCGGGCCAGCTGATATTGGCTGTTTTGCGCCTGGGCCTGAGAGAGCACCACCGCCTGCGAGGCGGCGATAGGATCGTCAGAAGCACGGTTGACGCGCTTACCGGTAGACATCTGCTCACCGTAGCCTAGCCACTTGCTCTGCGAACTGGTGACACCACGCATGTTTTGTTCATACATCATCTGAGTGCTAACGCGCATCATTAACCTCTTGCTTAGCGGATGTTCAGTAACGCATCAAACAGCGAGCTCGCCGTCTGTAAAACCTGTGCGTTTGCTAGATAATATTGCTGGTAACGCTGAAGGTTACCGTACTCTTCGTCGAGGTTAACGCCGGAGATAGACTGCTGCTGGTTGCTCAGCTGAGTGACCACGTTATCCTGGGTCGTGCTGCTGCTCTTCAGCGTGGCCGTGGTGCTGCCCACGGTACTGACCAGCGCGGCATAGGCGTCGTTGAAGCTCTTGTTGCCGCCAACGCTCTTGCTTTTTTGCAGATCCAGCAGCGCCTGGCCGTTGACGTTATCGCTATCGCCGCTGGTGGCCGACGCCGCCATAGCAATTTTTGACTCGTCCTTGAAGGCCAGATCCATATTGACGATGGCGTTGGCCGTCGGCTTGATAATAAAGCTGTCGTTATTGCCCGCGCCGTTGGTGGTGCTGATGTTGACCTTCAGGCCGTCAAAGTTCAGGCTGCCGTCGTTAGCATCCGGCGTGGCGGTAAACGAGGTGTTGTCTGACAGGCGAGTCACCTGCCACTTAGAGCCGTCGTATGCCACCTTATAATCGGTCGCCTGCACCTTGCTGCTGTCACTTACCGTGGTGGTCAGCGACGCATCGCCGGTGTTGCGCGCGTTGCTCAGCGTAGAAGGCGAACCAATGGTAAAGAAGTCGCCGCCCTTGTCGCCATTAGCGTCATAGCCTTTGGCATGCTGGGCGTTGAAGGCGTCAGCAAAGGAGAGCGCCAGCTGGCCCAGCGAGTTGCGAGTCTGGTCGAGGTTCTGGCTGCGGAAGGTCATCAGCCCACCGAGGGAGCCGCTGTTGAGCAGCTTCTCCGGGATCTCCACGTTGCCCGCAGTGGCATCAACGTAGGCTACGGTGGTGCGGGAAGGATCGGCGCTGGACGGCACGGCAGCCAGCTGACGCGAAGAGCTGCCCTGAACCAGGGTGTAGCCATTAGCCATGCTGATGTTATAGGTGCCGCCGTCCTGAACGCTCACTTCCACGCCAACAATCTTGTTGAGCTCGCTCACCAGCTGATCGCGCTGATCCAGCAGGTTGTTTGGCGAAGAGCCTGCGCCCACGCCGGTCAGACGGGAAATCTGATCGTTAAGGTTAGCGATCTGGGTGGTGTAGTTGTTGATCTGATCCACGCTGGAGGAGATAGACAGGTTAACCTGCTTATCCTGATCGCGCAGATACTGATCGGTCACCTTGAACTGGTTCACCAGCCCGTCGGCTTTGCCCAGCAGCGTCTGGCGGGAGGCCGGATCTTCTGCGTTGCTGACCAGCGTTTGCAGGCTGGTGAAGAAGCCCTGCATGGTGGTGGCCAGGGTGTTCGTCGAGCCAGAGAGCATGTCATCAATTTTGGACATCTGCTCATAGCGCGTGGTCAGGCCGCTGCTCTGAGTCTGCGCGGCGCGCAGCTGATTGGTGATGAAGGCATCATATTCGCGCTGGACGCCGGTGACGTTCACCCCGTTGCCAACCCAACCGCCTGCACCCAGCGTACTGTTTGCCTGTGCCAGCACCGTCGTCTGACGGGTATAACCCGCGACGTTATAACTGGAGATGTTATTACTGACGGTATTCAACGCGGCCTGGGCTGCATTCAGCCCGCTCATGGCGCTGTTAATCAAGCTACTGGACATGGAGATTCCTTATACACTTTTAGACATAAGTCCTGCTAACGATTATCGGCAGCGCCAGGCTGAACTTGAGAGCTGTCAGAACAGATTTTCAATATCGTTGCTGTAGGCTTTACTCACCTTATCGCTAAGGGATTTCAGCTGCTGGATCATGCTGGTCAGCTTACGGGCATAGTTTGGATCGGTGGCGTAGCCCGCACTCTGCAACGCCTGCGCCCCCTGCTCGGCGGTTGCCGCAGTGGTGACAGCGGCATAGCGCGGGTTGCGCGACAGCAGACCAACGTAGTCCGACAGCGCCTCCAGATAGGAGCCGTAGACGCGGAACTTCGCCTTCACCTTCTTCGCCTCACCGTTCTCATATTCGGTGGTGGTGATCTCGGTAGTAGGCCCCTTCCAGCTGCTGCTGGCCTTGACGCCAAACAGGTTAAAGCTCGGCTCACCGTTTTCACGCTTGATCTGCCGCTGGCCCCAGCCGGACTCCAGCGCCGCCTGGGCGAGGATCAGGTGGTGCGGCACCCCGCTCTGCTCACTGGCCAGCCGCGCCGGCAGTGAGAGCTGAGCGAGGAACTCTTTGCTGTCGCCCGACAGTGCGGCATCGTTGCCCCCACCGTCGGGCGTTTTCGGCATCGCCTTGCGTACCATCTGGGTCAGGGCCTGGTTTTGATAACTGGTCACCGTTTCCAGCGGGAACTTCATTGGCACCTGCGAAGGTGCCTCTGTCGGTTCACTCTGGCCGCCGGACATCTGCTTCACCATCATCTCCGCCAGCCCCAGCCCCTTGCCCGCGGTCAGCTGCTGGGCAATCTGCTGGTCATACATGCTGGTGTACATGCGGGTGGAGTCGCTGCTAAACAGGCCGTCTTTTGGCAGGGCTTCACGCATGCTTTTCAGCATCATCTGCACGAACATCCCTTCCACCTGGCGAGCCACCGGGCGCAGGTTAGCCTGCGGATCCTGCCCGGCCTGGGTTTTCAGTTCATTCAGCGATTGCGCATCCCATGCCGCACTCGCCATCATCCGGCTGTCGGTTAGCATTAGATAATTTCCAGTTTCGCGCGCAGGCAGCCTGCGCTCTGCATTGACTGAAGGATCGACATCAGATCGATCGGCGTCGCGCCCAGCGCGTTCAGCGCCCGAACAACGTTGTTCAGGTTGGCGCTGGAGCGGACGCTCTGCAACGAACCGCCGCTCTGGCGCAGGTCGATCTGCGTCTGCGGAGTGACCACGGTCTCGCCGCCGCCAAACGGCGTATCCGGCTGGCTGACGTTGGCCTGGCGGTTTACCGTCACCGAGAGGTTGCCCTGGGCCACCGCACAGCTGTCCAGCGTCACTTCGCGGTTCATTACTACCGATCCGGTACGAGAGTTGATCACCACCTTCGCATCCTGCGGCGTCACGCCCACTTCCATATTCTGGATATCGGCCAGGAAACGCACCTGCGAGCTGTTGCCGCTCGGCACGCGGATCTGGATGGTTCGTGCATCCAGCGCCGTGGCGCTGCCGTAGCCGCGAGAGCGGTTAATGGTGTCGGTGATCTGCTGCGCCAGGGTGAAATCTTCCTGGTTCAGCTGCAGATTGATGGTGTTGCCGGAGCCAAACTGGCTAGGCAGCTCACGCTCGACCACCGCGCCGCCGGTAATACGGCCGCCGTTGAGCTGGTTAACCTGCACGCTGCTGCCGCCTGCCGCTGCGCCCGCGCCGCCGACCAGCACGTTGCCCTGCGCCAGGGCGTAGACCTGGTTATCGACGCCTTTCAGCGGGGTCATGATGAGCGTACCGCCGCGCAGGCTCTTGGCGTTACCCATCGAGGAGACCACCACGTCGATGGTCTGCCCCTGGCGGGCAAACGCCGGGAACTGGGCAGTGACCATCACCGCCGCCACGTTTTTCAGCTGCATGTTGGTCCCGGCGGGGACGGTGATCCCCATCTGGGAGAGCATGTTATTCAGGCTCTGGGTGGTAAACGGCGTCTGGGTAGTCTGGTCGCCCGTGCCATCCAGGCCGACAACCAGCCCGTAGCCAATCAGTGAGTTCTGTCGTACGCCCTGTACGCTGGTGAGGTCGCGGATGCGCTCGGCCTGGGCAATGGTTGCTACCAGTACCAGCGCGATCCCTGCCAGATATTTAAACATTGGTCACCCCGTTACATCGGCGAGAGATTAAGGAAGAAACGCTGCAGCCAGCCCATATTCTGCGCTTCATTGATATAGCCGTTGCCGACATATTCGATGCGCGCGTCCGCCACCTGAGTGGACGGAACGGAGTTGCTGCCGCTGATGGTGCGTGGGTTCACGACACCGGAGAAGCGGATGAACTCAGTGCCCTGGTTAATGGCGATCTGTTTTTCACCCACGACGTGTAAGTTACCGTTGGCCAGAACCTGGTCAACCGTCACGGTCAGCGTTCCGCTGAAGGTGTTGCTGGCGTTGGCCCCACCCTTACCGTTGAAGCCGTTGCTGCCTGAGGCGTCGACATCCGCACGGGCGTTGCCAAACAGGCCTTCTAAGTAGCGCGGCGCAGTACCGACGCCGAAGTTGGTTTTGCCGTCGCGGCTGGCGTTCGCCGACGAGCTTTTACTGGCGCTGACGTTCTCTTGCAGCACGATGGTCAGCGTATCGCCTACGTTACGCGGTCTGCGATCCTCAAACAGCGGCTGATAGCCGTAGTTGATGGGCTGGGCAGTCTGAAAAATAGAGCCGTTGACAATGGGCTGCGGGCCGGGCGTGGGCTGCGCAGTGGTTGCGCCCTGCACCAGCGGCGTCGAGGGGATCCAGGCACACCCGTTGAGGGTGAGTGCCACCAAAGCCATAAGCGGATAACGAAACGCGGCGGATTTATGCATTGCTTTCATCTTCGAAATCAGGGGCCCGGCGCGGCGGTTACTGCCGCGCCGGAGCGCGCCTTAGAGTTGCGTCAGTTTTTGCAGCATCTGATCGGTAGTCGATACGGCTTTACTGTTAATTTCGTAAGCGCGCTGAACCTGGATCATATTCACCAGCTCTTCAGCCACGTTCACGTTAGAGGTTTCAACATACCCCTGGTAAAGCAGCCCTGCCCCGTTCAGGCCAGGCGTCGAGTCGTTCGGCGCACCGGAAGACTGCGTTTCGGTGTAGAGGTTCTCACCAATGCTTTCCAGACCGGTATCGTTCATAAAGGTGGTCAGGTTGAGCTGCCCTACCTGGACCGGTGCGGCCTGGCCCTGCTGGGTCACGCTCACCACGCCGTCACGGCCGATGGTAATGCTCAGGGAGTTCGCCGGAATGGTGATGGCTGGCTGCACCTGGAAACCGCCTGCGGTTACCAGCTGGCCGTTCTGATCCACCTGGAACGAGCCGTCACGGGTATAGGCTGAGGTGCCGTCCGGCAGCATCACCTGGAAGAAGCCCTGGCCTTTGATCGCCACGTCTTTACTGTTGTTGGTCTGAGAGAGGTTACCCTGGCTGTGCAGGCGCTCGGTGGCCACCGGACGAACGCCGGTACCAATCTGCAGGCCTGACGGCAGCGTCGTCTGCTCGGAAGACTGCGCGCCGGGCTGGCGAACGGTCTGATAGAGCAGATCTTCAAAGACCGCACGCTGACGCTTGAAACCGTTGGTGCTGACGTTCGCCAGGTTGTTGGCGATGACGTCCATATTGGTTTGCTGGGCGTCGAGGCCGGTCTTGGCAATCCATAAAGAGTTAATCATAGTTAGTCCTGTATTAGCTCATCGACAGCAGTGAGTTAGCACGCTGCTCATTTTCATCAACGCTGCTGATGACCTTCATCTGCATCTCAAAGCGACGCGCGCTGGCGATCATATCGGTCATCGCGGCAACCGGCTTCACGTTGCTCCCCTCCAGCACGCCCGACATCACGCGGATGGTGGGGTCGGCCTGCAGGGTAGCGCCTCGGGTCGCCTGAGCGGCCTGGCTGAGACGGAACATGCCGTCATCGCCACGCACCACTTCAGCCCCAGTCGCCTTGACCAGCTTCAGCTTGCCAATGGGTGATACCGTATTCGGCGGATCGCCGGGGGTCAGCGCCGAGACGGTGCCGTCCGCCGCAATGGTGATCTCCGCTCCTTCCGGCACGGCAATCGGACCCGCGTCGCCCATCACCGGGTTGCCCTGGATGGTCAGCTGACCCGTCGGGCTCACCTGCATATTACCGTTGCGGGTATAGCCCTCGGTGCCGTCTGGGGTCTGCACCGCCAGCCAGCCGTCCTGTTGCAGGGCAACGTCCAGCGGGCGGGAGGTGTAGTCCATCTGGCCCTGGGTCATATCCGCGCCGGGGGTAGACGCCGCCACCAGCGTACGGGTAGGCAGTGACAGGCCCTCTACCGGCACGGCGCGCAGCGCGTTGAGCTGCGCACGGAAGCCCGGCGTAGAGGCGTTCGCGAGGTTGCTGGCCGTAACCGCCTGCTGGTTGAGCGTCTGGCTGGCCGCGCCCATCGCGGTATATATTGCGTGATCCATGAAGCCGTCCCGTCAGGCGCTTAGCGCAGGTTAACCAGGGTGTTAAGGATCTGATCCTGGGTTTTGATGGTCTGCGCGTTTGACTGATAGTTACGCTGCGCGACGATCATGTTGACCAGCTCTTTACTCAGATCGGTGTTGGATGCTTCCAGTGCGCCGTTGGTCAGGGTACCGAAGTTACCGCTGCCTGCGGTGCCCAGCAGCGCCACGCCGGAGGACTGGGTCGCCGTCCAGACGTTGTCGCCTTCAGAGGCCAGGCCTTCGTTGTTAGCGAAGTTAGCCAGCACGATCTGACCCAACAGCTGGTTCTGCTCGTTAGAGTAGTTACCCACTACGGTGCCGTCGTCGTTGATCTGGTAGCTCACCAGGTCACCCGGCTTGTAGCCGTTCTGGTTAGTGGCCACGATGTTGTTCGCGCCGGTGTTCTGCTGCATGGAGTTCAGGAAGCTCAGGCTGAAGGTCGCCGGAGTCGCGCCTGGGATCGTCGCCGTCGTCACGCTGGCGGTGCCGCCGGAGGTCAGCGCACCGGTGTTACTGAAGCCCAGGGTAGTGGAGAGCGTCGCGGCGCTGTTTGCCACGCTGCTGTCCTGGGTGTAGACGTTCCAGGTGTTGCTGGCCGTGCTCTTCACGAAGTAGACGTTCATGTCGTGAGAGTTACCCTGGCTATCGAAAACGGTCACCGAGCCTTTTTTGTTGTAGCTGTCGGCGTTGGTCGGATCGAAGGCCACGGTCGGGGCTGCATCGGTGGAGTTCAGGTTGATCTGCATCGCCGCGGTGTCGGTGGTCTTCGCCGCCATCAGGGTGTTTGGGATGGAGATCGCCGTCGGGTTTGCACCCTGCTGAATGGTCGGCGGGGTGCCGGAGGCCGGGAAGCCGGTCAGCTGCAGGCCCTGCATGTTAACGATGTTGCGGTTTTCGTCCAGCTTGAACTGGCCGTTACGGCTGTAGAATACCGAACCGTTGCTGTCGACCAGACGGAAGAAACCGTTCTGGCTGATGGCGACGTCCAGGCCGCGACCGGTGTTGGTGGTCGTGCCGTCGGTGAAGTCCTGGGTAATGCCCGCTACCTTCACGCCGAGACCGACTTTAGAACCGGCAAACATATCGGCGAAGGACGCGGTGCCAGATTTAAAGCCATAGGTGGCGGAGTTGGCAATGTTGTTACCAATGACATCGAGGTTGGTGGCCGCAGCATTCAGGCCGCTGACCGCTTGTGAGAAGGCCATGACTTACTCCTGATAAGTGTAAAGGCTTATATAATCTGCCGTACTTCGTCGAGGGTGGTGGTACCGTAGGTACCCAAATCTAAGGTGTTACCGGTGCTGCTTTTGGTGACGCCCTGCACCAGCGCAAACTGCAGCGGCTGAGCCACCAGCTGGGTAGAGCCGTTGCTGGCGCTGATGGAAACGGTGTAGGCGCTGTCCGGTGCGGCGGTGCCGTCGGTCATCTTGCCGTCCCAGCTAAAGGTGTGAACACCCGCGCTCAGACCGCCAATATCAATGGTGCGTACCACCACGTTGTTTTTATCGGTGATGGTGGCGGTGACCTTATCTGCCGGCTGGGTCAGCTCAACGCCAAACGGCGTCGTGGTTTCGCTGCCTGCCAGCACGGTGGTGCCCGGGATCATCACCCCGTGACCGATCAGCGTGCTCGCCTGCAGCGACTGGCTGTTGTCAATCTGGCCGGAGATCGCGCCGAGGGTGGTATTGAGCTTCTCAATGCCGCTCACGGTGTTGATCTGCGCCAGCTGGGTGGTCAGCTCGTTGTTCTCCATCGGATTGGTGGGATCCTGGTTTTTGAGCTGGGCCACCAGCAGCGTTAAGAAGCTGCTCTGCAGGTCCGTTGCGCTACTGCCGGAGGTCGCGCTGGTCGTTTTCGATGTGGCGGTAGTGCTGCTGGTAGTGTCGTTGAGATTTACAGCGATAGACATGCGACTCTCCTTTACGAGCCAAGCGTGAGCGTTTTCAGCATCATGCTCTTCACGGTGTTAAGTACTTCAACGTTTGCCTGGTAGCTGCGTGAAGCGGACATGGAGTTAACCATCTCGCCGACGACGTCTACGTTGGGCATCCGCACGTAGCCTTTGGCATCGGCAAGCGGGTTGCCTGGCTCAAAGACCAGCTTCTCCGGGGCCTGGCTCTCAATGACGTTGGCGACCTTGACGCCGCCGGTGGCTGCATCTGGAGCCGCATTCACCTGAAACACCACCTGCTTGGCACGATAAGGCTGGCCGTCGGGACCGGTGACGCTGTCGGCGTTCGCCAGGTTACTCGCCGCCACGTTCAGTCGCTGTGACTGAGCCGTCAGCGCCGATCCGGCGATATCAAAAATGTTCAGTAATGCCATCTATTAATTCCCCCCCTGCAGCACGCTCATCATGCCTTTGATCTGTCCACCCAGAACGCTCAGCCCGGTCTGGTATTGCAGGCTGTTATCGGCAAACTGGGTACGCTCCCGGTCCATATCGACGGTATTACCGTCCAGCGATGGCTGATCGGGAATGCGATAGAGCAGTTCAGTAGACGGTGCGGCGATGGTCTGGGCAGGAATATGGCGAGCGGAAGTCAGTGCCAGCGATACCCCGCTGCTTTCGGCCCGGCCGCGCTCCATCACTTTTTTAAGTTCACTGGCAAAATCCATATCGCGCGCCTGATACCCCGGGGTATCGGCGTTGGCAATATTGGCAGCCAGAACTTCCTGGCGCTGGGCGCGCAGGTTTAATGCTTCTTGCTGAAATCGTAGCGCGGCATCGAGTTTATCGAGCATGTCTCCCCCGCTGATGACTATTACGCTGATGAGAAATTGACAGATGACAGCTTAAAGGTCAGAGGGCACGCCTTATCGTTGGAATAAACGCAAAATGCGTCGCTATTTATTGCGTTGATAGATTTGCACTCCGGGTAAAATCCCCTCACTTTCTCATCCAGGCAGGAGTTCGCCATGCACAGTGTGAAAAGCCTCTGCGCAGCCATGTTGCTGTTCGTCAGCCCCTTTGCGGCCGCGCAGGATCTCACTGCCCAGCTGACCACCTTTTTTGCCCAGCGGCTGGCAGGCTTTAGCGATGAGGTCGCCGTCACCGTGCGCACTCCGGCTAACCTGCTGCCTGCCTGTGAACAACCGGCGCTGAGCGTCGCGGGTAACGCCAAGCTGTGGGGCAACGTTAACGTGCTGGCCCAGTGCGCCAATGAGAAACGCTATTTGCAGGTTACAGTAGAGGCGACCGGCAACTACGTGGTGGCGGCCCAGGCTATTACCCGCGGCAGCACGCTCGAACCGGGTAGCGTGACCCTCAAACGTGGCCGTCTGGATCGACTTCCCCCGCGTACCATGCTAGATATCAACCAGGCCCAGGATGCGGTTAGCCTGCGCGATCTGGCGCCAGGCCAGGCGATTCAGCTCTCGATGCTGCGCCAGTCGTGGCGCATAAAAGCCGGACAGCGGGTGCAGGTGATCGCCAGCGGCGACGGCTTTAGCGTAAACGGTGAAGGCCAGGCGCTGAACAACGCCTCGGTGGCGCAGAATGCCCGCGTGCGCATGACCTCGGGTCAGGTGGTCAGCGGAACGGTAGCGCCTGATGGGAATATTCTTATTAACCTGTAATCTTTTTAAAGAATTTGCGGCACCTGCCGATAATTAAGCAATATATGATGATGGCAAGCCACAACGGCCGCGAACCCTCGATGAGGACAACACTATGAGCATTGATCGTACATCGCCTTTAAAGTCGGTTAGCACTGTCCAACCGCGCGAAACTCACGATACTCAGACCCCAAAAGCGCGTCTGGAAAAATCCGCTACTGCGAACAGTACCAGCGTCACCATTAGCAATGCGCAAACCAAGCTGACCCAGGCGGGCAGTGAAGATATCAATATGGAGCGCGTGGAAGCCCTGAAAACCGCGATCCGCAACGGCGAGCTGAAAATGGATACCGGCAAAATTGCCGACGCCCTGATTAGCGAAGCGCAGAGTTTCCTACAGAGTAAGTGAGCGTATGAGCAAACTGTCAGAAGTTCTTGATCAAATGACAGTTATCCTGAACGCGCTGAAAGGCGTGATGGATGCTGAGCAACAACATCTTTCTGCGGGCCAGATTAACGGCAGCGCGCTACAGCGTATTACCGAAGAGAAGAGTTCGTTGCTCGCCACGCTGGACTATCTTGAACAGCAGCGTCGTACCGAACAGAATATGCAGCAGAGCGCAAATGATGATATCGCAGGCCGCTGGCTGACTATCACGAAAAAGACGCAGCATCTGCGCGAGCTTAACCAGCACAACGGCTGGCTGCTGGAAGATCAGATCCAGCGCAACAGGCAGGCGCTGGAGGTGCTAAAACCGCATCAGGAGCCTGCCCTCTACGGCGCGAATGGCCAGACCTCGGCTTCCCACCGCGGCGGCAAGAAAATCTCCATCTGATCTCGCACCGCACAGGCCCGGGCACCGCTGCCCAGGCCTGTGCAGTTTTACGCCGTCCGGCGAGCAAACTCCTTCACCTTAAAGCCCAGCAGCGCCAGCGTGGCGAAGTAGGCAATGCCTCCCACCGCCACCACCGCCATCAGACGCAGCAGTCGCCAGGCCATGGTGCCCTGCGACCACTCCGGCATCACCGAGAGCACGCCCAGCAGCGCGGCGGCCATCACCACAACGGCAATAACCAGACGCAGCAGAAAACGCTGCCAGCCCGGCTGCGGAGTAAAGATTTTCTGCTTGCGCAGCTGCCAGTAGAGCAGGCTAGCGTTAAGGCAGGCCGCCAGGCCAATGGACAGCGCCAGTCCGGCATGTTTGAGCGGGCCGATGAAGGCCAGGTTCATCAGCTGGGTCATAATCAGCGTGACGATAGCGATCTTGACCGGGGTTTTGATGTCCTGCCGCGAATAGAAGCCCGGCGCCAGCACCTTCACCACAATCAGCCCCATCAGTCCCACGGAGTAGGCCACTAGCGCCTTCTGGGTCATCAGCGCGTCGGTGGCGGTGAATTTGCCGTACTGGAACAGCGAGACCGTCAGCGGTTTGGCGAGGATCCCCAGCGCCACGGCGCTCGGCAGCGCCAGCAGGAAGCAGAGGCGCAGGCCCCAGTCCATCAGGCGGCAGTACTCGTCCTGGTTGCCGCTGGCAAAGCTGCGGGAGAGCGACGGCAGCAGAATGGTGCCCAGCGCCACGCCCAGTATGCCAGAGGGAAACTCCATCAGGCGGTCGGCGTAGTACATCCACGATACCGAGCCGGAGGCGAGAAACGAGGCAAAAATGGTGTTGATGATCAGCGAGATCTGGCTGACCGAGACGCCAAGGATCGCTGGCCCCATCTGCTTCACTACGCGGAGTGACCCTTCATCACGCAGACTGATGCGCGGCAGCACCAGCATGCCGATCTTTTTGAGGTGCGGCAGCTGGTAAAAAAGTTGCAGTACGCCCCCGACGGTAACCGCCCAGGCCAGCGCCAGCACCGGCGGGTGAAAAAGCGGCGCGGCAAAGAGCGCAAAGCCAATCATGCTGACGTTTAAAAGGGTAGGCGCAAAGGCTGGCACCGAGAAGCGGTTCCAGGTATTGAGGATCGCCCCCACCAGCGAGGCCAGCGAAATCAGCAGAATGTAGGGAAAGGTGATCTTCAGCAGCTGAGTGGTGAGCGCAAACTTGTCGGCGGTATCGGCAAAGCCCGGCGCGGTGACCATGATCACCCATGGCGCGGCCAGCATCCCGGCAATGGTCACAATCGCCAGCACCAGCGTCAGCAGGCCAGAGACATAGGCGACAAAGACGCGGGTCGCATCCTCACCCTGCTTGCTTTTGTACTCGGCGAGAATGGGCACAAACGCCTGGGAAAATGCGCCTTCCGCAAAGATACGGCGCAGCAGGTTAGGAAGCTTGAACGCGACAAAAAAGGCGTCGGTTGCCAGGCCTGCGCCAAATACCCGCGCCACGATGGCATCGCGGGCAAAGCCCAGCACGCGGGAAAAGAGAGTCATCGAGCTGACCGCAGCCAGCGATTTTAATAAATTCATTACCGTATTAATCCGAACCCTGCGGCAAAACGCCTGCATAGCAGGCGTTAGAAGAAGCGCTTAGTCTACCTGGATTGCGATGAAATACTACATCCAGAAACTATTACCAGATACGACAGCGAGTTATTCGACCATCGCCTCGCGCCAGAGCCTGTCGATGATGCGCTGGGCCAGCACCGCCTGCTCGCCGGAGGTTTCAGGCGCAGTCTGATTTTTCACACAGGTGATAAAGTGCTGGGCGCAGCCCATGAAGCCGCGCTGCTCCAGGGTGCTTTGCCAGCCGGGAATGGGACGCAGCGTAATGCCGCTGCCCTGCTCTTCCCGCCACTCGCGCATATCGGTCACGTCATACAGGCCGCCGTCGGTTACCGCCTGCACCCACTCGCGCTGGCTACCTGCCCGGCGATGCATGCTGGTGGTGATTTGCAGGGCGTCGTGGCTAAAGTGGTGCTCGGCGTAGATCATCGCCCCCTCGTCGTTGGTCAGCAGCGTGCCGCCGTTAAGCTGGCCTTCGCCTCCCGCCAGCCACAGGGCGGTGTCCACCACGTGAAGGTAGTCGTCCAGCAGCGTAAAGCGCAGATCGTGCGGCCCGACGCTGTCGCTCCGGTGCTTATCCATGCGCAGCGAGGCCCCGCTGGCGAGGCGGGTTTTCAGGTCGCGATACAGGGGTGCAAAGCGACGGTTGAAGCCGACCATCAGGATCAGCTTTTTACGCGCGGCCAGCGCCACCAGCCGCTCGGCATCGGCAAGGTTCTCCGCCAGCGGCTTATCGACGCAGACGTGGACCCCAGCATTTAAAAGTTCGCTTACCACCGCGTAGTGCGAGGCCGTAGAGGTGTGAACGAACACGGCATCGCACTGGGCGGCCAGCTCCGGCAGCGATCCGGCGTAGGGCACCCGCCAGCGCTGGCAGATGTCTAACGCCTTCTCCCGCGACGGTGACCAGGCCGCCTGCAGCGTCCAGTCGGTGGCCGCGCCCAGCACCGGCAGCCACGCTTTCTGAGCAATACCGCCCAGCCCCACTACGCCTATGCGTAACTGTGTCATGGTTAATCTCCCAGGTGTGCCAGCAGCGAATCGAGACGCTGCTTCAGTTCGGCGACCTCGCCCTCCAGCGTCGTCACCCGCGCCGCGAGATCCTCTGGCTGTGGCGCGTCGCGCTCTACGGAGGTGGCTTCCGGAGCCGCCTCGCCGCTAAACAGGTGCATGTAGCGGCTTTCACGTTTGCCCGGCTCGCGCGCCAGACGAACCACAAAGGGCCCATCCTCCCGCGTCGCCAGCGCCTCTAAGGTCTTTTCGACCTCCGGCACGTCACCGAACTCATGCATTCTTGCCGCCCGCATCCGCAGCTCGCCTGGGGTCTGCGCGCCGCGCAGCAGCAGCGTGGTGATGAGCGCCATCTCGCCGCTGCTGAGCTTGAGGTTACCAAACTCGGAGTTACAGAAGCGCTGCTCGTATTTTGTGACCCGGTTGCCGAAGCCGCTGACGTTGCGCAGATAGTGGCGCTTGACCAGCGTGTCGAGGAGATCCTGCACCTCGGCGTCGCTGAGAGACATAACGGGTTCACGGTTGGTTTTCTGATTGCAGGCGCTGACCACTGCATTCAGAGAGAGGGGATACTGCTCGGGCGTCGTCACCTGCTTCTCCAGCAGGCAGCCAATAATCCGCGCTTCAGCGGGGCTTAACAGGATTTTCATTTTCGTCTTTCCTTAGTTGCGGCCTGCGGTCCACTCCTGGCTGGTCAGCGCCGTCAGGACGTGATCGCGCCACTCGCCGTCGATCAGCAGATAGGCTTTGGCATAGCCCTCTTTTTCAAAACCCAGCCGCGCCAGCAGGCCGCCGCTGCGCTGATTATGCGGCATGTAGTTGGCCATAATGCGGTGGATATGCTGGGTGCGCTGCATATAGCGGATCGCGGCGGTCAGCGCCTCAAACATCAGCCCCTGCCCCTGCCACTTCTGCCCGATTGAGTAGCCCAGATAGCAGGCGTGAAACGAGCCGCGCACGACGTTAGAGAAGTTGGCGACGCCCATGATCTCTTTTTCATCGGGATCGAACAGCGCAAAATAGAAGGCGCTTCCCTGCTTGTGAAATTCGTTAATCATGCTGAGGCGTGCCTGCCAGCCGGACGGATAGCAGTGGCTCTCATCGCGGATGGGCTCCCAGGGCTTTAAAAACTGGCGGTTCTCTGCGTAATAGTCTGCTAAACGCCATGCATCGCGCTCATGCACTAAACGCACCACCAGCCGGTCCGTCGTCAAGCGCACTTTTGGAACGTTGTTACGATAGCCGAACATTCATCACCACTCCTGTCAAAACGTCTTGTTACCCCTGCGAATAACTATACCTGCGCCAGGCCACTATTACGATAAAGAGCATCAATCAAAGCGTTGCTTTGATAAAAAAATATCGTCGCCGCAGCGGTGGGAAAATGGTCAGCAACCACGCAAAATAGCAGGGTAACTATTTTGACATTCCCAGGAGGGGAGATGTCCCGCGTATCGCAGGCCAGGCGCCTGGGTAAATATTTCCTGCTCATCGATAATATGCTGGTTGTGCTGGGTTTTTTTGTTGTCTTCCCGCTTATTTCTATTCGTTTTGTGGATCAGCTCGGCTGGGCCGCCCTGATGGTGGGGATTGCCCTCGGCCTGCGTCAGCTTATTCAGCAGGGGCTGGGGATCTTCGGCGGTGCTATCGCCGACCGCTTTGGTGCTAAGCCGATGATCGTCACCGGCATGCTGCTGCGGGCCGCCGGGTTCGCCACTATGGCCGTGGCGCAGGAGCCGTGGCTGCTATGGAGCTCGTGCATCCTCTCCGGCCTCGGCGGCACGCTGTTCGATCCGCCGCGCTCGGCGCTGGTGGTCAAGCTGATCCGCCCGCACCTGCGCGGACGCTTCTTCTCGCTGCTGATGATGCAGGACAGCGCCGGGGCTGTGATCGGTGCCCTGCTCGGCAGCTGGCTGCTGCAGTACGATTTCCGCCTGGTGTGCGCCACCGGCGCGGTGATTTTTGTCCTCTGCGCCGCCTTCAACGCCTGGCTGCTGCCAGCGTGGCGGCTCTCGACGGTGAAAACCCCGGTGCGGGAGGGGCTTAGTCGGGTGATGAACGACAAACGCTTCGTGACCTACGTTCTCACCTTAACTGGCTACTACATGCTGGCCGTACAGGTGATGCTGATGCTGCCGATCATGGTGAACGACATTGCTGGCTCCCCCGCAGCGGTGAAGTGGATGTATGCCATTGAGGCAAGCCTGTCGCTGACCCTGCTCTACCCGCTCGCCCGCTGGAGCGAAAAACGCTTTCGCCTTGAGCAGCGTCTGATGGCTGGCCTGCTGTTTATGACCTTCAGCCTGCTGCCGATTGGCATGGTGAGCTCGCTACAACAGCTCTTTACATTAATTTGCACGTTCTATATCGGCTCGATTATTGCCGAACCGGCGCGGGAAACGCTGAGCGCCGAGCTGGCGGACGCCCGGGCGCGGGGCAGTTATATGGGCTTTAGCCGCCTGGGTCTCGCCTTCGGCGGATTCCTTGGCTACGCGGGGGGTGGCTGGCTGTTCGACGCCGGAAAAGCCTTCAGCCAGCCCGAGCTGCCGTGGATGATGCTGTCGGCGATTGGCCTGGTAACGCTCTTTGCGCTGTGGTGGCAGTTCAGCCCCCGACATCCCCAGACAGGGGTGCTCGAACCGGAGGCCTGATTTGAAAGGCGCTTTTTTCTCTTCCATACTGATGGTTACGGACAACCATCACCTGGAGGGGAAACGTGAAGCTCTATATTTACGACCACTGCCCGTACTGCCTGAAAGCCCGCATGATCTTCGGCCTGAAAAATCTGCCGGTCGAACTTAACGTGTTGCTCAACGATGATGAAGCCACGCCCACCCGTATGATTGGCCAGAAGATGGCCCCGATCCTGCAAAAAGATGATAGTCGTTACATGGCCGAGAGCCTGGACATTGTGAAGTACGTTGACCAGCTCGACGGCGAGCCGCTGCTGACCGGCGCACGTAAGCCAGCCATTGAGGCATGGCTGCGCAAGGTCAACGAGTACACCAATCGCCTGCTGATCCCACGCTTTGCCAAAGCGCCGTTTGATGAGTTTGCGACGCCGGAAGCGCGCGCTTACTTCACCAAGAAAAAAGAGGCGGCTATCGGCGACTTTAGCGAACACCTTGCCCATACGCCGGGGCTGGTGAAAAAAATCAGCGATGACCTGCGCGATCTGGATAAGCATATTGTCCAGCCCAACGCGGTTAACGGTGAACTCTCTGAGGATGATATCCACCTCTTCCCGCTGCTGCGTAACCTGACAATTGTGCCCGGTATTGTCTGGCCCACCCGCGTCGCCGACTATCGCGACAACATGGCCAAGCAGACGCAAATTAACCTCCTCTCTTCTATCGCAATTTAACCCTTGGTTCGGCGGAAGCGCAGGTTTCCGCCACCGCTTTCAGCCTTTTCTGCTGTTACGCCTCCCGCTGGTGCGCCAGGCTGCGTTATGTCACGATGGCATAAATGGATGGCTTTTGAGGGATCCCATGAAGAAGATTTTATTTGCTGCAGCCCTTGTCGCAGGCGGCCTGCTGGCAGGTTGCAACCAGCTCACCCAGTACACCGTCAGCGAGCAGGAGATCAACCAGGCGCTGCAAAAGCACAACAATTTTTCCCGCGATATTGGCCTGCCAGGCGTGGCGGATGCGCATATCGTGCTAAATAACCTGGTCAGCGCCATCGGGCGCGAAGATCCGGGCAAAGTTACGCTCTCCGGCGATGCCGGGCTGGATCTTAACTCTCTGTTCGGCAGCCAGCAGGCCACCGTCAAGCTGAAGCTCAAGGCGCTGCCAGTCTTCAATAAAGAGAAAGGGGCGATCTTTCTCCAGCAGATGGAGGTGGTGGACGCCTCGGTAATGCCGCAGAAGATGCAGCCGGTGGTGCAGACCCTGATCCCCTACCTGAACCAGACCCTGCAAAACTACTTTAACCAGCAGCCTGCCTACGTCTTGAGCGAAGACAGCAGCAAGGGCGAAGCGCTGGCGAAAAAGTATGCCAAAGGGCTGGAGATTAAAGCGGGTGAGATTGTCATTCCCTTTGTTAACTGACCCATAGGCGCAGCGTAATTTTTGCACCTCGGTCAGGAAAGAGGTGCAAACGAAAACGTTTACGCCTATGCTTAGTGCCCGGCATAAAACCAGCCATTACTGACTTCACTTTAGCCGGAGCACTACCATGACAGCACAACCCCAGGTTTTAAAAATTCGCCGCCCTGACGACTGGCACGTACATCTGCGCGACGGCGATATGTTGAAGACTGTGGTGCCCTACACCAGTGAAACCTATGGCCGCGCTATCGTGATGCCAAACCTGGCACCGCCGGTGACCACCGTCGAGGCCGCCATCGCCTACCGCCAGCGTATTCTTGCCGCCGTCCCTGCCGGCCACGATTTTACCCCGCTGATGACCTGCTACCTTACCGACTCGCTGGATCCTAACGAGGTCGAGCGCGGCTTCCGCGAAGGGGTCTTTACCGCAGCCAAGCTCTATCCGGCCAATGCCACCACCAACTCCAGCCATGGGGTGACCAGCATTGACGCTATCATGCCGGTGCTGGAGCGGATGCAGACGCTGGGTATGCCGCTGCTGGTGCATGGCGAAGTGACCCACGCCGAAATCGACATCTTCGATCGCGAGGCGCGCTTTATTGAGACGGTGATGGAGCCGCTGCGCCAGCGCCTGCCCGCGCTGAAGGTGGTGTTTGAGCACATCACCACGAAAGATGCAGCCGACTATGTACGCGAGGGCAATGAGATGCTGGCGGCCACCATCACCCCGCAGCATCTGATGTTTAACCGTAACCATATGCTGGTAGGCGGCGTACGCCCACACCTCTACTGTTTGCCAATCCTCAAGCGTAACGTTCACCAGCAGGCGCTGCGCGAGCTGGTCGCCAGCGGCTTCGAGCGTGCCTTCCTTGGCACTGACTCCGCCCCGCATGCGCGTCTGCGTAAAGAGGCCAGCTGCGGCTGTGCAGGCTGCTTCAACGCCCCGACGGCACTGGCCAGCTATGCCACCGTCTTCGAAGAAATGAACGCGCTGGCGCATTTTGAAGCCTTCTGTTCGCTAAACGGCCCGCGCTTCTACGGCCTGCCGGTCAACGAGGGTTACGTAGAGCTGGTCCGCGAAGCGGAGCAGGTGCCGGAAAGCATCGCCCTCACTGACGATACGCTGATCCCGTTCCTGGCGGGCGAACGCGTTAACTGGCGGATCCGTCGCTAAAAAAGAGTTTGCTCCCTGTTGTAAGTTCTGCGTCTATACTGTATAAAAATACAGTACATTACTCAGGGGGCAATCATGCGTATCGAAGTGACTATCGCTAAAACAACACCCTTACCGCCGGGCGCGATTGACGCGCTGGCAAGCGAACTCTCCCGCCGTCTGCAGAGCGACTATCCCGACACTGAAGGCAAGGTGACCGTCCGCTATGCAGCCGCCAACAACCTCTCTGTTCTCGGCGGTGCCAAAGGTGATAAAGAACGCGTTAGCGAGATCCTCCAGCAAACCTGGGAGAGCGCGGACGACTGGTTTACGCAGGATTAATGGTTGTTTCCCTATTGTGCTTTTGCCGGGTCGCCCCGGCTTTTTTCATTTTTAGGCATTATTCTGATGGTGCCGCTTATCTCTGTAATAAGTAAGCCGTAATTAGGCCTTTTCTTGTTCAAAAAATTCTAAGAAAGTTCAGAAAAAATGCCCCCCATTTTTTTATTGGCGCAATCTGCTTAATTATTGATATACTTAAGTTGCTTCAATAAACACGCATTGAACCTCAAGAGTCGTTGTCTCTACACACGCATTTAGGGGGTTAAAATGGTAAAAAATAATGAAGTCATTCAAACCCATCCGCTCGTAGGGTGGGACATCAGCACCGTGGACAGCTACGATGCGCTGATGCTGCGCCTGCACTACCAGACCCCAAATCACGCCGACCGTGACGACACCGAGGTCGGACAGACTCTGTGGTTAACGACCGACGTTGCTCGTCAATTTATATCCATTCTAGAAGCCGGCATTGCCAAGATTGAATCTGGCGACTACCAGGAAAACGAGTACAAGCGGCATTAGTGAATGATCATTTTTCAACCACCAGGCACCCATAGGGTGCCTTATTTATTTCTGGCTTGTATAACGTCGGCGGGTTAATTACTCTCCTGAGCACGCGTTTTTGCCAGGAGAGCCTAATGAAATACGATCTAATTATTATCGGCAGCGGTTCAGTCGGCGCGGCGGCGGGCTATTATGCTACCCGCGCCGGGTTGAAGGTGCTGATGACCGATGCCCATATGCCGCCCCACCAGCAGGGTAGCCATCATGGCGATACGCGGCTGATCCGCCACGCCTACGGCGAGGGCGAAAAATATGTCCCGCTGGTACTCAGAGCGCAGGCGCTGTGGGAAGAGCTGGCAGCAGAGAGCGGCGAAGAGGTGTTTATCCGCAGCGGCGTAGTTAACCTGGGGCCCGCCCACTCTGATTTTCTGCGCAACGTTGCGCAGAGCGCACAGCAGTTCAACCTTAACGTTGAGCAACTCGACGCTGCCGCACTGATGGCGCGCTGGCCTGAATTTCGCGTGCCGGACGACTATATTGCCCTGTTCGAAGCCGACTCTGGCGTGCTGAAGAGCGAGCTGGCGATAAAAACCTGGATCCGCCTCGCCCGGGAAGCGGGCTGTGCGCAACTATTTAACTGTCCGGTGACGGCGATCCATCACCATGATGACGGCGTAACCATTGAGACGGCTGACGGCGAGTATCAGGGTACGAAGCTGCTGGTCAGTGCCGGAACCTGGGTTAAGCAGCTGCTACCTACCCTGCCCATTCAGCCGGTACGCAAGGTGTTTGCCTGGTATCAGGCCGATGGTCGCTACAGCAGTAAAAACAACTTCCCGGCCTTTACCGGCGAGCTGGCCAATGGGGACCAGTACTACGGCTTTCCGGCCGAAGACGATGCGCTTAAGATTGGCAGGCACAACGGCGGACAGCCTATCAGCAGCGAAGACGAGCGCCTGCCTTTTGGCCGCGTTGCCACCGACGGCTCAGAGTGCTTCCCGTTCCTTCGCCAGTGCCTTCCCGGTATCGGCGGCTGCCTGTACGGTGCCGCCTGTACCTATGATAATTCGCCGGATGAGGACTTTATCATCGATACGCTGCCGGAGAGCACCAGCACGATGGTTATCACCGGCCTCAGCGGACACGGGTTTAAGTTTGCGTCGGTACTGGGCGAGATTGTCGCTGACTTTGCCGCAGGTAAAACGCCAGCGTTTGACTTACCCCCCTTTTCACTGCGACGTTTCATGGCAGGATAAGCAAAAGGCCCCTCGCGGGCCTGTTCACGCTTAATTATCCCTGGAGATATAATGCGCCGGCTATTTACTTACCTCACAGAAAACGTTCGTGAACATTTGATGGCCTATATTGCCTTCTGGTTGCTGCTGGCCTTAATTGACTTTATTTATATACTCTATGCCGGATAGGTAATATTGACAAAAGTTGACATTACTTTAATAAAACCTAATTTTCGCGCAGTTTTTTTGAATGAAAGTAAGCAGGCTAATCAGCCTGCAAGCTCAGTAATAGGCTCATTTTTTCCAATGTGAGACGAAATCATTGAAGATCATAAGGCAAATTATGACGAAAAAACTGAACAAAATTAAATAGCCTCTCTTTTTGTTATTTTTTATGTTGCATTAATATTTTTTGCAGGCCATTTTAAGTTAACTTTATATTTGAGTATGGTTAACTCTATGCAACTGCGTAATTCTGCTCGCCGCTATGGTGCGGTCTCTATTGCGTTACACTGGCTGGTTGCCCTTGTGGTTTACGGCATGTTTGCCCTTGGCCTATGGATGGTGACGCTGAGCTATTATGATGGCTGGTATCATCAGGCCCCGGAGCTGCATAAAAGCATCGGCGTACTGCTAATGATGGGCCTGGTGGTTCGCCTGATCTGGCGCCATGTCTCTCCGCCGCCGAAAGCATTAGCCTCTTACTCCCGTCTGACTCATGTCGCCGCCATTGGCGCGCACATTATTCTCTACGCACTGCTGTTCGCCATTGTGATCAGCGGCTATCTGATCTCTACCGCTGACGGGCAAGCCATTAGCGTGTTTGGCCTGTTTGAGCTCCCCGCTACCCTGACCGACGCCGGTGCGCAGGCCGATCTCGCGGGTACTTTACATCTGTGGCTGGCATGGAGCGTGGTCATTCTCTCCGTGCTGCACGCCCTGGCTGCCCTTAAACACCATTTTATTGATAAAGACGACACCCTCAAACGTATGCTGGGTAAATCGTCCCCTGACTCTGGAGCATAAGATGAAGAAAAACCTGCTGGCATTAACCTTCGGTGCGCTGCTGTTCACCACCGGCTCTGCCGTGGCCGCTGATTACAAAATCGATAAAGAGGGCCAGCACGCCTTCGTTAACTTCCGTATCCAGCACCTTGGCTACAGCTGGCTGTACGGTACCTTTAAGGACTTCGACGGGACATTTACTTTTGACGAACAGAATCCTGCTGCGGATAAGGTCAACGTCACTATCAATACTAACAGCGTCGATACCAACCACGCCGAGCGTGATAAACACCTGCGCAGCGCGGACTTCCTCAACGTAGCGAAGTTCCCGCAGGCGACCTTCGCCTCTACCGGGGTTAAGAAAGATGGCGACGAGCTGGATATCACCGGCAACCTGACCCTTAACGGCGTGACCAAGCCGGTGACCCTCGAAGCGAAGCTGATTGGACAGGGGGACGATCCGTGGGGCGGCGTACGCGCGGGCTTTGAAGCCGAAGGCAAAATCAAGCTGAAGGACTTCAACATCAATACCGATCTGGGTCCGGCAGCGCAGGAAGTGGATCTGATTATCTCCGTCGAAGGCGTGCGCCAGAAATAGCGCCGCCTCGCAGAGCCCCTGCCGGGATCGCGCCCGGCAGGGTTGCAACGCTTACTCGGGGTCCGGAATGCCTAATTTGGTATTCAGGCGACCGCGGGATTTATTGAAGATTTTATTCCCGTTCTCACGCCCCGCCCGGCGGCGGCGCTGCTCCTCTTCCGGCAGCTCACGTTCCGTCTGGCACAGCTCGCTACAGCAGCCTTTAAACTTCTCCGCGCATGACGGGCACTGAATGAACAGCAGGTGGCAACCGTCGTTCAGGCAGTTGGTATGGCTGTCGCACGGTGTCCCGCACTGGTGGCAGTGGGCAATCACATCTTCAGAGATGCGCTCTCCCATCCGCTCGTCAAAAACAAAGTTTTTACCGATAAAGCGTACCGGCAGACCCTGCTCCCGCGCCCGGCGCGCGTACTCAATAATCCCGCCTTCGATATGCCAGACCTTATTGAAGCCGTTGTGCTTCATCCACGCGCTGGCCTTCTCGCAGCGAATGCCGCCGGTGCAGTACATAACGATCTTTTTATCTTTATGCTCCTGCATCATGTCGACCGCCTTCGGCAGCTGCTCGCGGAAGGTGTCCGCCGGGATCTCCAGCGCCCGCTCGAAGTGGCCCACTTCATACTCGTAGTGGTTACGCATATCGATAAAGATCGCATCGGGATCGTCCAGCATGGCGTTGACCTCAGCGGCCTTCAGGTAATCACCGACGTCGCTGGCGTCAAAGGTCGGATCGTCGATACCGTCAGCGACGATGCGGTCACGTACCTTCATGCGCAATACCCAGAATGATTTACCGTCATCATCCAGAGCTACGTTCAGACGCAGGCCGTCCAGTGCCGGATCAAAGGCATAAAGGCAGGCACGCAGAGCCTCAAACTGGCTCTCCGGAACGCTTATTTGCGCATTAATCCCTTCATGGGCCAGATAGATGCGACCAAAAACGTTCAGAGCGGTCAATGCCTTGTATAATGCATCGCGAGTGGTCTGAGGATCGATAATGGTAAAGTATTGATAGAATGAGACAGTGATGCGCGGCTCGGTTTCGGCAAGCATACGCGCCTTCAGCTCCTCATTCGAAATGCGGTTGTGTAACACTGGCATGGTGTACGTTTCCTGCGTTCGATGAATGATGAATGAAAATCGGGCAGCATCATAAAGCAATTACTGTTAATTTACATCCCTGGCGTTTACGTTACATTTGCACACCAGAATGATTAAAAAGGAGAACCGGCGTTGGATAACAGGAAAGACCAAACGCATTTACCCCAATTTTCAGCAGCGTTGCTGCACCCTCGCTACTGGCTGACGTGGTTCGGCATAGGGATTTTATGGCTTATCGTCCAGCTTCCCTATCCGCTCCTCTACCGCCTGGGCTCGGGTCTTGGCCGTCTGGCCATGCGTTTTATGAAGCGCCGGGCGCACGTTGCTATGCGCAACCTTGAGCTGTGCTTTCCTGAGATGAGCGCCAATGAGCGTCATGCCCTGGCGGTAAAGAACTTTGAATCCACCGGCATGGGCCTGCTGGAGACCGGCATGGCCTGGTTCTGGTCAGATAAGCGTCTTGCCCGCTGGATGGAGGTCATCAATTTTGAACCTGTGTACGAGCTACAGCGGCAAAAGCGCGGTATTTTGCTGATCGGCGTGCACTTTTTAACCCTGGAGCTGGGCGCACGCATGTTTGGGATGCAGACGCCGGGCATTGGCGTTTATCGCCCCAACGACAATCCGGTGATCGACTGGCTGCAAACATGGGGACGCCTGCGCTCCAATAAAAGCATGCTCGATCGCAAGGATCTGAAAGGCATGGTGAAGGCGCTGAAGAACGGTGAAGTCGTCTGGTACGCGCCGGACCATGACTACGGCCCGCGTGCCAGCGTCTTTGTGCCGCTGTTCGCCGTCGACCAGGCTGCAACCACCTCGGGAACCTGGATGCTCTCGCGTCTCTCAGGCGCAGCGCTGGTTCCCTTTGTTCCACGCCGCAAAGCCGACGGCAAAGGCTACGAGCTGGTGATGCTGGATCCCGAGCTGTCCCCGCCGCTGGACGATGCTGAAACCACCGCTGCCTGGATGAATAAGGTTGTCGAGAAGTGCATTCTGATGGCCCCGGAGCAGTACATGTGGCTGCACCGCCGCTTTAAAACCCGCCCCGAGGGCGTGCCCTCTCGCTACTGAGTATTGCGTCCCGTAACGCCGGATGGCGGCATAACGCCCTGTCCGGCCTGCCCACCCTCTCGCCCGCCCGTGAATTATTTTCCGCAATCATTCTTGTAAAATCTCAGATTCAACTATTCTTTCCCTGAACAACATGTCAATTTCACAGGGAGAAACCAATGACCATGTACGCCACGCTGGAAGAAGCCATTGATGCTGCTCGTGAAGAGTTTTTGGCCAACAGTCCGGAGCTGGACGAAGAGAGCGCCAATATTCAGCAGTTTAATATGCAAAAGTATGTGCTACAGGATGGCGAGATCATGTGGCAGGTGGAATTTTTTGCCGATGAGGGCGAGGACGGGGAGTGTCTGCCCTTGTTGACCGGTGAAGCCGCGCAGAGCGTTTTCGACGGTGACTTCGATGAGATCGAGCTCCGTCAGGAGTGGCTGGAGGAGAATACCCTCCATGAGTGGGATGAGGGTGAATACCAGCTCCAACCGCCGCTGGATACCGAAGAGGGTCGCACCGCAGCGGACGAGTGGGACGAGCGTTAATTACTCGTAGGGACCGTGATGCGCATCAATAGGCAGCAGAAGCGTGTCAAAGACCAGCGAGAAAGGCAGATCCAGCACGGTGAGGTAGCGCCACTTTGAGTCGCGCACGTCCCACTGGACGCCGGGATAGTATTGGTTTCCATGTCCCTGCCCCGGAAGAGTACGACTGATAATGCTGCCGCACCCGCTAAGCAGCATCGCCACGATCGCCAGAGTGATTATCCGCATAATTCATCCCATATAAAAATACCGGCTACTGGGCCGGTATTGTTTTTGCCGGGTGGCGCTACGCTTACCCGGCCTACTTACTCTGTAGGTCCGTGCAAGCGCAGCGCCGCCGGGCGTTGCAAACTTATTTCGTTTTCAACGCCTCGTATTCGCTAATCCATGAGGAGTAGCGTTCCGGCGAAGACCAGACCCGATAGTGCATACGTGACATTGTCACCGGATCGCTCAGCAACACCAGACGGCGGTCGCGGGTGAGCTTGTCCGGCGTCTCGTTCAGCGCCTGCTCAACGTGACGATCGCGGGCAATCTCCAGCACTTGGCTTGCCCGGTGACGGGCGGTTGCCATGGCGGTAGCCAGCGCATTATACGACGGGTTGAACACCGCGTGCATAAAGCCATTTTCCAGCGAACGCGCACGGTTCAGCGTCAGGTATCTGTCAGTATCCACCAGCACCTGCGGCGGGGAATACTCTTCCGGGATTAGGAACAGCTTCCAGCGCTTGGTACGCAGGCCTACCGTCGCCCGGCTCGAAATCACCGAGACAAACGGAGAGAGGATCAGCGAGACAACGATCGGTGCCAGCCAGAACAGGAAGCGCAGATCCAGCCATGCCATGCCGATTGCCCACACCAGGCCAAGCAGCATCTGCGAGCCGTGACGCATAAACGCCTCGCCCCACGGGGTAGAGTCATCGTCACGCTGGGGTGAGTTCCAGACCACTTCCCAGCCGAGGAACGCGCTGACCACGAACACGGTGTGGAACAGCATACGCACCGGAGCCAGCAGCACGGAGAACAGCACCTCCAGCAGCAGCGACGCCGTCACGCGCAGGAATCCACCGTACTCTTTCGTGCCTTTGCACCAGATAAGGATGATGCTCAGCAGCTTCGGCAGGAACAGCAGCACCATGGTCGAAGCAAAGAGCGCGATCGCCAGCTCCGGACGCCACTGCGGCCAGACAGGGAACAGCTGACGCGGCTGCAGGAAGTACTGCGGCTCGGTCAGGGCGTGAACCACCTGCAGCGCCGTCGAGAGCGCGAGGAACATAAACCACAGCGGCGCAGAGAGGTAGGACATCACCCCGGTCAGGAATACCGCGCGGTGTACCGGGTGCATCCCTTTTACCAGGAACAGGCGGAAGTTCATCAGGTTACCGTGGCACCAGCGGCGGTCGCGTTTCAGCTCATCCAGCAGGTTCGGCGGCAGCTCCTCATAGGAGCCAGGCAGATCGTAGGCGATCCACACCCCCCAACCGGCGCGACGCATCAGAGCCGCCTCAACGAAGTCGTGAGAGAGGATAGAGCCAGCAAACGAGCCCTCGCCCGGCAGCGGCGCCAGCGCGCAGTGCTCAATAAACGGCTGCACGCGGATGATGGCGTTATGGCCCCAGTAGTGCGACTCCCCAAGCTGCCAGAAGTGCAGACCGGCAGTAAACAGCGGCCCATAAACGCGGGTAGCAAACTGCTGGCAACGCGCGTAAAGGGTATCCATGCCGGACGCGCGTGGCGACGACTGGATAATACCGGCGTTCGGGTTAGCCTCCATCAGACGCACCAGACCGCACAGGCAGTCACCGGTCATCACGGAGTCTGCATCCAGCACCACCATGTAGCTGTACTGGCTGCCCCAGCGGCGGCAGAAGTCATCGATGTTACCGCTTTTACGCTTCACGCGACGGCGGCGACGACGATAGAAGATCTGCCCTTCGCCCTGTACCTCGGCAATCAGCTCCATCCACGCCTTTTGCTCTGCCACGCAGATATCGGGGTTGTAGCTGTCGCTGAGAATATAGACGTCGAAATGCTCGGCGTTACCTGTTGCCTTTACCGACTCCCAGGTTGCACGCAGACCGGCGAAGACGCGATCGACGTCCTCGTTACAGATCGGCATGATCAACGCGGTACGGTGCTGCGGGTTGAGCGCCTCATCCCCTACCGTAGAGGCTGAAATGCTGTATTTGTCGCGACCGATCAGCAGCTGAAGGAAGCCCATCAGCGCCGTCCAGAAGCCGGCTGACACCCAGCAGAAGAGCACCGCAAAGAGGATCAGGATCCCGGTTTGCAGCACGTAGGGTAGAAGCTGCATAAAGGAAACAAGCAGATCCTGGCCCATCATATCTTCCGGGGCGATCAGCGCCCAGCCCTGATACGGGAGAATAGTTTTCATATACCACGTGGCCACCACCGTCTGGGCGATAGTCAGCAGCAGCAGAATGTAACGGCGGATAGAACCCACCGCACGCCACTTCTGCTCGTTGGCCTGCTGCTCTTTCGTCAGACGGGACAGGTAGCGCGGCGGCACGTCGCGACCGCGTAGACGATCCCAGAAGCGGCCGATCGGGTTGGTACGCCACGGATCGGGGAACATTGAGGAGCGCTTCGCCTCAGGCATTGCCTTCAGCTGAGTACGCCCTTCATCGTCCTTGATCAGTTGGCCTTCCGCCAGCGAATCCGGCCATTGGTGTTCAAGACGCGCCTGCACTGAACCCAGCGGAGTGTCATCGTCCCGCTCATAGCGACGATGCTCAGCATCCAGCGCTTCGTGCACGGCGCGCAGATCCGTTGTCGGCAGCGCCGCTTTCTCCTCAGCAGAAAGCGACAGCGCGTCGATATACTCAGTTGTCTTATTCATTGGCAGGTAGCTGATAGCTCCAGGTTTCACTCAGCGGCTGCTCGGCATTTACCAGCGCAGCACGCATATCGGTCGTCTTTTTCTGGTCTTTAACCTTAACGCGCAAGGTTAAACGCCATCCCTGAGTGACCGGGTTATAGCGCACAACGTTTTCAACGATTTCACCGTTATCACCGATGCTGACCTGGGCAGTAACCGGGGTATCCTGCGCCAGTTTTTTCATCTCTTCACCGGTGAAGTCGACGACAAACGCCAGAGTACCGTCCGGCTGGCGGATCAGGTTGGACTGTTTGACATCGCCAGTAGAGCGGCGCGTCTGCGTAACCCAGGCGTTATCCGGGGCGTGCAGTTTGTCTTCATCGCGGCTAAAGGTGATGGTGTACTTGAAGTTCATCTCTTTACCGGCTTCCGGCAGCTGATCCGGCGTCCAGTAGGCCACGATGTTGTCGTTGGTCTCATCGTTGGTCGGGATCTCTACCAGCTCGATTTTACCTTTGCCCCACTCGCCTTTCGGTGTGACCCAAGCGCTTGGACGCTGATCGTAGCGATCGTCGATATCTTCGAAGCGGCTAAACTCGCGGCCACGCTGCAGCAGGCCAAAGCCCTGCGGGTTTTCCATGGCATAGCTGCTTACGGCCAGGTGTTTCGGATTGTTCAGCGGACGCCAGATCCACTCGCCGTTGCCGGCATGCATCGAGAGGCCGTTGGAGTCATGCAGCTCCGGGCGATAGTTCGTCGCCGGTGACGGCTGGTTTGGCCCAAACAGGAACATACTGGTCAGCGGGGCGACGCCCAGCTTGCCGACTTTATCGCGCAGGTAGACTTTTGACTGCACGTCCACCACGGTGTCACGGCCTGGGATCACCACAAACCGGTAAGCGCCGGTTGCACGCGGAGAATCCAGCAACGCATAGATGGTCAGACGCTTGTCGGTGGGCTTCGGACGCTCAACCCAGAACTCGCGGAAGTGTGGAAACTCTTCGCCGGACGGCAGCGCGGTATCAATGGCGAGACCACGGGCGGAGAGGCCATAGACCTGACCGGCTCCGATTACGCGGAAGTAGCTCGCCCCCAGCATGCTGACAATTTCATCGTTCTTGTCTTTGCTGTTGATGGGATAGAGAACCTTAAAGCCGGCGAAGCCTAAATCTTTGACCGTATCCTTGTCATGCTGGACGTTGCCAAAATTGAAATAGTCCGGATTGTACTTGATCTTATGCACGGCCGATGCCGTCACTTCATTGACGGTTACGGGCAGGTCGAAGTACATACCCTGGTGATAGAACTCAAGCTTGAATGGGGTTTTAACGTTGTTCCAATACGCTTTGTCGTGATTGAATTGAATCTGCTGATAGTCCGCGTATTTCATGTCGCGGAAGACAGAGGGCAGGTTGCTTTTCGGGGCTTCATAGCCTTTTGCGGCTAATGACTGCGCCTGTTTTGCTACGTCATCGATGTTAAAGGCCCAACCCGATGAAGAGTACAGGGATAACAGCACCGCTGCGCCTAACCAACGCATTTTCATCACTTGTAGATTATGTTTCATAGTAACTAAGCACTTCCCCCTTTGTGTGCTTAAATCGATCCGATCTATTTTAATGGTATTTCAGGCAATCCGACAACTTAATCCCCGCTTTGTTCAGCCGCTGGCTCAGTGGATAAGCAAATAAAAGCAACACCTTGCCAATTGCGTGTTTATCCTGGAGACAGGCTGCGACGCTTAGTGTAGGGTTGCCAACGAATGTAATCATAACTGGTCTTAGGGATAAGACGATAAGTCTGATATTGCACGGAGTGATATGAGTAAACTACCCGCACAGCGCGAATACTTTCTTGACTCCATTCGCGCGTGGCTGATGCTGTTAGGCATCCCCTTTCATATCTCATTAATCTACTCAAGCCACGTCTGGCACGTGAACAGCGCTGCGCCTTCATGGTGGCTGACCCTGTTCAACGACTTTATCCACGCCTTTCGGATGCAGGTCTTCTTTGTTATCTCGGGCTACTTCTCGTATATGCTCTATCTGCGCTATCCCATGAAGCGCTGGTGGAAAGTGCGCGTCGAGCGCGTGGGCATCCCGATGCTGACCGCTATCCCGCTGTTAACGCTGCCGCAGTTTCTGATGCTGCAGCACGTCAAGGGCAAGGCCGACAGCTGGCACACCCTCTCTATTTACGACAAGTATAATACCTTAGTCTGGGATCTGGTTTCTCACCTCTGGTTTTTACTGGTGCTGGTCGTGCTCACTACGCTTGGGCTGGTGCTGTTTCGTAAGCTGAAGCAGGCCGTCGCGGCTAACCCGGACGCACTGCTCAGCCAGCTTAGCCTACCCAAGCTGACGCTGATATTTCTGCTGCTTGGCGTGCTGTATGCCGCGTTCCGCCGTACGCTGCTGGTGCTCTATCCGCCTATTCTTAGCGATGGCCTGTTTAACTTTGCCGTTATGCAGACCCTGTTCTACCTGCCGTTTTTTGTGCTGGGGGCGCTAACCTTTATTACGCCTCGGCTCAAGGCGCTCTTTATCACGCCGTCATGGGGCTGCACCCTGGGCGCGGCGCTGGCTTTCGTGGCCTATCTGCTTAACCAGCGCTACGGCAGCGGTGACGGGTGGATGTATGAGACGGAGAGTGTCATCACCATGGTGATGGGGCTGTGGATGGTCAATGTAGTCTTCTCGCTGGGGCATCGACTGCTCAACTTCCAGTCGGCTCGCGTAACCTACTTCGTGAATGCGTCGCTGTTTATCTACCTGGTGCACCATCCGCTGACGCTGCTTTTTGGCGCATGGATCACGCCGCATATTCACTCAAATACGCTGGGCTTTATCTGCGGACTGATCTTTGTGGTGGGCTGTGCGATTGCTCTCTATGAAGTGCATTTGCGTATTCCGCTGCTGCGTTTTCTCTTCTCCGGCAAGCCCGAGGCGAACAAAGCGCAGCCAAAAGAGGTGCGAAACTAGCCTTAAAGAAGCCACTCTACTGGCAGCCGGGAGGCTAATCGCACCAGCATCCGCTGCCAGAAGCGCGTTTTTGGCTCCTTCTTTAATACCTGCTCTTGACCGTCATGGGTATCGATCCAATTAATTCGCCCCCAGCGGTCAAGACGCAGCTCCCATGCTGCATCGCGCTGGCTCTGCTGAAAACGTTTATGGATCACCTTCGCCAGCGGCTCGCTCTCAATCACAAAACCCATCTCGGTGTTGAGCATGGCCGAGCGGGGATCGAAGTTAAACGAGCCGATAAACACCTTCCCGCCATCAATGCTAAAGGTTTTAGCGTGCAGACTGGAACCCGAGTTACCCGTCAGGCCGCGATCGTGTATATGGCGGCCACCTTCCCGGGTGGGTTTTAGCTCATATAAGGCTACGCCGTGGCGCAGCAGCTTTTTACGCCAGCGTGCATAGCCCGCGTGCACCACTGCCACATCGTTCGCCGCCAGCGAGTTGGTCAGGATGGCAATTTTCACCCCTTTACGCACCATCTGCAGCAGCTGTGCTACCCCGGCGCGGGTCGGGACGAAATAGGCGGAGATGATATCGATCTGCTCCTCCGGCATCCCCATCACCTTCACCAGACGCTGCGGCAGCAGGGTATGCTCGCGTGCCCTGCCCTGCCCCTTGCGCGGATCGTCGCTTAGCAAGCGCGTTTTGGCCCACAGCATAGGCAACGTTCCCGCCTCTAGCCGGGTGGAAAACTGGGTGGTTTCAAGCTTGGAGAGATAGCGCCGCGCCGTCTCATCGTTATACCAGGATTCTGGCACCTGAATCTTGCCGTCGATATCGTCATCTTTAATATCGAGCACTTTCTCAAGGGTGGAAACCGACTGGCAGGTCCAGTAGCGTTCAAAGTCAGCCACAACGTCGCTTACCACCGGGCCTATCGCCAGCACGTCAAGATCGGAGAAGAGCGGCTGCTCCCCCGCGCCAAAGTAGGCGTCGCCGATGTTTCTGCCGCCCACGATAGTGACTTCACCATCAGCGGTGAAGCTTTTATTGTGCATGCGCCGGTTAAGGCGAGCGAAATCGGTTAGGTAGCCCAGCGATCTGAAGAGGCGAAACGAGAAGGGATTAAACAAACGAACATCGATATTGGCATGGGCATTAAGCTTGCGCAGAATATCGTCCAGCCCCTGGGTATTGTTATCGTCCAGCAGCAGACGAATTGTTACGCCCCGCCGGGCTGCCTTAAGCAGCTGCGACAGCAGCAACCGCCCGGACATATCGTCTTCCCATATATAGTACTGAATGTCCAGGGTACGCTCGGCCATCTCAATCAGCCGGTAGCGAGCGGCAAAGGCATCAAGACTGTCATCCAGCGCCAGGATACCGCACGCGTCGGGATGAGCCGCACGGGCGGGGGCGATAGCGCGCCCCAGCCGCGTACTAGGCGTCTGGTTCGTCACCCTGCTGGGTGAGGAGTCGTTGATAAAGTCGGGTATTTTCATCGTCATAACAGACAAAGTATACCTGACCAATCGACGGATGCCGGGTTAGATAATCCGAAACCGTAGCGACAGCGATTTCTGCCGCCGCAGGTTTGGGAAAACCGTATATGCCGGTGCTGATAGCAGGAAACGCTACCGAGTGATAGCCGTTGGCTTCAGCTAGCTTCAGGCTATTACGGTAGGCATCCTCCAGCAGCCGCTGCTCATGCTCTTCGCCGCCGCGCCAGATGGGCCCCACGGTGTGGATCACCGCCTTTGCCGGTAGCGCCCCGGCAAGGGTGATCACCGCATGGCCCGGCGGACACTCGCCCTGCTGCTCCCGCACGGCTTTACAGGCGGCGAGCAGCGCCGGCCCGGCGGCACGGTGGATAGCGCCATCGACGCCGCCCCCGCCCATTAAGGAGGGGTTAGCCGCATTAACAATGACATCTACCTGTAATGTAGTGATGTCACCCTGAATAACCTCCATACGCGATTGCATATTTGCCTCTCTTATCTCATCGCTTTCAACTAAGTGTATAGCAGGGTGTGGCAGGCGGGAGAAATTACACGGCGCTCGGTCAGACTATATAACGATACAGCAGATTGATTTTACACCGGATCTGGCTGCGTTATTACTCAGCGGGCCACTGCTGTACGAGGTGCAGGGTATCGCCATCGGTCACGGTAACCACGACTTTAACCGTGTCTTTGGGCGAGATATTCATGCTCAGGCGGGCAAGTTTTGTCGGCTGGTTAGCTTGCAGCGTTAGGGTTTTTCGCTGCTGGGTATTGCTCTGCCCGCTCACGCCCGCATGGACGGTGAGGATCTGGATCTGGCATACACAGGGCTGGGTGACAACGACCTGGGGAGTAATGGTATAGATATCTTGCTGCCGCTCGGTCAGGAAAGTGATTTGGCTGGCCATGGCGGCAACGAAGAGCAAAGAATGCATAGCGACCTCCTGATAAAAAAACAGGGCCGAAGCCCTGTTTTTTCGCACCAGACAGAATTAGTACTGGTTAGCCGTTGCGTTGTTGCCGTAGCCAACCTGACGTACTTCTACGTAAGACTGAGATGCGGTCTGGTTAACCAGCGCGCCGTTAGCGGTACCGTATTGACGTACGTCGATATCAGAGTGGCGGCTGTTCCACTGGTCGATAGTGGCATTGTTACGAGAACCGTTCTGAGACAGGCTGATAGAGCTGTCATCAGAACCCTGGCCTACGTCTGCGGCGTTACGTGAGCCATGCTGAGTCACGGTCAGATCGGAGTCACGAGCATCGGTCTGCAGAGCCAGAGCGGAGTTGTTGCTACCGTACTGGAAAATGCTTAATTCAGAGTTCGGGCCGCCGTAGCTGCCGCCACCATATTGACCAACGGAACCTGCGAAAGCGCTGCCGGAAATAACGATCGCTGCCAATGCTGCCACTTTAATGAATTTCATGGTTAACTCCCATCGGATTGATATATTAGTTTCACAACGGATTTAGCGTTGAATAACGCGAATAGCCATTTGTGATTGCCTCTGCACTACAACTGCCGTTTTTTGCGTACCATACTGCGTAATATTCGCTTTGTTACCTGAACCTTTCTGGATAATCATCGCGGTATTACCGTATGCACCTTGCGTTATACTCGCGTCATTAGCACTGCCTGACTGATCGATATACGCAAAGTTATAGGCTCCTGCCTGATCAATTTTTGCCCGGTTACTCGCCCCTTCCTGGGAGATAACAGCGTGCATTTTAGATCCGTCCTGACGTAGCTGGGCGCTATTATTGGTACCATCCTGGCCAATTATCGCAGCCTGATTGTAAGACGTTTTGCTCAATTCATTTACCGCAAAGTTATATTCTGACACGGCCAGATCATAACTTGACGCGGCGGCTATCCCAGGCGCACCCAGCATTGTTAACACCATAATCAACGTTCTGTTTTTCATGTTGTCACCTGGACCTGGAGTATTTTCACTGATGAATAATGTGCTCCGCTGTTATTAACGTATTTTTACATCCGTTAACGCTGCGTTACGGAAAAGAGTATGTAACGGTAAATATTAATAATATCTCACCCGCCAGTGGTATTTTTATCTCTATGTTCACCTTAAAGTACTAACGGTCTAAAAAAAGGAGGGATAATGTATTAAATAAATTCTCGCACCTTCGTTTGGTACAGGTTTGAGCGTTATAGCAACCGGAAATGAGTTATGCCTTGCTAGCACCCCCTGAGGGATAGGCGTAAAAAATTTGTGGCTTTGCGATCATCAAAGCAAATTTTTCTTTCCCTTCCCTGATTTTGATAACACTGACTCATAAAAACATGACGCATAAAAAAATCAAAATCGCACAAAAGAAGATATATTTATAATAAAATCATGAAGTTAAAATAATTTGTATGATTTTTAAATGTGATGCAAAAGTATTAGTTTGTACAACTTTTCCGTGAAAATTAAACATCAAAAAAAGCACAAAATAACATTTTAAAATTTATTTTTACATTTTGTTACATGTTTAACACTTGATTTAAGATTGGTAATAGCTAGATTGAAATCAGCAGTATGTTTGAGTTTTTGTTAAATTTTGCCCATAGGGCTCACTCTTATTGATTACACACAGCAGTGCCACATCTGTCAGTACTTCTGGATACCCAGTCATACCTGGGGAAAAAGACAGGTGTACCAACAAGCGGGGTTTATTATGTTTAATGAAGTCCAGAGTTTTCAAAGTCAGTCTATTCTGTTGATTACTAAACCTTCCTTACAGGCTGCCGCTCTACTGCAGCATCTGAAGCAGTCCCTCTCTCTTTCGGGGAAAGTGCATAATATTCAACGTTCTCTGGATGATATATCGCCCGGAAGCGTGATCCTGTTTGACATGATGGAGGCAGACAAAAAACTGATCCATTACTGGCAGGATAATTTAGGCAGGAAAAACAATGCCGTTAAGCTGCTGTTACTGAATACGCCTGACGAATACCCGTTCCGTGACATCGAAAGCTGGCCGCACATCAACGGCGTTTTCTATGTAACAGAAGATCAGTCCCGGGTGGTCGATGGCCTTCTTAGCGTGCAGCGCGGCGAGTGCTACTTCTCCCAAAAGCTCGCTAGCTACCTCATTACCCACTCCGGTAACTACCGTTACAACAGCTCCGAAGCCGCGCTGCTCACGCACCGGGAGAAGGAGATCCTCAATAAGCTGCGCATTGGCGCATCGAACAATGAGATCGCCCGCTCGCTGTTTATTAGCGAAAACACGGTAAAAACCCATCTTTACAATCTTTTCAAGAAGATATCCGTAAAAAATCGTACGCAGGCCGTCTCATGGGCTAACGATAACCTCAGGCGATAACACCATGAAACGGTTCGTTGCATGGTTTGCAGCCGCAGGTCTTCTGCTGGCTGCCGGGAACCTGCGTGCTGTCGAGGTGGAAGTTCCCGGATTACTGACCGATCGTACGGTCTCGTCTGTTGGACACGATTTTTATCGTGCTTTTAGTGATAAATGGGAAAGCAGTTATACAGGGAACCTGAGTATCAATGAACGTCCCAGCGCGCGGTGGGGAAGCTGGATCACGATTACGGTCAATCAGGACGTCGTGTTTCAAACGTTTTTATTTCCCACTAAACGCGACTTTGACAGCAACGTTAATGCCGCGGTAGCGCAAACCCAGGAAGCACTGGATCGCCGGCAGATCGATCAAGCTCTGCTGAGTACTGGCGATCTGGCGCGAGATGAATTCTAAAACACGATAAATTTCTTTCGGAGGCTCACATGCGTATCGCCTGTGCCGTAGTCACGCTTTTGCTTGTCTCGCCGTCACTATTTGCTGCAAATATGACATTTCAGTTTCGTAACCCTAATTTTGGTGGCAACCCCAATAACGGCGCTTTTTTATTAAATAGCGCCCAGGCACAAAACTCCTATAAAGACCCGGACTATGGCTCTAATTATGGAATAGAGACACCGTCGGCGTTGGATAACTTTACCCAAGCCATTCAATCACAGGTGCTGGGAGGACTACTGACCAATATCAATACTGGCAAGCCGGGAAGAATGATCACCAGTGATTTTATTGTTGATATCGCTAATAACGACGGGCAGCTTCAGCTCAACGTAACAGATCGAAAAACCGGAAAAACATCCACTATAGAGGTGTCGGGTTTACAGAATGGTTCAACCGACTTTTAAAGCACAGCTACCGTTTCTACAGGAATAATAATTATGCAGCGCTTACTCACCATACTGGCTGTCTGTTTACTCAGCGGATGCTTAACGGCTCCACCGAAAGAAGCAGCGAAACCAACATTAATGCCTCGGGCTCAGAGTTATCAAGATTTAACCCATCTGCCGATGCCAACCGGTAAGATATTTGTCTCTGTTTATAATATTCAGGATGAAACCGGACAGTTTAAAGCCTATCCGGCGAGTAACTTCTCTACCGCCGTCCCGCAGAGCGCCACCTCTATGCTGGTCACGGCGCTGAAGGATTCGCGCTGGTTTATTCCGCTTGAGCGTCAGGGGCTACAGAACCTGCTTAACGAGCGGAAGATCATCCGGGCTGCACAGGAGAACGGCACGGTGGCGGTCAATAACCGCTTCCCGCTCCAGTCTTTGACTGCGGCTAACGTGATGGTCGAAGGCTCGATTATCGGCTACGAGAGCAACGTGAAGTCCGGTGGAGTGGGTGCGCGTTACTTTGGCATCGGGGCCGACACCCAGTACCAGCTTGACCAGGTCGCGGTTAACCTGCGCGTGGTCAACGTGAGTACCGGGGAGATCCTGTCGTCGGTCAACACCAGCAAGACCATCCTCTCTTATGAGGTGCAGGCCGGGGTGTTCCGCTTCATTGACTACCAGCGTCTGTTGGAGGGTGAAGTCGGCTTTACCGCGAATGAACCCGTTATGCTGTGCCTGATGTCAGCGATTGAAACCGGCGTGATCTACCTGATCAACGATGGCATCGATCGTGGGCTGTGGGATCTGCAAAACAAGGCCGAGAGCGAAGATCCGGTTCTGGTGAAATACCGCCATATGGCAACGCCGCCAGAGTCATAATCGCGGCTGAGCAAGACCGAAGCGTGGCGGATCACTCCGCCGCGCTTTTTTTTGCGCTGGAATTTGCCGCTCTGTCGCGCCATGCCGCCAGCCACAGGCCGCTATTTTTCATGGCGTAGCCAAACAGGAGCCCAACGGCCAGCGAGGGAACCACAGTTCGCCAGTCGCCTTGGGCGGCAAAGGTGGCGCAGGCGCCGATAAAAGTACCGGGAACAAAAGAGAGCAGCAGGTTTTTCGCCTGGATGCACATCAGGAAGGCCACAACGCCGGTAAGCAGGTAGCTGACAATGCTGAGATGCGGGCTTAACGCACTGCCGTAAATAATCACCTGCGCCCAGGCGACGCCGCTCATGACGGTAAAGGCCGAGATCAGCAGGCCTTTTACCCCACCCTGCGGACAGGCGAAATAGGCTGTACAGCCAAGAAAGCCGGCCCAGCTCAGCAGGCCCAGTGAGACGGCAACCCAACCCCAGAGACCGGAGAGAATGCCCGTCGTTAATGCAATTGAGAAGAGTATGTTCATGGCGCGCATCTTAGCAGAAGCGCACCATTGAAATGAGATCGCCCGCACGTTATTTGCAAGCGATCGACACAAGTTACATTTTATTTGTGATTTAGATCACATCAATCTGCGGATTCTTCTTCAAGCTCATCCCACATGGCGGCGATGGCCTCTCGGGTAAGCCCGGCCAGGGTGCGCCAAAACGGCGTTACCGCATGGGCCTCAACCTTGCCAAGGAATGTTCCGCACCACGGCAGCAGGTAGTCAGCGAACAGCGTTTCCAGAGCCTCACTCTCATCCTCCGCTGCGTTATCCTCCAGCCAGGAGGCGGCCAGCAGCAGCGTACCAATGTGATCGGCTGGTGCATCGGTCAGCGGCATGCCCCGGGCGGTTAAAAAGGCCCGCACCTCTGCCTCGTTTGCCCCCTCCTGCCACGCGCTGCGATATGGCGCGACGCTGCACGATTCGCCGACAAACAGGGCCTGGTAGTCCGTCGCCAGGGCCGGATCGTCAACGCTTTTCTGCAGGCGGGCAAGCAGCTCATCCTGCTCCAGCGGCCAGTTTGCCGCCAGCTTACCGTCGCGGATCAACGCAAAGAGCGGGACCAAAACCGGATCCTCAGGCTGGCGGTAGTAGAGTGAGCCAAGCACGCGGCAGAGGATTGAAAACTCGTTCATTATAGGTTCCGTGATAAAAATTAAAGTTCAGCAAACTCATCGATCGGCGGCATTCCGCGCGATTCAAGGAAGTTTAACAGGCGGCGCGGCGAGACGTTAAGGATCCGATCTTCCGGAAAATCGACGTCATCCAGCACCTTGCGACACTCGGTAAAATCACCCAGCGAAAAAGCGGTGTGCGAATCGGATCCTAACGCCACCCAGCCTCCCGCGTCACGCACGGCAGCGGCAATAGCGCGGCAGTTCGCCTCGCTGCCTTTACGCGAGTGAAGGAAAGAGGAGTTGTTGATCTCCAGGGCGACATCATACTTCGCTGCGGCGGCGGCAATCGCCGGAATATCAACAGGATACTTTGGGTTGCCCGGATGGCTAATAATATGCACGTTACCGCTGGCCATGGTAGCAATCATCGCCTCGGTATGGGTCGCCCGATCCTGTGGCGCGAATACCGGCTCATGGAAACCGGCGATGATCAGATCCAGCGCTGGAAGCATCGGCCCGGTGCAGTCAATTTCACCGGCGGTGTTTTTGATGTTGGCCTCGATACCGCGCAGGATCCCTACCCCATCCACCAGCCGCGGCCAGATCCGCATATTCACAAAGTGCCAGTAGTGCGGGGCATCGGCCATATCGGGGCCATGATCGGTGATAGCAAAAAGCTTAAGGCCTTTGCTTTTGGCTATCGCAATATAGTCGTGGAGGGTGCTGTAGGCGTGGGTGCTGGCGACGGTGTGCATGTGCAGGTCAACGGGGTACATGACGCTCTCCTCTGTTAATGACGCTCAAGGATAACAGGAATTATTACCCTTTTTAATGAAAACCCGGGGCTAGTAGCCGCGAGTGCGGTCAACCTGGCCGGTTAGCGGCTCGCCCTGTTCCAGTTTGGTAATCGTACGGGCAATAGAGTCGATCGCTTCATTAGGGCGCGTGACCGCAGCGATGTGCGGGGTCATCGCCACGCGGGGATGCGCCCACAGCGGGCTGCTGGCCGGGAGCGGCTCTTTACTGAAGACGTCCAGCATGGCCCCTTTCAGCTTGCCGCTCTCCAGAGCCTGGAGGAGATCGTCTTCCACTACGTGCACGCCGCGCGCCAGGTTGAGCAGATAAGCGTTATCCGCCAGCTGGTTCAGCAGTGATATGTTAATGATGCCTCGGGTCTCTGATGTATTAGGCAGGAGGTTAATCAAGACGCGGGTGCCTTGCAGGAAATCGCCCAGCTCGTTTTCGCCGGCAAAGCTTTCAACGCCTGGCCAGGATTTACGGCTACGGCTCCAGCAGCGCAGCGGGAATCCCCACGCTTGAAGGCTTTCGGCCACCTTCGATCCCAGCACGCCTGCACCGAGAATGCCGATGGTAAAATCTTCACGCTGATACTCATCCAGCTCCTGCCAGCGGGCCTGCTGTTTCTGGGCGTGGTAATCATCAAAGCGGCGGAACCAGTGCAGAACCTGGCTCACGGCATACTCCTGCATCTGCAATGCCATGCCGGTATCTTCGAGGCGAAACAGCGGAATGCTTTCAGGCAGCATATCCGGGTGGGCATTGAGCTGGCTCAGGATAGAGTCAACGCCTGCGCCGAGGGCAAATACGGCTTTCAGGCTACGGCCCTGAAGCATGTCGACTGGCGGATGCCAGACCAGGGCATAGTCTGCGGGTTCATTATCGCCCGGCTTCCACTCACGGACTCGGGCATCGGGAAGGGCCTGAGAGAGTTTATCCAGCCAAAATTGCGTATCGAAAGACGGGTGATAGAAGATGATATCCATACTGACTCCAGATGCATTCATGCGATGGTTTAGTTGAAACATTATCTATTGATGAGGATAACAAATTTGTTCCGGGGACAGGGATAAAGGTGGCTGATGATAAAAAAAACAGTTCCTGGATATTTAGAAAGCACGTTGCTTGAAGTTTGTCTAAACGCGCTAAATTATTGAAAAAGGAGATTGACGGTGAAGCCGGATTTCCCTACATTAGCGCCGTCCCAGCGATGCTGGGAAGACAATATGGTGAGGTGTCCGAGTGGCTGAAGGAGCACGCCTGGAAAGTGTGTATACGGCAACGTATCGGGGGTTCGAATCCCCCCCTCACCGCCATATTCGAAGAGAAGCTCGCATGCAAATGCGGGCTTTTTTTTCGCATGTTGCACCCCACCGGGGGGGATGAGAACCTCCGACCGGGGTTCGACAACGGGCAGTTGCCCGTTGGACAGCTGACGAGCTTGCGAGGAAGCTGCCCGAAGGGCGAGCGAAGCGAGTCAATCCCCCCCGATGGAGAGCCGCGCTCCGCTCCCGATCCCCCGGTGGCGCTTCGCTTACCGGGGCTACATTAGTGCCAATGTTCAGCATCCATATTTTATTTTCCCCGGTGGCGCTTCGCTTACCGGGGCTACGGTATCTGCCCTTCTGGTGCATTTGCTCACGGCTTAACCGAACGCACGTTAAAGCAGAAATTAAGCTTGACCGCTTCAGTGCAACTCCCTATAGTAGCGCCCCGTTGCCCCCGAGAGGAAGGCAGCAAAAACAATACGGTGAGGTGTCCGAGTGGCTGAAGGAGCACGCCTGGAAAGTGTGTATACGGCAACGTATCGAGGGTTCGAACCCCTCTCTCACCGCCACATTTAAAGAAGAGCCCGCATGCAAATGCGGGCTTTTTTTTCGCCTGTCACTCGTCAATTCGTGCCAGCCATGTGAAGGGCATCCTCTCCAGCAGGTAAACGCATCGGTGCATTAGGATCGTTGACAACGTGCCAGACCGCTTTCGCCACATCGATGGGATAAGTAACCCTGGCGCTGTCATCCCGCATCTCATTAAAGATTTGCTGGCTTAGCTCGGCATACTCTGCAGGAATATCCCCCATGATACGTTGAGCATTTTCGCCAAAGCGGGTCGCGGGTGCACGCCCTGGCAGAATGAGGCCCACGCGGATATTAAACGGCTTTAGCTCAATAGCCAGAGATTCAGTGAACGCATTCACTGCCGCCTTGCTGGCGGTATACGCTGCCAGTAGCGGCAGCGGTTTTAAGGTAACGGCTGAGGTGATATTTACGATCACGCCTGAACGCCGCTGTCTGAATTGTGGAAGTACGGCCTGGGTCATCGCGATAGTTCCCAGCGTATTTGTTGCAAAAACCTCCCTCACCGCCTGCAGGGAAACGCCCTCAAGCGCGTTTAACATCCCGACGCCTGCATTGTTTACCAGAACATCTATATCGCCGACGTCGTCAACCGCGCGCTCAATGCTTTGCTGTTGGGTGACATCAAGACTTATGAGGCGTAAACGATCGCTCTTAGGCAGAAGATCGTTCTGAGGAGTGCGCATTGTCGCAATCACATTCCACTCCTGCTCAAGAAAATAACGTGCCGTTTCCAGACCAAAACCTGATGAACAGCCGGTGATCATAATCGTTTTCATATCAACTCCCGTAGTGGCTTGCCTGTATAAATAATACCCACTGATAACTGGACGATATATAATCAAAAGTCCGCCATTATTTAGCAGGAGTCCGGAAATGAGCGATCCGCTCGCCGAAGTGGTTGCCATGTTGAAGCTCAGATCGGTTTTGACAAAAACGGTGACGGGCGCAGGTGTCTGGCGAGTCAGCCGTTCAGACGAGGGGCTGTCATTCTACTGCGCTGTACTGGAAGGTTCATGCCGCCTTGAGATTGAAAAGCACGAGCCACTGACCCTTCATGCCGGTGATTTTATTTTGCTCCCTGCGGCTTACCGCTTTGCACTCACAAGCCTTATTCCTCCTCCGGCGCAAACCCTTAACACCCTGCCGGTTGAAGTAGCAGACAGGCACTTCAGGGTTGGCGATCCGCGCGTTGCACCAGAAATGCTGGCTCTGGTAGGCCACTGCGTATCTGACTCTTCCGATGCAGGGTTACTGGTTTCGCTTCTGCCTGAGTTTATTTGCGTGCGTGATGAAAAGCGTTTGGCGCTGCTTATGGGGTTGCTGAAAGATGAAACGCAGGCGCAGCGGGCAGGAAAAGCGTTCATGCTGGCGCGGGTGACGGAATTGCTTTTCATTGAGGCCATTCGGTCTGGCAATGCCCTTATCACACCCGGGCTGGTACGCGGCCTGGAAGATCCTCGTATCGCTCAAGCTCTTCGGCTGATACATCAGGATCCCGCCAGGCGGTGGACAGTCAAATCGCTGGCCAACGGCTGCGCACTATCGCGATCGACGCTGTTTGAACGATTTACAGAAATGATTGGCATAACACCGATGGCTTATCTTCTCGCCTGGCGAATGGCGCTGGCTAAACAGATGCTTTGCCATACCAGTATCACTATCGCAGCGGTAGCAGAGCGCATTGGCTACGGCTCTGCCAGTGCTTTCAGCGTAGCGTTTACCCGTTATGTTGGTACTTCACCGGGAAAATATGCGCAACAGTGTGCTGGGGTAAATAATGGCGGAGGCGCGCTATCGACAGCGTATTAGCATTATGCGGGAATGGTCGCACGATTGGCGGGTCTTCGTAACGGGCCTTATGCACATGATTGATGGCGCATTGGCGCATAGTGGGTGGGCGGCTATTACCGTCGAACTCCGCCACATAAAAAAACAAAGCCCGGTTACCCGGGCTTTGCAATCGCATTCTCAACTACGCGAGTTCATCAGTAGTATGCTTGCAGCGTTCGCTGACAGAGGGCCGAGCGCACGCAGTCATCTTTGGTAAAGCGGACGATGCCAATCATCTCATCTTCCTCAAAACGTGCCAGCGCATCGCTCAGGCCGGACTGGACGCCCGACGGCAAATCGCACTGGGTGATATCACCGTTAACGATCACGGTCACGTTCTCCCCGAGGCGTGTCAAAAACATCTTCATTTGCGCAGCGGTCACGTTCTGAGCCTCGTCAAGGATCACGACCGCGTTTTCAAATGTACGTCCGCGCATATAGGCGAACGGCGCGATTTCTACCTTACCAATCTCTGGCCGCAGGCAGTATTGCATAAAGGACGCTCCAAGGCGTTTGACCAGCACGTCATAGACGGGCCGGAAGTAAGGAGCGAACTTCTCCGAGATATCTCCGGGTAAGAAGCCAAGATCTTCATCGGCTTGCAGGACCGGACGGGTGACGATAATTCTGTCCACATCCTTGTGGATCAGGGCTTCCGCCGCTTTCGCTGCGCTGATCCAAGTTTTACCGCATCCTGCTTCACCTGTAGCAAAAATGAGCTGTTTACTCTCAATTGCATTCAGGTAGTGCGCCTGAGCTTCATTACGCGCGACAATTGGCGAGTTATCACGGCTATCCCGCGCCATGCCAATTGATTCAACGCCACTCATCTGCACAAGCGAGGTGACCGACTCTTCTTCACGCTGTTTATGGCTGCGCGAATCTCGTCTCAGCACACGTTTAGCTTCACGACGAGCTTTGATCACTGCTTTCTGTCTTCCCATGGATAGCACCTTGAGTTGTAGGTTTACATCACACGCGCCGCTGCCGGCACGATTATGCGCACGAACGTCTGAGGTTTGGCTTCCTTGTAAGCCATGACTTGCTGATGAAAAGACGCGGCAAACCCACCCACTGTGTCATTTGCCACGTCGGTAAATTCAGGTGTTGTGATGAGGAAAGAGGAGATTCTGGCGGTGAGACGATCGCTGTCGGTGGCGTGCTGGCCGCACCGAGCCTGACGGTTTGAGTTGCGTGCTTGTCCTGAGCCGGATGCTACCATTCGCGATCTCCATAGTGAATCGTTCACTGCCGGGAACTACCGCTGTTGTTATAAGTAAAACAAAAATTTTCATAAAAGCAACATTATATTTACCTAAATATAACGTGCCTGAATCCTCATACCGAGCCAGTTTCTGACATTAATATTACAAATATATAACAGGATCGCGCTCATAGAAAAAAATGATGGTGGGGAGACGAGAGAGGAAGATGTCTCCTGCCTCACTGAGCAGGAGACAGCGCGTTATGCCTCAAGCAGAGGCTGAGCAAGATAGTGCTGCGTATCCTTCACGCCCGGCAGCGCAAAGAAGTATCCCCCGCCAATGGGCTTGATGTACTCCTCCAGCGCTTCGCCGTTGAGCCGCTTCTGCACCGTCAGGAATCCCTTCTCCAGATCGTGCTGGAAGCAGACAAACAGCAGGCCCATATCCAGCTGGCCAGAGTTGGTGACCCCCAGCGAGTAGCTATAGCCCCGACGCATCATTAGGTTCGCTTCGGTCTCCGGCGTGCGTGGGTTGGCAAGGCGTATATGGCTGTCGAGGGCAATAACGTCGCCGTCCGGATCGCCAGCGTAGTCCGGCACGTCATGCTCATGTTTCATGCCCAGCGGTGCCCCGCTGTGCTTATCCCGGCCAAAGATAGTCTGCTGCTCCTTGAGCGGCGTGCGATCCCAAAACTCAACGTGGAACTGGATGATGCGTACCGCCTGATAGCTGCCGCCCACCGTCCAGGCGGGCTCCTGCTGGTCGGGCGTGACCCACACCACGCTCTTCATCAGAGTACTGTTCGCACTGTCCGGGTTGCCGGTACCGTCTTTAAAGCCCAGCAGGTTGATCGGGGTCTCTTTGCCTTTACTGCGCGCCGCGTGATCGGAGATAAATCCTTCCCGCTTCCAGCGGATGCTGAGCAGATCCGGCGTGTACTTAATGATATCGCGCAGAGCGTGGATCACCGTATCCCCGGTGTTAGCGCAGATCTGCAACAGCAGATCGCCATGGCACAGGGCGGCGTCTAGCGAATCGTTGGGGAAACGCGTCATCTTCTCCAGTTTGGCAGGGCGCTGCGGGCCTAAGCCAAAGCGGTCATCGAACAGCGATGCCCCTACCGACACAGTGATGGTCAGATTATCTGGCGCAATAAAGCCACCAAGAATACCGGAGTCCATCGGCGGTAGACGTGGATTAGACGTTTCCGGCGCGGGACCGCCGGTGGTTAAAAACGCGATCCGCTGGGTCAGGAGACGAAACAGCCGTTCCAGCTCGGACTTGTCGCTGGCCAGCACGTCAAACGCCACCAGCATCATTGAGGCCTGCTGCGGCGTCAGGATCCCTGCCTGATGCTCGCCATAGAACGGCTGGGTCTCCATCCGCGCATCCGGCGACAGGGTGCCGGGGGCGCTTGTCGGTTTGGCCGCATGGGCAACCGGACAGCCGCCCGCCAGCGCCAGCGCGCCACCCAGCGCGCCCATACTTTTCAGTAAACGACGGCGTGAAGGCTCGCTTACGCCGTCAACATCATGCTCTGTCATGCTTAATCCAGTCCCAGTACGCCGCGCAGCTGGGCCAGATCTTCCGCCAGGGTAGTAATCGGTCCTTTCAGCGCCGTGCGATCGGCGTCGGTCAGTTTGTCATAGGTTTCGAAGCCATCTTTGGTGCGGTATTTCGCGAGAATGGCATCGACTTTCTTGAAGTTGGCGTCCACCTTCGTCAGCAGGTCAGCATTGTTTTTCTGCAGCTGCGGACGCAGCAGGTCGACAATTTTCTGCGCGCCGTCGACGTTAGCCTGGAAGTCCCACAGATCGGTGTGGCTGTAGCGATCCTCTTCACCGCTGATTTTGCTGGCCGCCACCTCTTCAATCAGCCCTGCCGCACCACCGACCACTTTTGACGGCGGGAAGGCCAGCTCGCTGATGCGTTTTTGCAGCTCCAGCACGTCGCTGTTGAGCTGGTCCGCATACTGCTCCATGCCTTTAGCGGAATTATCACCAAACAGCGCTTTTTCGAGGCGGTGGAAACCGGTGAATTTCGGATCGGCGGCTTTCTGTTCGTAGTCATCTTCACGGGCATCAATGCTGCCGTCGAGGTCAGAGAAGAGCTCGGCGATAGGCTCGATACGCTCGTAGTGCTGACGCGTCGGGGCATAAAGCGCTTTCGCTTTCTCGATATCGCCCGCCTTCACCGCATCGGTAAAGGCCTTGGTCTTAGCCACCAGACCGTTCATCTCCTGGGTCACGTAAGCTTTATACGCGGTGATAGCTCCGCCCAGGCTCAGCAATGCGTCACCTTTAGCCGCGTCTGCCGTAGAGGCACCTTTGACAATCAGCTTGCCCTTGGGATTGGTCAGCAGGCCGCAGGTCATCTCGTATTCGCCCGGCTGCAGGTTAGCGGTCAGCTTCTGACTAAAGCCTGGCGCGATGTTCTCCCGCTCCTCAACCACCATTACGCCCTTGAGGATCTCCCACTCCAGCGCTTTCTGGCTGTGGTTGAGGATAATGAACTGCGTCTTCCCGGCATTAACCGTGAGGTTCATCGGTTCACACTGTTTATCCGTTACCGTAACCTTCACCTGAGGAACATCCGCCGCCTGGGCGTTAAACGCGCAGGCGAGCAGCGCGGCAATACCAACCTGTAAAGCACTACGACGAAAATGCGTTGCCATGACCTTTCCCTTTAAAAGTATGTTGTAACTATTGTTGTCACGCTGAGTAAACATCAGGAGGCCCCAGGCGACATCTGCGCCCCTGGGCGCGGCGGCAGCATAAACAGCACCAGCGCCGGAATAAGATAGGCAAACCAGACCACCACCTCACTGACGCTGGGTGCTTCCTGATAGCCAAAGATGCCTTCCAGCAGGGTGCCAAACAGCGTGTGGGTGCTGAGGGTATTGCTGAGATCGAAGGCCACCTGCTGGAAATGGTTCCACAGGCCCGCTTCGTGGAAGGCACGGATCGCCCCCGCAGCCAGCCCGGCGGCCACCAGCAGGATAAACAGGCTGGTCCATTTGAAAAACGCGGCCATGTTAAGGCGAATACCGCCCCAATAAATCAGGAAGCCGATGACCACCGCCGTCGCCAGTCCGGTGAGTGCACCCACCGGGGGCCAGATCCCCACATCCTGCTGAAACGCGGCCAGCAGGAAGAAGACCGACTCCAGCCCTTCCCGCGCCACGGCAAAGAAGACCATCATAATCAGCGCCCAGCCGTGATGGTTGCCCTGCTTCAGGGCGTTATCCACGGCCTGCTCAAGCTGCACCTTGACGTTGCGCGACACTTTGCGCATCCAGAAAACCATCCATGTCAGGATCACCACGGCGATGACCGCGACGATACCCTCAAACAGCTCCTGCTCTTTCTGAGGAAACTCGCCGGTGGTTTCGTTAATGATGATACCCAGCGCAAGGCAGAGTGCGGCGGCGAGAAAAACGCCGATCCACATCACGCCTATCCAGCGGCCGCGTTGGGTACGCTTCAAATAGCTGGCGATGAGGCTAACGATCAGCGCCGCTTCGAGTCCTTCGCGTAACATAATGAGAAATGGCACAAACATGCGGTAAACCTTTAAATGTTAATCAGCGTCAAATGATGCAAAGAAAAGTAAATTTCAATGATAGTGATTATCATTACGCCAGCCGTAAACACAAGTAATTTCTGCGCGGAAGTTTCTCAGAATGTTACGCAGGCGAGGCCGCGTGCTGGGAGGTGAATTAAAGGTTGCAGAATTGTAATTAAGAAGTAAGAAAACGCACCGGAAAGCGGCTCCGGTGCGTGTATAACGATTAGTTTGCGACGCGGGGTTCCGGCTTGGTGTGGTAGTGCGCATCCGCCTCGGCAAAGCGCGCCTGCATGCTTGCCGACGGCGCTTTGTCCAGCAGGCTGAAGAGCACAATACCGATGCTGCCGAAGATAAAGCCTGGAATGATCTCGTACAGGCCCAGCAGTTCGAAATGCTTCCAGACGATGACGGTGACCGCACCGATAATCATCCCCGCCAGCGCGCCGTTACGGGTCATGCGTGACCACAGTACCGAGAAGAGCACCACTGGACCAAAGGCGGCACCAAATCCAGCCCAGGCATAGCTCACCAGACCCAGCACGCGGTTTTCCGGGTTAGCCGCCAGGGCGATAGCCACCAGCGCGACCACCAGCACCATCACACGTCCGACCCACACCAGTTCGGTCTGGCTTGCGTGTTTACGCAGAAACGCTTTGTAGAGATCTTCCGTAATCGCACTTGAGCAGACCAGCAGCTGGCAGCTCAGGGTCGACATCACCGCTGCCAGAATGGCAGAGAGCAGCACGCCGGCAACCCACGGGTTAAACAGCACCTGTGCCAGTTCGATAAACACGCGCTCGGCGTTCTGGTTTACCGCCCCAGCCTGCCCCGGGTTGTTGCTGTAGTAAGCGATACCGAAGAAGCCTACGGCTACCGCACCGGCCAGGCAGAGGATCATCCAGGTCATGCTGATCCGGCGAGCGTGAACGATGGTGTGGTGGGAATCCGCCGCCATAAAGCGCGCCAGAATATGCGGCTGACCAAAGTAGCCCAGGCCCCAGCCCAGCAGCGAGACGATAGCCACAAAGTTCAGCCCTTTGAGCATGTCGACGTTTTCAATGCTCTTCTGCTTGATCACCATCAGCGAGTCGTCGAAACCGCCTACGGAGACCATCACCATCACCGGAGTGAGGATCAGGGCAAAGATCATCAGGCTGGCCTGCACGGTGTCGGTCCAGCTTACAGCCAGGAAGCCGCCCACGAAGGTATAGAGGATGGTGGCTGCCGCACCGGCCCACAGCGCCGTTTCGTAGCTCATGCCGAAGGTGCTCTCAAACAGACGCGCCCCTGCCACGATGCCAGAGGCACAGTAGATGGTGAAGAAGAGCAGAATAACCAGCGCTGAGATGATGCGCAGCACGCGGCTACGATCTTCAAAGCGGCCGGTGAAGTAGTCCGGCAGCGTCAGGGCGTTGTTATTCACCTCGGTGTGCACGCGCAGGCGGCCCGCCACCAGCTTCCAGTTAATCCATGCCCCCAGCGTCAGGCCAATAGCGATCCAGCTTTCAGAGATACCCGAGATAAAAATTGCCCCAGGCAGGCCCATCAGCAGCCAGCCGCTCATATCGGACGCACCCGCAGAGAGTGCGGTTACCATTGGCCCCAGGCTACGGCCACCGAGAATATAGTCGTCAAAGTTTTTTGTCGATCGCCAGGCGACAAAGCCAATCAAAATCATGCCAAAAATGTAAATCAGAAACGTCACCAGCATCGGGGTGCTCATTGCCATTCAAAAGTCTCCAGATCTCTTCGTCAGCAAACGTCATATCTGCTGCCTTGACCTTTTCCGGAACGGGGAAAAGATATCGTTGTTGTGTTGGGCGACCGTATCCTGCCGGAAGCGATTTCTAACCACAATCGATTTAACATGGCATTCACATGAATTACATCCCCGTTACGATACCATTTTCTAATAGGTTGCACTCGCTCACGCTTTGCAAGGTAACACCGTGCAAAAGTGTTAAGCACCGCATGGTTCCTGGGTTTTAAGAGTGTTAGTGCTAATTCTGAGAGCCCGATCGCCTTTAACAATCCATTCATTTTTCAGCTTGTTGACCGCGTCACAATTAACATGGTTGCACAAAGTTGCAACATGGTAGATATTCCTCGCTAACGAGTAGAGTGACGATAATAACGAGGAGTAGATGCATGGGTAGCACCACGATGGGGGTTAAGCTTGATGACGCCACGCGGGAACGTATTAAACAGGCCGCGACGCAGATCGATCGCACGCCGCACTGGCTGATTAAGCAGGCCATCTTTAACTATCTTGAGCGCGTAGAGAGCGGTGACGCGCTGCCGGAGCTACCGGGCCAGACCAACGGTACAGAGAGCGAGCACGCCGACGCCAGCGTACCGAAAGAGGAGCCGCATCAGCCCTTCCTGGAATTTGCCGAGCAGATCCTGCCTCAGTCGGTGAGCCGCGCGGCCATCACCGCCGCCTGGCGACGTGCGGAAACCGACGCCGTGCCGATGCTGCTGGAGCAGGCGCGCCTGCCGGAGCCGGTTGGCGAGCGGGCGCAAAAGCTGGCCTACCGCCTGGCAGAAAAGCTGCGTAATCAGAAAACCGCCACCGGCCGTGCAGGGATGGTGCAGAGCCTGCTACAGGAGTTCTCCCTCTCCTCCCAGGAGGGTGTGGCCCTAATGTGCCTGGCCGAAGCGCTGCTGCGTATTCCGGACAAGGCTACCCGTGATGCGCTGATCCGTGACAAAATCAGCAACGGCAACTGGCAGTCGCACATCGGACGTAGCCCCTCACTGTTTGTTAACGCCGCGACCTGGGGCCTGCTGTTTACCGGCCGCCTGGTCTCTACCCATAATGAAGCCAGCCTCTCGCGCTCGCTGAACCGCATCATCGGCAAGAGCGGCGAGCCGCTGATCCGCAAAGGCGTCGACATGGCGATGCGTCTGATGGGCGAACAGTTTGTTACCGGTGAAACCATTGCCGAAGCGCTGGCGAATGCCCGCAAGCTGGAGGAGAAAGGGTTCCGCTACTCCTACGATATGCTGGGCGAGGCGGCGCTGACCGCTACGGATGCGCAGGCCTACATGGTCTCCTATCAGCAGGCAATCCACGCCATTGGCAAAGCCTCAAACGGCCGCGGCATCTATGAAGGTCCGGGCATCTCCATCAAGCTGTCGGCGCTGCATCCGCGCTACAGCCGGGCGCAGTATGAGCGGGTGATGAGCGAGCTCTATCCGCGCCTGAAGTCCTTAACCCTGCTGGCGCGCCAGTACGATATCGGGATCAACATTGACGCTGAAGAGGCGGATCGGCTGGAGATCTCCCTCGATCTGCTGGAAAAACTCTGCTTCGATCCGGATCTGGCGGGCTGGAACGGTATCGGCTTTGTGATCCAGGCCTATATGAAGCGCTGCCCATTTGTCATTGACTACCTCACCGATCTCGCCTCCCGCAGCCGTCGCCGCCTGATGATCCGTCTGGTGAAAGGGGCCTACTGGGATAGCGAAATCAAACGCGCCCAGGTTGAGGGGCTGGAGGGCTACCCGGTCTATACCCGCAAGGTCTACACCGACGTCTCCTATATCGCCTGCGCGAAAAAGCTGCTTAGCGTACCGAATCTGATCTACCCGCAGTTTGCGACCCACAACGCCCACACCCTGGCCGCCATCTACCAGCTTGCCGGGGAGAACTACTATCCGGGCCAGTATGAGTTCCAGTGCCTGCACGGCATGGGCGAGCCGCTCTATGAGCAGGTGGTGGGTAATATTGCCGACGGCAAGCTGAACCGCCCCTGCCGTATCTATGCCCCGGTCGGCACCCATGAGACGCTGCTGGCTTACCTGGTCCGCCGCCTGCTGGAGAACGGCGCGAACACCTCCTTTGTTAACCGCATCGCCGACACCACCCTGCCTCTTGACGAGCTGGTGGCCGATCCGGTGAGCGCCGTTGAAAAACTGGCGGCTCAGGAGGGTCAGATTGGCTTGCCGCATCCGAAGATCCCCCTGCCGGTGGATCTCTATGGCGAAGGCCGGGTTAACGCCGCCGGGCTGGATCTGGCGAACGAGCACCGTCTGGCGTCGCTCTCCTCTGCCCTGCTTAACAGCGCACTGCACACCTGGCAGGCCGGGCCGCTGCTGGAGCAGCCGGTAGAGGACGGCGAGATGGTTGCCGTGATCAACCCAGCCGAGCCGAAAGATATTGTCGGCTACGCGCGGGAAGCGACCTCTGCGGAAGTAGAGCAGGCGCTGGAGAGCGCGGTAAATACCGGCCCTATCTGGTTTGCCACCCCTCCTCAGGAGCGCGCCGCCATTCTGGAACGTGCCGCCATGCTGATGGAGGATCAGACCCAGCAGCTGATCGGTATTCTGGTGCGTGAAGCGGGTAAAACCTTTAGCAACGCCATTTCCGAGGTACGCGAAGCGGTGGACTTCCTGCGCTACTACGCGGGCCAGGTGCGGGACGATTTCGACAATGAGACCCACCGCCCGCTGGGTCCGGTGGTCTGTATTAGCCCATGGAACTTCCCGCTGGCCATCTTTACCGGACAGGTTGCCGCAGCCCTGGCGGCAGGTAACAGCGTGCTGGCGAAGCCGGCAGAGCAGACGCCGCTGATTGCCGCCCAGAGCGTGGCCCTGCTGCGGGAAGCGGGCGTGCCTGCCGGTGTGGTTCAGCTCCTGCCAGGCCGGGGCGAAACCGTTGGCGCGCAGCTGACCGCCGACAACCGCGTGCGCGGCGTGATGTTTACCGGCTCGACCGAGGTCGCGACCCTGCTGCAACGCAGCATTGCGCCTCGCCTTGACGCACAGGGTCGTCCGACCCCGCTGATCGCTGAAACCGGCGGTATGAATGCAATGATCGTTGACTCCTCGGCGCTGACCGAGCAGGTGGTGGTCGATGTCATGGCCTCGGCGTTTGACAGTGCGGGCCAGCGCTGCTCGGCGCTGCGTCTGCTCTGCCTGCAGGAGGATATCGCCGACCATACGCTGAAAATGCTGCGCGGCGCGATGGCAGAGAGCCGAATGGGTAACCCTGGCCGCCTGTCGACGGATATCGGCCCGGTGATCGACGCCGAGGCGAAAAATGCCATCGAGCGCCATATTCAGGCGATGCGGGCGAAAGGCCGTCCGGTGTTCCAGGCGGTGCGGGAAAACAGCGAGGATGCGAAAGAGTGGCAGACCGGCACCTTCGTTGCGCCAACGCTGATCGAACTGGACAGCATCGACGAGCTGAAAAAAGAGGTGTTCGGTCCGGTGCTGCACGTGGTGCGCTTCAGCCGCAGCCAGCTGGATGAGACCATTCGCCAGATCAACGCCTCCGGCTACGGTTTGACCCTTGGGGTGCATACCCGTATCGACGAAACCATTGCTCAGGTTACCGGCAACGCCTACGTGGGCAACCTCTACGTCAACCGCAACATGGTGGGTGCGGTCGTCGGCGTCCAGCCGTTTGGCGGAGAGGGACTCTCAGGCACCGGGCCTAAAGCGGGCGGGCCGCTCTATCTCTACCGTCTGCTGGCAAGCCGACCGCAAAATGCGCTGGGTGTAACCCTGGCACGCCATGACGCGGTGCGTCCGGTGGATGCCCGACTGCGCAGCGTGCTGGCCCAGCCGCTGGAGGCGCTGAGCGCCTGGGCGACCAGCCGCCCTGAGCTGGTGGAACTCTGCCAGCAGTTTGGCGAACAGGCGCAGAGCGGTACCCAGCGCCTGCTGCCTGGCCCGACCGGCGAGCGCAACACCTGGACGCTGCTGCCGCGTGATAGCGTGCTCTGCATGGCGGACAACGAGCAGGATGCGCTGGTGCAGCTGGCGGCAGTGCTGGCGGTAGGCAGCAAGGTATTGTGGCCGGAAGATGGGCTGCATCGCGATCTGGCGAAGCAGCTGCCGCCTGCGGTGGCAGAGCGCATCGCCTTTGCCAAGCCGGATACGCTGCTGGCTCAAGCGTTTGACGCGGTGATCTACCACGGTGATTCTGACCAGCTGCGGGCGATCTGCGAGCAGGTTGCCGCCCGCGATGGGGCGATCGTTTCGGTGCAGGGCTTTGCCCGGGGCGAAACGGCGATCGTGCTGGAGCGTCTCTACCTGGAGCGCTCCTTGAGTGTCAACACCGCGGCAGCAGGTGGCAACGCCAGCCTGATGACAATCGGCTAAGGCTATGATAATAAGGCTCCGGTAACGGGGCCTTATTTTTTGCGGAGACAATATGAAACATTTACTTATTGCAGGCGTGGCTTTGCTGCTGAGCAACGGCGCGCTGGCGGACGAGTGTGATAATGCCAGCACCCAGTCCGATCTAAACAGCTGTACCGCGCAGCAGTATCAGGCCGCGGATAAAAAGCTCAATGAGACGTATCAGGCCGCCATGCAGCGGGCGGCGGCACCCCAGCGCGAGCTGTTGAAGAAGGCACAGCAGACGTGGATTAGCGTGCGCGATGCCGACTGCGCGTTGATCGCCTCCGGTACCGAAGGGGGAAGCGTGCAGCCGATGATCCATAACCAGTGTCTGCACGATAAAACCGCCGAACGCGAAGCCTTTTTGGCCTCGCTGATGCAGTGCGAAGAGGGCGATCTCAGCTGCCCGCTGCCACCTGCGAACTGACCGCGTAACGCTACTCTTCGTTTAACGACGCCGTCGCCGACGGCGCTTTTTTTCTGCTGAGCTTAAGCTCGCTCACCAGCACCCCAAGCACAATCAGCGCCCCGCCAAACAGGGCCAGCAGCGGCAGACGCTCCCCTGCCAGACGCCCAAAAATACCCGCCCACACCGGTTCGCCGGTATAGATCACCGTTGCCCGGGTCGGGGATACGCTGCGCTGCGCCCAGTTCATGGTGACCTGAATAATCGCACTGAAGATACCCAGCCCGGCGGCCACCAGCAGCAGCGCAGGTGAGAATGACGGCACCGATTCACCCGCCGGACCTGCGGCGGCAAAGGCCACCACCGAGGCGGTGGCGAGCTGAATGACGGTGACCCGCCGGATATCCACCTTGCCCGCCCAGGCGCTGATGAGAATAATTTCAGCGGCAATGGCTACCGCGCTGACCAGGGTGATCCACTCCCCCTCCCCCATCGCCAGCATATTACCCTCCGGCCCCGCCAGCAGAACCAACCCGGCAAAGGCCAGAGCGATACCTACGCAGGACATTAACCCCGGCAGCCTGCCAAGGCAAAGCCACTGCAATAGCGGCACCAGCGGAACATACATCGCGGTAATAAAAGCGGACTTGCTGCTGGAGATGGTTTGCAGTCCCCAGGTTTGCAGGCCATAGCCGAAGGCGATTGAGACGCCGATTGCCACTCCGGCCTTGACCTCAAGCCAGGTGATGCCGCGCAGCACCTTAAGGGAGAGCAGCGCCACCGCGATAGCTGCCGTGGCAAAGCGCAGACCGACAAAAAAGAGTGGGCCGCTCAGGGTCACCGCGTACTGCACGGCCAAAAACGTGCCGCCCCAAAACATGGTGATGAGGATCAGGAGTGCCTCTTGCGGCTTAACAGAGAATTTATAGCGAGAGAAAAACGGGGTCATTTTACCACCAGCCCAGGACGAAGCCCCGTAGTGTGCGATGGTAGAGAAGGCAGTTCAACGGCTTAGCTGAAAAAAGGCATAAAAAAACCGCCGGGCGAACCCGACGGCGGGACAAACGTAAGAGAGGTGATACTATTAACTTATCTTACGCTGCGATGGTACTGGCATCTAGCGGTTACCACCGCCGCCTTGGCCGCCACCACCATGGCTACTTTTGCCCCCTTTTTTGCCAGCTTCGGATGCGCGCTCAGGGTCGTTTTTGAAGTTACCCCCGCTGTGCTGGCCACCTTTACGACCTGCTTCTGATGCTTTTTCACGATCTTCTGCGAAGTTACCAGAACCACCACGATGTTCTGCCATTTCTGACCTCCAGAATCAATACATTAGACATCATACTGCATTCAGTAAAAGAGAATTCTTTCACCTCACGGCGTATAAAGAGTAGATATTTCGTCGCCGCGTAAAAATAAGCTTAGTGCAACCGGCATTGACGGCCAGCAGACAGTAATATTCTGCAACAGGATATCAGGCAAAAGTAGGATTTTCGCGCCCTTCAATTCATAAGCCTTTCTTATCTCTTGAGAAATGAAGCTGATTGAAAGTGTGTCAATTTGCTACAGTCTGTGAGCTCGCTGGCGTCGGCGGGCTTCACGCCCGCCGTTAACCAGGCACACCTAAAGGTTAGTGATTGTTTTTCAATACCTTAATGGTGTATCTGCCGTCCGCCTTACGATACGCACCGTGGATATCGGTCTCAAAGCCAGGATAGTGTGAGCCGATCTCGCAGAGCATCTGAATAAACTCCAGCACCGGACGGTTATCTTCCGTTAGCATTTCGCCCGGCATAACCAGCGGCACGCCCGGTGGATACGGCAGGATCATATTGGCATTGACGCGGCCAATCATCTCATCGATATAGACCTCCTCGATGTCACCGTTGATCTCTTTCTGCCACGCGGCCCACGGGTTCATCACCATTTTTGGTAAGGTCTCAAAGGCGCGGTACATCAGCTCAGGCAGATTATGCTTACTGATCACCTCGTGCATACCCTGGGCCAGCTCCTGAATACGCATCTCCTTATAGAAGTCAGGATCGAGGGCATAGAGCGCTGGCATCATCTCTTTAATACGCTGGTTACTGTCGTACTCGCGCTTGAAGTCTGTCAGGGCGCGCAGCAGGCTCAACGCCTTGGTTTCATCAATACCGATGCTGAACAGGAACAGCAGATTGTAGGGGCCGGTCTTCTCAACCACGATGCCGTGGTAGTCGAGGTACTTCGAGACGATCCATGCTGGAATACCGCGCTCCGTCATTTTGCCCTGCTTATCCATGCCCGGCGTCAACAACGTCACCTTCACCGGATCCAGATGCATATGGTTGTCATCGATGTTCCTGAAGCCGTGCCAGCCATCCTCCCCTTTCAGCGGCCAGCACTCGGTGGTGCTGATATCCTCTGGCTGCCAGACTTCAAAGAACCAACCGTCGCTCTCGGCGCGAAGCTTTTTGATCTCCTGGCGGAAGGAGATAGCGCGATCGATAGCGTCCTGCACCAGCCGTTTACCCGCGCTCCCTTCCATCATCGCTGCCGCGGTCTCAATGGAGGCGACGATACCGTAGTGAGGCGACGTGGAGGTGTGCATCATAAAGGATTCGTTAAACGTCTCCTCGTTAAAGTCACCTTTAATATGGATCATGGACGCCTGAGAGAATGCCGCCAGCAACTTATGGGTCGACTGCGTTTCATAGATCACCTTGCCCTCAGTGCGCTCGCCGCTCATGCCGCACAGCCCTTTGTAGATAGGGTTGAAATTGGTATAGGGCACCCAGGCGGAATCAAAGTGGATCGATTTCACCTCAAGGTTTTGCTTAATATAGTCGGTGTCATACAGCAGGCCGTCGTAGGTGGAGTTGGTGATCACCGCATGGACCGGCCAGCTTGCCCCTGGCGTAGCGTCGACCTTCTGCTGAATCGCCCTGCGTGAAAACTCACTCTGCGGAATGCCCCCTAAAATGCCGAAGGCGTTACGGGTAGGCCGCAGGTAGATTGGTGTGACGTCGCTCATCATCAGCAGGTGCGTCAGGGATTTATGGCAGTTACGATCGATCAGCACCGTGCTTTTCACCGGCGCGGAGTACATGCCGACGATTTTATTGGCCGTAGAGGTGCCGTTGGTCACCATATAGCTACGTTCGGCGTTAAAGGTGCGGGCGATATACTCCTCTGCTTCTTTATGCGGGCCGGAGTGATCCAGCAGCGAGCCTAGCTCCGTCACTGATACCGAGATATCTGACTTCATGGTGTTGGCACCAAAGAAGTCGTAAAACAGACTACCCACCGGGCTCTTCTGGAACGCGGTTCCCGACATATGGCCGGGCGTACAAAAGGTGTATTTTCCGGCGTTCACATAGTTAAACAGCGCCTTCGTCAGCGGCGGCAGAATTTTATCGTAGTAGGCTTCCGTCACCTGCTGAATTTTATTGGCAATATCGCAGGCCACGTCGAGGGCATACTCAAAAAAGTGAATGTTGGCCTCTAAGTCACGCAGCGTCAGATCGAGCGCGCAGTTCTTATTGGCAAACATATACATCGGGAGCCGATCGTTGAGCGCGCTGATCTGCTGGGTCAGACTGAGGTTGTAGCTATCCCAGTCAATGACCACGCCACAGATTTTGGCGTTATTGTTAATGAGCCCCAGCAGATCGTCGGCATCCTCGGGATAGAGAATACGGAAATCCATGGCACCTAAGCGCTGGCCCAGCTCCTGCAGTGCGGTCTCTTTAAAAATAACGCCAGGATGATTCATTATTGCTATGGTTTTCATCTTAATATCCTTATTTATTAATCACTGTGTGTTTATCTTGCTTATCAATAAAAATTCCCCAGAATGACCAGCCCGCAAAAGTAGTGAGCGCGCCGAGCATCATCGCCTCTTCGCCAGATGCATAGAGGGCATAGAAGCTGTAGACGGTGCCAATCAGGGCGGTACAGGCATTGATTCGGAACTGGGACTTAGTGACCCCGGCCAGGCGCTGCATGGGAATAAGCGCTGCCATTGAGAGCACGTAGGGAATAAGGTTGGTAATGACCGCCAGATTAACCAGACTGTTAAACTGTTTATTCAGGGAGGGGCTAATGGTCATTAGCGCCAGCAGGGTCTGGATGATGCCAAGAACAATCATGCCAACCACGGGTGCGTCGGCTTTTGTCACGCGGGAGAAAATACGCGGGAAATAGCCAATATCCGCCGATGATTTAAAGACGCGGCCCACGGTAAACTGCCACCCTAACAGGGAACCGATACAGGCCAGGGTCATCAGCAACATCACCACTTTACCCACGAAAGGGGTAAACATACTGGCATAAGCGAGGCCAAACGGTGCGGTGGAGTTCAGCAGGTCGGCATTAGGTACAATGCCGGAGATGACGTTGGTCGACAGGATATAAATGACGGCGCAGGCCAGGGTCCCGCCGAATACGGCAATAGGGACATTCTTTTGCGGATTCTCAACCGCGTCCATGTTGGCGCAGGCAGATTCCAGTCCGAGGAATGCCCATAGCGTCATGGAAATCGAGGTAGAGACCGCAGAGAAGAAGCTGCTGTGGTTAGGGTTCCAGGCGCTGATATAGAGCGAGGGCTTAAACCAGAACCAGCCAAAGATGCTCAGGCCGACCACAGGAATAATCACGCCCCAGACGGTCACGGAGCCAATGCGCCCGGTGATTTTTGCCCCGCCAAAGTTACAGATGGTGGTCACCCATATCACACCGATGGTGGCCACGCATGCGCCCACCGGCGAAAGCACCACGCCGAGGAAATCGCTGCCGTAACCCACTGCGGAGATAGCAATCGCGATATTGGCAATTAACAGGCTAATCGCATAGGTATAGTTGGAAATAAAATTTCCGGACTGACCAAATGCATATTCTGCGTAACCACCCATGCCGCCGCTTTTCTGACTAAACAGGCCACACTTAGAGAAAGCGTAGGCCAGCGCCAGCGATCCCAATGCCGTGACCAACCAAGAGAGAATAGATATAGTTCCTACCTCGGCTAATTTCGTCGGCAGCATAATAATTCCCGAACCCATCATATTAACCGCGGTTAATACGGTGAGCTGGAGTACACCCATTTTATTTCCAGGCTGACTCATAATGCCCTCTTACAGATATAAAAATAGATTGGCAGTAATCGTTAATTACTGTCCTGTTGATAAAGCGTCTTTTTTATTGCGTGGAATAATTAACGGCACAGCGGAGTTTATTTTCCGCCAGCGAGTGCCTCAGTTAGTGCGTATCCTTCTGCTTGGCGTAACGACTGGGCCAGATCTGTGCAGGCTCTACGCCAATGGCGTCGGCAATAATGCGTTCTGCCTTCGGATAGGCACGTGAGAGCACGTTTTTTAAGGTGTCCGGTTTGAGACCGGCTTGGATCGACAGTTCACGTATCGAGTAGCCGCGCTTGTGAAGCGCGGCGACAATGTCAATACGACACCAGTCCGTCTGCGTGGCTTCAACTTTACTCATAATTCATCTAACCTCTTCTTCAACCCTATGGGATAATCCCGAACGCTAATCACCTGGTGATAACGTGGTAGTATCATTGATCTCTTTTGAGATGAATAAAAGCGTTATCTGAAAAATTTGTGATTCCAAACTCGTTTTATGGTCTCTATGAAGATCAGACTACCTACACCGTCGCGGATGGACTAAAAATGGAAGGCGAAGAGACAATTTCATACCGTACAGCCGGGCAGGAGACGCTGGCGGACAGGCTAAGGCTACTGATTGGTAGCCGTAGTACCCGGGCGGCGGCCGAAGAGTGGCAGCTTCCCTACTCCACGCTGAATAACTACATCAGCCGCGGAACCGACCCTTCGTTTAACGTGGCAATAAAAATTGCTGAACGAGAGAACGTCTCCCTGGAGTGGCTGGCCTACGGCGGCACCGAGCGTAACTCACGGGACCTTAAAGAGACCGAGGCGAAGTGGCATACCACGCCGAAGCCGGTAGACGATCCGCTGCAGTTTGCCTGGTCGATGGTCTACTCGTCGCTGGATGACACTGAGCGTGAGGCGCTGCTGCGCGTAATCCATAAAGAGGGTGTGCAGGGGATCATGAGCCATGCCGAAGTCTTTGGCCCGCTGGCCCGGCATATCGCCTCGCTCTCCACTACTGAAAAGGCTCGGTTTATGCAGGAGGCCATGGCGATTATCGATAAGATCAAGCGCGACGCCTGAAGAGGCATTTATTAGCGCTTCGTGTAACCCCAATTAAGATCACTTTGATCTCATTTTAGAGAAAAACGCTTGCTTTTGCTGGCTGCCTGGTCGTAGATTGTTGTGAAAACGACTGTTGTGAAAATGATTGTTGTGAAAACAGCGATACACAAGGAGCGGCTATGAGCGAAGAGAGAGCAGTGTTTGAGCAAGCGTTAACGGGTGAGCGGGAAGTGCGTCGTGAGAAGCTGGCGCAGCTACGCAAAGAGGGGATCGCTTTCCCAAACGATTTTCGCCGGAACAGGACCGCAGACGCGCTGTATGCTCGCTATGCAGAGTGGGATACCGCGACGCTACAGGCCGAAAATGTTCAGGTCGCCATTGCCGGGCGCGTAATGTCACGCCGTATTATGGGCAAAGCAGCCTTCCTGGTGTTACAGGACTGCGGCGGTAAGATTCAGGTCTATGCCGCCCAAACCTCTCTGGGGGAGGAGCCGTATCAGCAGCATATCCGACGCTGCGATCTGGGCGATATCATTGGCGTCGAAGGTACGCTGTTTAAAACCCAAACTGGTAAGCTGACCCTGCACGCCACGCGGATCGTCCCCCTCACCAAAGCGCTACGGCCGCTCCCCGATAAGTTTCATGGTCTGGCGGATCGTGAGATGCGCTATCGCCAGCGCTATGTAGACCTCATCGTCAACGATAGCACGCGTCAAACCTTTGTTACGCGTTCAAACATTCTCAGCGCCATTCGCGCCTTTATGCAGGCCCGTGGCTTCCTGGAAGTAGAGACGCCCATGATGCAGGCTATTCCCGGCGGCGCATCGGCAAGACCGTTTATGACCCACCATAACGCCCTTGACCAGCAGATGTACCTGCGTATTTCACCAGAGCTCTATCTTAAAAGGCTAGTGGTCGGCGGCTTCGAGAAAGTATTCGAGATCAACCGCAATTTCCGCAACGAGGGCATCTCCGTCCGCCATAACCCTGAATTCACTATGATGGAGATGTACGAGGCCTATGCCGACTACAACGACCTGATTACCTTTACCGAATCGCTCTTCCGGCACGTTGCCCAGACGGTGCTCGGCACGACGACCGTGCAGTACGGCGACTGGACGTTTGATTTTGGCCGGCCCTTTGACCGCCTGACCATGACCGAGGCGATCCTCCGCTACGGGGAAGACATTGTCTCTGCGGATTTGGCAACGCCAGACGCGGCGCTGCGTCTCGCCGAGCGTTTGGGAATTGAGATTGAGGCGGGCTGGGGACATGGCCGTGTCATTACCGAACTCTTCGATGCGGTCGCCGAAAAGCACCTTATTCAGCCTACGTTTATTACCGAGTACCCGGCAGAGGTCTCCCCGCTGGCGCGGAGAAACGATACCAATCCGGAGATCACCGATCGCTTTGAGTTTTTCATTGGCGGCAGAGAGATTGGCAACGGCTTCTCCGAGCTTAATGATGCGGAAGATCAGGCCGAGCGCTTTAGAGAGCAGGCGATGGCAAAAGAGGCCGGGGATGACGAAGCGATGTTTTATGATGAGGACTATGTGACGGCGCTTGAGTACGGGTTACCTCCCACCGCCGGGTTAGGTATTGGTATCGATCGCATGGTGATGCTATTTACCAATGCCCCCTCTATTCGCGATGTGATCCTTTTCCCGGCGCTGCGTCCGGTTAAACAGCCATAAATCATCAAAAATAGATCCAACAGGAGGAGTGAATTGTGCAGCATTATTATCCACTACAACGTCAATACTGGCTGCCTGTGTACGCTTAATGAAAAAGGAGAATTTACGCTCGCTACCACGTTAACGGGTTGCAAAGTATTATCTGGCGATCTCCTTAACAGTAATATGGAGTGTTACGGCCACACGACGGTGTATAATTTATCAGCAAACCTCTCACTGGAAATCGATATTAAATATCGCACCCGCTCAGAAGCGCATGCGGTAAATTTGTTACAGAAAATGACATAATAAATTCCCCGTTTTCTCTGCCTTCCGGGATTAGTTTGCCGCTGTGGCATGCTAATCCCGTTGCAAAATAAGCGCGATCCGATTTGCACTCTCAGCCTGACGGCATATCTTTAACTATACCCTGATGGCAACCGAGGAGTGAAAAGATGGCAAAGGTTCTGGTTCTTTATTATTCCATGTACGGGCACATTGAAACCCTGGCGCACGCCGTGGCTGAAGGCGCAGGAAAGGTGGAAGGCGTTGAGGTAGTGGTTAAGCGCGTACCAGAAACCATGCCGCAAGAGCTGTTCGAGAAATCAGGCGGTAAGGCACAGACGGCCCCGGTCGCCACTCCACAGGAGCTGGCTGAGTACGACGCCATTATCGTGGGTACGCCGACGCGGTTCGGCAACATGTCCGGTCAGATGCGCACCTTTTTTGACCAGACCGGCGGCCTGTGGGCGTCCGGTGCTCTCTATGGCAAGGTTGCCAGCGTATTCAGCTCTACCGGTACAGGTGGCGGTCAGGAGCACACAATTACCTCGACATGGACTACGCTTGCACATCATGGGATGGTGATTGTGCCGATTGGCTATGGCACAAAAGAGCTGTTCGATATCTCTGAAGTTCGCGGCGGTACGCCATACGGCGCGACGACCATTGCGGGTGGCGACGGTTCCCGTCAGCCCAGTGAAGAAGAGCTGGCTATTGCCCGCTATCAGGGCGAGTACGTGGCTGGCCTGGCCGTTAAGTTAAAAGGTTAACCCTAACAGGAGAAGTAAGATGCCAAATCAGGAAGCAAAAGCTCATCACGTCGGCGAATGGGCAAGTATCCGCAATACTTCGCCGGAAATTGCCGAAGCCATTTTTGAAGTTGCCAACTACGACGAGAAGCTGGCAGAACAGATCTGGGAAGAGGGAAATGACGAAGTGCTGATCCGTGCCTTCAAGAAAACCGATGCAGATTCACTCTTCTGGGGTGAACAAACCATCGAGCGGAAAAACGTTTAAGTCCCTCGCCTCCCCTGCCTGTGCAGGGGAGCATTTATCTTTCTACCAGCCTAATGCCGTTCTGATTTGTTGCCGATAGCGCGTATCAATCTGTTCCGGTACCTGTTGAATATAGTTTTTCGCATGTTCTCCCTCTTCTCCCGTCAGACCACGCAGATAAGCGATAGCCGCTTCCGGCGTCGGGACTTTCCCCTCAATGTTATCAATGCGTGCCGGTAGCGCCGTCCAGATAATCGCATCGATGCCGCGCGCGCGTGCCCAGTCGGCGAGCAGCCCTGTGGTCTGAGAAGAGAGCGTCAACGACCCCACGCCATCCACGCGCTCCTCTGGGATCCCCTCCCGCTCGCGCAGCGCCTGGCACGCCTCGCTAAGAGAGTGGGTCGCCAACGTCGCCCAGAGCACCGGAACAGGCGTTGCGTTAATGCAGATGGCGGTAGCCAGTTCACCGCCGTCGCTGACGCGCGAAAACTCAATGGGCAGCTCAGGGCCATCAGCGTGCCACTCACCCGCTACTGGCAGCGCGCCGGACTTCCAGACCAGCGATCCCCACCCCAGACAAACAATTTTCATCGATATTGCTCCTGTATATGCTTACACCCCACACTAAAGCTTTAACTATGAATATGATAAAGCGCAACCCGGAAGCGACGTATTTTGCTTTACCTTGGCTGGCAAGCCTTCTATAGTAACGCCTGTATATATAACCAGGCTTCGAGGGTAGATGTGTGTTTGTTGAATTAGTGTATGACAAGCGAAACGTGGCCGGGCTGCCGGGCGCGCGTGAAATTATCCTGGACGAGCTGACGCGTCGGGTTCACCGCATCTTCCCGGACGCCGAGGTACGCGTCAAACCCATGCAGGCCAACGGGCTAAACAGCGACGCCAGTAAAAGCGACAGAGAGAAACTGAACCGCATGCTGGAAGAGATGTTTGACGAAGCCGACATGTGGCTGGTAGCAGAATAAAAACCGCTTCGGCGGTTTTTTTATATATGTCATACTTAAGTGTATTGTCCCACTTTAAATATTCATCATCACAATAATATAAACTTAACTTATTAATCAGCTTCCATCCATCATTCTGAACAGCGGGAAGAAACAGAGATGAAAAAGAGAGTCATGATCTTCGCCCTTTTTATTTCATTTACCAGCAGCGCCGCCAGCTTCGACTGCACAAAAGCAAAGTCGGCAGATGAAAAGGCGGTGTGTGCTAACCTGGCGCTCAACGACAAAGATGTTGAGATGACAACGACATACCGTCTTCTACGCGGCCTGTTTGCCATGGGTGTACAGGGTGATATGCAGGATGCCCAGCGGGCGTGGCTTAACACTCGGCGGCAGTGTGGCGGCGATATTACCTGTTTGACTAATGCCTATAATAGCCGTTTACAGCAGCTCAACGCGATGTATCGCACTATTAATAAGCCCCTTTAAGTACACTTTCTTTTAATACCTTCCAGAAAAGTAACAGTATTAAAAAGTGCTGGCACATTGTTACTCGTTGAAATTAATTAGCCCGACTATCGGATGCTATATCCCTGTATTATTGCTGCCGCAAGGAAATGCAGCACAGCCTGGCTGTGCTTTATCGAAATAACTCTTTTAACAAAAGGTATTATGATGAAAAAGTTAGCTACGATGCTGGGTGTCTGTACATTGCTGGTCTGCGGCGCGGCCAGCGCAGCGAACGGTCAGGTTGTGGCAAATGCCAAATCCGCCTGCCAGGATAACCCAACCCAGTGCTCTCAGGCAAAATCAGACGCTAAAGCTACTGCGCAAAAGCAGGCCCAGGCGGCGAAAGATGCCTGTGCTAACAATCAGACCGCTTGCGATAACGCGAAAGCCAACGTCAAAAACGTGGCTAAACGTTAAGCCCCTCTTCACGCGGCGGGTTTTACCTGCCGCGCTTTCTTACTGATTTAACGGCTATCAACCATGTCCGAAACAGAATCATCGACCATAACCGAAGCTATGCTGCTAAACGACGGCATTGCCGAAGCGCTTGAGCGTGCAGGCCTCTGGCGTCGAGCGGCCACCCGCTGGCTGCTTATTTTCGATCGCGTCGAGACAGACCGCGCACGGGAGCGGATTGCTCTGCGCCGGGAAGCTTGCCTACGAATGGCAAGCAGCACTGCAGGAAGTGAAGGCGGTGAAAAATGCCATAAGCGCCTCCGTATGCTGCTGGCAACAAAGTAGAGCCGTACTCTCCTCCGGCTTTCTGCTGTTCACGCTTTAGACCGTGATCCTTTTCTCCTTTTAAGAAATTACCTGCGCAAACCGTAGACAGTTTAACAACTCGGCCTTATCGTTAACATGAATAATAAATCATTATTGAATAAATATTCAATGTGGAGAAAACGATGAACGCTACCTTTGTTAAATCCGTACTGCTCGCTTCTATGATCGCCGCTTCCGGTTCGCTGTTTGCTGCTGATAACGGACTGATTGCTATCATTACCCCTTCCCACGATAACCCCTTCTTTAAAGCAGAGGCCGACGGCGCGGCGGCGAAAGCCAAAGAGCTGGGCTACACCACCCTTGTCGCCTCGCATGACGATGACGTAAACAAACAAAACCAGCTGATCGAGACCGCCATCGCCCGCAAGGCGAAAGCCATTATTCTCGATAACGCCGGGGCGGATGCCACCGTCGGGCCGCTGGAGAAAGCCAAGGCCGCAGGCGTTCCGACCTTCCTGATCGATCGCGAAATTAACAAAACCGGCATCGCCGTGGCGCAGATCGTCTCTAACAACTATCAGGGCGCGCAGCTGGGTGCCGAGAAGTTCGCCAAGCTGCTGGATGGCAAAGGCACCTACGTCGAGCTGCTGGGTCGCCAGTCGGATACCAACGCCAGCGTCCGTTCCCAGGGATACCACGACATTCTGGACGACTATCCGGACATGAAGATGGTGGCGCAGCAGACCGCCAACTGGAGCCAGACCGAAGCCTTTAACCGTATGGAAGCTATTCTGCAAACCAACCCGAACATCGCCGGCGTGCTCTCCGGTAACGACACCATGGCGTTAGGGGCCGAGGCCGCGCTGAAGGCCGCCGGTAAGACGAATGTTATCGTCGTTGGCTTTGATGGCAGCGACTACACCCGCGACTCCATTATTAACAAAGGCAATATCAAAGCCACCGTTCTGCAACCGGGCTGGGAGCAGGCGCAGATGGCCGTTGTACAGGCAGACTACTTCCTGAAAAACGGCAAAGCGCAGAAAGACGAAAAACAGCTGATGGATTGCGTCCTGATCGATGAGTCAAACGCTAAAAAACTCAACATGTTTAAACTCAGCGAGTAAGGCGGAGGCGCTATGGGCGTAAAACAATGGGGTGTCGCGCTGATAGGGTGCACCACCCTGTTGCTGACGGCCTGCACGGTGGTGGATCTGGATGAAAACGGCAAGCCAATCATGCCTGTCGATCCAAATGCGAAACAGAATTTCGACAATCTGACCCCGCAGCAGATCGCGCAACAGACCTGGCAATCCCGCGTTATGGATGCCGCTAACCAACACGCGCTGGATGCCAGCGCGTTTGCCAGCCAGCTAAAAGCCACCAGCGGCGCACCCAGGAGTGTTTTTGTTCGCCTGACCAGCCAGGTGACCGCCGTCGACGTCAGCAACGCGCGCGAGCAGAAGCTGACGTTCACGGTCGACAACCAGCCGCTGACAATCCAGCTTGGGCCAGTGATGCGCGGCAACGCCATTCGCGATGCTACCGGCTTTAAGTTTGAAGACTTTACTAACCAGGTTCAGTTCGCCCAGCTCTCTCGCGCCTATAACCGCGAGGCCGCGAAGCATCTGCCGAAGATTGACGCCAGCTGGAGCGGTAAACCGGCCACCGTGCTGTTTGCCGTGACGCTGGCCAACGGCAAAGCCCAGGATGCCGCCGCGCTGGATGTCAAACAGGAGGCCCCGTAATGAGCGTTACCCCGGTGGATGACATTATCCTGCGCACGCGCGGTATCTCGATGCTTTTTCCCGGCACCGTGGCGCTGGATAACGTTGACTATAACGTCTGGCGCGGCAAGGTTAACGTCATTATTGGCGAGAACGGGGCCGGTAAATCGACGCTGATGAAGATCCTGGCTGGCGTCCAGCAGCCCAGCCTTGGCGAGATCCTGCTTAACGGCGAGCCGGTGCACTTCCCAAGCACCCGCGCGGCGGCGGCCCACGGGATTGGCATGGTGCATCAGGAGCTAAACCTGTTTGAAAACCTTAACGTGGCCGAGAATATTTTTCTTGGCCGCGAGCTGCAAAAAGGGGTCGCCCCCATCAATGAGAGCGAGCAGGAGCGCCGCGCCGCCGAGCTGCTGCAGCGCCTCGACCAGCCCATCTCCCCGCGTGAGCTGGTGGGTAACCTCAAAGTCGGCCAGCAGCAGTTGATAGAGATCGCCAAAGCGCTGGCGGAGGATGCCGATATTCTGATCCTTGACGAACCCACCTCGGCGCTGAGTAAAACCGAAGTGGAGATCCTGTTTCGCGTGATCCGCGAGCTGACCCGCCAGGGGGTGACGATTATCTATATTTCGCACCGTCTGGAGGAGCTGATGGCTATCGGCGACGTCATTACTATCCTGCGCGACGGCAAGTTCCAGGCGGAAGCCAGGGTAAAAGATATCGACGTGCCGTGGATCGTCCGCGAGATGCTCGGTAGCGATCCGGTAAGTAACTTTCTCGACGCGGGTCGCACCTTTGGGCCGCCGCTGCTGGAGGCGGAGCACATTACCTGCGTTAACGCCGCGGGCAATACGGTGGTTAACGACGTCAGCTTTAAGGTACATGCCGGAGAGATCGTCGGTATTTACGGCCTGATGGGGGCCGGCCGCACCGAGCTGTTCGAGTGCCTGCTGGGCACCGAGCGTAACTACTTCGGCAAGCTGTGGCTCGACAGCAAGCCGGTGCCCCAGCGGCTGGCGACCGCCGACCGCATTCGGATGGGGATGAGCCTGGTGCCGGAAGACCGCAAGCGGACCGGGATCTTCCCTATCTCCTCGGTGGCGAGCAACCTGACCATCGCCAGCCTCTGGCGACGCCTGCAGCGCGGGCTCACCATTGCCAGCAAAGAGGAGGATGCCGTTGTGGCGGGCACCATCGGCGATCTGTCGATCAAGGTCTCCTCCCCGGAGGTCGAGATCCAAGCCCTCAGCGGCGGCAATCAGCAGAAGGTGGTGATTGGCCGATCGCTGCTGACCAATCCCAAAGTGCTGTTTCTTGATGAGCCGACGCGAGGCATTGACGTTGGTGCTAAGGCGGACGTGTTTCGCATGATGGTGCAGCTCTCGCAGCAGGGCATCGCGGTGGTCTTCTCCACCTCAGATTTAAAAGAAATTATGGCGGTTTCCGACCGTATTCTGGTGATGTCCGGCGGTAAACTCACCGCCGATATCGTTCGCGATCGGGCCGAAGAATCAGCGCTGGTCACAGCAAGTGCTCAGGGGTTTTAAGATGAAAACAGTCCAGTCGGCTACGTTAACGCCGCGCGGTGCAGCATCGCTGTCCCGCGAGAACATCCTGCTTATTCTGTTGAAGCTACGCACCTTTATCGCCCTTTTTCTTATCGTCGGCTTCTTCACGGTGATGGTGCCAGGGTTCCTGTCGGCAGGCAGCATGGTGATCATGATCAAGCATATCGCCATCAACGCGTTTCTGGCGCTGGGGATCACCTTCGTGATTATCACCGCCGGGATCGACCTCTCTATCGGGGCGACGCTGGGCCTGTGCGGGATGATTGCCGGGTGGATGATCACCAAAGGCATCGTGCTGCCGATGTTTGGTATCGCCATCTTCCCCAGCGTCTGGGTGATCGTCCCCGTGGTGCTGCTGATCGGTGCGCTGATCGGCGCGGCCAACGGCTGGATCATCACCCGATACAACGTCGCGCCCTTTATCTGCACCCTTGGCACCATGTACGTCCTGCGCGGGGCGGCCATGCTGACCTCCGATGGGCAGACCTTCCCTGGGCTGTCCGGAAACCCGCTGCTGGGCAACACCGGCTTTGATGAGATTGGGGCCGGAACGCTGTTCGGCATTCCATGGGCGATCTGGATGATGATCGTGCTGGCGCTGATTATCGCCTACGTCGCCCGCCGCCTGCCCTTTGGCCGCCACGTCTATGCCATTGGCGATAACGAGCGCGCCGCCGAGCTCTCCGGCGTTAAGGTCAAGCAGGTTAAGATCCTGGTCTATATGCTCTCCGGCCTGTGCGCGGCGATTGCCGGGATCGTGGTCTCCGCGCAGTTGGTGGCCAGCCATCCGGCCAACGGCACCGCCTTTGAGATGAACGCTATCGCGGCGGTGGTACTTGGCGGTACCTCGCTGGCGGGCGGGCGCGGCACCATTCTCGGCACGCTGATCGGCGCGTTCGTGATCGGCTTCCTTGCCGATGGCCTGGTGATGATGGGCGTCAGTGAATTTTGGCAGATGGTGATTAAAGGCATCGTGATTATCGTGGCGGTCATCATCGACCAGATGCAGAACCGTATGCAGCAGAAAGCCGCCGTAGTGGCGCAGAAAGCGGTGATGGAGGGCAAGTAGCCCTGCGCCTCTTCCCGGGCGTCACTGCCCGGGATAAGCGGGTTACTTTTTCATCAGGCTGCGGGCGGTGGCGAAGTCGGTAATTAACACGTCGATATAGTTTCCCTCCAGCGCCCCGCGAATGGCGTTGCTTTTTTCCAGTCCTCCCGCCAGGGCGATAACGTGCTGGCAGGCACGCATCTGCTCCAGCTCCATGCCGATAACCGGATCCTCCTCCTGGCTCAGCACCGGATTGCCGGCGGCGTCATAGTAGTGCAGGCAGATATCCCCCACCGCTCCGCGCTCAGCCAGCAGGGTCAGCATCTCTTCGTTGTAGTAGTTGCCTGAGTTTTTTAACAGCTGGGACGGCTCCAGCTCGCCGATGCCAACGATGGCGACGTCCACCTCGTCAAATTTTGCCACCGCCGCCGCCACGTCCGGACTGTTCACCAGCCGGGCGCGCTCCTCCACCGAGTGCTCGATGCTCTGTGAGGGCAGCAGCCACGCCGGGCAGCCCAGGTGCGCTGCCAGCTGCTGAGTAAGGATGGTCGCCTGCACGTTGCCGTTGGGGCCGACGCCGCCCAGCAGCTGGATCACCCCCGCCGCGCGGATATTCTGCGGGTGCATCTCGTCCACCATGCAACGAATGGTGCTGCTCCAGGAGGAGATGCCTACCAGATCCTCCGGCCGCAGGCGCGTTTCAACATAGTGCGCCGCCGCGCTGCCGATGGCATGTTTGAGCTGCCCGTTGCTGGCGTTCTCGCCGATATCCACCACGATGGCCTGGCGAATGCCAAAGCGCTCTTCAATGGCCTTCTCCAGCTCGACGAAAATATTGGTCGGTTGGACGACGGTGATCTTAACCAGGCCCTCTTTCTGGCAGCGCGTCAGCGCGCGTGAGACAAAAGATTGTGATAGGTGCAGCAGCGAGGCAATTTCAGACTGCTTTTTGTTTTCGCTGTAATAGAGCGTGGCGATCTTCACCAGCAAGCGTTGTTCATCCTGCTTCGACATAGCGTTCCCCTTGATTTTCTGTCCGTTATTTTTATGCATACCTGAATAGATAACAAGCACGCCTTGCTTTCGCCTGCTGAACCAACTGTGATCGTTTTCTCCTTTCTCAGAAAATAGGCTGTGCGCGTGATGACAAAGGGAAAAGTAGCGCATATCTTACACTAATGAATAATAAATCATAAATGAATATATATTCAAGTCGATGACTGGAGAGAGAGCAATGTCCCGAATTCCGCAGAATCTGACCATGGGCGTTATTATTGGTAACCGTGGATTTTTCCCCAGCTACCTGGTGGCCGAAGCGCGCGAGCAGGCCACCGCGCTCTTTGCCCGCCTGGGCATCAATACCATTATGCTTGATGACACGCAGACCGAGCTGGGCGGGGTTGAAACCCGCCAGGATGCGAAGATCTGCGCCGAGCTGTTTCGCACCCACCGGGATGAGATCCACGGCGTGGTGGTGCTGCTGCCTAACTTCGGTGATGAGAAAGCGGTAGCCGAGACCCTGCGGCTGTCGGGCCTCAACGTGCCGGTGCTGATCCAGGCCGAAGAGGATAACCTCGATAAAATGGGACTCGCCACCCGCCGGGACAGCTTCTGCGGCAAGATCTCCCTGTGCAACAACATGCGCCAGTACGGCATCCCGTTTACGTTAACCACCCAGCACGTCTGCGCCCTCAGCGGCGAAGTATTTGAAAAAGATCTCCGTCGCTTCGAGCAGATCTGCCGCGTGGTAAGCAGCATGCGCAGCGTGCGCGTTGGGGCCATCGGCGCGCGCCCGGCGGGGTTCAACACCGTACGCTACAGCGAGAAGCTGCTTGAGCGGCTGGGCATCGCCGTGGAGACGCTGGATCTCTCCGAGGTCTTTACCCGCGTTAAGCAGCTGCGCGATGACGATATCCGCGTCGATGAGAAGCGCCGTCTGTTGCTCGACAACGCCGACGCCAGCGGCATCCCGGCGGATAAAATTGTCAACATGGCGAAGCTGTTCGTGGTCATCAGTGAGTGGGTGATTGCCAACGATATCGATACCACCGCCATCCAGTGCTGGACCTCGTTGCAGGAGAACCTGGGTATCAACGTCTGCTCGATCATGAGCATCATGTCCGGGCAGCTGATGCCCAGCGCCTGCGAGGTGGATGTCATGGGGGCACTGTCGATGTACGCCCTCGCCAGCAGCAACATGAGCCCTGCGTCTATTGCCGACTGGAACAACAATTTTGGCGACGATCGCGACAAATGCGTGCTGTTCCACTGCGGCAACTTCGCCTCGGCCAGCCTTGAGGATCCGCATATGGGCACCGCGGATATCATCGGCACCACGGTTGGAAAGGAGAACACCTGCGGGGCGGTGCATGGTCGTCTGAAGAGTGGCAATCTGACCTACTTCCGTCTGAGTACGGACGATCTCACCGGCGAGATCAAAGCCTACGTTGGCGAAGGTCAGTCGGTGGACGATCCGCTGGATACCGTCGGCTGCCGGGCGGTGATTCAGGTTCCGCACCTGGAGAATCTGCTGGCGTGGATCTGCCGTAATGGTTTCGAGCATCACGTCGCCATGAACCACTCCGCCAGCGCCGAGATTTTACAGGAGGCGTTCACCCGCTACCTTGGGGTCAACACCTATCTGCACCGGTAAGGTAACGGGTTATGCCGGGCGGCGCTGCGCTTGCCCGGCCTACTACCCGAAGAAATTTATAGGCAAAAAAGGTGGAGTTTACTCCTCAAACCACGGGTCGATGGGATCGTCGTAATGCGTCCACTGCTCCGGACCTTCGGCCATCTCCCGATCCGTCAGCAGGGCCGCATCCAGCTGCGCCCGCAGCCGCACCTCGTCCATCTCCATGCCGATAAACACCAGCTCCTGACGGGCATCGCCGACCTCCTCCAGCCAGTTAGCCATAATAAACTGCAACGACTCCTCATCTTCTGGCCAGCGCTCCCGAGGGATGCTTGCCCACCAGCTTCCGGCTAGCCCCTGACGCGCCACGCCCCCCGCATGCGACCACGAGCCAGCAAACTCTGGTCGGCTGGCCAGCCAGAAGTAGCCTTTCGAGCGCACCACGCCCGCGAGTTCATTCTCCATCACCTGTGCGAAGCGGGCCGGATGAAAAGGCCGACGGGCGCGATAGGCAAAGCTGGTGATGCCATACTCTTCGGTCTCCGGGGTATGCTCCCCGCGCAGCTCTTTGAGCCAGCCCGGCGACTGGGCGGCTTTGGCAAAATCAAACAGGCCGGTATTTAACACCTCCTTGAGAGGCACCTGACCGAATTGCGCGGTTATCACTTTCGCTCCCGGGTTCAGGGAGTGCAACATGCCCAGCAGCCTGTGCTGCTGCTCGTCGTTAATCAGATCGATCTTGTTAATCACCAGCACATCACAAAACTCCACCTGCTCGATCAGCAGATCCACTACACTACGCGTATCCTCCTCCCCTAACGACTCACCCCGGGAGTGGATGCTCTCTTCAGAGCCGTAGTCGTTAAGAAAATTAAACGCATCGATGACGGTAACCATAGTATCGAGGCGCGCGACGTCCGCGAGGCTTCGCCCCTCATCGTCGGCGAAGGTAAAGGTTTCCGCCACCGGCAGCGGCTCTGCGATGCCGGTGGATTCGATCACCAATTGGTCAAACCGCCCTTCTCGCGCCAGGCGGTTCACCTCAACCAGCAGATCCTCCCGCAGCGTGCAGCAAATACAGCCGTTACTCATCTCCACCAGTTTTTCGTCGGTGCGTGACAGCTCGGCTCCACCCTCTCTGACCAGCGCGGCATCGATATTGACCTCGGACATATCATTGACGATCACCGCGACGCGCCTGCTCTCCCGATTATTCAGGATATGGTTAAGCAGCGTGGTTTTTCCTGCGCCTAAAAAACCGGACAGTACGGTGACCGGTAATCTTTTTTCTTCGCCTGTTTGAATGCGTGTTTCTGCCATTTTGCTCACCCTGCGTTATTTTTTGTATGTTATAACATATCAATTGAGAGCGACAAAGAGGATATTAAATTGACATCAATTGTATTTAGATCAATATTTACATCCATGTAACGAGACGGTTAGCTTGCTGTTTCTAAACCGAACTCTGACTGAAAATAGTGACGAGATGGAACACGATAAAATCGAGGCCTGTGGCATGCCGCCGCAGAGCGAAGCACCTGTAACAGTGGATCAGTTCCTCTGTTTCGCCCTCTACTCTGCTTCTCTGGCCATGACCAAGCTCTACCAGTCGCGGCTTAAACCTCTGGGGCTGACCTACCCGCAGTATCTGGTTCTGCTGGCGCTATGGGAAAAGGATAACGTGACGGTCTCTGAGATTGGTGCGCGCGTGCAACTCGACTCCGGTACCCTGAGCCAACTGCTGAAGCGGCTTGAAGAGTCGGGATTGATTAGCAGACGGCGTGACGTGGGCCGCGATGAGCGCAAGGTTCTGATCTCGCTCACCGAGCAGGGAGAGGCGTTAAAGATCCGCGCTGCCGGCGTCCCGGCAGATATGATTTCCGTGATGGATACGCCCATTGAAGAGCTGTCTGACCTGACGGTGAGGGTAGCCGCGCTGCGGCAGAAATTGATTAACGCCATCCCTTAAGGACAGGTCGGAGTAAACGTTTTGGAAAATTTACAGCTTGAGAGCAGTGACGATATTCACGCGCTAATAGGACAGATGGCGTCACAGATGCTGAACACTGGTACACCGCTGCAGGCACAAAACATGATGGCGTTTCTGCAGGATCAGGCAGAGCAGACCGCTGACGGCATGCGTAAACAGGACTATGCTATGGCCATGCGCGCCATCGCCGACAGGGTACGATGATCCCTGCGGCGGACTTTCTGTGGAAACGAGTGCGGATAGACGTCGCGTTCAGGCTATCAGTGGATCATCTTACTGCTGGGAGGATAGTCACTACCTGTCTGAAAGCTGCTGTACTCCGAGGATTGCGCCATAAGGCTGCTTTGCACCTCAACGACGGCGTTGGTACACGCCTGCTTTCTGAACGCCATCTTTTCTGAGACGGCCATAAGCTGAAGTTTTTCCATCAGGCTGTATGGCGTTATGGGATCGCCTTCGCTCAAAAGAGCAAGAATGGCTTCTCCCAGCACAATATCGGTCAATCTTTTATCATTAAATCTATTCATATCTGTGCCAGTTGCTTCTTTTGCCGGATATTCTAAAACGGTACGACGCTAAACAATTTCGCCCGCAATGTACAGGGTTTTCATCTGTAACACCCTGATTTCATGCTCGTATTCTCCACAGCGATCGTGCGGCTTTCGTTATGGCGATACCGTGAAAGATCTATGCGGGCAAAAAAGGTATCCTCGACATTGTAGCCTGCCTCCCCATTTCTGCCAGCCTTAAGAATCATTCTCAGGTAGGGACTGCCCTCGCCAGGGCAACCAGTGCCGATGACTTTAACGAGCGAAGCATGTTACTTGCTTACCGGGAATTTTTTATACAGCGTTGATAGACCGACATCGTAAATGATAGCGACCTGCTGACGGGACTGACCAGCGGCAATCAGCCGTCCCGCCTGTGCCCACTGTTCGTGAGTAAGCTTAGGGCGACGTCCACCCACTCTCCCTTCGGCTCGCGCAGCGGCCAGGCCTGCGCGGGTACGTTCGACGATCAGTTCGCGCTCCAGCGCGTTTCGTTGCAATGCCGTGTTCTGTTCATTTGTTGACACGCGTACATAGCGGGCGGTAAACCCGGCTGGATTGATGCACCTTTGCCTACCACTGAAGAACTTGTGGCACAAGCGGAACAGACTCGCCAGGCGCTACTAAAAAGGGTTGATGAGGTAACAACTGACTGGCGCGTTGAACTGGCACTTGAAGATATCAGCGAGGGAGCAAAAGCAAAATTGTCTGCGTGGATGAATTATAAACGTGAAATTAAAGCCGTGAACGTGTCCACGGCCCCTTTTGTTAAGTAGCCTGATAGACCGGAGGAATAGGCCATTTAATATTTGGTGCGGCGTCAGGATCTAGTGATTGCAATTCTTTAATATAGGTCAACCAGAGTATCAGGCTGATTTTATCTTTATCACTGATAATGTCTAACTGCAGCTCTGTTTGCCATAGGCTAATCGTTTTTTGCGCCTCAGCCAGTAATGCCGATTGTTTTTGCTCTGCTTTTTCCACATCGGCTGCGTGCTGCGCTTCTGCATCCGTCACCCACTCATTCGTGTTCCATGTATCATATGGTGTGGCAGGAGCCAGTTTGGTGGTGTTTATCGGGTATTCGCCAAGCAGATAAATTGTTATAGCTTCGCCTGATTTGGTGCTGTACACCGTTTCACCACGATGATCGGGCACGTATTCCCACGAGGTAGAATTAACCGTCCGGCTAATGGCAAAGCCCATTTTGCTTTTTCCCGGAGCGTCTGAGCATGAGTTAGCAGGTAGGCCGACACCAACGGGTAAATATTCTTTAGATGATGATAAATACTCCCGCGTTTCACCATCATAATTGAACACAGTCATATCACCGGAAACAGTGGCTATAAAATCGCTGTTTAATTTTGCAGTCGCCATTACGCTGCCCTCACAATATAGTTAAACGCAATGTTACGCGGGCGTAACGTTATCCAGGCACCATAAGGGGTACTTAATGCAGTCGGGATCTGGGTAGCAGACATACTGTTATCCGTCAAAGTTACACCAAGCTCCCCACCATTTGAGGGAATTCGCGCGCCAATCGGCTGCTGGTGCGCAACTGAATCAGCAGAAACGAACGGTGTACCAATAGTTCCCCCTGTTGTTGTCTCGTCAACTCCAAAATAGTCCAGTGCAGCAGTCCTGATCCCTGTAGCTTGTTGAAATGATAATAGACCCCGTTCACTATCAACTCCGCGCCCGTCATCCCAGCCACGGATAAACTCTCCACGCAAATCAGGTAATCTAAGCGCCGGGTAGGCCAGCGCCAGTTTAGGATATTGAGCGGCTGTGAACGCAGCTCCGTTGCATTTAAGCCATCCGATTGGTGGCGTCGCAGACGACCAGGGAATGGGGGCACCAACCGGCAACGCAGAGCCTTCCCCTAAACCAAGGTATGAGAGAAGCCCGGACACTGACTTACCGCTAAGATTGGTCAGCGTGGCGTCCGCGGGCTGGAAATCTTTCCCCAGGCCGCTCACCAGCTTGGCAATGAACCCAGCTATGTCGCCGTCGTCCAGCACGTCCTGTCCGGTTTTATTGGTGACGTACTGCGCCAGCGCCGCCGAAATAAAGCTGGCCTGGCGAATCGCTTTATTCACCTGCGCGCTGGAGGCTTTGCCAGATTGAAAACCGGTAAACAGCGCCGGGAGCGATGCCCACTCTGCCTGCGCCGTTACGTTAGCACCTGCCCCTGTTGCGAAGGGCTTAAAGTCATTTGTTGCCATTAGAGTTTTACTCCCCATGCGCCGCTATCGAAGCCGACGATATAATCGTTATCCATGTCGAAGCCGAAAAATTTCGAACCAACGGATGGTGTGAGAATGGATGGTGTCAAAATATCGCCAGCCCAGACGCCGGCGGCTTTGACGGTTAAATATCCCTGTTTGATTGCGGCAATTAGCTCCAGCGAGACGTCTGCTATATCGGTCTCTGGAAAAACCCATACCGCGATGGTCATATCCTGGTTATCGACAATCTGCATCCGCAGCCCGGAGCCAGCGGTGGCCGCATCCAGAATGGCGGGCAGCGAGTCGTTCTGCCCATCCCAGCTGTTGATGGCAATTTTGGCCTTCAGGATGATGCGGTAGGTCTCATCGCTAAGGGTGGTGTAGCCCGCGTCGGGATCGTAGGGTCCTTGCCATACGCCCTGCTCATACCCTAAGCCATCGGTATCCCAGCAGAAGTAGACCCCGGATATCGGCTCGCTAACCTGCCGCGACCTGCCGATCCATAGCCCCAGAATATCGAGCTGCGCGCCGGTCGCCTGGTCAATGTCAAACGCCTCAATCAGGCCTGCGACCGCAGCCGAGGTGTCAATTAGCGGTCGGGTACTGAGGTCGATATGGTTCACAAACCGAGGTCGGGTGGCGTGATAGTTGGTGATGAGTTCAGTGTATTTACTCATGACGCCACCGTTATCGCGATATTGGCCGTGCTGCACGAGGCCGATTCGTTATAGGCAATGGCAATATTTGCTGCCGCCACGCTGCTGGCCGATCGGCCAATCCGCAGCGAATTGATGTCGTAAAACCGGCTGCTCCCTCCACTGACGACGCCGAGGTTAGCCGGGGAGTAAACGCGGCTCAGCAGCACGTCATCGCCAATGCTCAGGCTGTTCACGTAGTCGGCGATAGCCTGTTTAATTTGCTCCCCTACCTGGGTGGTGTAGCCCGGAAAGACGCTTAACGTTATCGCCGCGTAAACGGGCACGTTGGTTGAACGCGAGAAGCGGATAACGTGCGGGTTGCCGTAGAGATCGGCAACGGTAACCGAAGTCGATCCGAACGTGCTGACCCCCTGCCCCTTCTTGCCGCGCAGGGTCTGCGCAATCGCCGTCACGTCACCCCCATCGACGATTGCCGACAGAGAGTGCGCCGGCAACCCGTTGCTATCCGCCACGCCGGTATCGTTTTCATACAGCTTATGGCGAGTCACCCCGGCCACGTTAGCAATCGCCCCCTCCAGCGCCTCGAAGGGGGTAATGGATGAAATGGCCACGCTCTGCGCCTGGCGGATGCGGATCTGTGCGTCCCGCTCTGCCTCAACGCCCAACGTGGCCGACATGGGGTTCGATACCGTAAACCAGCCCAGCGTGGGAGTGGCGATGCGAGTGATGCTGCCCGCTAGCGCCTCCACAGCCCCGGCGGTCGCACAGGTAGCGGTGACGGTCACGGCTCCGCCGCTGCCAATGGTGACGCTGGCGGGTAGAGACCAGGCAACGCCCCGGGTATCCTTGACGGACCCGTTAGTAATCGTGGTTCCCGTTTGACCAGTGAGCGTAACGTCCACCGTCGAGTGAGTAGCCGCCTTACGTACGATCCCGTTAATTTTAACGTTACGCGTCAGGGCATCGCTCATGGCAGTGGCTGGCGAGAAGGAGTTATAGACCTGAATAGCCGTGTTATTGGCATCATGTACCGCCAGGGCGACAAGCGCTACCATCTGCCCATCTTTGCTGTCCGGCTCAAGGTACGCATCCGTACCGTAGATCTGCTGAAAGTAGCCAGTAATGTCAGCGAGAATTGCCTGATAATCAGGCGCGCTGATCCCCTGGTCAGTTACCCGTGCGGATAACCCCAGCGTGTCGAGATTAAGTGCCATTATGCCTCGCTTGTGACGGTGGTGATCCCGTAGCGGGTGTCAATTGCTGCGGTGAATATCACGCGGCGGGATGAGGTGTTAAGGGTGGTATCGAACGCCTGAATGGCGTTTACGCCCTGGGTTTCCAGTATGCGCTGGCGAATGGCCAGGCTGTAGATGTCCGGGCTCTGCTTGCCCAGCACGGACTGGATCCACGGGGTTCCCTCGGTGACATCAAGAAACCACTCTCCATACCAGAGCATAAAGCGGGTTTTAACCGCCTGCGCCACCGCCTCCGGTGAATTGACGAGCCACGTGTCATCACCGCTGCCGAAGGTGTAGTCGCCGTCACTATTTTCCTGTCGGTACTGCATTAGTTGGGTCCTCCCGTGTTGCCGCCGCCGGTCTGCACCCCGCTGTGGGTGTGCGTCATCAGGCTTTTCCCTCCCGCCTTCACATCGTTAGATACCGTGACGGGGCCCAGCAGCGTTGCCGTACCACCTGCGGCCCCCATTCCCTGCGACAGGCTGCCGTTGATGGTGACGTTGCCGTTAAGGGTGATCGTCGGTGAGGTCACGATGGTGCCCCCCTGCGCGGTAGCGGTAAGTTTCCCAGGCGTGGTAAGGGTGATGTCATGACCGGCTGCCACCTCGACGAACGCCGCGCCATCGTCGGTGCGTAGCTGTGCAGCGCGGGTGCTGATATTGCCGATCTTTTGCGCCTGCGACATCGGGCCAACAAAGCAGATCGCATCAGAAAGATCGTGCATACGATCGTCTACCGGCTCCTGTACGCCGCCGCTCTGCCACCAGAAATCGATGCAGCGATCGTTAAAAATCAGCTCGCACTCGTCGCCGGGTCTGACCGGAAAGGTCAAGGTGCAGCCGCCACCGCGGGGAAACGCCACCGGTACGTCCACCAGCAGAGGGTAGTTTTGCGTTGTCCGCCTGCCGTCGATATCAATATGCACATAGCGAATGGCTGGCTGCACCACCGCGGTGACGGCGTCAGGATTGAAAGATTGAATAATGCCCGGCATGGCGACGCGGAGCTGGTTTTTGATGCTCTCCCGCTCGGATTTAAAGGCGTCGGAGAGGTCGCCGCTGCGGGTCTGATCTGATATGGACATAGGATAAACTCCAGAAAGCAAAAACCCGCCGGGCGGCGGGCTGTTTATCATCAGGTAAGCGCTACCTTACGCGCTGTCTTGCGGCGTCTTGTTCGGGGACGGATCCTCTACGCCAGGCGGTCTGCAGACCATCTCCATGTACCACTGCTGGCCCCGGATGTCGCCGGTATAGATAATCTCGCGCACGCTATAGACGCCATTCGACACAGGCGGATAAAGTATGTGCTGGTCAAGCTGCACCAATCCTAACAGGCGGATATTGGGGTTAATCAGCACCTTCACCTTTATGCCGTCATCAATCGCCGTCGGGGAGCCAATCAGCCCGGTAGCGCTGCTCAGCAGGATAGCCTCATGCACGTACTCACGATCGGCAACCATCTGCCGCTTGCCATCCACGAACTGCCAGGTGGCGTTGCACTGGGCGGCCAGGTTATCCATCAGATGCCGGGTCATGCCAAACAGCACCCGGCCACGCGGATAGACCGTACCGGGCATTTTTGGCGTCAGCCCCTCCGTAATGCCCTCGATGGAAAAATCCTTCATGAGTAGGCGGTTATAATCTGCAAGGGTGTAGCCCGCTGACAGTGTCTGTGCGGTGGTGGTGGTAATAAGCGCTTTGATACTGTCCGCTGCCTTAATCTGCACCCAGGTAGCGAGCTTATCCTCCTCTCTTCCGGTCTGCGTTGAGTCGATTTGACCGCTAAAGATCATACCGTAGTTGCGCCCGTCGCTCTGCCCGACCGCTGTTGGGTCAACCTCACGCACTTTGCCCACGCTGCTGGCCGCTACGTCCGGGGCGATGCCGTCATATCCCGCAACAAGCCGAAGGTAAGTAAACTCTCTCCTGGCGATCCGGTTTACCGTTTCCGCTTTAAGATTATAAATTTTAACTTCTGCCGTCCGGGACGGGCTGCTGCTGCTGTTGTACCAGCGAATGGTGAAAGAAACTTTAAATTCGCTAAAATCGATCCACTTCCCTTTGTCGTCCTTGAGCTGCAGTTCGAAGTGACGCATCCAGTTCTGTGCCATGCTGCTTACTCCGTGATAACCACCAGGTGACTGCTGCTGCCCAGATCGGTTTGCGTGGGATAGTCCTGACCGTTGGCATCGCAGACGACGATCAGCTTAATGCCGGGCTGCAGCCAGGCATACTGCGCCAGCAAATCCACCCCAGTGACCAAAGGCAGGCCGGAAACTAACGCTTCCCCCCTCTCATCCTGCAGATCCATCACCCAGCAGCTGCCCCGCCAGAGGATACGCACCTGCCAAGTCGTACCGGCAAGGGTGATGCTGAACTGCTGGTTATCTGCGGTAAGCGGGATCTCTTCAATTGTCATCGTTGCCCTCCCGACGCTAACGCGATGCTGCCTGCCGGTTTCGTGGTTTTGGTGCCGGTATTGCGCACCTCAGCAGTGTTAACACCCGTCTTCATCTCACTTTTATCTACCACGTAGACCTCTTTGGACTGGACGAGAATGACCTCTTTCAGCGTCAGGTCAGCAAAGAGGACGTTTTCGCTCGCGTTATCCGTGGTCACCTTCAGCGTGGCGATCAGCATATTTTTATACTGCCGTTTTCCGGTGGTGACATTGAAAGGTATTCGACTTGCCTGCAGATCCAGCAGCTGCTGGTAGGTCTCCTGTGGGCTTAGTCCCAGCAGACGGGTGGCAGTAAGGCTGCCGGCAAAGTCCAGCAGCGTGCCGCCGCCGGCAAAACCGACATTCATCGTCAGCTCTGCCGGTTTTTTGTAGGCGTGATCGGCAATCACCGCGCCATCCTCAATGGGATGCTCGGTAATGGTCAGCGTATCGGTGTGAATTTCAGAGGTGACGACGCTGGGGATCATCACGCCGATTTGCCGCGTATGCTGATGAAACAGCGTTGAAAGATAATCCATTAGCCCACCTTTACCTGGTTGACGCGCATAAACTGGGTGTTGGCGGCGTTCTGGTGAAGCTCCACCTCGGTCCCGATCTGCTGCGCGTTATTGCCATAGATGTAGTAGCTGTTGTGCTGATCAAGCTGCGGCCCAGCAACGTTCGTCGCGACGGTTGTGGCTCGCTCCCGCTCAATGAAATCGCGGGAGTAGATACTCTGGCTATTCTCCGGATGGAGCACGTTGACAGTGTCACCCCAAAATGGATTTTTGAGATATTTACCGACGTTTCGAGGATCAACGTGCCAATGCTCTTTTATCCAATCAGCAAATTCGTTCGCACTGTTAGTCACCGCAGGCAGCGCATCAGGCTTATCGTTGCTCTGCTTAAACAGGCTCTTACCGATGTCGACGGCGTCGGACCAGCGGTTTTCACCCACGGCTTTCAGCAGTTCGGCGAGCATGTTAAGCATCTTGTTGAACTCACGCAGCTGCGCAATCGCATTGCTGAAGTCCCATTTCAGCGACCACGTGCCCAGATCAATGTTAAGCAGCCCGGCGACGGCGTGTACGAGACTGCTGATGGTGGTTTTGAAATCGCTGATAAGCGCTATCGCATTATCAATTACGGGCTGCCATTCACCCCAGTTGATAAAGCTCTGACCGCCCTCGGTCCATTTTTTATAGTCGTCCCACAGCAGCGCAATGGCCGCCGCCAGGGCGAGGATAAGCCCGATAGGCGACAGCAGAAACGCGCTGTTCAGCCCGCCGAGAGCGAGGGCCAGCCCGCCCAGCAGCGTGATGAGATCCTGGGTCTGTCCATCAAGCGCCCCCCACCATTCCGCAAGATCTAACGCACTTTCGAGGATCCCCAGAAACAGCGGTATGAGGGTATCGCCCAGCGCCACGATCCCATCGACAATCCCGAGCAGCGCCTGCTCAATGCGCGGATAATTATCGAGAATGAAGTGGCTTAGGGTGTCGAGCCAGCCTGCCATCCCCCCAGCAAGGCGAGAGCCGATTTTCTCCTGCACCATGTCAACCACGACGCTGACTTCCCGTAGGGAGGTCATAAACCGGTTAGCATCTGTAGCAGCTTCATCAGCGTCAAAGCCGATGGTCTTCGCCATAACGCTATGCTGCGCTGAGAAATTGCCTGCCCCGCCGCGCATCGCCGCCAGGGTATCATCCCTGATACCCAACGTTTTTGCGTTCTGGCTGGCGAGAGGCAGCGACATCGCGCTGAGCTTCTGGCCTACTTCGGTAAAGATAACAGCCGTATCCCGTGGGTGACCGGACGCATCGCGCACCTGAATATCCAACTGGTTGAGAAAATGCTCTGCGCCAGGCGCCTGCTGCACAAAGCGTGACAGATTCTCAAGCGAGCCGCGTGCCTCATCAACGTTGCCCCCCACCTGCGATATTCCATAGCCGATGGATTCGATCCCCTCTACGCTCGCCCCCGTGCGCTGGGAAAGGGCATAGAGATTATCCAGCCCGGTCGCGGTAGTGAGCGTAAAATCATAGAGGGATAGCGCAGCGTCTTTTACCGCCAGCCCCAGCTTAAGCGCACCCTCTGCCGCCCCGGCCAGCATGGCACCCAGGTTTTGCCCGCCGCCCTCCCCGGACGGCACGCCAAGAGAGCCAAGGAGTGCCACAATCATATTAGGATTCATTACTCTCCCTCCATTTCTCAATGCGATAGTGGTTATCCGCTTTGACGGCCAGATGGTCATTCATCAGCGCGACGTCACACAGATCGATCGATCCGTCTTTCAACGCGCTGTAGGGGATTAACCCGGCGTCAACCGGGTCAAGAAGGTATGAAAGCCCATCCGGCAGGCTATTGAGCGTTAGGCTTGATGCGGGTCCGGCGTCGCGCTGGTAGGGAGTGCGGGCAAAAAATTTCCCAGCGAGTCGGCGACCACCCGCGCCACCAGCTGGAGCAGGGTGAAGAGGTCGATATCGTCAAACATCAGCTCGCCACCGGTAAACACCGCCGTCCAGCCCTTGCCGTTCTGGCGCGCAACGACGCCAAGACAGGGGTGGATAATGGCACTGGTATCCTCTTCGCTCAGCGAGGAGAGTTCATCGGCAAGGCGCGGCAGCACCTTTTCAAAAACCGGTGCCAGCGCATCCAGCTGCGCACCATCCATTTTTCCTTCAGCGGGCAGCAGCGCGCGCAGGCTGCCCACGTCCGCCATCATGCCAGCCAGCACCGGCAGCAGTTTGCGGGTAACCTTTAGCTGATCGAAGACGCTGAGTTTTGCTACGCGATACGCGTGGCCTTTGATTTCAAACTCCATGGATTAAAACTCCCCTAGCAGCTGATCAATTTTGCCGCAGTTAAATTCCCACTTCACCACGCCAATATCTTTGGCATTGGAGACGTCCGGCTGTTTCGAGAACGCCACGCTGCGAGCCGTCACCGTTTCGCCGCTGGCCTTGTTGCGGATCACGATGACGTTTTTGCCCCAGGCCGCGGTGGAGAGGCTTTGGGCGTTATACATCAGCGACAGCTTTCTATTGACCGGGGAGGTTTTCAGCAGGCTGACGGCAATGGTGCCGCTCTTACTGGCGTGCAGGCTGTGCATCACTTCACCATCCAGACCTACGGTCATGGTGTTTTTTGATTCACCCATCGACACGACGATCCCCTCGTCGGCGTTAGCCGAGCCGTAGCCAAAATCGATTTCGCCGGTAGGTCCAACGAGAGAAGCGGTAACATCCATAAAAGAGTAAGTAGCCATTGAATTTTTCCTTATCGAACAACGTTAATTTGCACATCGGCGTAGTGCACGGCACCCGCCAGTTTGCACGCAACCTGAATGAGTGGCGCTTTGCGCGCCTCGCGATCGGCCTGGGCCTGCTCAGCCAGCGGCTGGGCGTATACGTAATAGCCTTTGGTCAGCGTCTCCCCGGATGCTAACTGGCCGACCGGGCCACCGCTCCAGATGCCCGGAGCGACCAGACCGTTGGTCACCGCCTGATCCATCGACTGTTCCACGTTGGCGAGCAGGCGCGTTACGCCCGCATCGGTCTGGGGTACTTTGCTGGTGCTGGTATAGAGCATGTTGAACAGGTTGGTCTGGACATAGTTCTGTAGCCAGTCCAGCCCGTGGCGCTCATCAAAGAAGTCGCCGTTGGCCATCACGCCCTGCTGCAGAATGGCCGCGTCGTTCTGGTAGTAGACAAAGACGTTGCAGTTTTTGGCATCCAGCGCCGCGGCCTGGTTCACGGTCAGCGCCTCATAGGTGACGCCCGGCTCCTGCTTGAACTTCAGGGTGATAGTGGTGTTGCTGCCGTTGAAGTTAACGGTAAACGCCCGGCTAAAGGCCGAGAGCGCCGCATAGTTGCTGCTGGTCGAGAACTGTACAAAGGTGCGGGCATACTTCGCCGCTTTCAGCCGGGAAGCGAGATCGGTAGTCGACGCGGCATCGAGGGTTTGCGGATCGCTGACGGTGATCGCCAGAATGCGGCTCAGGCTGGCGGACTCGATCGCTGACGCGACATTCAGCCACTCGGCGTCGTCGATAGCCTCACTGTCCGCCACGCCCAGGCCGTACCAGTTGGTATACTGCAGCACTGCATTGACCGCCTCGGTGAGCGTCTCCGTCTCGCCGCTCTCGGTGGTGTCGAGGGTTTTCGCCCAGCGGCCAACGTAGACCTCCTGTGGGGTCGGCGACTGCGCGAAGTAGACGCTCGCCGCCTGATATTCTGGGCTGTCCAGGCCGAAATCATTGCCGATATCCTCGGCCGACGCGTAGAGGCGAATACGCTCGCTGACCGGGATGATCGTTGAGGATCCGAGGATCAGCAGCGCACCAAAGTTGCGACCACCGGCCGCGCGCGGCGACATGATCACGTCGACGTTAACAACGTTAGATACAGGTAATCCCTGTGGCATAATTTACTCTCCGAAGTAGTGTGTAGATGCAGATTTAAGTGTCCGGATGTTGTAGGTCCGGGTGTTTTTGCGGGAGAGCGTTACGCTAAGGTCGTAACGCCGCACCCGCTGATTATCGATAAGCTCAGGCAGGCTTTTGATGGCGCCCGCATCAACCAGCGACAGCCCGGATACGTTCAGTTCGGCGTTGTTCTGCTCGATAAACATTCCGGCGCGAAAGTTTGCGCAGGTGGTGGCGCTAAGCGGGCCATAGAAGCTGCAGCTCACCGCGATCTCTTCCCACGTCCACTGCTCAGACTGCTCGTCTGAGACCTGGACATCAGACTGGCCCAAGGGCCGCGGTACGGCAGCGATGCTGAATTCACACCAGGTCGTGCCGTCGGGTTGGGCGGGTGGCTGCGGTGCATTCCACAGCGGCAGAACCTGTTCGGCCGGCAGACCGGCAACGCCGCTTATCCACCGGCCAATCTCTTGCTCTAAGGCGTCGTCATACGCAGGGCCGTCTCCCACCGGTGTCAGGTAGCCGCGCGTGGTGCTGTCATTACTCAAGGTAAGTTCCTCACTTCTGGCTGGTTTGCCGTTGAATTTCGATATCTCTGATATCGGCTTTATCCCGGTTGCACTGGCCTAACGCGGCAAGCAGAGAGAGGTTCAGATCGAGGCTTTGGCCCCAGCGCAATCTACCGGGCGGGATGGCGGGCTGGGGCGTTTCAGCGGTCAGGCTTGCCGGGAGCGGCGGTGCGGGTACCCAGGCTGGCTGCGTAGTGCCGCAGCCGACTATCTGCATCAGCAGGAATAGCGCGCTGAGCGCACTCATCATTCGCAATAGCCGAGTGGACATCACGCGCCGCGTTTTGAACGTCCTGCGTAATCTGGTTTTTCGCATGCTGATTGGCCTCGGTGACGGTGTTGATAAGCGCTACGGTACGCTGAAGATTTGTGACGGCCGCAGCGGCGCTGCTTGCCCGGCGCTCGGCGTTATCGGCCCGATTTTTCTCGCTGGCGTACTGCCCGCCGTAATGAAAAACGGCGAAGCCAGCCGCCGCCAGCAGCGCCAACGCTGCGCCAGAAAACAGGATTACCAGGCGGCTCATGGCAGGCCCTCCAGACAGAGCGCCTGCTCATTGCTGCGGCGCGTTTTCAGCCCCGCCAGCGGCACGCCTCCGGCATAGATCCAGCGGGTAAATTGCGCGCAGGCTTCGGACACTCTCTCCTGGCGTAGCAGCCTGAAGAGCGTGGAGCGCTGCATCGCGCCGCAGCCAACGTTAAAGGTCAGCGAAGTGACGGCGGAAAAGGTGTTATCGCTCAGGCGCTTTCCGGCGGCCCAGGCGTTGACGCACCGCTCTGCCGCGAGGATGTTTTTCTCCCAGTCGGCCGCAACTTGCGCATCCGTTTTCTGTACGCCAGCGTTGACGTTATGGGTGTTGCCGATGCCGTCAGTGAGCACCCCTGCCGGACAGAGATAGGGTTCCCGACGGCAGGACTCGGCGTTACCGATCAGCCTCAGACCACGCTCGTTGGTTCGAACATGCCCGGCGTTGAGCACCATCGTGATAATCATTCCGACAGAGCAAGCAACACCGGCCGCCCCGCCCGCTTTTTTAATCAGCTGGGTCATGGCCTATTCTCCTCATTGCTTCGGTAATCACTTCGGCCGTTGCCGGTCGTTGATGGGCTGGTCTGGTTGCCATCTCGCTGAGATAAGCCGCCAACAGCCGGGTACGTTTCTGTTCCTCTGCCAGTCGATTACGCTCGTCGCGCCGCTTCGCGTAATACGTCTTAATCGTGAACCAGGCTGAGATCGCGGCTCCGACGATAAAAACGTAATCCTGCAAAGAGAGAAGCGAAAAAACACCGAGCATCGACGACCACCAATAAGGCAGGTGGTGACCATCTGTAGGGTTCATACGCTGTATTTCCACGCCCGCAGACAAGAGGACGTTATAGGGGTAAGAGAGGGGTCAGGCCCGCGGGCTCTGTTGATAACGGGATCGTCTGATAGTGATGCCCGGGGCCTGAAATAAAAAAACCCGCACGATGGCGGGTTATTTTAGGCGGAGACCAAAGAGGCATCCGCCTTAATTATGTTGTCGCTGTTTGTCGCAGCGGGTAAAACTTCACAAGCTTATCTGAATTCAACCAACACCCGCGCAACTTTGCAAACGAAATCTTTGCGGATTTTTATCAAACTGAATGCACATAGGAGAATAGAGCATAAATTCAGCCACTTGAAGATAAGCATCAATGCGATTTTCGCAGGTGCGCAGGCTCCATTCAGGGTGTTTTGCGTGCAACTGGCGAGCCATCTCTTTTTTACTCATCCGGTGACGGTAGCGATCGTTAATAACCTTAAACAGGCCGTCGTGCCCGCCACGCACCAGCACCTCGGCGATGACGTTATCTATTATTAACCCTTCGCTATCCGTACAGAACGCCAGGCTGGATTTATGCTTGCCGCTCAGCAGATCGAGAAAATAGGTTTTTAGCTCCTGCTCATCCATGCCGGAGGCTTTTAAATGTGATAACACCTGCTGAATAGCTGTTTTGGATATTTTAGTCGATGCCAGCAGGGCATTAAACATATTGCCGGTCCGGCCATGGCCAATAACAGACCACCGCCCCCACATGCGCAGCTTGCCCTGGATCCAGACCGATTCCAGGGTTAACAGGCGTGCTGATTCAGCGGATTTTCCGGTAGTGTTTGGATAGATCATAGTAATATCTCCTCTTGCAGATATGCGGTATACAAAACAAGCCCGGTGCGGTATGGCGCAGGCGTGTCAGAATTAACTGAGGGATAAGATGTCGCGGGATAAATATGCTCTGCGGGCAGAGTGATAATAAAAAGCGCGACATACATTATCCTTATTAGTGCCGCATTTGCTCAGAAACAGCGCGTCGGGGTGTTCATGCCCGCCGCTGGGTTACAGCTCTGGATCGTCTTCCAATTCCACGGTATAGCCAGCCATTTTTACCAGCTCGATCAGCGCCTTAAGTGAGGCAACATGCTCGTCGTCGTAGATGACTCTTGCTGACGTAATCTTACCGTTTTTGCAGGTGAACAGTACGCGGCCGTCCTCAGGAAGATATCTTCCGGCCTCCGTCTTATCGAGCATGTTCACCTCCAGGTAATAATACTGTACAAATCTACAGTAGTTATACCCTCACCTCCCAATAAGTGCAAACTTTTAGATAAAAGAAATAAAAAAACGTGCTCTATTTTCCTTTTGTATCCATAGAGTTAACAAAAAATAAGCAGCACTGGTTATTTTATTGGCGCGCGGGCGATTAGCGATGGCGGGAGAGGCGTGCTGTTGCCGGGCAGAGGAGGACCCCCTGCCCGGTGAAGATTTAGGCTCTGGCGTTTTTATCTGAAAGGGCGTAAAAACGCGGATCGACGTTGATAAGCGTGAAGTGCGTCACGGGCATATCGTCGTGGCGGTGAATTTCCACCAGGTTCGACTGCAGCAGCGCAAACACCCGCTTCTGTAACTGGGGCAGCGTGATCGTTATATCACCGTGCTCCCGGTTAATAGCGGCAAGAATAGCCTGATACGACAGCGTTCGGCCCTGCATAATGGCCACCAGCGCCTGTGCCGACAGCGTATTTTTTACCGTCTCAGTTTCGGGCTCTACCGCAGCCCTGGCAGACGCAGGACGTTTTTTAGGCATAACGGGGATACGCGGCTGTACCACCTGTACCCGATCCGGAGCGGGTACAAACACGGAGCGACTGCAGGCGCGGGCTCCGGCGTTCATCCGCCAGAGGATGGTTTCAGTCCAGTCGCAGCCGTCATCAACATAGGCTGAGTTAGGGGTTAAGATGGTTTCGGTCATGGGTCTCTCCTCGTTCTGTTTAGCGCTGGTCAGACGCGTTTAAAATTTCTCAGTGCTGTAAAGCTCGGAATACTTCCGCTGTGGCCTGCGCGGCCTTTCTGCCGCCAGCCGCAGGCGCGTTTTCTCTGCGGCAATATGCCGATCGATAGGCAGGAAGTGGCCATGGGTAAACTGTTGATAGATAACGGTACCGGCCGCGGCAAAGCGGCATTTGCCAAGGATAATTTCGGCCACGCCTGCGGCTGGCGTTTCAGGGTTGTAGACTTCATCCCGATAGAGAAAAAGAATGCTGTCCGCGTCCTGCTCGATTGCGCCAGAATCCCGCAGATCGGACATCACCGGTCGCCGCTGCGCCGCCGGGCGGGAGTCCACCGCGCGCGATAGCTGGCTGAGCGCGAACGTGGGCGTATGCAGGCGCATCGCCATGGTTTTCAGATTGCGGGAGATATGAGCCACGGCGAGATCGTTGCGCTCCGCCTGCGGTTTCTTTATGAGCCCAAGGTAATCCACCACAATGGTGGCCAGCTGCGGATAGCGTCGCTTATGGGTTTCGGCAATAGCTCTGATCTGCTCAATGGTCAGATCCGTCGCGTCTACAATCCAGATATCCCGACTCGCCAGCCTGCTGATTGCGGCCGTCAAGTCAGCCCACTCATCGTCATGCATCTGCTTTGGATTGCGTAAACGAGAGACCGGCATCGCCTGCGATCCTGCCAGAGCACGCTCGGCGATCTGCAGTGCGGCCATCTCCATGCTGAAGATCAGCGCCCCGCCGCCTGCGGTGGTGACGCCCTCAACGATCTTGAGCGCCAGCTCGGTTTTCCCCATGCCGGGACGCCCGGCCACTACGATCAGATCCTGCGGGTTAATCCCTCCCATGGCGTCGTCCAGCGCGTGAATACCGGTCAGCAGATTAGACGATGAAGCGCTGCCATCCAGACGCTTGAGCAGCGTATCCTGGTAACGAGGCAGGAGATCGGCAATATGCAGAGGCAGAACGTTCCCGGTATCAGCGGTCATATCCAGCAGCTTGGCTACGGCGTTATCAATGAACAGATCCCGCTGCGCCTGGTTGACGGCGGTGCGGATAGCCTCGGCGCTCTCCTGTAGCAGGCGGGCTACCTCGCGACTGCGCCACGCTTTGACCATTTTCCCCGCGTATCCCTTCAGGTTCGGAACCGTGGCTGGAAGCCGGGCTATCTCGGATAAATCGGCAAGGCTTGAGCCTCCCAGCGCTTCACTGATAAACAATATGTCGATCAGTCCGCTGCCCAGCGCCTGCTTTTTGATTTCACGAAAGGTGCGGCGATATAAAACCGTGCAGAAGGCCTCATCCGGGGTGCCTGCCAGAACGTCAAATGCGTCCGGCGTCGCGCCACCGTTGAGCAGCCCCGCCAGCACGCAGGCCTCCAGCTCTTGCGGCGTCATAGCGCCCCCTCGCGCGTTTTGCGCAGCGTCTCGGGCTTCATGAGGTAGTCAAAGCTGGCGCGCCAGCCGGTGCCGTTTTCGCCGCCAAAATAGAAATCCGGGGCGGTATTACAGAATTTTTCAAAATAGCCCAGAAACGCGCCGGTACTGTTACTCAGCATGTGGGTAGCCAGGCGGCTGATCATGCCGCGGCGATCGGCATCGAGCGTGGCGACAGGCAGCAGATCGGCAAAAATGTCGTTATAGCCGTCAATCACCACCTTAGGATCAATGATCGGATCAAAAGAGTGACTGATTCTGGTGTCGCCACCTGACACAGGGGGTGTGCTTTCTGACGGCATAGGGCGCGTTTGTGCCGCTACAGGGGGTGTGCTTTTTGGCGACACAGGGGAATCGAGGTTTAATGTATAAACATTTGATGCATTACCTTTCCCATTGTTTGTCCCGATGCGGTTAACCTTCGCCAGCAGCCCCAGCGCGATTAACGCGCCGATATGCTCGCGAACCGCGCTTCTGCTGCATTCACAGTGATCGGCAATGTGCCGGTAAGAGGGCCAGCATTCGCCGCTATCGTTAGCGTTATCGGCTAATTTAATCAGGACCAGCTTACGCAGCGGGTTGCCTGTTTTGATCGCCATTGCTCTGGCCATAAGCGTCATGCTCATAATCACAGCCTCTGAGCAGTAGCCATTAGCGGGTATTCAGCGTGCATTACGATCTCTCCTCTCTACCAATGAAGCGCCGGATGGGCAAAAACAGGTGATGAGGAGCTATTCTTTGCACTACCCCTCGCCAATAATATTAGTTATGCTAATATTATTGGTCAATAACGTTGACCTTAGAACTTCATTAATTTTGCGAATACTATGCACTCATGAGAAAGAAAACCCTTGATGCAGCTGAGGCTGACGCAGCCAAACGTCTTCGTGACATTTGGAACGAGAAGAAAGTGATTTTGCGCCTAACGCAAGAGCGGGCCGCAGAGGCGCTTGGCTTTAGCACGCAGGCGTCGATAAGCCATTACCTCAACGGAACCACGCCGCTTAACACCGATGCGACGCTGAAGTTTGCTGCGCTACTGGGGGTTAAGCCGGAAGAGATCCGTCCGGATCTGGCTGAGGCGATGAACTACGTGAGAAAGTCAGGGGAGTATGTTGAGGACCGCACCGGACCAGGCTGGACGCTGCTGGGCGCTGAGCATACGGAGCTGGTTAACCTGTACGACAGGCTGCCGCAGAGTGAAAAAGAGAGGCATTTAGCTGATTTAAAAGAAAAAGTAGCTGGCTTCGACAGGCTGTTTAAAGAGCTGCTGGCTACTCGTAAACAGTGACCCAGCCTCCCTGCCCTTGTTCCGGCGCTGAGATTTATTTGCGCTTACTAATCAATACAATACAATAAATATTGCCAATGTTAATATATTAGCGTTGACCAATAATATTATTAATGCTAATATTGACTCTATCAACCCTGCACTTACCCTGCGGCAGTTGCTCAGATAACACGTTCTGACAGCCTGGAAAGACGGGCAATAGCGAGGCGGAGAAAAGTTGCCGCATAGCCACTCCGATGACTGATTAATGGCTCTTCAGGCGCATTTTGCGCGCAAGCGCAGCAAGACGCTGAGTGCGGCAATAAAGTGTAAACAGAACAAAACCCCGGCAATTAAACACTGCCCGGCAAGCATAAAGAGCAAGAATAACAGCAACCAGTGTCCACTCGCTTCCGCCTCCGGTCAGCAGGCGATGTCCCCCCTGCAAAACCGCCAGCGCTAGCAAGATGAGGTAGAGTGATAAGAACCCCATTAATCCGGCGGTAAAGCCCCGAGCCAGCAGCACGCATGCGCGTATTAGCGCAACTATTATTACCAGCGACGGCGCAAAAAAACTTAGTGCATGTAGCGGCGGTGATAAGCCAGGCAGAGCATGCAGAAAGGGCAGCAGGTTTAAGGCAAAGGCTACCAGGAAAAGGGGTAATAGCGTTGCTACCGTGTAGGGGTTCTGCCGGGGAAGTTCACTGAGCGGGCGCGAAAAATAACGCTCCAGTTCGGGTGTGGAATGGTGCAATAGACTGGCATCATCACGTGCGATAGCGCTTTCGATCTCCCGTCCATGCTGTAGGAGATCGTAAAAAATGCTGCCGGTTACCAATGGTAAAAATCGCATTAAAACACCTCCATGGGCTGAATGCCGTTGGTGCAAGTAGCGAGGCATAAAAAAACCCGCTCAAGGGCGGGTTTTTCAAAAAGCTCCAGCTATGTTTATGCTGCCTTACGACTACGCTGCTTACCTTGCTGTTCCTTGCCTGAAACAGTAGCATGTTTGAACGCGCCAGGAGCAGCCTTCATCAGAACTTCAACAGCAGCACCCATACCTGCAAATGCTTTCATTGTGTCGAACGTGGCTTGTGGCTTGGTCGCTTTTTGACTTTTCATGGTTACCTCGGAGACCCGTATGTCTCGTAATGTCTTCAATTGAAAGGTAGCCAGTAACGGTGACCTTTACCAATTGACTCTATCGATTAGTAACATCTGCATGTTACCCTTCAGATAAACACATACTTAATCCTACAGTTACTGGCGGGATCTCGTCTACCCAAATTGAGCAAATTTGATAAATACGTCTTCGAGTGCAGATACTGAATTTGACATTATGTAACCGCAGCCTTCAATTACAAAACCAAATGAGGCATAAAAATCTTGAAGCTCGGGTACAGGCTCAACTATATGAACAATTTCACATTCAACTGCTCTACAGAAAATATAAGTGCTCATAAGCGTAATCAATACCATTCGCCCGTTTAGCGGATGATCTTCATCGTCACGCGTGAACCTTTCTATAAGGTGAATTTGGAAGAGCTTTTCTTTAACCTTATAAATACATATTGCAGCACCCGCTGGTATTACCTGAAAAGCACCTCATCTTCCGTGGTAGCAAGGGGCTAATTGTACTCTCTCCCTCAGGGCAAAGACCGTCCCGCCTTGGTAAAAGTTAAAAATCTCTCGGCGCTTCGCATTTTGGCTCGCCCACTCAAATAATAATAAAGCGTCATATGCCCATTCAAGGCCGATCGGCCGCAATCACTATCAGGATCCCAGCCAGCACCAGCACGGCGGCAATAAGCATCCGGATACCTGGCACCTCCCCCAGGAACAGCGTGCCTCCCAGCGCGGCCAGACAGGGCACGCTGAGCTGCAGGGTGCTGGCCGTTGAGGATGAGATGTCGCGGACAATGACATACCAGAGCACATAGGCCAGGCCAGAGGTGATCCCGCCTGAAACCAGGGCCAGCAGGATGCCCCACTTATCCGCTAAGGCGTGATCCGGTGAGAGCAGAAACAGCGTGGCGACAATTGGCACGCTCAGGAGAAAGTTGCCGGCGGTAGCACCGGTTGGGTCGGATACGCGCTTGCCTCGCAATGAATACGCGCCCCACGCCAGCCCGGAGGCGATCATCATAACGGCAGGCACAGTTGAGGGCATGCTGGCTCCCGGCAGAAGTAAGATCGCGATACCCGCAACGGCGACAGCAATACCGGACAGCTTTCGCGGTCCCGTTTTTTCTCCCTGCCATGCTCCCCACAGTACCATACAGACCTGAACAGCACCGAAAAGCAGTAGCGCCCCCGTGGCGGTATCGAGGTGGACATAGGCCAGCGAGAACAGAAAAACATAGGCGGTGAGCAGACCCGCGTTCACCACGTTCCAGCGAATATTCCGCCAGCCACGCCGTGTCAGTTGGAGGAGGAGCAGCACCATCGCCCCCGCCAGCAGACGTAGAACGCTGAAGGTTTCAGGATCGGCATGCTCTTCCCGCAACGCAATGCGGCACAGGACGGAGTTCGCGGCAAAGGCCATCAGGGTAAAGGCAATAAGTAGAAATTTTTTCATCAGTTTTCTTCACCGCCGCTTTCCTGTGCCCTAAGAGGAGCATGCTGTTAGTTAGGCACTTACCTGGTTCAACCTTTCCATCACCTCATCCGACAGGATTAACTGTTCGCTGGCCAGGTTCTCCTGCAAGTGCTGGGGCGATGACGTGCCGGGGATTAACAGAATGTTGGGTGAACGTTTCAGTAGCCAGGCCAGTGCAACCTGCATCGGCGTTGCCTGTAACTCGGTGGCGATGTCATTGAGTTGTTCCGACTGTAACGGCGAGAACCCCCCGAGCGGGAAGAACGGTACGTAGGCGATGCCCTGTGCAGCCAATTCGTCGATGAGCGCATCGTCCTGCCGGTTGGCAAGGTTATACATATTCTGAACGCAGACAATTGGCGTCATTTTTTGTGCATCGGCGATCTGTTTGGCGGTGACATGACTAAGACCAATATGCTGGATCAGTCCGCGATCTTTAAGTTTAATCAGCGTTTCCAGCTCTCTTTCCAGCGAACCTTCCTGCGGATGATGCACATTAAACATGCTGCGCAGATTAACCACGGGTATCACGTCCAGCCCCAGGTTATGTAAGTTATCTTCTACCGCCTGCGTCAGCTCTTCCGGACTGAATGCCGGAAGCCATCCGCCCTTCTCATCGCGACGCGCGCCCACTTTCGTTACGATGCAGAGATCGTCAGGATAAGGATGCAGCGCTTTTTTTATCAGCCGGTTGGTTTCATGCGGGCCGTAGAAGTCACTGGTATCAATGTGATTAACGCCAGATGCGACGGCCTCACGCAGAACCTGAATGGCCCGCGCTTCATCTTTAACAGGCCCAAAAACACCTGGACCAGCCAACTGCATGGCACCATAGCCTAAACGGTTTACTTCACGGTCGCCCAGACGGTAACGCATTGTGGGTTTTGACATGGTGATCTCCTGTGTGAGTGTGCATTGATTGTACGACCAAACTTTCTATGCGACTATTCGGACAAATGAAAACGTATTCCTACCCCAAATTACTTTTGGCAACGATCTGTGGATTGGGCTGCATATTTGCCTGCATCGCATGGCGCTCCACGGTTGATGAAAGCACATTTTTGGCCCAGCAAACTCAATCCCTGCTGGCTGCAATAACGTTAATACTTGGCTCCGCGCTCTTTTTTAGCATCAAAAAATGGGGGAAAGGCCCGCCATTTTACGGCATCAAAAATAACCTCAAGGTCTTTGCCGGATCGCTACTGATAGCGATTTTTTTTAGCTATATCCTGGTTATTACGGTGGTCTGGTTGATACCGGGGACAATAACGACTTACTCGGCTCCCTATGTGTTTTCAGGGAGCGGCCGTCATAGCTGTAGTGGCGCTGACGTTGACGATCCGGATCTAAATAGACGCATTAAAGTATGCGAACCCGTAGGCAATTACTTTGGTAGAGGAACCATGGTCGTCACTAAGCGTAGTAATGCTTTAGGTATGACCGTGATTTATGCCGCGACAAAATCGTGAACCGACACGAATTAGATTAACCGAGCGGCAGTGTAGTGTTTAACTCATCGATCGGTACCTGCTTACGGCGTCTTGAGATCGGCGCTATAGGCCACGGCTTTCATCGCGTGCAATGCCTCCAGACGGGCCCTGAGTGCCGCGTCAATATTGTCATAGGCGGTGCTGCCCAAGGGTAGACGCAGGGGTGGGCTGTCCGCATCAGCTGCGGCAATCATCGCCGTCACGCATTTTTCCGCATCGCCTTTAATGACAAACTCGCCAGAACGTAGCGCTTCCCGCATTTTTCCTGCTGCTGTCTCTTGGTACTCAGGTAAAGCATCAGCCATATCCAGTCCTGCACCAAACTGGGTTGCCGTGGGGCCAGGCTCTACGAGCAAAAAGTCGATGCCAAACGCGGCAACTTCCTGGCGAACCGCTTCGACAAAGCCCTCAATGCCCCATTTACTGGCATGATACAAACTGAAGTTGGGATAGGCAATCTGGCCGCCTTCCGAAGACACCTGCACAATGCGCCCGCCTCCCTGCTGTCGTAAAAAGGGGATTGCCGCACGAATCAGCTGAATTGAGCCCATAAGATTGGTGGTTAACTGCCGCTCAATTTGTGTATCGCTCAACTCTTCCGCTGCACCAAATAGCCCGTAAGCTGCATTACTTACCACAATATCAATCCGCCCCGCCTGAGCAAACGCTGCTTCGACGGCGGGCCTGATGGTGGCCGTCATGCTGAGATCGAGCACCCTTACCTGCAAACGATCGCCGTACTGCGTGCGCATATCAGCTAATGCAGCTTCATGCCGAACGGTTGCCACTACCCTATCACCGCGGGCCAGTAGTTTTTCACACATCAAACGCCCAAGGCCACTGGACGCGCCGGTAATTAGCCAGGTTTTCATGATTGTCTTCTCCGTTTAGTGAACCGACGTTCATCATATACCCGATGATTGGTGGCATAATCTCCGCAAACTGGCATGGGATAGTGGGAAATATTCAACAATGAAACGCCCTTCCTGGAACGAACTGCAGGCCGTGAAAACCATTGCTGAGCAGCGTAGCTTTCGTCGTGCCGCGGAGGTGCTCGGGCTCAAACGCTCTTCGCTCAGCCATACGATCAAAGGTCTGGAGGCGACGCTTGGTGTACGACTTTTCCATCGTACAACGCGGAGCGTGGCGCTGACCGAAGCAGGTGAAATGCTTATTGCGCGCATAACGCCGCTGCTGGCAGAGATGGATGAGCTGCTGAATGACGTCACGGCGAGCGGTCATCAGCCGTATGGCACACTGCGTATCAGCGCCAGCGATGCAGCGATCCGCCTTCTGCTGGAAAGAGTATTGCCGACGTTTATTCAGCAGAAACCGGGAATTGAGATTGACTTGGTCGCACAGGGTCAGCTGGTAGATATTGTCGCGCTAGGGTTTGATGCGGGCATTCGACTGATTGAAGATGTACCGAAAGACATGGTCGCCATTCTCCTGAGCGGTCCGCTGCGCTTTGTCACCGTGGCAGCGCCCGATTACCTGGCAGAGCGGCCGAAAATCCAGCATCCCCAGGATGTGATGCAGCACATCTGTTTGCGGCAGCGCTTGCCAGGCGGCAAACGCTATCGCTGGGAGTATCAGCAGCATGGGCAGCAGCTTGCACTGGATGTACCTGGCAGTCTGACACTCGACAGCAGTGCATTAATGGTAGAGGCTGCCGTTGCCGGATTAGGCATAGCCTATGTTCCGGAACTGTATGCGCAGCCGTGGCTGGCTAACCAGCAACTGGTGACGCTGTTGGACGACTGGGCAATTGCATCGCAAGGGATCGCGCTCTACTTTCCGCAAAATCGACATATGCCCGTTGCGTTGAGGCTGTTTGTCGATGCGGTAAAAGCTGCACCACGCGCCTGAAGTAAAATCCATCTTTCCAGACAGCATTTTTAGGTCGCGTAAATTGGGGATGGAATTCCCAAAAGAAAAAAGCCCCGCGATATTGCTATCGCAGGGCTGTTCCGCATTTGGCGGAAGCGCAGAGATTCGAACTCTGGAACCCTTTCGGGTCGCCGGTTTTCAAGACCGGTGCCTTCAACCGCTCGGCCACACTTCCGGAATGAGGCGCACTATAAACACCTCGATGCGCCGTGTAAACCCCTGTGATATCTGTTTGCCTGAAAAACAAGCAATATGCTGCTAATCGGCTGAAAGAACAGCACATTGACCATTAAATCAGCACAATACTTAGTGTTTGGTGATGTAGAGATCTTTTGTATAGACATAGCCGAGGTTGCTGGGATCGAATCCGCCTACCCACGGTTTAACTAAACGCGCTCTGACATAGTGATAAACCGGGATCGCCGGCACGTCCTGAGCCAGAATCGCCTCCGCCTGCTGATAGTCCTTACCGCGCTCGTTAGCGTCCTTGGCCTTTGCCGCACTGTGCATCAGCTCGTCATAGGCTGGATTGCTGTAGAGGGAGGTATTCTCGCCGTCACCGGTGCGGAACGTATTCAGGAAGGTCGCTGCATCATCGTAGTCCGCTATCCACGCATAGCGCACGGCGTCGAAGTTGCCGGTGTGCATGGTATCGAGCATGGTTTTCCACTCCTGGTTTTGCAGCTTCGCCGTCACGCCAAGATTTTTCTGCCACATCGAGCTGGCGGCAATGGCGATGCGCTGGTGGGTCTCCATGGTGTTATAGAGCAGATTAAAGGTCAGCGGATGCGCCGCGTTGAACCCGGCTTCGGCCAGCAGCTTTTTCGCCTCGGCAATACGTTTATCCCGCGGCCAGGCGGCGTAATCCGGCGAGGCGATCTTCACGCCGCCAATCTCCGGCTGGCTGATGACCCATGCCGGGCGCTGCCCTTGCCCCATCACCTTGTCGGCAATGATATCTTTATCCAGTGCCATATTCAGCGCCCGGCGTACCCGCGCGTCGTTAAAAGGCGGCTTGGTGGTATTGAACTGGTAATAGTAGGTCGCCAGCTGCGGCGTGATATGCACCTCTGCGCCCAGGGTTTTCTTTAGCTGGGCAAACTGATTTACAGGAATGGTGTTGGTCATATCGATTTCGCCCGCCTTGTAGCGGTTGACGTCGGCAGTCTCGGAGCTGATAGGCAGATAGGTGACGCTGTTGATTACGGTATGCTTGTCGTCCCAGTAGCGCGGGTTGCGCACCGCAACAATCTTCTCGTTCACCACCCAGTCGGTGATTTTGTACGGCCCGCTGCCGACAAAGTGCTCCGGCTTGGTCCACTTATCCGCAAAACGGCCAATCAGCACCTTATCAACCGGCACCAGCGACGGGTGCGCCAGCATCGGCAGGAACGACGCCGTGGGCTGGTTGAGGGTAACCTGCAGCGTGGTATCGTCCAGCGCCTTCACGCCCAGCGTATCCGGGGCCTTTTTGCCCTGCGCAATATCCGCTGCGTTAACGATATGCATATTGCCTGGATAGGTCGCGTACGGGGAGCCGGTAGCCGGATCCACCAGACGCTGCCAGCTCCAGACCACATCCTGAGCGGTAATAGCCGTCCCGTCGGACCAGGTGATGCCTGGACGCAGGTGGAAGGTCCAGACCGTGTTGTCCTGATTCTCCCACTTCTCTGCTAAGCGTGGCTCTACGCTGCCATCTTTTCTGATTGCGATCAGCCCATCGAATAAGTCGCTGATAATATCGAATTCGACGTTGCTTTCTACCTTGTGCGGATCGAGGGAGGCCGGCTCGCTGCCGTTGTTGCGCACCAGCGTTTGCTGCTCCGCCAGCGTGGTTCCCGCCGGGACCTGAGCCGCCAGTGCAGCGGTACTTATGCTTATGATGCCCGTTGCCAGCAGCGTGAGGGCAAAACGGTGACCTGTCTGTGGTTTCATATCATGCCTTAATAGTGTACTGATTAACGTTACCTCTGACACTCTTAGCGCCCGCCAGAGAAGAAGGCAATACTTTTCAGGCACCTATAAGAGGTTGATCTGTTTCGTTCAGACAAAAATGCGATCGCACTACCAAAAGTGAAATTTAAAGCAGGCTCTGCTGTCGGTAAGTTATTGTTGTTTGGGTAAAGATGGGTAAAACCGCTTTAAGCTACCGCTCTGTTTACCTATCCTTCATCCTTAATTACATCTGTCATAAGAGAGTGACTCATGGATCGTATTGTTAGCGCTTCACGCGGGCGTACATCGCTGCTCAGCACGCACAAAGTGCTGCGAAACACCTATTTTATGCTCAGCCTGACCCTGGCGTTCTCCGCGATCACCGCGACCGCCAGTACGGTGCTGGGTCTGCCGTCACCGGGGCTGATCCTGACGCTGGTGGGCATGTACGGCTTAATGTTCCTGACCTATAAGCTGGCGGATAAGCCTGCCGGTATTCTGGCCGCCTTCGCCTTTACCGGTTTCCTGGGCTACATCCTCGGGCCGATGCTTAACGCCTACCTCTCAGCGGGCATGGGCGATCTGATTGGTCTGGCGCTGGGCGGTACCGCCCTGACCTTCTTCTGCTGCTCGGCCTACGTGCTGACCACCCGCAAAGATATGTCTTTCCTCGGCGGAATGCTGATGGCGGGGATCGTGGTAGTGCTGATCGGCATGGTAGCCAATATCTTCCTGCAGCTGCCTGCCTTGCATCTGGCGATTAGCGCGGTGTTTATCCTGATTTCTACCGGCGCAATCCTGTATGAAACCAGCAACATTATTCACGGCGGCGAAACTAACTATATTCGCGCCACCGTTAGCCTCTACGTCTCGCTGTACAACATCTTTGTCAGCCTGCTGAGCATCCTGGGCTTCTCCAGCCGGGACTAACCGAACAAGCATCCCCTCAAGCCCCGCTTATGCGGGGCTTTGTTTTTTGCTATACTGCAGCGGTTTTTAGCTGACCCGTGAATGATTATGTTGAGCTTTGAAGGTAAAGAGATAGAGACCGACAACGACGGCTATCTGAAAGAGAGTAGCCAGTGGAGTGAAGGTCTGGCAGAAGTGATTGCGGCGCAGGAGTCTATTACCCTCTCGCCTGAGCATTGGGAAGTGGTGCGCTTCGTGCGCGACTTCTATCTGGAATTTAACACCTCACCAGCGATCCGCATGCTGGTCAAGGCGATGGCCAACAAGTTTGGCGAGGAGAAGGGCAACAGCCGCTACCTCTACCGCCTCTTTCCGAAAGGCCCGGCCAAACAGGCCACCAAGATTGCTGGCCTGCCCAAACCGGTGAAGTGCATTTAGTAGCGGATCCCAAAGTTGGTCCACTCGCGGGTGGGCTGATGCGGCTCGGTTAAGACGTTGTCGACCCGGGCGCTGCGCGGCCCCCCTGCTTTCAGCCACTCAATCAGCTCGGCTAACTTCTCTTCGTCACCGCAGGCAAGGACCTCAACGCTACCGTCATCCATGTTGCGCGCGTAACCGGTCAAGCCAAGGCGATGTGCCTCGCGCTGCGTACTGTAGCGAAACCCAACCCCCTGCACGCTGCCGTGAACCCAGCATTTAACGCAGGCGGACGCTTTTTCGTTGGTTCTGTTCTCGTCAGTCATGGCGACACTCCTTCTCTGATTCACTAAGGGTAGCGTATGCCGTCGCCACTATCAGACTTTTCCCTACATACCGCTTCGCTTCCCTGTACCAGACTGAAAGTATTAACTCTCATTGCCTGTCTGTCTTGCCAGTACCTTGATGGTACTGGCATTTTTTTATCTTCCCATCTGCCGAATTGCTTTTCCTGCTCTAACCCAGGAAAATGGCGGCCATTTTCTTCATTAAGACAATCAAATTTATTATGAGCGTACGTTTAGTGTTAGCCAAAGGGCGCGAGAAGTCTCTGCTGCGCCGTCATCCCTGGGTCTTCTCCGGTGCGGTTGCCCGCATGGAAGGCAAAGCCAACCTCGGTGAAACCGTTGATATCGTTGACCATCAGGGAAAATGGTTAGCTCGCGGCGCGTACTCCCCTGCTTCGCAGATCCGCGCCCGCGTCTGGACGTTCGATAAAAACGAAAGCGTGGATATCGCCTTCTTTAGCCGCCGCCTGGCCCAGGCCCAGCAGTGGCGCGACTGGCTGGCGAAGCGCGATGGTCTGGATAGCTATCGCCTGATCGCCGGTGAGTCGGACGGTATGCCCGGCATTACTATCGACCGCTTCGGCAACTTCCTGGTGCTGCAGCTGCTGAGCGCAGGCGCAGAGTATCAGCGTCCGGCGCTGGTGGCGGCTCTGCAGGAGCACTACCCCGAGTGCGCCATTTACGACCGCAGCGACGTGGCGGTACGTAAAAAAGAGGGGCTGGAGTTGACTCAGGGCCCGGTGAGCGGTGAGCTGCCGCCGCCGCTGCTGCCGATCGAAGAGAACGGCATGAAGCTGCTGGTGGATATCCAGACCGGACACAAAACCGGTTACTACCTGGACCAGCGCGACAGCAGACTGGCGACCCGCCAGTACGTTGCCGATAAGCGCGTGCTGAACTGCTTCTCCTACACCGGTGGCTTCGCGGTCTCTGCGCTGATGGGCGGCTGTGCCCAGGTGGTGAGCGTCGATACCTCCCAGGAGGCGCTGGACGTGGCCAAGCAAAACGTCGAGCTCAACCAGCTTGACCTGAGCAAAGCGGAATTTGTCCGCGATGACGTTTTCAAGCTGCTGCGTAAATATCGTGATAGCGGCGAAAAGTTTGACGTTATCGTGATGGATCCGCCGAAGTTCGTAGAGAACAAAAGCCAGCTGATGGGCGCGTGCCGTGGCTATAAGGACATCAACATGCTGGCGATCCAGCTGCTGAATCCCGGCGGCGTGCTGCTGACCTTCTCCTGCTCCGGCCTGATGACCACCGATTTATTTCAGAAAATCATCGCCGATGCCGCAATAGATGCGGGTCGTGATGTACAATTTATAGAGCAGTTCCGTCAGGCCGCCGATCACCCGGTGATCGCTCCCTACCCGGAAGGACTGTATCTTAAAGGGTTTGCCTGTCGCGTCATGTAGCTTGAATTCTGGAACCTTATCCCCATATTGGGGATAAGTACTGTTTCCTGGAGGTGACTATGATTGCCAGCAAATACGGCATTGGCCAGCAGGTGCGCCACTCTCTGCTGGGATTTTTGGGCGTTGTGGTGGATATCGACCCGGAATACTCTCTTGATGAACCCTCCGCTGACGAGCTGGCCGTTAACCCGGATCTGCGCGTCGCCCCGTGGTATCACGTGGTGATGGAAGATGATGACGGACAGCCGGTGCATACCTACCTGGCCGAAGCTCAGCTTAGCAGCGAAGTGCAGGATGAACATCCGGAACAACCCTCTATGGATGAGCTCGCGCGCTCCATCCGCAAACAGCTCCAGGCGCCCCGGCTGCGCAACTGATAAGACCCCGCCAGCGCGGGGTCTTTTTTTAGCGGGTAAGCCCCAGGCGTGGGATCTCAATCGCCGGGCAGCGATCCATCACCACGTTTAACCCCGCTTCGCGAGCCAGCACCGCTGCTTGCTCGTTGATCACGCCGAGCTGTAGCCACAGGGTTTGCGCCCCAATGGCGATCGCCTCCTGCGCCACCCCCCAGGCCGCCTCCGACTGGCGGAACACGTCCACCATATCGACCTTTTCGGGAATTTCCGCCAGCGTCGCGTAGCCCTGTTGACCCAGCAGCGTCTTTCCTGCCACCTTCGGCGAGACCGGGATCACGTGGTAGCCCTGGTCGAGCAGGTATTTCATGACCCGGTAGCTAGGACGGTCGGGTTTGTCGCTTGCGCCTACCAGCGCAATGGTGTGGGTTGATTTCAGAATGCCAGCAATATCGGTCTCTTTCATAATCATCTCCAGGCTATTTTCTCAAGTGTATGCCAAAGCTGGGCACTCGACCATCTATCCCATACCTCTGCATGAGGGTAATCAGAAGCATAACTCTATATGTTACTAAACATACCTTTAGACATGTTCAGACACGCTTTTAACCCTAAAAAACAGCGGAGATTTTATGAGAGCCGGCTTTGCCACCGCACTGATTGTCTGCTTAATGCCGGTTACCGCTTTCGCAACGACCCTGCGCCTGGCAACGGAGATCGATCTCCTGATCCTCGACGGCAAAAAGGTCTCCAGCTCCCTGCTGCGCGGTGCGGGCAGTATTGAGCTGGAGAACGGTCCGCACCAGCTGGTGTTTCGCGTGGAGAAAAGCATCCGCATGAGCAACCGCGAGCAGCGGATGTGGATCTCCCCGCCGCTGATTGTCAGTTTTAACACCCGCGCTATCAATCTCGTCAATGTGACGCTGCCCCGGCTGGAGACACAGAGAGAGTCAGAGATGTTTGACGCCTCGCCGCAGATTTCACTGCTGGATGGTCACGCGGCCGCTATCCCAGCCAGAATTGACATTCTGCCGGTAACGGAGACGTCGGAGGGGATCGACTATGAGCGGGATACTGAACGCTATAACAAGCAGGGACAGCACGCTTCTCTACCGGAGTTTGCCACGCAAATGGCAGATGACAGAACGCTGCTCTCCAGCGTATCGGAGCTGGACGTGCCGCCATCGCAGGATCTGACCGAGCAGCGGCTCAAGTACTGGTTTCAGCAGGCCGACCCGCTGACCCGAAGCCGCTTTATGGAGTGGGTAAAACAGCAGCCTCCCTCCTGAGGGTGCGTTAAATCACATTCCCTTTTTCCAGCCGCGCTTTTTTTACGCCTTTCTCTTGCAGCATCAAACGCTTCCAGTAATCTGTAGCAAATTCAATAAGGGAAACGGATTATGGAACTGACGACACGTACGCTTCCGGCGCGAAAACACATTGCGCTGGTGGCTCACGATCACTGTAAGACCATGCTGATGAACTGGGTAGAGCGCCACCACGCGCTGTTGGCCCAGCACGAGCTGTATGCCACCGGCACCACCGGCAACCTGATCCAGCGCGCCACCGGCCTGCCGGTCAACGCCATGCTGAGCGGGCCGATGGGCGGCGATCAGCAGGTAGGGGCATTAATCTCTGAGAGCAAAATCGACGTGCTGATCTTCTTCTGGGATCCGCTCAACGCCGTGCCGCACGATCCGGACGTCAAGGCCCTGCTGCGCCTGGCGACGGTGTGGAATATCCCCGTTGCCACTAACGTCTCTACCGCCGACTTTATTATTGAGTCAGCGCACTTCGGCGAAAGCTTTGACATTCAGATCCCGGACTATCAGCGCTATCTTGCCGATCGCCTGAAATAATGTATCGCCGGGTGGCGGCTCCGCCTTACCCGGCCTACAGAACGTAAGGCTATGGTTTACGCATTACCGTTACGCCTAACGCTTTTAAATCCTCCACAAACGGCGACGGCGCATCCTTGCTGAACAGCAGCCATACGCGTTTGCGCGCGCGGGTCATCGCCACGTAGAGCAGACGACGCTCCTCCGCGTCCGGGTAATCCTCCGGCGCAGGCAGCAGCGCCTGCTCCATCACCGACTCCCGCGCCGGGGCCGGAAAGCCCTCTTTGCCTTCCTGCAGTCCCAGCACGATGACATAGTCCGCCTGCTGCCCCTTGCTGGCGTGGATGGTCATAAAGTCCAGCGTCAGCTGCGGCCAGCGCGTGGCGGCCTTCTCCAGCACGGCGGGCTTGAGGTAGTGATAGCGCCCCAGCAGCAGGATCCGCTCGTCCGGCTTCGCGTAGCCGCTGAGCTTATCCAGCAGGGCATCGAGCCGATCCTCAGTCATTAGCGTCACGGCGTTCTTCTCGCCTGCCGCCAGGCTGTTGAGCGGCTTTCTGAGCTGATGCGGGTTCTGCTGGATAAAGCGGTTGGCCACGTCGCCAATACGGTGGGTAAAGCGATAGGTGGTATCCAGCACGCAGCTCTCCCCCTCGCCAAAGTAGTGATGAAACGCGGTGGTCAGGGAGAGCTGCGCCCCGCTAAAGCGGTAGATCGCCTGCCAGTCATCGCCGACGGCAAAGAGCGTAGTGTTTGAGTTCTGCTTGCGCAGCGCCGCCAGCAGCGCTGCACGCTGGGGAGAGATGTCCTGAAACTCATCTACCAGAATATGCTTCCACGGGCTGATAAACCGCCCTTTCTCCAGAATATTGATCGCCTGATGGATCAGCCCGGAGAAGTCGACGGCGTTTTCCGCCTTCAGCGCCGTTTTCCACGCCTTGAGCAGCGGGGCCATCAGCTTCACCCGTTTTGAAAACAGGTTACGCACCTCTTCCGGGGCGGAGGCAATCATCTCCGCCTGGGCGCCGCCATGCATGCGCATCAGGCTTACCCAGCGGTCGAGCCGCCCGGCAAGACGGCGCTGTAGGGCTTTATCGTCCCAGAAGTTGCCTTCGGGCACCTCCCACTCCAGCTCCTCTTCCAGCCACTGCCGCCAGCCCTTCGCCTGGGCTTTTTTCTCGCTGCACTGCTGCTGCCAGGCCTCGATAAACAGCGCCTGGCGGGCGTCGGTATCGTTTTCCAGCGCGCTGATGGTGGGCACCTTTTTGCTGCCGTGTTGAATAATGGCGAGCGCCAGAGCATGGAAGGTTTGGGCGGCGATCTCATCGGTATTGAGGCGCTCGCGAATACGCGCGTCCATCTCCTGGGCCGCTTTCCGACCAAAGGCCAGAAGCAGGATCTGATCCGCTGCCGCTTCACCGCGCATCAGCAACCAGCCCGCACGGGCCACCAGCACCGAGGTCTTCCCGCTGCCCGCTCCGGCCAGCACCAGCAGCGACTGCTCGCCGTTCACCACCGCTTCCGCCTGGGCGGGGTTAAGCGGTGAGGATTCCACACTGGCAAAGAAAGGCGCGTACTGTACCAGCATTTTGCGGGTGTACTCGCGGTTATGCGCTGCCCGGCTGGCTTCAACGTCCACTAGCCAGCGTTGGCATTGCTGCCACGCCTCGCGGCAGTTATCGAACTCATCGAGACGCTCCAGCGGCAGCGGCAGCGCCGCAAAGGCATGACGGATCCGATCCTGCAGGCCCGTGGTCTGCTGGCGGGTGAGCCACCTGTTGGCCTTCATACCGCTGGAGAGGGTCTCTACCGTCTCCTGCAGCACGCCTGCGGCCACCTCGCTCATTTGGCTGCTCCATGCCTGCCAGTGGGCGTTGAGATGCTGATAGAACTGCTGGGTCTGCGCCCACTCTGTGCCGTGCAGGCGCACCACTTTGGCATCGGATAGCACGAACTCTAGCTCACCCCAGACCAGCCCGCGCTTGCAGACAATCGCCAAAAGTTGATTATAGGGAATAAGATACTCATGGCGATCGCCGGACACCTTTACGCCCGCGTGGAGCATGACCGCCCGGTCATAGGGGTGTTGGGCCAGACGTTTTCCGAGTGAAGTCGCTTTCAGTTCCATGATGTGCCGTTTCTCTGGTCATAACGTTGCCCGTCAGTGTACCCGCCAGAGAATTTACGCTCCAGCGCAAAAAGACGTTACACTTAGCACGCCTTTTCATACGGCAGATAACTTCGAGGGTGTATGCGTACTGTACTGAATATTCTTAACTTCTTCCTGGGCGGCTTCATGACTACGCTGGCCTGGATCCTGGCAACCATGATGAGCGTTGTCTTTATCATCACGCTGCCGCTGACCCGCTCATGCTGGGAGATCGCGAAGCTGTCGCTGGTGCCGTATGGCAACGAGGCGGTACATGTGGATGAGCTCGATCCGTCCCGCCGTAACGTAATAATGAACACCGGCGGCACGCTGCTGAATATTGTCTGGCTGGTGCTGTTCGGCTGGTGGCTGTGCATAATGCATATCCTCGCCGGTATCACCCAGTGCCTGACCATCATTGGCATCCCGGTGGGCATCGCTAACTTTAAAATCGCAGCCATTGCCCTGTGGCCGGTTGGACGGCGGGTCGTGTCGGTGGAAACGGCGCAGGCCGCCCGCGAAGCCAACGCCCGGGCCCGTTTCTAATCTGAAGGACGCGTCATTTATGTTAAGCCCCCTGCTTCGCCGCTACACATGGAACAGTGCCTGGCTCTATAACGTCAGGATTTTTATCGCCCTGAGCGGGACGGTTGCCCTGCCCTGGTGGCTGGGCGAGGTGAAGCTCACGATCCCGTTAACCCTGGGCGTGGTGGCCGCCGCGCTGGCGGATTTGGATGACCGCCTCACCGGACGGCTGCGCAACCTGGTTATCACCCTGGTTTCATTCTTTATTGCCTCCGCCTCGGTGGAACTGCTCTTCCCATGGCCGTGGCTGTTTGCCCTCGGGCTTATCGTCTCTACCTGCGGGTTTATTCTGCTGGGCGGCCTGGGACAGCGCTATGCCACCATCGCCTTTGGCGCGCTGCTGATCGCTATCTATACCATGCTGGGTATTTCACTCTTCGACCAGTGGTATCAACAGCCGCTGTTCCTGTTGGCGGGGGCGGTGTGGTTTAGCCTGCTGACGCTAATAGGTCATCTGGTGTTTCCGGTGCGTCCCTTACAGGACAACCTCGCACGCTGCTATGCGCAGCTGGCGAACTATCTGGAGCAGAAGTCACGCCTTTTCGATCCCGATTATGACGATGAGAGTGAAACTGAGGCTCCGCTTTACGATCTGGCGCAGGCCAACGGCCAGCTGGTAACCACGCTCAATCAGACCAAAGCCTCGCTGCTGACAAGGCTGCGGGGCGATCGCGGCCAGCGCGGTACCCGGCGCACGCTGCACTACTATTTTGTTGCCCAGGATATTCACGAGCGAGCCAGCTCGTCGCATATTCAATATCACGCGCTGCGCGAGCGCTTTCGCCATAGCTCCCTAATGTTTCGCTTGCAGCGCATGCTCGCCATGCAGGCACAGGCCTGCGCCCGCCTCTCACGGGCAATTCTGCTGCGCGAGCCTTATCAGCACGATCCGCAATTTGAGCGTGCCTTTGCCCATCTTGATGCGGCTCTTGAGCATGCCCGTACCGAGGGTATTTCCGCCGACTACATTGAGTCGCTGGGCTTTGTGCGGGATAACCTGCGCGCTATCGATGCCCAGCTGGCGACCATAGAGTCTGAACAGGCGCTGATGCAGCAGCCGCAGAGTACCGAGAATGAACTTGCCGATGACAGTCTGACCGGGCTGGACGATATCTGGCAGCGTCTGAAGCGCAACCTGACACCGGAGTCAGCCCTGTTTCGCCATGCGGTGAGAATGTCAGTGGTGCTCTGCCTGGGCTACGCCTTTATTCAGCTCACCGGGCTCCAGCACGGTTACTGGATCCTGCTGACCAGCCTGTTTGTCTGCCAGCCAAACTATAACGCCACCCGCCACCGCTTAACGCTGCGTATCATCGGCACGCTGGTAGGCGTGGCGGTGGGGCTACCGATACTGCTTTTTGTCCCTTCTCTGGAGGGGCAGCTGGTGCTGATCGTCATCGCCGGGGTGCTCTTTTTTGCCTTCCGCAACGTGCAGTATGCCCATGCCACGATGTTTATTACCCTACTGGTGCTGCTCTGCTTTAATCTGCTCGGAGAGGGCTTTGAGGTGGCGATCCCGCGTATTATCGATACGCTGATCGGCTGCGCCATCGCCTGGGCGGCGGTGAGCTTTATCTGGCCAGACTGGCGCTTTCGCAACCTTCCGCGCGTGCTGGAGCGGGCACTTGATGCCAACTGCCGCTATCTGGATGCCATTCTGGAGCAGTATCATCAGGGACGCGATAACCGACTGGCATACCGCATTGCCCGGCGCTACGCGCACAATGGCGATGCAGAGTTCGCATCAGTGGTCTCAAACATGTCCACCGAGCCGAACGCCACGCCGCAGACCCGCGACGTCGCTTTCCGCCTGCTCTGCCTGAACCACACCTTTACCAGCTATATCTCCACGTTGGGGGCGCACCGTGAGCAGCTCCAGCAGCCGGAGATCCTGCAGCTGCTCGATGACGCCGTCTGCTATGTAGATGATGCCCTGCACCATCAGCCTGCCGATGAAGTGCGGGTTGGGCAGCAGCTGGAAACGCTCTCTGAGCGGATCCGCCAGCTTGAGCCAGACCCCAAAAGCAAGGCCCCGCTGGTTCTGCAGCAGATTGGCCTGCTGATTGGGCTGCTGCCGGAGATTTGCCAGCTACAGCGTCAGGTGCCCCGCTGATTGACGCTGCTTTCCGCCTCTAACTCTTTAAACCAGACGGTCAGCTCCCGGCGCGTTTCTGCCGGGAGCGCCGCCTCGTGTAGACCCGCAATAGCTCCTTCCAGGGCAAACAGCACTTTAATGCTCAGCTGCGGGCTGCGCTCTTTTAACCTCAGCCAGCATGCCTTTGCCCCGAGCTGTCTCAGGCTTGCCTCATCCTTGATGCCCACTGACCACAGCAGCGTCTCTAACTGAAAAGTCAGGTTGGGGAGATCCCTGAGCCGCTTTTGCGCCCGCCGCGCCACCTTTTCGCGCTGGGCGGCCGCCAGTGAATGTTGGCAGAGCGTCAGCAGCGTTTCGCGATCCTGCCATAGGCCATCATCCACCCGAAAATAGTTCAGCAGCACGGGCCTGCCCCGCTTCACAAAGGTCAGCAAAGGCGCTTTCGCATTCACACAGTAGGGTGCGCTCTCCTCACAGGCGCGCAGGTAGAGCGCCCCTTCAGCCACCATCGCGAAGACCGTATCTTCAATGGCGAGGCTGTAGCCCCCAAACAGTGCCCGATGGTGGATCTGCCCCAGCGGGGAAAGATATTCCCGAGATTGATAGATTCGTTGATACGATACGTTTTTCATAATTATCCCTTTAAAATCAAGGCGTAAAATATCTTCTATTTTTAAGCCATCCGTTAAAAAGGAACATAGGGAAGTTACCTGGCATCAGCAAGTTGATTTTTCTTCTCACCTCACATTAAGACCATATTTGCGAGACGCTTTCAGAAAATAAGGTTGATCTTTAAATGCTCAGGGGGTACTGTATATCCATACAGTAACTCTAAGGGCTGGAATGACTATGTACACTTCAGGCTATGCTAATCGCTCATCTCAATACGCTTCTTTTGCAGGCAATCGCGCCCAGGTCAACACGTCCGCTGCGGCCGCTGGCCTGATCAGTGAAGTTGTCTACCGTGAAGACCAGCCGATGATGACGCAGCTGCTGCTGCTGCCTCTGCTGCAACAGCTGAGCCAACAGTCCCGCTGGCAGCTTTGGCTGACGCCGCAACAAAAATTGAGCCGCGCGTGGGTACAGTCAGCGGGTTTGCCCTTAAGCAAGCTGATGCACATTAGCCAGCTCTCGCCGGATAATACGCTGGACTCGATGATCAAAGCATTACAGACGGGCAACTACAGCGTTGTTATCGGCTGGCATGCTCAGGAGCTGTCGGAAGATGAGCATCGCCGCCTCGTTAATGCGGCTCAGGAAGGGAATGCGATGGGGTTCATTATGCGGCCGGTTCGCTTCGACCCTCAGGCTTCAGGACAGTCATCCGGCCTAAAAATTCACTCAAATTTGTTTCATTAAGTAAGTTTAAGATAATTCCTGGGATCTTTTTTGCGTCGGTTCCAGGCCATTGGTCATTAAGCTAAATTCTCTCGCGAAGCCTGTCTGGCGCGGCAACTACGATATTTCGATGGCGAATTTATCGTCATAAATGTTAAATATTGTGTCTACAACTCTTTTTTTTTCATATGCCTGACGGAGTTCACACTTGTAAGTTTCCAACTACGTTGTAGACTTTACATCGCCAGGGGTGCTCGGCATAAGCCGAAGATATCGGTAGAGTTAATATTGAGCAATGCCCCCGGTGAAGGATTTAACCGTGTTTTCTCTGGCGAGAAGTTCATGGCGATTTTTGGATGATAACGAGGCGCAAAAATGAAAAAGACAGCTATCGCGATTGCAGTGGCACTGGCTGGCTTCGCTACCGTAGCGCAGGCCGCTCCGAAAGATAATACCTGGTACACTGGTGCTAAACTGGGCTGGTCCCAGTACCACGACAATGGCTTCATTCCTAATGATGGCCCGACCCGTGAAGACCAGCTCGGCGCTGGCGCATACGGCGGCTACCAGGTTAACCCGTACGTTGGTTTCGAACTCGGTTATGACTGGTTAGGTCGTGAGCCGTACAAAGGCGACAACGTAAACGGTGCTTTCAAATCTCAGGGCGTTCAGCTGACCGCTAAACTGGGCTACCCAATCACTGACGACGTTGATATCTACACCCGCCTGGGTGGTATGGTATGGCGTGCAGATGCTAAAGCTCAGGTTCCTGGCACTGGCGCATCTTTCAAAGACCACGATACCGGTGTTTCCCCAGTATTCGCTGGTGGCGTAGAGTGGGCAATGACCCGTGACATCGCTACCCGTCTGGAATACCAGTGGGTTAACAACATTGGCGATGCTAAAACTCTGGGCACCCGTCAAGACAACGGTATGCTGAGCGTAGGTGTTTCCTACCGCTTCGGCCAGCAGGAAGACGTAGCTCCGGTTGTTGCACCGGCTCCGGCTCCGGCTCCGCAGGTTTCTACCAAGCACTTCACTCTGAAGTCTGACGTACTGTTCAACTTCAACAAAGCGACTCTGAAACCAGAAGGCCAGCAGGCTCTGGATCAGATGTACAGCCAGCTGAGCAACCTGGATCCGAAAGACGGTTCCGTTGTTGTTCTGGGCTTCACCGACCGTATCGGTTCTGACGCTTACAACCAAGGTCTGTCCGAGAAACGTGCTCAGTCTGTTGTTGACTACCTGATCTCTAAAGGTATCCCGTCCAACAAGATCTCCGCACGTGGTATGGGCGAATCTAACCCAGTTACTGGCAACACCTGTGACAACGTGAAAGCTCGTCCGGCACTGATCGACTGCCTGGCTCCGGATCGTCGCGTAGAGATCGAAGTTAAAGGCGTTAAAGACGTTGTAACTCAGCCGCAGGCTTAAGTTTACGTCTTATAAAAAAACCCCGCTCTGCGGGGTTTTTTATTGCCTGCTCTCGGCAGAGAAACGCGTTACTCTTTACCTAGCAGCGCCTGCAGATCCTGCTTCAGGGTGCTCATTTTGCTGGCATACTTCTCTTTATGCTCGGCATCTTCAATCAGCTGCACAATCGTCTCTGACAGGGTTTTCCCCCGCCGCTGGGCAAGACCGGCCAGACGTTGCCAGACCATAAATTCCAGATCGATTGATTTTTTACGCGTGTGCTGATGCTCGGCGTTAAAGTGCCGTTTTCGCCGGGCGCGGATGGTCTGCTTCATGCGGTTCATTAACGCGGCATTCATGTGCTGCGCAATCCAGTCGTTAACACGAACCGGTTCGTATTCGAGCTTCAGCAACAGATCGACGGCCTCTTTAGCCGCACTGGTTTCTAAATAGCGCGTGATGAGTTCACCTTCACGGTGCTTTTTCACCAGGTACTTCCATTTCCAGCCGCTTTCGAGATTTTCCAGTTGTTGATATTTCATTGCGATCTCAGTGTTACCGTGTAACTTAGTTCAGAATATCAGTTTTTTGCCAATCTGCTGAAAAGAAATCACATCCTGTGAGCCAGGCGGTACCGGGAAAGGGGTAAAAGCATCTATTCCGCGTGTGCTGAATTGCCGCTTACGCTATAATTCCGCCCTTTACAGCTGACGATAAAACCTCAACATTGACCATTACTAAACTAGCCTGGCAAGACCTTGTTCCTGATACCGATAGCTATCAGGAGGTGTTTACACCGTCTGACGTTGACCTTGAGTCTGAGCTTTCTCTTGGTGACACGCAACCTCGTTTGCAGTACGCGCTGGAGCAGCTGCTGCATCCTTCTGCATCGTCACGCTTTTTACTGGCCAAAGCGCCGGAAGAGCCAGAGTATCTGGCCCTGATCGCCGCCGCCGCCCGTGAACTCCAACCCGCGACGTCGCCGGTTGTCGGCGTCGAGTACAGCGTTTCCGGCCGTACGGTGAGCGTGAAGCCTGCCACCAGCGCGCAGGCGAACTTTGCCGGGCAGAGCGACGTAGTGATTGCCGACTGGGTAGAAGCCGAGCAGCTATTCGGTTGCCTGCGCCAGTTCAATAATGAAATTACCCTTGAGCCCGGCCTGGTCCATCAGGCCAATGGCGGTGTGCTGGTCGTATCGCTGCGCACCCTGCTGAGCCAGCCGCTGCTCTGGATGCGCCTGAAATCCATTGTGACTCGCCAGCGTTTCGACTGGGTCTCCTTTGACGAGTCGCGTCCCCTGCCCGTTAGCGTGCCCGCAATGCCGCTGACGCTGAAGGTTATTCTGGTCGGCGAGCGTGAGTCACTGGCCGATTTCCAGGAGATGGAGCCAGATCTGGCCGCCCAGTCTATCTACAGCGAGTATGAAGAGACCATCCAGATCACCGATCTGGACGCGCTTGCCGCCTGGCGTCAGTGGGTGATCCTTAACGCCGAGCAGGCCGGACTTCCCACCCCGGCTGAAGATGCCTGGCCGGCGTTTATCCGCGCCGCGGTACGCTATACCGACGATCAGGAGACGCTGCCGCTCTGTCCGCTGTGGCTTGCGCGCCAGCTGCGTGAGGTTTCCGCCTTTACCGAAGAGAGCACCTTCGACGCAGAGCAGCTGCGCACCATGCTGAGCCAGCGCGAGTGGCGTGAAGGCTATCTGCCGGAGCGTATGCTGGATGAGATCCTGCTTGAACAGATCCTCATTGAGACCGAAGGCGATCGCGTAGGGCAGATTAACGCCCTGTCGGTGGTTGAGTTTCCTGGCCACCCCCGCCCCTATGGCGAACCGTCGCGCATTAGCTGCGTGGTACACATCGGCGACGGCGAGTTCCATGACATTGAGCGGAAAGCCGAGCTGGGGGGCAACATCCATGCCAAGGGCATGATGATCATGCAGTCCTTCCTGATGGCCGAGCTGGAGCTAGAGCAGCAGATGCCCTTCACGGCGTCGTTGACCTTTGAACAATCCTACAGCGAAGTCGACGGCGACAGCGCCTCGATGGCCGAGCTGTGTGCGCTGATCAGCGCCCTGGCCGATGTCCCGCTGCATCAGCACATTGCTATTACCGGCTCGGTGGATCAGTTTGGTCGGGCACAGCCGGTAGGTGGCCTGAACGAGAAGATCGAAGGCTTTTTCGCCATCTGCCAGCACCGTGGCCTAACCGGCAAGCAGGGGGTGATCATTCCGGCGGCCAACGTGCGCCACCTCTGCCTGCATCAGGAGCTGCTGGATGCGGTCCAGGCAGAACAATTTTTCATCTGGGCCATTGATGATGTGACCGATGCACTACCCTTACTGACAGACCTGGTCTGGGATGGCGAAGGGCAAACCACGCTGGTCCAGACTATTCAGGAACGTATTACGCAGGCGACGCAGCAGGAAGCGCGTCATCGCTATCCGTGGCCGCTACGCTGGATCGGCTGGTTTACGCCTAACTGATCGGAGTTGTTCAGCGTACACGTGTTAGCTATCCTGCGTGCTTCACTAAAATAAGGCTTACTGAGAACATGGTAGATAAACGCAAATCCTCTTATACGAAAGAAGACCTTCTTGCCTCTGGTCGTGGTGAACTGTTTGGCGAAAATGGCCCGCCGTTACCAGCAGGAAACATGCTGATGATGGATCGTGTGATCACAATGAGCGAGACGGGCGGTAATTTCGATAAAGGCTATGTTGAAGCAGAGCTGGATATCAAACCGGATCTGTGGTTCTTCGGTTGCCACTTCATTGGCGATCCAGTAATGCCTGGCTGCTTAGGCCTTGATGCCATGTGGCAGCTGGTTGGTTTTTACCTCGGCTGGCTCGGCGGTGAAGGCAAAGGTCGCGCCCTCGGCGTGGGCGAAGTAAAACTGGCTGGCCAGATTTTACCTACTGCCTCTAAAGTGACTTACCGCATTCACTTCAAGCGCGTGATCAACCGCAAGCTGATCATGGGCATCGCGGACGGCGAAGTGCTGGTTGACGGTCGTCAGATCTACACCGCAACCGATCTGAAAGTGGGTCTGTTCAAGGACACCTCTGCGTTCTGATCCCCCTGACAGGCGAAACCTCCGCGAGGCGGAGGTTTCTTTTAAAGAGACAGAATCAGGCGATAACTACCCTGTCCTCCATGGCTTCTCGCCAGCCTCCAAGCCAGTAGGATCTCTGATTCAGCGTCTGGTAAGGACACAGCTCCTTCGAGCGTCCGGCAATGCCGGCCTGGTAACCACGTTGATGTGCCCGTTCCAGGCGATCTCGTTTTTGTCTCTTCATGCCTCGTTTCCCTCATTGTTTGAGTCTGGTGGAAAAGAAAACAGTGGCTACAAAATGTGCAACCACGTCTAACAAATAGCGCGATCGCCACGTGCAGTCAATGCACAAAATTCATACCAACGTCATAAATGTGAGATATACAAAACTTCATTTGTACAAAAAGTGTGAGCAGGAACAGGTTTTATCCCGCTGAGTAGTCGAAAAAAAACCACGCTGCCGTAAACGGACGCGTGGTTTTTTAAGATTAATTGCAGGCTTAGATACCGATTACGGTAGGCGACTTATCTCCCGGGCCATATTGCTGGCCTCCTGCGCCCACGCTTCGCCCAGCACCTTCACCATCGCGTCATAACCATCCTGCGGCTGCGTCATATCCACATGGAACGGACGCTTGATCAGCGTGCCCTGATGGTTAAGCAGCCACTCGCCGCTGACAATCACGTGTCCATCATAGCGACCATGAAAGCCGGTCACGGTAACGTTAAGGGTATCCTGATCGCTGCCCATCGGCTGAGAGGCGACCACCCAGCCCGGAAGATTGCGGCTGAGGTTCGCCACCAGCGAGGTGCGCAGCTGCTGATCGAGCGGGCTGGCCCACAGGTTGTTGTTGGCGATAACGTACTGCACGTCGCTAGTCTGGTAAACCACGCCGTTGCCCGCCAGATAGTCCGGGACAGAAACCTGCTCAATCCACAGCTGACGCTGCCCCTGGCTAGCTGTCATCATACCTGCCGAAGCCGTCACCGGCTGCGGATTGTTCGGCAATTGGTAGTAGCGAGGCTCCTCGCTACCGCTGCTGCAGGCGCTGAGCAGCAGCGCCGCAATGACCATTATCCCTTTTCTCACTGTTTAACCCCCTTCGGCTCAGGATCTTTTTTGCCCTTCGCCTCAAAGACCAGGGCGTTGCTCTTCTGGTTAAGCGTCTGCAATACCGGCTGCAGCTCGCGCAGAACCTGATCCAGGCGCTGCATATCCGCCACCATCTTGTTATAGGCTGCCGATCCCGGCTGGAAGCCCTGCATGCTGCGGTTCAGCTCGCGCAGCGTTTTCTGCATATCCTGCGGCAGCTGCTGCACCGACTGGCTGGCGGTCAACTTGTTCAGGTTATCCAGCGTGGTTTGCAGGCGACGCATGGTCCGCTGGCTTTCGGCGAGCGTGCCGGTAGCCTGCTCAAGCATCGGGTTCAGCGGCAGATTGTTGATCTTATCCAGCGTATCCATCAGGCGCTGCTGGATCTGCGCCAGGCCGCTGCTCACGGTCGGAATAATTTTGTAGCCACCAAACTCGCGGATGCCGGTGATCGGCGGCGGTTTCGAGACGAAATCCATATCCACGTAGAGCGCGCCGGTCACCAGGTTACCGGTTTTCAGCGAGCCGCGTAGCCCCTGCTTCAGCAGCTCAGGCAGGTTAGTGAGAATATCCGGGCTTTCCCCCATCTGGCTTGCGATCCGCTCAGGCTCAATACGGATCAGCACCGGAATACGGTAGTCCTCGTTCAGCGCCTGCCGCAGGCCCGGCATAAAGAACGGCACCTTGCTGACGGTCCCAAGACGCATGCCGCGGAACTCTACCGGCGCGCCAGGTTGCAGGCCGCGAATAGAATCTTTGAAGAACAGCAGGAAATCCTGGTGCTGGGTATAGAGCGACTCCTGAATGCTGCGCTGGTTATCGTAGAGATCGAACTCGGTTTTCTCGGCCACCGGCTGGCCTAGATCGATGCCGTCAGGCACGTCAAAGCTGACGCCGCCGCCAAACAGAGTGGTCAGCGCCCCCATCTCTACGCGCATGCCCGCCGAGGTGAGATCGACGGCGATACCGCTGTCTTTCCAGAAACGGACGTTGCTGGTCACCAGCCGATCGTTAGGTGCGTTGATAAACAGCTGATAGCTCATGGTCCGTTTCTGCGGATCAAACACGCTGGTCTCTACCGAGCCGACGCGATAGCCGCGGAACAGCACCGGATCCCCTGGGGAGAGCTGGCCCGCTTTTTTACTGTCGAGCACCACGCGGATCCCTTTTGCATCCGGCGGTGCCAGCGGCGGCGAATCCAGAAGCTGGTAATCATCGCGCACGCCGCCTTTGGTGCCTGGCTGAAGCTCAATATAGGCTCCGGAGAGCAGCGTGCCCAGCCCGCTGATCCCTTCCCTGCCTACCTGGGGCTTCACCACCCAGAATACCGTGTCGCCGTGCAGCAGCTTCTGCATATCGGCGTTCAGGCGCGCCTTGATCTCAACGTGGGTGAGATCGTCGGTTAGCGTTGCGGACTCCACCACGCCGACGTCAATACTGCGGCTCTTGATGGTGGTTTTACCCGCCTCGATGCCTTCAGCATTGGTGGTGATCAGCGTCACCTCCGGCCCTTGGTGACTGTAGTGATAAAAGAGGATCCAGGCCCCGATCAGCGCCGTGACAATTGGGAAGATCCACACCGGCGACCAGTTCTTCACCTTCTGCACCTTGGCTTCCCCACCTTTGGTCTCCATGTTTTACGACTCCTTCTGGCTTGATTCTGGCTCACGATCCCACGACAGGCGTGGGTCGAAGGTCATGGCCGCAAACATCGTCATGATGACAACCAGCGCAAACATCAGCGCGCCCATTGCGGGGTAAATATTCATTAATCCGCCCATTCGAACCAGGGCAGAGAGTACGGCGATAACGAAGACGTCGATCATCGACCAGCGGCCCACAAACTCGACGACCTCATAAATCAGGTGCATGCGCTCGCTGTCGCGCCTGCCGTGCCCTTTTGCATCCCAGCAGAGCCAGGCGATGGCGATCATCTTCAAGGTTGGCACCATAATACTGGCGATAAAGATCACCAGCGCCACCGGATAGGAGCCTTCGCTCCAGAGCAGGATCACCCCGGCCAGAATGGTCGAGGGCATTTTATCCCCGAGCAGATCGGTGATCATGATGGGCAAAATATTGGCTGGCAGATAGAGCAGGATGGAGGTGACCAGCAGCGCCATGGTTAACTGAAGGCTGTTCCTGCGCCGGGCGTGGCCATGGCTGTGGCAGCGGGGGCACACCGTCTGGTCAACGGGCAGCACCGCCGTGCAGCAGGCGCAGGAGCGCAGCCCCTGACGAATGCCCGGCACGCCGACGCGCAGCGGCTGGGCAAGCGCGGGCGCGGGCGCGATGTCGTCCCACAGCCAGCGTTTATCAACACACTGAAAGGCGCGCAGATGCAGAATGCAGAACAGACACCAGGGGATGAAGCTGCTACCGACGCCGATATCGCCATAGGCCATCAGCTTTACGAAGCTGACCAGCACCCCGGCGAGGAAGATCTCCGCCATCCCCCAGTTTTTGAGCATGAAAAAGATGCGGGCCAGCCTGCGCTTCAGGCGATCCGGCAGCGGAACCTGGTTCACCAGCAGGATGACGGTGACCAGGCAGAACGCGGGCACGAACTGCACAAAGAGCAAGAAAAAGGTGCCAAGGCTGGCGTAGTCCTCACTGAACATGACGCGCGGGATCTCCATCAGCGTCACTTCACTGGTGACCCCTGCCACCTTCATGTTAACGAAGGGAAACAGGTTAGCCAGCACCAGCATAAACAGCGCCACTACCGCGTAGGCCAGCGGACGCTGCCGGGGCGCATCCCAGCGGGTGGTCAGCGTATGGCCGCAGCGCGGACAGGTTGCTTTATGCCCGTGCGCAAGCGGCGGCAGCGCCACCAGCAGGTCGCATTGCGAACACAAAATGTGCCGGGCGTCATGATGTTGTTCGCACATACGCACTCCCTGATTACGTCGCGTTTTTAAGCGCCTCAAGCTCTTCCCACCGCTCAAACGCTGCTTCCAGCGCCTGCTCAGCGGCAGCCATCTCGTCTAACACCTTTTGCGTCTGCTCGTGAGGCTGGCTGAAGAAGGCGCCGTCGGCCACCTGTGCCTGTAGCGCACTAAGATTTGCCTCAAGCTCTTCAAGTCGTTGAGGTAGCTGCTCAAGTTCCCGCTGCAGGTTATAGCTTAGTTTGCTCCCGCCGCGTTTGACAGTTTCTGCTTTTGCCACCGGGGCATCGGTCACTTTTTTGGTAACAGACTGTTTATACGCCTGAGAGGCAGCCTGCTGGCCCCGCGCATCCTGGTAACCGCCCACATAGCGGCCAATGCGCCCCTGGCCTTCAAAGATCCAGCACTCGGTCACGGTATTGTCGACAAATTGACGATCGTGGCTCACCAGCAGCACCGTGCCCTGGTAGCCGTCAATCAGCTCTTCCAGCAGCTCCAGCGTTTCGACGTCGAGGTCGTTGGTCGGTTCATCGAGGATCAGCAGGTTGCTGGGCTTGAGGAACAGGCGCGCTAGCAGCAGGCGGTTACGTTCCCCGCCGGAGAGCGCACGTACCGGCGTCATGGCGCGTTTCGGATGGAACAGGAAGTCCTGCAGGTAGCCCAGCACGTGACGCGGCTTACCGTTAACCATCACCTCCTGCTTGCCTTCGGCGAGGTTATCCATCACCGTCCGATCTGGATCCAGCTCCGCACGGTGCTGGTCAAAGTAGGCCACTTCCAGCTTGGTGCCGATATGAATACGTCCGCTGTCAGCCTGTAACTGGCCGAGCATCAGCTTCAGCAGCGTGGTTTTCCCGCAGCCGTTCGGGCCGATCAGGGCAATTTTATCCCCGCGCTGTACCTGGGCGGAGAAATCGGTGACCAGCTTTTTGCCGTCCACGCCGTAGTGGACGTTCTCCATCTCAATGACGATTTTGCCAGAGCGGGAGGCCTCTTCAACCTGCATCTTCGCGCTGCCCATCACCTCACGGCGCTCGCTGCGCTCGCGACGCATCGCCTTCAGCGCCCGGACGCGCCCTTCGTTACGGGTACGACGTGCTTTGATGCCCTGGCGGATCCACACCTCCTCCTGGGCCAGCTTGCGGTCAAATTCGGCGTTTTGCAGCTCTTCAACCCGCAGCGCCTCCTCTTTCTCCAGCAGGTACTGATCGTAGTTGCCTGGATAGGTCACCAGCTTGCCGCGGTCGAGATCGACGATGCGCGTCGCCATATTGCGGATAAACGAACGGTCGTGGGAGATAAAGATAATGGTGCCGTTGAAGGTTTTCAGGAACCCTTCCAGCCAGTCGATGGTTTCGATATCCAGGTGGTTGGTCGGCTCGTCCAGCAGCAGCACGCGCGGGTTGCTCACCAGCGCACGGCCCAGGGCCGCCTTACGCAGCCAGCCGCCGGAGAGCGAGGCCAGCGCCATATCGGCCTCCAGGCCAAGCTGGGCCAGCACCTCGTTGATGCGGTTCTCCATCTGCCAGAGGCCGTAGTGATCCAGCAGCTCCTGCAGGCGCGCCATCTCGTTAAGGTTCTTTTCGCTCGGATCGGTCATCACCAGATGGGAGATCTCATGGTAACCCTTGAGATACTCCGCCTGCTCTGAGATACCCTCGGCGACAAAATCGTAGACGCTGCCAGCGACGTTACGCGGCGGATCCTGCTGCAGACGTGCCACGACCAGATCCTGCTCATAGACGATGCGACCATCGTCCAGGCCCTGTTCGCGGTTAAGGATCTTCATCAGGGTAGATTTGCCCGCGCCGTTACGTCCGACCAGGCAGACGCGCTCGTTATCTTCGATATGAAGCTCGGCGTTATCCAGAAGCGGTGCGTCGCTGAACGACAGCCAGGCACCGTGCATACTAATTAATGACATTGTGTTCTATTCCTCTCAGGCTGCGGTAATCAGCCAGCAGTTATGGATCTGACGGTTGCGGGCGAAATCCTGCGACTGCGTTTTTTGGGTAATGTCTTGTGCTTTCAGCCCCAGTTCAGCCAGCCCGTCGTGGTCCATGCGGAAACCGCGTTTGTTATTTGAGAACATAATCGTGCCGCCTTTACGCAGCATCCGTTTTAGGTCTTTCATCAAGCTCAGGTGATCGCGCTGCACGTCAAACGCCTCCTCCATTCGCTTGGAGTTAGAGAAGGTCGGCGGATCGATAAAGATCAGATCGAACTGCTCGTCGGTCTCCCGCAGCCAGCCCATCACATCGGCCTGCATCAGGCGATGCTGGCGACCGGTGAGGCCGTTCAGGCGCAGGTTGCGCTCGGCCCACTCCAGGTAGGTGCGTGACATATCGACGGTGGTGGTCGATGCCGCTCCGCCCAGACCCGCGTGCACGCTGGCGCTGCCGGTGTAGGAGAAGAGGTTGAGGAAATCTTTACCTTTGCTCATCTGGCCGAGCATCCGGCGGGCGATACGGTGATCCAGGAACAGGCCGGTATCCAGATAGTCGGTCAGGTTAACCCACAGGCGGGCGTTGTATTCGCTCACCTCCATGAATTCGCCCTTCTCGTTCATCTTCTGGTACTGGTTCTTGCCTTTCTGCCGCTCGCGGGTCTTCAGCACCAGCTTGTTAGGCGCAATGCCCAGCACCGTAATGGTGGCGGCAATGACATCCAGCAGACGCTGACGGGCCTTCTGCGCATCAACGGTTTTCGGCGGAGCGTACTCCTGCACCACCACCCAGTCGGCGTAGCGGTCTACCGCCACGTTATAGTCCGGCAGGTCGGCATCGTACAGGCGATAGCACTCGATCCCCTCCTGACGCGCCCACTTCTCCAGCTTTTTGACATTCTTGCGCAGGCGGTTGGCGTAATCTTCCGCCATGCCGCTGCCTTTGATATCACCGAAGTTTTCTGCGATGGAGTAATTTTTCTGTACGCAGTCCAGCGGGCCGTTTTTAGCCTTAAACTGGCGGTCGGCGCGCAGCTGGAGGCAGTTGAGCAGCTCCGGCGAGGCGCTGAACAGGGAGACGTTCCAGCCGCCAAAGTTGTTTTTCAGGGTGCGACCCAGCAGGCTATGCAGGGCAATAAGCGCCGGTTCGCTCTCCAGACGCTCACCGTACGGCGGGTTACTCAGCACGGTACCGTGCGGCCCTTCCGGCAGTGGATTGGTCAGCTGAGCCACGTCTTTGACGTTAAAATCGATCAGCTCGCCGACGCCTGCGCGACGGGCGTTGCTGCGGGCAATATCGATCACCCGGGCGTCGCTGTCGGAGCCGTAGAAGCGCGAGCCGTAGTCAGCTAGCCCCTGACGGGCGCGGGTCTGGGCCTCGGCTTTCACCTCTTTCCACAGCGCCTCGTCGTGCTGCGCCCAGCCGCTAAAGCCCCAGTGCCCGCGATGCAGGCCCGGTGCGCGATCGGTGGCGAGCATTGCCGCCTCAATCAGCAGGGTGCCGGAGCCGCAGAGCGGATCGAGCAGCGGCGTACCCGGCTGCCAGCCGGAGCGCATGACGACAGCCGCCGCCAGGGTCTCTTTCATGGGGGCCAGCCCGGCCCGGTCGCGATAGCCGCGCAGGTGCAGGCCGTCGCCGCTGAGATCGAGGGCAATATGCGCCGTCTCTTTATTCAACCAGACGTTGATACGCATATCTGGCTGCTCGCGATCGACGTTCGGGCGTTCCATGTTCTTACGCGTAAAGCTGTCGACGATGGCGTCTTTTACCCGCATGGCACCGTACTGGCTGTTGCGGATCTCTTCATTCAGCCCGCTGAAGTGCACGGCGAAGGTCGCGCCAGGGTTGAAAATCTCCGTCCAGTCAATCGCCTGCACGCCCATATAGAGATCGAGGTCGCTGTAGACCTTGCACTCGTTCAGCGGCAGCATAATGCGCGAAGCCAGACGACTCCACATCAGGCTCTGGTAAATGAGCCGGGTGTCCCCTTCAAAATGGACACCGCCCTGAACCACCTGGACGTGCTGCGCCCCGAGGTTTTCCAGTTCAGTTTTTAATAGCTCTTCCAGCCCACGGGCCGTACTGGCAAACAGAGAATTCATATCGTCACTTTTACTCTAATAAAATTGTTGCGCATTATAGCCAATATAAGTTGGATGTCATAAAGTTGAGACCCTATTTTCACACCCATGGAGGGCGCAGTGGCTACTCTGTCGCGGCTTTTTATACATCCGGTCAAATCGATGCGCGGAATTGGTCTCACGCACGCCCTGGCCGACATCAGCGGTCTGGCTTTTGACCGCATCTTTATGCTTACTGAACCCGACGGTACTTTTATTACCGCCCGCCAGTATCCGCAGCTGGTGCGTTTTATCCCGTCGCCGCTGCATGACGGCCTCCATCTCACCGCGCCCGACGGCAGCAGTGCGCTGGTCCGCTTTGCCGATTTCATCAGCGATGCAGCGCCGACGGAGGTCTGGGGCAACCATTTTACCGCATTAATTGCCCCCGCGGCGATCAACCAGTGGCTGAGCGGCTTTTTTAATCGCGAAGTCCAGCTGCGCTGGGTAGGTCAGGCGCCCACTCGCCGGGTGAAGCGCTTTGAAAGCGTGCCGCTCTCCTTTGCCGACGGCTTTCCTTACCTGCTTACCAACGACGCCTCGCTGCGCGATCTGCAAAACCGCTGCCCGGCCAGCATCCAGATGGAGCAGTTTCGTCCGAACCTGGTGGTCACCGGGGCGCAGGCATGGGAAGAAGATACCTGGAAAACCGTGCGCATCGGCGAGGTGATCTTTGACGTGGTTAAACCCTGTAGCCGCTGCGTATTGACCACTGTCAGCCCCGAGCGCGGCCAGAAGCACCCGGCCGGTGAACCACTGCATACCCTGCAACAGTTCCGCACTGCCGTCGATAGTGGCGACGTTGATTTCGGCCTGAACCTGATTGCCCGCAACAGTGGCGTGATCCGCGTCGGCGACGAGGTGAACGTGCTGGCGAGCGGTCCTGCGAGAGTGTACGGTGCGGGGGAGCCGGTTGAGACGCTGGAGATTGAGAAGCAGGCCGCGTCAACGGTGACCATTGGCTGGCAAGGAGAGACCTTTACGGGCAATAACCAGCAGGTGCTGCTTGAACAATTGGAGAGCCAGGGGATCCGCGTGCCCTACTCTTGCCGGGCTGGGATCTGCGGCTCCTGCCGCGTACGCCTGATAGAGGGGGAAGTCAGCGCCCTGAAGCAGTCCGCCATTGGCGACGACGGCACCATTCTAAGCTGCAGCTGTATTCCCAAAACGCCGCTGGTGCTGGAGCCTTAAACCGCCTGCTCCAGGCTATACATCTGGGGCAGCGGTCGCATACGATCGTTCATCACTTTAATCGCATCGCCAAGCTGCATCGTACGCCCGGCAATCACCACGCCGGGCTGGGCCAGCAGGCAGAGCGTGGCGTTATCACCCGGCTCGACCACCAGCAAATTCACCTGCTCTGCGGTATCACTGAGCCAGACGCTGGCGGCTTCGCCCAGAGCGGGCTGCCAGCTGTCGCCGTAGGAGTGGAAGTGCCAGCTTTTTGGCATCTGCGGCTTGAGAAAGCGGATCGCCACCAGCGCATTCAGCACCAGCTCGGCGCGCTGCTCCCGGGAGAGTTCAAACTCGCGGCAGCGCTCCTCAAAGGAGAAGTAGAGTGCGGCATCATCCACACAGAAACCAGAGGGTGCGAACGCGTCCGGCGTCAGCATCCGACGGGCGTAACGGGAGCGAAACAGCATCCCATTGGCGAGATCGAGCATCATCCGATCGTGCTCTTCGTCGTAATACCAGCGCCAGTTATCGTCAGGTTTGATTCGCATATTCCTCTCCGCTCCCCCTTAAGCGTCCTGCTGCTTTTGTCTCCGTTGTTACCGTTCCGCTTATCACAAAATGTCAATAATGAGAACGTTTAAATAAACAACAACCAGGGGAATATAAAACAACCAGGGCTGGAAATAAAGCCCTGGTTAACATTTAGACGCAAAGGATTAGATATGGGTAACGATCTCTTTAATCAGCGGCGGGCCTTTAAATATAAAGCCGGAATAGATCTGCACCAGCGTCGCACCGGCAGCTATTTTCTCCCGCGCGGCGATAACGGAGTCGATTCCGCCGACGCCGATAATCGGCAGCTGACCGTTCAGCTCCTGCGCCAGGCGGCGAATAATTTCGGTGCTTTTTAGCTGTAGCGGACGGCCGCTTAAGCCTCCGGTCTCATTACCGTGCTTCATTCCCTGCACCAGCCCTCTTTCGAGCGTGGTATTGGTGGCGATCACGCCATCGATATTATGGCGAACCAGGCTGTCAGCCACCTGAATTAACTCCTCAACGGTGAGATCGGGAGCAATTTTCACCGCCACAGGGACATATTTATGATGAATATTCTGCAGCTCGCGCTGCTTATTTTTGATGGCAGCGAGCAGATCGTCCAGCGCCTCACCGTATTGCAGCGAGCGCAGGCCAGGGGTGTTTGGCGAGGAGATATTAATCGCAATGTAGCCCGCGTAGGGATAGACTTTATCCATACAGATCAGGTAGTCATCTTTCCCCTGCTCCACTGGCGTATCTTTATTTTTGCCGATATTAATGCCCAGCACGCCGTCAAAATGGGCTTTTTTAACGTTCTCGACCAGGTTATCCACGCCAAGGTTATTGAACCCCATGCGGTTAATTAACCCCTCGGCCTCGACCAGGCGAAAGATACGCGGCTTATCGTTCCCCGGCTGCGGGCGCGGCGTCACGGTGCCGATCTCAATCGAGCCAAAGCCCATTGCGCCCAGCGCATCGATGCACTCACCGTTCTTATCCAGACCCGCCGCCAGACCCAGCGGATTCTTAAAGGTCAGCCCCATGCAGGAGACCGGTTTTTGCGGCACGTTCTGGCGTACCAGCGCGGCTAAAGGCGTGCCGGAAATACGGCGTAATTGCTGAAACGTCAATTCATGAGCGCGCTCGGGGTCGAGCTGGAAAAGGGCTTTACGAACGAAGGGGTAGTACATGAACTCTCCTGGATTCCCGGTGTGCAAACCGGGGGCGTATTATCTGCGATTGCGAGGCGAAAGGGAATTGACCTGAGGCAAATAATTCAGTTAAAACGCAAACGTTTTCCTGGAGAGGGTAAAAAAACCGGGCAGCGTGCTGCCGCCCGGCGATATATTAGGCCAGCGCCTTAGCGATTTTCTCGTAGAGATCGCCGGAGAGGTTTTCCAGGCCTTTCAGCTGCTCCAGCGCGGCACGCATCTGGGTTTGACGCCCTTCATCGTAACGTTTCAGGCGGATCAGCGGCTCAATCAGACGCGACGCCACCTGCGGGTTACGGCTGTTAAGCTCGGTCAGCATCTCAACCATGAAACGGTAGCCGCTGCCATCTTCAGCATGGAACGCCGCCGGGTTGCTGCCGGCGAATGCGCCAATCAGGGAGCGCACGCGGTTCGGGTTGCTGAGAGTAAAGGAGCGGTGGTTAAGCAGGCCGCGCACGGTCTCCAGCACGTTGCTGGCCGGGCTGGTGGCTTGCAGAATAAACCACTTATCCATCACCAGACCGTCCTGATGCCACTTATCATCGTACTCCTGCATCAGCGCGTCACGGCACGGCAGCTGCGCCGCGACGGCAGCCGAGAGCGCCGCCAGCGCGTCGGTCATGTTGTCCGCGGTGTGATACTGCTGGGTAACCAGAGCATCGCCCAGCTTCACGTCGCCAAACGCCAGATAGCGCAGGCAGGTGTTGCGCAGCGAGCGCTTACCGATATCCGCATGTTCAACCCGGTACGCATCGAGCTTATGCGCGTTGTAGACCGCAAGGAACTCGTCGGAAAGCTCAGTCGCCAGGGTGCGGGTCAGCGCCTCGCGCACGGCAACGATCGCCACCGGATCGATGATATCGAACAGCTCGGCCATTTCGCCTGGAGAAGGCAGGGTCAGGATCTCTGCCGCCAGCGCCGGATCGATATCGGCATCCAGCAGGATCGCCCGGAAAGCGTCGGCCACGTGCAGCGGCAGCGACAGCGGCTGGCCCTGCTGCTGGCGAGCCACGTTCAGCTTGATATAGGTAGTCAGCAGGCTCTGAGCGGCGTCCCAGCGGGAGAAGTCGTTGCGCGCATGGCGCATCAGGAACGTCAGCTGCTGATCGCTCCACTTATACTCCAGCTTCACCGGCGCGGAGAATTCGCGCAGCAGGGATGGCACCGGCTGGAAGTAGACCTTATCAAAGACAAAGGTCTGCTCCTCCTGAGTAACGTTGAGTACGTTGTGCACCGGGTGTCCCTCTTTTTGCAGCGGGATAACCTGGCCCTCGTTGTCGTACAGCTCAATATCAAACGGAATGTGCAGGGGCAGCTTCTCTTCCTGATCCGGCGTCGGCGGCGTGCGCTGGCTGATGGTCAGGGTGTACTGCTCGGTCTCTGGGTTGTAATCGTCACGCACGCTCACAATCGGCGTACCGGACTGGCTGTACCAGCGACGGAAATGAGAGAGGTCGACGTTGGAGGCGTCCTCCATCGCCTGGACGAAATCGTCGCAGGTGGCGGCGCTGCCGTCGTGGCGCTCAAAGTAGAGCTGCATCCCGCGCTGGAAGTTCTCTTCCCCCAGCAGGGTATGCAGCATGCGGATCACTTCAGACCCCTTCTCATACACCGTCAGGGTGTAGAAGTTGTTCATCTCGATCACTTTGTCGGGACGGATCGGGTGTGCCATCGGGCTGGCATCTTCCGCAAACTGCAGGCCGCGCATGGTGCGCACGTTGCTAATGCGGTTCACCGCGCGGGAGCCGAGATCGGAGCTGAACTCCTGATCGCGGAACACGGTCAGCCCCTCTTTCAGGCTCAGCTGGAACCAGTCGCGGCAGGTCACGCGGTTGCCGGTCCAGTTATGGAAGTACTCGTGACCAATCACGCGCTCAATATCGAGATAGTCTTTATCGGTGGCGGTGTCGGTGCGGGCCAGCACATATTTAGAGTTAAAGACGTTGAGGCCTTTGTTCTCCATTGCGCCCATGTTGAAGAAATCCACGGCGACGATCATATAGATGTCGAGGTCGTACTCAAGGCCAAAGCGCTCTTCATCCCACTTCATGGAGTTTTGCAGGGAGGTCATCGCCCACGGGGCGCGGTCGAGGTTGCCACGATCGACAAACAGCTCCAGCGCCACTTCACGGCCAGAACGGGTGGTATAGGTGTCGCGCAGCACGTCGAAATCACCGGCCACCAGCGCAAACAGGTAGCACGGTTTCGGGAACGGATCCTGCCACTGCACCCAGTGACGACCGTTCTCCAGCTCGCCTTCGCCTACGCGGTTACCGTTGGAGAGCAGGAACGGATATTTGCTTTTATCGGCGATGATTTTAGTGGTAAAGCGCGCCAGCACGTCCGGGCGGTCGAGGTACCAGGTAATATGGCGGAAGCCCTCGGCCTCGCACTGGGTGCAGAGCGCTTCGCCTGACTGGTAGAGCCCTTCCAGCGCGGTATTGGCGGCCGGGCTAATCTCGTTGACGATGCGCAGGGTAAAACGATCCGGCAGGTTATTGATAACCAGCGCGTTCTCAGCGATCTGGTAATCAGACCACGGCTGACCGTCTACGTGGAGGGAGACGAGCGTCAGATCTTCGCCGTTAAGACGTAAAGGCTCGGCCGTTGCGCCATGGCGAGAGACGGTGCTTTCTGCCGTGACGACGGTTTTAACAGCATCAAGATCGAAAGTCAGGTCAATATCGCTAATCAGGTAATCTGGCGCACGGTAGTCGTGGCGGTATTTGGCTTGGGGCTGTTGAGTCATAAAAAACCTTTAGCATCTCATTAGGGTAACGACTCAGTCTATTCCTGTTGCCTCATTCGCGCTACGCGGAAACTCACTCTTTTCAAGGCAAAAAGCCCTGTTTGCTACATTTTGATAACAGAGGCACAAATTGCCCTCGAACATCTTACGCGGTTGTGTTGTGATCCAGGTTCATTAAACCGATAATCAAGGTATACTCCTGCGTCTTTATCTGCTTTGGCTTTGATGGATACGCACCAGTGAGAGGATGCTACGGCGCACCATGACACAACTCGCGACCCCTATTCTGCGAACGCTGCTTGATACCGATGCCTATAAGCTGCATATGCAGCAGGCGGTTTTTCATCAATATCATGATGTCCACGTGTCGGCTGAGTTTCGCTGCCGGGGCGATGACCTGCTGGGTATCTATGCGGATGCCATTCGCGCGCAGGTTGATGCCATGCAGCATCTGCGCCTGCAGGATGATGAATACCAGTGGCTTTCCAACCTGCCCTTCTTCCGCGCCGACTATCTCGACTGGCTGCGGACGTTCCGCTATGACCCAAGCCAGGTGGTGATCACCAACGACCAGGGCAAGCTCTCTATTCGCCTCGCTGGCCCATGGCGCGAGGTGATCATGTGGGAGGTGCCGCTGCTGGCAGCGATCAGCGAGGTGGTGCACCGCTACCGCTCGCCGGATGCGGGCGTCAGTGAAGCGCTGGCCACCCTCGAAGCGAAGCTGGCGGATTTCTCCGAGATGACCGCCGGTCTGGATATGTCCCGCTTCCGTCTGATGGACTTCGGCACCCGCCGCCGCTTCTCCCGCGACGTGCAGCAGGCCATCGTTGAGCGCCTGCAGCAGGAGCCGTGGTTTGTCGGCACCAGCAACTACGATCTCGCTCGCCGCCTGAACTTAACCCCGATGGGCACCCAGGCACACGAGTGGTTCCAGGCTCACCAGCAGATCAGCCCCGAGCTGGCCACCAGCCAGCGCGCCGCCCTTGCCGCCTGGCTGACTGAATACCCCGACCAGCTGGGTATTGCCCTGACCGACTGCATCACCATGGACGCCTTCCTGCGCGACTTTGGCCCAGAGTTCGCCACCCGCTACCAGGGCCTGCGCCACGACTCGGGCGATCCGGTTGAGTGGGGTGAAAAAGCGATTGCCCACTATCAAAAGCTGGGTATCGATCTGCTCAGTAAGGTGCTGGTGTTCTCGGATAACCTCGACCTCAAGAAAGCCCTGGATCTCTACCGCCACTTCTCCGCGCGAGTGAATCTGGGCTTTGGCATCGGCACGCGCCTGACCTGCGACATTCCGCAGGTGAAGCCGCTGAACATCGTTATTAAGCTGGTGGAGTGTAACGGCAAGCCGGTGGCAAAACTCTCTGACAGCCCGGGTAAAACCATCTGTCATGATAAAGCCTTTGTTCGGGCGCTGCGTGAGGCGTTCGATCTGCCGCAGGTTAAAAAAGCCAGCTAATCCATGCAGGGAGCCGCTTCGGCTCCCGTTTCCCTTATTAATTTCTTATTTCTTCCCTTCTTACTGTTAATTCTGCTTGTCTGATGGCGCACGCCAGGTAACATAGGCAAACCCCCTCTTTGGGTGGAAAGCGTATTTTTCAGATAATTAACAGAGAGAATATTATGAGCGTTGTGCCTGTAGCCGACGTACTCCAGGGCCGCGTCGCCGTTGACCAAGAAGTCACCGTGCGCGGATGGGTACGTACCCGCCGAGATTCAAAAGCTGGCATCTCCTTCCTGGCCGTCTATGACGGTTCCTGCTTTGATCCTGTACAGGCCGTTATTAATAATTCTCTGCCCAATTACAATGATGAAGTCCTGCACCTGACCACCGGCTGTTCCGTGGTGGTGACCGGCACGGTTGTTGCTTCTCCGGGCCAGGGCCAGAGCTTTGAGATCCAGGCAAGCCACGTCGACGTGACCGGCTGGGTTGAAGATCCGGACACCTACCCGATGGCGGCCAAGCGCCACAGCATCGAGTACCTGCGTGAAGTGGCGCACCTGCGTCCGCGCACCAACCTGATCGGCGCAGTAGCCCGCGTACGCCACACCCTGGCGCAGGCGCTGCACCGCTTCTTTGACGAGCAGGGCTTCTTCTGGGTTTCGACCCCGCTGATCACCGCCTCCGATACCGAAGGCGCTGGCGAGATGTTCCGCGTCTCTACCCTGGATCTGGAAAACCTGCCGCGCAACGACCAGGGCAAGGTCGATTTTGACAAAGACTTCTTTGGCAAAGAGTCCTTCCTGACCGTTTCCGGCCAGCTGAACGGCGAAACTTACGCCTGCGCGCTGTCAAAAATTTACACCTTTGGCCCAACCTTCCGTGCGGAAAACTCCAACACCAGCCGTCACCTGGCTGAGTTCTGGATGCTGGAGCCGGAGATCGCCTTCGCCGATCTGGAAGATAACGCCGCGCTGGCGGAAGCCATGCTGAAGTATGCCTTTAAAGCGGTATTGACCGAACGTGCAGACGACATGAAGTTCTTTGCCGAGCGCGTAGATAAAGATGCCGTGACGCGTCTGGAGCGCTTCATCGAGGCGGACTTCGCGCAGGTAGACTACACCGACGCAGTCACTATTCTGGAAAACTGCGGCAAGCAGTTTGAGAACCCGGTTTACTGGGGCGTGGATCTCTCTTCCGAGCACGAGCGCTACCTGGCTGAAGAGCACTTCAAAGCGCCGGTTGTCGTGAAAAACTACCCGAAAGAGATCAAAGCGTTCTACATGCGTCTCAACGACGACGGTAAAACCGTGGCCGCCATGGACGTGCTGGCACCGGGCATCGGTGAAATCATCGGTGGCTCCCAGCGTGAAGAGCGTCTGGACGTGCTGGATGCACGTATGGCTGAGATGGGCCTCAATAAAGAGGACTACTGGTGGTATCGCGATCTGCGTCGCTACGGCACCGTACCGCATGCCGGTTTCGGCCTCGGCTTTGAACGTCTGATTGCCTACGTGACCGGCGTTCAGAACGTTCGCGATGTGATCCCGTTCCCACGCACGCCGCGTAACGCAACGTTCTAATCCTTTCTGGGCCAGCACACGCTGGCCCTTCTTCCCTTCATCTTGTCAACTTTTGTTAACAAATCGTTAGTTACTCCCCTAATCAACCCTTTCCTCATTAGCGTCTGTAAGCGTATTTTTCAGAAATAATTTCGTACAAAAATCATACTGGCTAAAACTTGCACAAAAATTTCTCTTTTGGCTTTAGCACATTTGGATAAACGGTGCACAGCTATCCAGATGTCTAAACACGGAAATGAGAAAATGTCTCACTCACCCCTTTTCTGAATAAGTTAATCCTATATCAAGATTAAACATAAGTAATTCATATATATAGCAATGGATCAGCTGATTTTATCAGCAACTCTATTGGAAACATGAAGTGGTTCACAAAGTTCCCTCAAATACACAAAGTTTTACACATTATTTCTTTTTGTTACCTCTTTACGACATTTGTAGCACTTTCAAGGTAGCGAAACGTTTATATGAATGGAAAGATGCTTCTCAGACACATAAAGACACCAAACTCTCATCAATAGTTCCGTAAACATTTATTGACGGAATCTATTGACGGCAGTGGCAGGTGTTATAAAAAACCTAATGAGGGTAATAAATAATGATGAAGCGCAATATTCTGGCAGTGGTTATCCCTGCTCTGCTGGTAGCCGGTGCAGCAAACGCTGCAGAAATCTATAACAAAGCCGGTAACAAATTAGACCTGTACGGTAAAGTTGTAGGTGAGCATGACTTCGTAACCTCTGGTGATGACACCGGCAGCAACGACAACACCTATGCTCAGATTGGCTTCAAAGGCGAAACTCAGATCAACGACCAGCTGACCGGTTACGGCCAGTGGGAATACCGTGCCCTGGCAAGCGGCGAAGAGAGCGGCGGCCAGTCCCAGCGTACTCGTCTGGCATTTGCCGGCCTGAAAATTGCTGATGCAGGCTCCATCGACTATGGCCGTAACTACGGTATCGCGTACGACGTTGACGCTTACACCGATATGGCACCCTCTTTCTCCGGTATGACCTGGGCAAACTACGCTGACAACTTCATGACCGGCCGTACCTCTGGCGTTGCGACCTACCGTAACTCCAACTTCTTCGGTCTGGCTGATGGCCTGAACTTCGGCCTGCAGTACCAGGGTAAAAACGACCGTACTAACCCGCTGACCTCTAACGGCGACGGCGTAGGTTACTCTCTGGGCTACGACTTCGCTGAAGGCTTCAGCGTGATCGGTGCTTACTCCAACGCTGACCGTACTAACCGTCAGGAAGATCTGAACATTGCTAACCGTGGCAGCGCCCGCGGCAGCCGTGCGGAAACCTGGGGTGTGGGTGTGAAATATGACGCCAACAACATCTACCTGGCGACCACCTACGCTGAAACCCGCAACACCACCCGTGAAGCGGACGGCACCTTTGCTAACAAAACGCAGAACTTCGAAGCCATCGCTCAGTACCAGTTCGACTTCGGTCTGCGTCCGTCCCTGGCCTACGTTCAGTCTCGCGGTAAAGACCTGGCAGCAACCAACGATGGCGCATTCGGCGGCGGCAGCGAAGACCTGCAGAAGTTTGTTGAAATCGGTGCAACTTACTACTTCAACAAAAACTTCAACATCTGGGTTGACTACCAGCTGAACCTGATCGACGACAGCGACTACAGCCGCAACGTTGGCATCGTCAACGGCAAAGACGACCAGGTTGCTGTAGCGGTAACTTACCAGTTCTAATTGCACGACCTCCTCGTTATATGCTGATAAAAACAGGGCTACGGCCCTGTTTTTTTATGCCTGAAAAGCTGGTCAACGCTGCTTGCGGTCACACTCTGTTTCTTTTTGTCGCAAACGGTTGGCAATTGATAAATCTCCCGTTACCCTGATACGCAACGCCCTTCTGTCATCAAAATGGAACCTCGTCATGTTTGAGAATATTACTGCAGCCCCTGCTGACCCTATTCTGGGGTTAGCCGATCTGTTTCGTGCCGACCAACGTCCGACAAAAATTAACCTTGGCATCGGCGTCTATAAAGATGAAACCGGTAAAACGCCGGTGCTGACCAGCGTGAAGAAAGCCGAGCAGTATCTGCTGGAGAACGAGACGACGAAGAACTATCTCGGCATCGACGGGATCCCGGAATTTGGCCGCTGCACCCAGGAGCTGCTGTTTGGCAAAGGCAGCGCGGTGATTAACGACAAGCGCGCCCGTACGGCGCAGACGCCGGGCGGCACCGGCGCGCTGCGCGTGGCGGCAGACTTCCTGGCGAAAAACACCGACGTTAAGCGCATCTGGGTGAGCAACCCAAGCTGGCCGAACCATAAAGGCGTGTTTAACGCCGCCGGGCTGGAGGTGCGCGAATATGCTTACTATGACGCGGCGAACCATACGCTGGACTTTGACAACCTGTTAGCGAGCCTCAACGAAGCCCAGGCGGGTGACGTAGTACTGTTCCACGGCTGCTGCCATAACCCAACCGGCATCGATCCAACGCTGGATCAGTGGCAGACCCTGGCGCAGCTCTCCGTTGAGAAAGGCTGGCTGCCGCTGTTTGACTTCGCCTATCAGGGCTTTGCCCGTGGTCTGGAGGAGGATGCGGAGGGGCTGCGCGCCTTTGCCGCGCTGCATAAGGAGCTGATCGTTGCCAGCTCCTACTCGAAAAACTTTGGTCTGTATAACGAGCGCGTCGGGGCCTGCACCCTGGTGACCGCCGATGCGGACACAGCCGATCGCGCCTTTAGCCAGCTGAAGTCCGTGATCCGTGCTAACTACTCCAACCCGCCGGCACACGGTGCCTCTGTGGTCGCCACCATTCTCAGCAATGACGCCCTGCGCGCTATCTGGGAGCAGGAGCTGACCGATATGCGCCAACGCATTCAGCGCATGCGTCTGCTGTTTGTTAACACGCTGCAGGAGAAAGGGGCTAACCGTGACTTCAGCTTTATCATTAAGCAGAACGGCATGTTCTCGTTCAGCGGCCTGACCAAAGAGCAGGTTCAGCGCCTGCGCGAAGAGTTTGGCGTCTATGCGGTGGCATCCGGTCGCGTTAACGTTGCGGGCATGACCCCGGACAATATGGCTCCGCTGTGTGAAGCCATCGTCGCCGTGCTGTAAGCGTAGCGCAAAAAAAGGGTCGCCGAAGCGACCCTTTTTTTATGGGGCGAACTACCAGATCGGCTGCTCATCCTGCAAAAACGGGTTGTGCAGGCGCTCTTCGCCCAGGGTCGACATCGGCCCGTGACCGGGAATAAAGGTCACGTCGTCGCCCAGCGGCAGCAGCTTGCGCTTGATGGAGTCGATCAGCTGACCGTGGTCGCCGCGCGGAAAATCACTGCGCCCTACTCCACCCTTGAAGATCACATCCCCTGAGACCAGCAGACGCGACTGTGCGTCAAAGAAGACAATGTGTCCCGGCGTATGGCCCGGACAGTGCAGCACCGCCAGGGTGATATTGCCGACGGTCACGCTCTCGCCCTCGTCCAGCCAGCGGTCAGGCGTCAGAGGCTGACACTCCTCCAGGCCAAACATACGGCTTTGGGCAGGAAGCCCCGTCAGCCAGAACTCATCCTCTTTTTCCGGGCCGACAATAGGCACACCGTAGTGTTGCGCCAGTTCGGCGGCGGCCCCCACGTGATCGAGATGACCGTGGGTGAGCAAAATCTGCGTCAGCGTAACCTCAGAAGCGGCAACCACCTCTTTGATACGCTCGGCATCACCACCGGGATCCACCAGCGCGGCCTGACGCGTCTCCTCACACCAGATCAGAGAACAGTTCTGGGAAAACGCGGTAACCGGAATAAGACGATAGTTCATACTGCTCCTTTTCATTAAGCCTTGTTACCAGTGCCGAACCGGCCCGGTATCAATATGTACAAAGTTGCTGCGCGGGTAATATCCTACACCACCTGCGCCCATAGATAACGCAGCTTTGCGAACATTGCTTAATGCAAGGCCTTCAATATGGAAATCCATTGCCTGGCCTTTGGTGTGGTAGCTGTGCTTCGCGACGCCGCTGCTATGGGCGCGAAGCTCATTATTGGTATCGACAGAGCGATAGCCCGAGATAAGCTGAACCGGTTTACGCGTGCCGAGCAGGCCCTGCAGGCGGTAGATCTGGTCGAAAAGCTTAGGGTCGATGGACGTCACTTTATTGGCGCGATAGTCGCGGAAAAAGTGGTTAAGTTTAGCTAATTCATCCTGAATATAGCCCTTGCCGTCAAAAAACTCGGCTTTGATTGACTCTCCGGTATGTAAATTACTGAGGGTCAGGATCCGTGGGCGTGGCGTAGAGAGGGTTGCGAACGCAGGCGTTGGCAGGATGGCTGCACCGAGTGCAATGCCACCTAACGCCAGCAGTTTGCGGCGATTAGCGTCAAATTTATCCATGATAATCAGGTCTACAGGTAAAAAGGTTGCTTAATTAATGCACTTCTGGCGCGTGAAAAGGCACATTACCGGGCAAAATTTCTTACGTCAAGGAAGGTCAAGCGTGGTAAAGACGGGCCGCGTAGCCTGGACGGCCCGTTTTTACCAGTGATTTAGTGAATGGATTAATCTGAACTACTTCATTTATCTGATTAATTGTTCCGCCTTCGGCAGAACGTCAGCCCCTGAACGGGCAGTGAGATCGTAATTGTAAATATCTGTACGATACTGAGTGCGCCCGTCGCTGCCGACGAAGGCGGTCAGGTAGTAGAGGTTCACCGGAATATTCTGGCGAATATTCACGTAGCGCGTGTTTCCTTCCTGCAGCGCATCAGAGATGCGCGTATCGTTCCAGCCCGCGTCCTGCAACAGCATGCTGGCCAGCTCAGAGGATTTATTCACGCGAACGCAGCCGGAGCTGAGCGCACGCTCGTTCTTCTGGAACAGCGTATGGTTCGGCGTATCGTGCAGATAGATAGCATCCGAGCTGGGCATATTGAACTTGTAGCGGCCCAAAGAGTTATGCGCCCCCGGTGCCTGCTGGAAGCGGAATGGCAGATTGGACGGGGTGATGGTGCCCCAGTCGACCCGCCACGGATCGATCGTCTCTTTGCTGTTCCAGCCGCGCAGCACAACATAGTTATGCCGCTCCAGATAGCCCGGATCGTTCCATACCTTCGGCAGAATGTCCTTACGCGCCAGGGTGGGCGGAACGTTCCACGGCGGATTGACCACCACGTTATTGAGCGCGCTGCTCATCATCGGCGTTTTACGATCGGGACGACCGACGATCACCCGGGAGGCCAGCACCTCATTGCCCTGCTGGTAATAGACCAGCGAGTAGGCCGGAATGTTAACCATAATGCCGGTGGAAACCGTGCCCGGCAGCAGGCGCAGGCGCTGGATGTTTAATGCCAGCACCCCTGCACGCTGGGCGGGGGTCACGTTAAGCCAGTCGCGGGTGGACTTACCGATAGAGCCATCGCTCCCCAGTCCCTGCCAGGCCTGGAAGCGTTTCACCGCCGCCACCAGCTCGGGATCGTAGGTGCCGCCGCGCGCAGGCTTCGCCTTTTTAGGTTTATCCCCCGGCAGAACGATGTTCTCGGCGCTATCCAGCATTCCCGTGCGGGAGAGGATCTCGCGCAGGGCGGGAATATCGTTGCTCCACTGTCCCGGACGCAGCGTGGCGGTGCTCTTCAGCGTCGGCCACGGTTGGGTATCACTCACTAGCTTCAGCAGCGACTTATGCATCAGGGAGTACTGGTCATGCTGCGGCGCAAGGCTGGCAACAAAGTGCGTCAGCTGGCCGTTATCCAGCGCCATCTGCCACTGGTTAATCACCGTCAGCGGCGGGGTTGCCAGCTGATATGGTTTGGCGCTGTAGAGCCAGCTGTTACCCTTAACGGGAATACCGGCGATAAAGTGCAGGTAGCCCAGCATGGCGTCAGAAAGCACCACGTCCCGGGCCTGACCGGTCACGGCAGGATCGGTCAGCAGCTCTACCCATTTCGTAAACTGGGGCTGGAAACCAGCGATGGCCACCTCGGCCAGCTGTTGCTGAAACGCTTTAACCGCCTCGCGATCGTCCCACATGGCCTTCTGCTCGCGGGCGGCATACAGCGCAACGAGCTGGTTCATGTAGACTGGGGTATAGCCTGCCGGCAGCTGAGCCTGGATTTCAGCGCGCGTTTTGGCCATCAGGCCAGCATCGGCCAGCACCTCGACGCCCGCCAGCACGGCGGTAGCGTGGGACTGCACCAGCGGTTCGGCCAGTGCCGTAGGCTGCACGCCCATGCTGGCAGAGCTGTCGGTTGGAATAACTTCTGGCTCATCGGCCATAGCGTTAAACAGCGGAGCAAACGTAAGGGCCACGCACAAACTCAATGCGGACGCCCGACTCTCTTTTTTCTTCAGCAACATCCCTTGCCCCCTGTTTAAAAACGAATCGATTAATCCGTCTGATTGTATGAGTATATAAAGACAAAAATACATTTGCCCGGCAAAATGTAAAGAAGATTAAAGATTGATCTGACGCTGGTTTGGCCAGCGGGCAATAAAAAAGGGCGGCTATGCTGCCGCCCTTTTGCTCGGTTACCCGTTAGGTTGCACTGGCATCCGCCGTGCCGGGCAGCGGCTCAGGCAGCTGTGGGGCAAAGCCGCGCAGGCCAACCACGTGCACGTGCTCTTGATTGTTGAACACCTTACGCACCAGCTTATAGGTGGTACCTTTCTCTGGACTGATGTTTTCAGGCGCAGCGATAATCAGCTGCATCTCCAGCCGCTCGCACAGCTCAAACAGCGTGGCGATAGAGCGGGCATCAAGACGGGCGGCCTCATCGAGGAACAGCAGACGGCATGGGGAGATATCTTTCCCACGCAGGCGGCGGGCTTCGTCTTCCCAGCTCTGCACCACCATCACCAGAATTGACATCCCGGTACCGATCGCTTCCCCGGTAGAGAGCGCGCCGGACTCGGCACGCAGCCAGCCGTCGGAGCCACGGTTAACCTCGACCTCCATCTCCAGATAGTTACGGTAGTCGAGCAGCTCTTCACCGATGGTCTGCGGCGTACGCTGGCCCATATCTATCTGCGGGTTCAGGCGCTGATAGAGTTTCGCCAGCGCTTCCGAGAAGGTCAGACGGTTGCTGTTGAAGAGATCCTGATGCTGTTCGTGCTGTTCGGAGAGCACGTCCAGCAGCGTGGCGTGGGTCTCCCGCACGTTCACGTTCAGACGCACGCTGTTCACCTGACCAAAGGAGACGCTCTGCAGCCCCTGGTTGAGCTGGCGGATACGGTTCTGCTCGCGCTGGATGGTTTTGCGAATGATGTTCGCCGCGCTGCGGGAGCTGATCGCCAGCTTCTGCTCACGGGAGGTCAGCTCTTCCGTCAGACGGCCCAGCTCGATCTCCATCTGCTCAATCGCTTCAACCGGATCGTCGGTGCGAATAATATCCTGACGGATACGCTCGCGCAGATGCTGGTAGACCGCGACGAAGAACTGGATCTTACGCTCAGGGCGCTTCGGATCTTCCGACATGCGCAGCACGTCGCGCAGGTGTTCGTTATCCGCCACCGCCAGACGCAGCGCGCCCAGCGCCTTATCCGACATTGAGCGCAGCTCGTCGGCAGAGAGATAGGCCAGCTCACGACGGTGGAGGCGGCGCTCAACGCCGTTATCTTTCACCATACGCATCACCGCACACCAGCCCGCTTTGGCCGTCACTACCTGCTCGCGCTTCTCGTAGTAGTCACGCTCAAGACGCTTGAGCTTGCGGGTCAGGTTATCCATCTCCGCTTCGCAGAAGGTCAGGGCTTTCTCCAGCTGGTTGCGGCGCGCGCGGTTGCTGGAGAGCTGGGCATAAAGCTCATCCCGACGAATGCGGGCCCGCTCTTCTGAGCCGCTGTCTGCCCGCACGCCAATCTCCTGCAGCTCTTTATGCAGATCGTTCAGCAGCTCTTTTTTGGTGTCGTAGGAGCTTTTCAGCGACGCCTGCACCTGGCCGTACTGGCTGAGCTGGGCGGCGTGGCTGCGCATCGCCTCACGGGCACGGGCACGTTCACTTTCCGCCTGCTCCAGACGCTGGCGCAGCTTCTCGTTAAGATCGCTGTTGCCGGTGAGCATCGCGGCGGAATCGCTGTAGCTGAAGTGGGCGCGGCGCTGCACGACCTCAGTGAGGGCAAACGCCTGCTGGCGCGCTTCACGCTGCACCTGCTGCGAATACGCGTAGTCCTCTTTCAGCTGCTCAAACTGCTCCGGATCGCTCTGGAGTACCGAGACCACCGGCTCCAGCTTCGCCAGCTGGTTGCCGTACTGCTGGATAAAGCGTGCCGCTTCCTGAGCTTCGTCAAGGCGCTCGCGGATCTCATCCACGCGGTCGGCCAGGGTGTCGTCGCTCAGCAGGTTAACGCGGGGCAGCAGGCGGTTAAGAGCGCTGACGCCCTCTTTGGCCTGGTCGTACTGGGCGCGGCTCTGCTGGTTGTCGCTCTCGTGAGCGCTGATGGCGCGCTCAAGTTCGCCCCGACGGCTGGTCAGGGTGCGGATCTCCGCTTCCGGATCGTCCTCAAAGGCGACCGCCAGATGGCTACCGATAAAGCGGCTGCAGGCCTGGTGCAGACGCTGGGTCTTCTGGACGTCAAACGACAGGGTGGCGAAGCGCTCCGCCAGCTTTTCCCGCTCGGCGTGCAGGCTTTCAATACGGCTTTCGCGGGCGGCACGGCCAAACAGCGGCAGCGACGGGAAGCGAGAGTAACGCCACTGGCGATCGGCGACCTTGACGATCACCGCTTTTTCCAGCTCGTCGGCAGCAAAGACGCTGTCGTCAAAGGACTGCGGATCCCCTTCGATCAAATAGAGATCTTCCGGGCAGTCGGTTAATCCTTCCAGCTGTTCGGCGATCAGAGAGAGATCCGGCACCACGATAGCATGACGGGATGGGCCATACAGCGCCGAATAGTAAGGCGCATCGTCGAGGCTGACGTCATCGTAGATTTCAGAGAGCAGCACGCCGCCAAAGCGTTCCGCCAGGGCGTTGAGACGGGCATCTTCTGCCCCGCCCGGCTGGCTCAGACGTTCGATCTCGTCATCCACCGCCTGCTTGCGGGCACCGATCTCATCCCGCTCAACAATGGCTTCGCGCTCGCGCTCCAGCAGCTGTTGCAGGTACTCGGTGACGTCCTGGCTCGATTCAAACTCCTGCCCGCTCTGCTCACAGAGCTGGTTCAGGCTGTTCTGCGCGGCCAGCCAGACCGGGGCACGCTTCAGCAGACGCTGAATACGCGCCTGCAGCTGCTCGAGCTCCTGACGCAGGGCCATACGCTGCTCACCGGCGTTGGCAACGGTCTCAGAGAGGGCGGCAATCTGCGCCTCTAGCTGCTGGTGCAGGGCTTCGAGCTCATCGGCCTCGACGCGCTTGTTGTGACGCTTGCAGAATTCGGCCAGCAGACGCTCGGCATCCTGCTGCTCGCGCAGGCGCTGCTCCAGCTCGTTCAGACGCATCCGCAGCGGCTGCACCTGGTCCGCCAGGTGGCGCTGGTTAACGGCGTCGCGCAGCAGCTCCCGGGCGACGCTCCAGGCTTCATCCCGCGACAGCGGGCCGTTAATGGCCGCCACCAGCTGATACGCCTGCTCAAACTGGCTGTGCGCGGTCTGGGCCACGCTCATCTTCTGCTCCAGCGAAAGCAGCTTCTCGGTCGCTTCCTGCTCTTTGGCCTGGAAGGTCTCCTGCCACTGCTGGGCGCTCTCCGGGGTCAGATCCGGAATGTGGCACAGGGCCTGAGCGCGCTCCAGCGCGGCCAGCGCCTGGTTATACTGAATAGCGCGGGTCTGCTGCACGTCGAGCGCCTGCTGATAGTTGGCAAGCTGGCTCTTCAGCTCATCCACCTCCAGCTCGGCGGCTTCCGCCCGGGCCTCATTCTCTTCATGGCGGTCGGCGGCTTCTGCCACCACCTCGTTCTGCTCCTCCAGACGGATTTGCAGCTCGTCGAGATCCGCTTCGTAGCGCTCAATTTTTTCCTGCTGACGCAGCGCGGTTTGCACCAGATTCAGATGGTCGCTGGCGGCCTGGTGATCCGCTTCGAGATCGCCTTCGGCACCGGTATGCTCATGCAGCTCCCGCGCCATCTCAACGTGCTTATACTGCTCGGCGGCCAGCTGCGACCGGGAGGTAAAGAGATCCCGGCGGAAGGCCAGGGCCTGATCGAGATGCACCCGGCGCTCGTTGGCGTGGCGCATGTAGTCCGAGGCCACGTAGTTGGTGGCTTCGCTGATCAGGTGCTTAAAGAGATCCCTGTCCGACTGGGTGACGCGGATCGCCTCAAGGGTCATGCGGTTCTCCCGCAGCGCGGCTTCCATATCCTGGAATGCCTTCCGCACCCCGCCGTTTTCCGGCAGCAGGTAGTCGCGCAGCGAGCGAGTAATGGCGCTGGAGATCCCGCCGTAGAGCGAGGCCTCAATCAGGCGGTAGAACTTGCTGCGATCCGAGGCGGAGCGCAGGCGACGCGCCACGATGCCCAGATCGAACATCAGGGCGTGGTAATCGATAATCGAGTTGAACTGCTTGAACTGAACGCCTTCGATCTCATCCAGCTTCTCTTTCAGCTCGTTCAGGGTCAGCACCCGCGCCTGGCGCTCGTTGAGCGTCTCGGTGAGCAGCTGGGTCGGCTGAATGCTGGTCGGCAGGCCCTGAATCGCAAAGGGTTTAATATCGACTTTGCGATCGCGGCCAGCAACCTGCTGCAGGCGCACGCCCACCACCACGCGCTGGTTGCGCGAGTTGATCACGTCCAGCACTGAGTAACAGACGCCCGCCTTCAGCTTGCCGTGCAGACCCTTATCGCGCGAGCCGCTGGTGGCCCCCGCTTCGGTGGTGTTACGGAAGTGCAGCAGGGTTAAATCCGGGATCAGCGCCGTGACAAAGGCCGCCATCGTCGTGGATTTACCCGCCCCGTTACCGCCTGACAGCGTTGTGACCAGCTCGTCAAGGTCAAAGGTACGGGCAAAAAAGCCGTTCCAGTTTATCAGCGTTAGCGAGCGAAATTTACCGCGATCGATCATGACTCTTCCTCCGCACTGTCCGGCTGATTCTCGTCTTGCTCATCATTGAGCTGCAGGTTGTTCTCTATCGGCATGGCCTCGCCGTCGCGGATCATGCGCAGCTGCGCTTCACGCAGATCGTCTCCGCCGCGCACGTCAGCGCCGAAGCGGAACACCGACTCGGTGATGCGGAACTTGCTGCTGTCGTTCCCCATAAACCAGACCATGCCCAGACGGCGCAGACGGTTCAGGGAGGAGCGCACCTTCTCCTGTAGCTTCTGGCGATCGACGTCAGAGCCGGTGGAGCGGTTGTTGACCAGCTTCAGCAGCTTGCTCTCGTCCGCCAGAGACAGCAGCTCATCGTAGAGCTCCTGCTGGGTAAAGATGCCTTCGTTGGCCAGGCGCTCGGGGCTGAGATAGAGGTAGCAGAGGATCTTACCGACCATCATATCCAGCTCTGAAAGCACCGAGCGCGGGATCAGCGTCGTGGAGCGCGGGCGCAGGTAGAAAAACCCTTCTGGCGCGCGGATCAGCTCCACGTTATAACGAGCGTAAAACTCTTCCAGATACTCCTGGAAGTCCATCAAAAATGCGTGATTATCCAGCTCATCAAGACCAATGTGGCGACCGGCACGCAGCTGACTGTCCAGCGCCGGGAACAACGGGTTAGCCAACGCCTGCGCCAGCTTGACTGGCATCACTTGTTCAATATTTGTCAATGACATGCGCCTGTACCCTGGCTCCGTAATCATTAATTGGCTGCCATTTTGCTGGCAGCCCGGTGAAATCGCCCTGCGCTACGCCGAGGCGTACCGCCTGATCAACCACAATTCGCGCAACGTCAAAGTGACGCGCCCGCGGATATTGCGCCAGATATTCGCGCACAACCAGACCGAGATCCAGTGGCACTTCTCTGGTTTTATAGACCGCCAGCTGCGCTTCAATCATGGCGGCAAGCTGTTCGCGGATTTCGTTAAACTCTTCAAATTCGAGATCCGGCGGCAGTTCGCCGGTGACCTCTTCATCGCGCAGCGTCATCTCTTCGTCGCGCATATCCAGCAGACGATCGGCGCTGGCGTAGGTCAATGCCCATGGCGCATCGAAGTAAGACTGCACCGACTGGCGCAGACGCTGGGCAAAGACACGGTTTTTATCCATATCGATGGCGGTACGGATAAACTTATGCACGTGGCGGTCGTAGCCGATCCACAGATCGATAGCCTGCTGGCCCCAGCTGATGATGCGGTCCAGCTTGCTTTGCAGATCGAATACCAGCCGGTCGACAAACTCGAGATCGTTATGGGCGAGGGTCGCATCCTGGATGCGCAGCAGGTTGGCCTGCAGCTTATCCCCCGCCGCCTCCAGCGTATCCTGCAGCTCGCGCAGGGTCCCGGAGGTCTCTGACAGCAGAAGCTCACAGCTGGAGATCGCCGCCCGCCAGTCTTTGTTCAGCAGCTGGGCGATGTCATCTTTCACCAGCTGCTGCTGCTCGTCCATGATCCGCTGGGTCAAATCGATGCTGTCGAAAATCTCCGCAACGGAGTACTTGAGCGGGGCATAGACGTGACGATGCCAGTGGAACTCGTCCCCGCCTTCCGCCGCCGCGTCGGCAGCGCGTTTCAGCTCGCTGGCGACAATAGAGAGCTGCATCGAGAGGCGCAGGGTAGAGAACTCGCGCTGGCGGATGTAGTAGTCCGTGATGCCGATCCCGAGAGGCGTCAAACGGTAGATGGCGTTCCCCTCGGCCTGCTCGCTGGTAAAGCGGTTCAGCAGGCGCTGGCGCACCATATCGTTGATGGCGTTATTGGCGCGCACGCCGATGGTTTCGCTGGTCTGCTCAAACGCCTCGCTGACGTGACGAAACGCGTCAATCAGCTCCCCTTCGCTCATCTCGCCGTCGAGCCGCTCGCCGTTAAGCGTGGCGACGGCCAGCAAAAAGGAGAGTCTGTCCACCGGCAGCGCGATCGAGAAATCATTTTTTCTGGCCCAGGCAACCAGTTCGGGGACTGTCTGGGAAAATTCACTCATCGTTAATCCTTGTATCTACCTGCGGCTTCTGCGCGGTAACGTGTATATAGCGGCCCAGGCTCAGGTAGGGCTCCTGCCGGCAGTAACGCGTCTCCAGCTCCACTAATGCAGCAAAACAGTCATGCTGTTTTTGCTTATCGCGCAGATAATCGTGAAAAACTCTGATACCGGTTTTACCGGTGATCTGCCAGCCCATCTCTTCGAGCCAGCCGTAAACCTGCTGCGGATCGCGCGGAAAGTCCGGTGAAAGCGTCCGTCGTTTCTTTTTGTACATGCCCTGCTGCACATAGCCAAAATTGCCTACCAGCACGTTCCGCATCAGCAGGCCGTTGGCGTTGTAAAACATCAGCGACAGCGCGCCGCCGTGACGTAGCGCCGACCAGAGGGTTTGCAGAGCGGCAACCGGCTCGGCGACCCACTCCAGCACGGCATGGAACAATATCAGATCGACCGGCGATTCCAAATGCTGGGCAATGTCCTGAGCGGCACAGTGGATAAAATGCATGTTGTCGATCACACCTTCCGCCTCTGCCGCCGCGCTGGCTCGGGCGACCATCTCACCCGACAGATCGCACAGGGTGACGTGATGACCGAGCTTCGCCAGCCGGATGGCCGTTTGCCCCTCTCCGCCGCCGGCATCGAGGATGCGCAGCGGCCGTGGACCAAAGGTCGCCAGCAGTGCGTCAAGATCCTGCCACAGGATCGCCTGGCGTAGCTGCCCTTTCGTTGTGCCATAAATATTGCGGGAAAACTTCTCCGCGATGTCATCGAAATTGCGATCCTGCATCTACTACTCCGCGATCCTGGCAAAACCGCTATTTTGTCACACCCACGTTAAGAAGGAACCTATCTGGTGTAAGATCCACAGAATAACCTGCTGTATGGTCAAAAAGGAAACGGAAGCCATGCTTTTTACGCTGAAGAAATACATTGGTGGGATGCTGCTGCCCCTGCCGTTGCTGCTTTTGCTGATGGGGATTGGCCTGGCGCTGGTCTGGTTTACCCGCTATCAGAAGTCAGGTAAGGCGCTGATGAGCGCAGGCTGGCTGGCGCTGGTGCTGATTAGCCTCCAACCGGTGGCGGACGGTATGCTCAGGCCGATAGAGCAGACCTACCCTACCTGGCGCGGCACCCAGCAGGTGAAATACATCGTGGTGCTCGGCGGGGGCTACACCTGGAACGATACGTGGGCACCCAGCTCGAACCTTATCAACAACAGCCTACCGCGTCTGACAGAGGCGGTACGCCTGTGGCGGCTTAATCCAGGCGCCAAAATGATCTTCACCGGGGCGGCGGCGGTCACCAACCCGGTCAGCACCGCCGAGGCCGGGGCGCGGGTGGCTGAAACGCTGGGCATCCCGCGCAGCGATATAATGACGCTCGATACCGCCAAAGATACGGAAGAGGAAGCGGCCGCGGTGAAGCAGGCTATTGGCGAGACGCCGTTTCTGCTGGTAACCTCGGCGTCGCATCTGCCCAGGGCGATGATCTTTTTCCGCCACGCAGGCTTAAACCCCCTGCCCGCTCCGGCTAACCAGCTGGCGATCGACTCGCCGCTGAACCCCTGGGAGCGCATTATCCCTTCTCCGGTGTGGCTGATGCACAGCGACCGGGTCGGGTATGAGACGCTGGGTCGCGTCTGGCAGTGGCTTAAGGGTTCGTCAGGCGATCCACGGCACGAGTGATTTTGAGGCGAGGTCAAAATTGGCGCGGTTGAAATGGCCGGTGTTCACCAGCTGCGCCACCTCGTCCCACAGGGTGTAGAGCCAGCGCCGCCAGATAAACGCCTCTGCTACCGGGGCGTGCTGAAGATAGTGCCACAGCAGCCCTTCCGCCAGCGCGCTGTCGGAGAGGCGAAACAGCTCGTACTCCCGCGGTGCCCAGAGCATCACCCCTGGCCCCACCATGGCCACCAGCTGATCGGTACGGGCATCTTTTAACATGCTGCGCAGATTCAAATTGCCGTGCACCAGCACGCAGTTGTCGTTAAAGCCTTCGAAGAGTTTAGGCAGGCACTCCCGGGTGCGGAACAGGATGCGTTTATCCTGCATTGTCAGGCCGGTATTTTTAAACTGGTTGAGGGTGTTCCACAGCACCTCAACCCGCTGGCGATACCACGAGGGCCAGATGTTCTCCTGGGTGCTGTCCACCACGCCGACACAGCCGTGGCTGTCCTGTCGGTGCCAGGCGAGCAGCGCCTCAACGATCTGATCCTTGAGCTGCTCCCAGCGCTCCGGCGTGCGGGCCGGGGCCTCAACGGGCACGCCGCGCAGCCGCTCGATTAGCAGCACGTCCGGGCCGGGATGCTCGTCATGAGTCATCACGCCGTAGACCACCGGCATGCGGACCGTACCGCTGCGGGCCAGCATCGACATCTTCCACGCCAGCTGCCGCGCCAGACCCGGCGTGGTAAAGCTTCTCGCCAGCAAGGGCATGGGGTGGCCGTGGCTGTCGTACAGTGACCACAGCGCGGTGTCCGCCTTCTCATTAACACACTCCACGCGGCTGAGTTTTTCCCCCAGCAGGTGGCTCAGTTCGGCACGTAGTTGTTCCATTCACGCTACCTCTCAGGAATACCCTTACGCAGACTACACCTATTATAATGGGCGTCCGTCACAGAGATGTCACCCTGATAAGATCAAAACAGCGGTAGAAAGTGTAGAAATTCCCCTCCGGGTGGAGGGGAGAGAGGAATTAGCGGAGTTCAGCGCGCACGCGGGCGAGATCTTCTGCGGTATCCACCCCGGTTCCGGGAATGGCCTGCGCCACGTCAACGTGAATTTTTTCCCCGTACCAGAGCACGCGCAGCTGTTCGAGCATCTCGATCTGCTCCAGCTGGCTTGGCTGCCAGGTGACGTAGCGGCGGATAAACCCGGCCCGGTAGCCGTAGATACCGATATGGCGTAGGAAGGTATCGCCAATAGCCTCGCGCGACTGGGCGAAACGATCGCGATTCCAGGGAATGGTCGCCCGGGAGAAGTACAGCGCGTAACCCTCGCTGTCCATCACCACTTTAACCGCGTTGGGGTTAAATGCCTCTTCCGCGCTGTGGATTGGCACGGCCAGCGTCGCCATCCCCACCTGGCGCTGGGCCAGATTCTCCGCCACCTGGCGGATAATCGCTGGTGGGATCATCGGCTCGTCGCCCTGAACGTTAACGATGACCGTGTCATCGTTAAAGCCGCACTTCTCCACCACCTCTGCCAGCCGCTCGGTACCGGACTGGTGATCGGCGCGGGTCATGCACACTTCGCCCCCTGCCGCCTCAACGGCCAGCGCTACGTCTGGGTGATCGGTCGCGACAATAATTCGTGCCGCCCCGGACTCGCGTGCCCGCTCCAGCACGTGCACAACCATCGGCTTGCCGTTGATATCCACCAGCGGCTTACCCGGCAGGCGGGTTGAAGCATAACGCGCAGGAATGATAACAACGAAACTCATGGACGGCTCTCTTCAGCAGCGAGCGGGCGCGCTTCGTTTTCCAGCAGTACCGGAATGCCTTCCCGCACCGGGAAAGCGAGGCTGTCGACTTTACAGATCAGCTCTTGTTTATCCTGGCTGTAGTAGAGCTTACCGTTGCAGACCGGGCAGGCAATGATTTCGAGTAGACGGTGATCCATAGTTCCTCCTGAGGGACCGAAAGTGGTATGCCTTAAATGTTATCATATTCCCCTAATCCGCAGCGGCAATTTCCCATTCGCCTTGCCTGTCGCTAAAGAGGCCGTCCGGGAGGCGTTTGCAGACCACCTGCCGCGCGCCCTGCCAGCGGGCAAAATCCTCAATGGCCGCTGTGAGGCCACTCTCCAGCCTGCGGCCCGGCTTGATGTCCGGCTCCAGATACAGGGCGATAATTTCCAGCACGCCCGTTTTCCGGTGCATCTTGGCATCCATCCGCCCCACCAGCTGCCCACAGTGCAGCAGCGGCAGGACAAAATAGCCGTACTGGCGTTTCGGTGCCGGGGTGTAGCACTCCAGCCGGTAGGTAAAGTTAAAGAGCTGCTCGGCGCGCTTGCGATCCCAAACCACCGGATCGAAGGGCGAGAGTACCGCGCTGTGGGTGGCGTGCAGCCTGCCCGCCTGGGCCAGCTCAAGCTCCGGCAGCAGGTCGGCGTGCACAAACGCCTCCCCCAGGGTTTTAACCTCTACACGCACCACCTTCTGCTCAGCCTGCCAGCGCGCCATCAGCGCGGGCAGTACGGGCTGGCGCAGGCGGTAGTAGTCCGCCAGCCAGGTGGGGCGAAAAAGACCTAAGCTGCGGGCGCTCTTCTCCAGCATCCGATCCTCCGCCACCGCCTGAGAGAGCAGATCCCGCTCGTCATCCCAGTGGGGCATAACGCGGTGGGTCAGATCGTAGACGCGCTGAAAGTTGCGCCGCTCAACCACCATCACCTTACCGGCGGTAAACAGCCCCTCAAGGTGCCGCTTGTGCGGTTTCCACTCCCACCAGCCGCTGCTGCCTTTGCGCGGATGGTCGAAATCCGCCGAGCGCACCGGGCCATGCTCATGGATATGGGCGATAAGCTGCTCAATTTCAGCCGCGTGCTCATCCATCCAGGCCGCACGGTATTTCCAGCCCATATTTTCAGGAGCCAGCATTCGGTGGCGCACCAGGGCAAAATCCTCATGCGGCAGGAAGCAGGCCTCATGCGCCCAATACTCCATCAGATCGCCCCGGCGCAGCGCCTCATCGAGCCATGACGGCGAGTAGTCGCCGAGGCGGCTAAACAGCACCAGGTAGGGACTGCGGGCCACGATATTGATGGTGTCGATTTGCAGGAGCGACATTCGCTGAATGGTTGCCAGAATATCGGCAGGCCTGGCGCGGCGGCGCGGCTTTTTCAGCAGGCCCTGGGCAGCAAGATGGAGATGACGGGCGGCGGTAAGAGAGAGTTGCGGCACAGACATACGGGTTCCCGTGGTTAACAGGGCGCTGTCGGCACTGTGCCGCTAGCGCACCAGAGTGAGCAGATCCTGTAGCAGACGTTCCGGTTTATCCCCCTCCAGACGGGCGTCAACCGGCAGATACCACCAGCTCTCGTCGGCAAAGGCGCGGCACTTGACCGCATCCTTCTCGGTCATTACCAGCGTCTGGCCGGGTTGAATAAACCCGCTGACCTGCGCATAGCTGAGCGCCTGATGATCGGCCAGCGCAACGGTGTTCTCTACCGCTGCACTGCAGTCGGCCAGGGTTTGGAAGAAACGCGGCGGATGACCAATTCCGGCCATGGCAACCACGGCGGGGAGTTCATCAACCGGGCGGCGCTCGCCGCTCTTCAGGTTCACGGCAAGGCCTGGCTGCAGGCGCATCGGGATCTCATCTGCCCGCGCCTCGCCGCCGTTGGTTATCACCGCATCAACGGAGCGCAGACGGGAGGCCCGCTCGCGCATCGGTCCGGCAGGCAGCCACCAGCCGTTGCCAAATCGGCGTACGCCATCGATCACCACAATCTCTTTATCGCGGGCAAGACGGTAGTGCTGGAGGCCGTCGTCGGTCACAATAAGCTGGAGATCGTGCGCAGCCAGCAGGGCTTTCACCGCGTCGCTGCGCACCGGAGAGACCGCCACCGGCGCGCCGGTACGCTGATAGATCAGCACCGGCTCGTCGCCCGCCTGCTCCGTCGTTGTCTGTTGGTCCAGCACCAGCGGATAGCGATCCGCCTTGCCGCCGTAGCCGCGAGAGACCACGCCCACCCGCACGCCGCGCTGGCGCAGCTGCTCAACCAGCCAGATCACCACCGGCGTTTTGCCGTTGCCGCCCGCCGTGAGATTACCCACGACCACCACCGGCACCGGCGCGCGCCAGGCTTTTTTAATGCCCAGCCGGTAGCAGAGACGGATCGTCCCGCTCACCAGGCCATAGAGCCAGGAGAGCGGAAGCAGCAGCAGCCACAGCGGTGATTCGCCTGACCAGATGCGGGCTATCATGCGCCAAACTGCATCTTATGCAGCTGGGCGTAGACACCCTGCTGAGCCAGCAGTTCGCCATGGCTACCGCGCTCAACGATACGACCATCTTCGACGACCACGATCTCGTCCGCCTTCTCAATGGTAGAGAGACGGTGGGCGATCACCAGCGAGGTGCGGTTTTTCTGCAGCTCGTCCAGCGCGGCCTGGATAGCGCGTTCAGACTCGGTATCCAGCGCCGAGGTGGCCTCGTCGAGGATCAGGATCGGGCTGTCACGCAGCAGGGCACGAGCAATGGCGATACGCTGGCGCTGGCCGCCGGAGAGCAGCACGCCGTTCTCACCGATAATGGTATCGAGGCCGTTATCCATCTTGCTGATAAAGTCCATGGCATAGGCCATGCGGGCAGCAGTTTCGATCTGCTCCCGGCTGTACTCTTCCGTGCGCGCATAGGCGATGTTATTCGCCACCGTGTCGTTAAACAGATGCACGTTTTGCGATACCAGCGCCACCTGATTACGCAGTGAGTGCAGCTTGTACTCGCGCAGATCGTGGCCGTCCAGCAGGATCTCTCCGCTGTCGGTGTCGTAGAAGCGGGTGATCAGGCTGGCAAGCGTCGATTTACCCGAGCCTGAACGACCCACCAGCGCCACGGTTTTGCCTGCGGCGATGTTCAGGTTGATGTCACGCAGCGCCGGGGTTTCACGCCCAGGATAGGTAAAGGTGACGTTGCGGAACTCCACGTTGCCTTCGGCACGCTCAATTTCGCGCTTCCCTTCGTCCTTCTCCTGCTCGCTGTCGAGAATAGCAAACAGTGTCTGACAGGCCGCCATGCCGCGCTGGAACTGGGCGTTAACGTTGGTCAGCGACTTCAGCGGGCGCATCAGGGCAATCATTGAGGAGAAGACCACGGTAATGGTCCCGGCGGTCAGGGTCTCCATCACGCTGGGGAAGCTCGCTGCATAAAGCACAAAGGCCAGCGCCAGGGAGGCGATCAGCTGAATGATCGGATCGGAGATCGAGGAGGCGGAGACCAGCTTCATCCCCTGCAGACGCATTTTGTTGCTCACCTTGTCAAAGCGCTCGGTTTCGACCTGCTGGCCGCCAAACATCAGCACCTCTTTGTGGCCCTTCAGCATCTGTTCCGCGCTGGTGGTCACCTGCCCCATCGTATTCTGCATATTTTTGCTGATGCTACGGAAACGCTTCGATACCACGCGAATGGCAATCGAGACGATCGGGGCCAGCACGATCAGAATCACCGACAGCTGCCAGCTGTAGTAGAACATCATGATAAACAGGCCGATGATCGACGCCCCTTCACGCACTACGGTGATGAGCGCGTTGGAGGAGGAGGAGGCAACCTGCTCAGAGTCATAGGTGATACGGGAGAGCAGCGTCCCGGTGGACTGTTTGTCGAAGAAGGCGACGGGCATGCCCATCATGTGGCTAAACAGGCGACGGCGCATGCCCATCACCACTTTGCCAGAAACCCATGAGATACAGTAGCTTGAGATATAGCTGGTGATCCCACGCAGGATCATCAGGCCGATGATCACCAGCGGCATCCACAGCAGCACGGAGCGGTCCGTTTTGCCAAAACCATCATCGAGCAGCGGTTTCAGAAGCGATAGCATAAAGGTATCGCTGGCTGCGTTGAGGATCAGTGCGACCCCCGCCACGAACAGACCTGCTTTGAAAGGTGCAATCATTGGCCAGAGGCGGCGGAACGTTTGCCACGTAGAGAGATCTTTGTCGTTATGCATTCAAAAAACCAGCACTTGTTGAAATAGCCGCATATTCTACCCGTTATCTGCAGGGACGCCAAACCGCTGATGATACCAGCGGGGGAAAAGTTGTTCGCGCAGGCTGAGGATCGTCCAGCCCGTTGAGGAAAAATTGATGCTCGTTTGCCCCGCGTGCGGCGTGTCGTACCAGCGGTAGCCCTGCTGCCGGTAGCGGCGGATCACCTTTGTCGAGGGGAGCCGCCAGGCGTTGTAGCGCGAGGCGGAGGCCAGCGCCGCCTGGCCGTTCACCCGCTGGATCAGCGGCAGCGACGAAGATGTGCTGCTCCCGTGGTGTGGAACCTGGATAAGTGTAGCCTGTAGATGCTGCCAGTAGCGGCTCAGCATGCGCTGCTCGGCGGGAGCTTCGATATCGCCGGTAAGCAGGATGCTCCGTCGACCGTCATCGACCTTCACGACGCAGGAGCCGTTATTTCCTTTCGCCACCTCCCCCGCCAGCGGCCAGTGTACGGTAAAGTTCAGCCCCTGCCACTGCCAGCGCTGGCCGCGAAAACAGGGTAGATGCCCGGCCCACCCCAGCGGACTGCGCACGGTAATCTTCGGCCACGCTTTTTGCAGCGTATCAAGCCCGCCCCGGTGATCGAGGTGCTCATGGCTCAGGATAACGCCATCGGGCTGGAGATGATGCCAGCGTAGCCAGGGCACGATCAGCTGCTGAGCGCTGTCTCCGCCCGGCCACGCCAGTCCAGTGTCATAGAGCATGGCGTGCTGGTTGCGGACAATGACCATTGCCAGCCCCTGCCCCACATCCAGCATGTGTACGGCCCACTCGTCGCTGCGGGCAGGACGCCCGCGCGGCAGCGCCAGCAGCGCAACAATCGCCAGACTCAGAAACGGTGCTTTGGTGTCGATGCGTAGCCGCCAAAGCGCTATCGCCACCCACGGGAACCAGACCAGACTCTGCCAGCGCTGGTCAATGTCATACCAGCCGTCAGGCAGCTGGCGTAAAAACCAAAACAGCAGCGCCAGGGTTTTATCTGCCAGCAGCCAGCTGCCGCTCTCGACGATCGCTGGGCCGCTCAGGTGCAGCAGCATGCCGGTGAGGATCAGCGGCACGGTGACAAAGGTCACCAGCGGTACGGCAATGAGGTTGGCAGCGATGGAGGTCAGGCTGATGCCATGAAAAATAGTGACCTGAATGGGCAGAAGGAGGATCATCATGCCCGCCTGCAAATGCAGCAGGCTCAGGACGCTACGCGCAATGCGCCCTCCCGGCAGGCGCGGCAGCGGAAGCCACTGATACCAGAAGATCAGCGCGGCAACGGCAAACGCGGAGAGCCACAGGCTCTGGGAGAGAGTGGCAACGGGATCGATAAACAGGATGGCGGCTACGCAGCAGAGCCAGACCTGCCATGGCGACCACAGTCGACCCGAGAGGCGCAGTGCGCCCCAGACGACGAGGGAGACCGCCGTGCGCAGGGCCGGCGGCTGCATACCGCTAAGCCAGGCATAGTAAACCGCGCAGGCAAGACCAAACAGCAGTGGGAGTCGCCAGCCGATCCTGTTGCCAGGCAGAAAAAACTGGAGGCCGCGCATTAGCAGCCAGCCCAAAGACGCCGCCAGGGCAATATGCAGCCCGGAGATGGCCATCAGGTGTGCGGTGCCGGTCTGGCGCATTAGCGCTTTAATATCGGTGTCGAGCGCGGTGCGCTCCCCCATCCCTAGCCCCAGCATCACTGCCCGCCACGCGTAAGGCGTCAGCGTTTCGCTCAGAGAGGCAAGATAGCGGGCGCGCAGGTCGCAGCGGAGATCAATTGGGGTAGCGTGGATAAACCGCCCGCTCACAGGCTGATGCTGGGCTATGGCATAGCGCTGGGTATCGAAGCCGCCGTCGTTTAGCTGCCCATGTACGGCCCGCACTTTCAGCGTCATCTCCCAGCGCTGGCCAGCACAACCTGGCTGAGGCAGATACTGCCCGTAGAGCCTGATCCCCGGCGCAGGGAAGAGCCGCCTGCCGTCCAGCTGCTCGATAATGCCCCGGTGCGCGGTCATATTGTCGGTGGCGACAATCTTTACCACCGCCCGCTGGGTTGCCCCCGGCAGCGCTTTTGCTGGCCAGACGGCCTCCTGCGCGGCCAGTAAACCCCAGGCGAAAAAGAGCAGCCACAGCGCCAGCCAGCGGACGCGCGGCCAGCCCCCCAGCAGACAGCCAGCAACAATGATCGCCACGATGCCGCTGATTTCCGGCAGGGCCGGAAGCCATAGCAGGGGCAGAACGGCGGTAATCAGACAAAATGCAACGGCGGGCAGACCCATAGCCACCTCCTTGTGCCGCGAGTATGCAGGCATCGGGCAACGCTGTCGGCTATGGCTTTTCGGTTTTACGAGGCAGCTTCAGAAGCGATAGAAAAATCGCGAACGACAGAAATGAAAAAAGCACCCGCAGGTGCTCTCTTCAGAGAAGTACGTTTTCGCCAGTGCGGCGTAAAACCTACTCTTCGTAAATGTTGGCGCGGTCGCGCAGCTCTTTACCCGGCTTAAAGTGTGGGACATATTTGCCTTCCAGATCCACTTTATCGCCTGTTTTTGGGTTACGCCCGGTGCGTGGTGCCCGATAGTGCAGAGAGAAACTGCCGAAACCGCGGATCTCAATGCGCTCGCCCTGGGCAAGGGTCGAGGCCATATGCTCCAGCATCTCTTTCACAGCGTCTTCTACAGACTTGGCCGGAATGTGAGATTGTTGGCTTGCAAGTCTTTCGATCAATTCTGACTTGGTCATGATTCCTCCGGTTTCCTTAATCAGGAATATTCACTAACAGCAGATTAGACAAGGGCGGCCGTAGCCGCCCTTTGTTATTGATTACAGGACTAATCTTGTAATCTGTCAAGCTACCCGAGGGTAACTTATTCGCCTTTCGCTGCTTTGAACGCTTCAGCCATAGCGTTAGAGAAGTTGCCTTCTTCCTGTTTGTTGTTAACAGTAGCGATTGCATCTTTCTCGTCAGCTTCGTCTTTAGCACGAACAGACAGGCTGATGGCGCGGTTCTTACGATCAACACCGGTGAACTTAGCTTCAACTTCGTCGCCAACGCTCAGAACCAGAGTTGCGTCTTCAACGCGGTCACGGGAAGCTTCAGAAGCGCGCAGGTAGCCTTCAACACCGTCGGCCAGCTCTACGGTTGCGCCTTTCGCGTCAACTGCAGTCACTTTACCGGTTACGATTGCGCCTTTCTTGTTCAGGGCAACGTAGTTGTTGAACGGATCTTCTGCCAGCTGCTTAACGCCCAGGGAGATACGCTCGCGCTCTGCGTCAACCTGCAGAACAACCGCAGCGATTTCGTCGCCTTTTTTGTATTCACGAACTGCTTCTTCGCCTGTAACGTTCCAGGAGATGTCAGACAGGTGAACCAGGCCGTCGATGCCGCCGTCCAGGCCGATGAAGATACCGAAGTCAGTGATAGACTTGATTTTACCTTCAACACGGTCGCCCTTGTTGTGGGTTTCCGCGAACTGCTGCCATGGGTTGTTTTTGCACTGTTTCA